>ERZ795053.5835-NODE-5835-length-12532-cov-19.524806_pt1 | contig 12532 bp, 7 predicted proteins | sample MGYA00375137_ERZ795053 | MGnify/ENA primary metagenome ERZ795053 (study PRJEB30182, sample SAMN05720284) | activated sludge metagenome | isolation source: Anaerobic digester | place: Hong Kong | collected 2014-12-17 ... | reverse complement strand
ATTGGGTGCTGCCCTTCGCCTACAATCAGACGATTGCCGGCTTTGACAATGCCGCTTTCACATGGATTTTGTTGGGCGCCATGGTCGCCCTGTATCACATGGCCGGCGAAGGAAAGCTCGGCCCGGTAAGCGAAATGGCAGGTGGGTCATGAATCCCGGTACCATCAAGACCGATCGCATCCACGCGCTGGGGATCTTTGTCCTGCTCCTCCTGTGCTACGCCTACATCTTCCCGCGCTGGGCCGATCCGAACCAGAACTCGCGGCTGAACATGGTCTTTGCCGTCGTCGAGGATGGTACGTTCCAGATCGACCGGTACGTTTCGAACACGGTCGATTACGCCAAAGTGGGCGAGCACTACTACAGCGACAAGGCGCCTGGCGTCGCGCTCCTCGGCATTCCGGTCTACGCTGCGCTGGCCCCTGTGCTCGACACGCCGTTGTTGAGCGGTGTCACAACCCGGCTGGAGTCGCATAGCGCCTTTGCCGGCACCTTGCGCGCGGAAGGCACCGGCGTCTCGGCGCAGAAGGTGCGCTTCGCCATCGTCCAAGTCTTTCTCAGCTTCCTGCTCTCGGCGGTGCCGACCGCGGCGCTGGCTGCGCTGATCTTCCTCTGGTTGCAGGCGGCGACCTTGGCGGTGTGGCCGCGCCTGCTTGTGGCGCTCGGCTACGGCCTGGCCACGCCGGCTTTTGCCTACGCCAATACCTTCTACGGCCATCAACCCGCGGCGTTCCTGCTCTTTGCGGCCTTCTTCCTGCTGGCGCGTGCCCAGGAGCGTATCGGCGCCGGGCGGGCCCTGCTCGTCGGATTCTTGCTCGGCTATGCGTTCGTGACGGAGTACCCGGTCGCGTTGATGGTCGTCCCGATCGGCTTGTACGCGCTGCACGGCTTCTGGCGGCGCCGGCAACTCGCCCCGCTCTTCTGGCTTGCGACCGGCGGGCTGGTCGTGGCCGCCGGGTGGATGTGGTACAACACCACGATCTTTGGCGGCCCGCTGGAACTCGGCTACAGCCGCTCGGAATTGTGGACGGACCAGCATCACACCGGCTTCATGAGCCTGACGCTGCCGACGCTCGATGCCGCCTGGGGCATTTCCTTCAGTCCCTTCCGCGGCCTGTTTCTGCTCGCGCCATGGCTGCTGTTGGCGGTACCGGGCTTCGTGCTCTGGTGGCGCGAGCGGCACTTGCGTGCCGAATGGTGGCTTTCGCTGGCAATCGTACTCTTGATTTTCTTATTCAATGCGTCGTCCGCCATGTGGTGGGGCGGCTTTGCCGTTGGACCGCGCTATTTGTTGCCCATGCTGCCATTCTTCGTCCTGCCGACGACGTTCGTTTTTGTGAAATGGGGCGCCGCGCTGTGGTTTCGTGTCGTCGCCGGCATTGCCTTCTTGTGGTCGTTCCTCGCAGTGTGGAGCATGACGTTGGCGGAGCAGGCGTTTCCCTCCGACGCGTTGCGCAATCCATGGCTCGAACATGTCGTGCCCAACTGGGCAGCCGGCAACATCGCCCGCAATGCCGGCACGGTGCTTGGGCTTGAAGGCTGGTTCGCCCTGCTTCCGCTACTGGCCGGCTGCGCGGCCATCGGCGCGGTCTGGCTCTATTTCGCCCGCAAGACAGAACGTCCCGGCGCTCAACTCTCCGGCGACATCGCACGGATACAGGGTGCTTCTCGATGAAAACTCAAGTCGACGTATTGACCTATCCGTCATCCAAGGCGCGCCTGGAAGTCGGGGCGGACGAGCGAACCGGTGTCGTCGAGCGCGGCGAATGGATCTTTGCCCTGTCCACCACGCTGCTGGTGCTGGTACTCACCAGCCTTCCCTATCTCTTTGCGTACTGGACGGCGCCGGCCGACAAGCAGTTCATGGGCATCGTCCTGAACATTCCGGACCACATGCAATATTTCTCGTGGTTCCGCGAGTTCATGACGCAGAATCTCTCCGCCAACAAGCTCACGCCTGAAACCAATCAGCCGGTCTTTTTCAACCTGCTGTGGTGGTCGTTGGGCCGGCTGGGCGCGTTCTTAGGCGTCGGCTACGCCGTGATGTACCAGGCCTTGCGCTGGATATCGGCCATCCTCTTCATGCTCCTGGTCTATCGCATGCTCAGTTGGTTCTTTGCCGAGAAACTGCGGCGCCAGACGGCGTTCCTTCTGGTGTTGCTGGGTTCCGGCTTTGGCTGGGTGCTCGTTCTCATGAAGTATACCGTGATGAATGGCGAGTTGCTCTGGCCGCTCGATGTCTATGTAGCCGAGCCCAATACCTTCCTCAGCATCATGGGGTCACCCCATTTTGTGGCTGCTGCGCTCTACATGTTTGTCTTCGACCTGCTCCTGCGCGGCCAGGCAAAGGGATCGCTGCGCTATGCCGTCTACGCCGGCCTCTTTGCCCTGTTCATGGGCTGGCAGCATGCCTACGATCTCATCATCGTCTACGGCGTGATTGCGGCGTATGCGCTGCTCCTGCTCTTGCGCGACCGCAAGCTGCCCATGTACCTGGTGTGGAGCGGACTGATCGTCGGCGTCATCTCGGTCTGGCCCGCCATCTACTCCGTGCTGCTCACATCGCTCGATCCGCTGTGGGAGGAAGTCCTGGCACAATTCGCCAACGCCGGCGTCTATACGCCTCCGCTCTACCGGCTGCCCATCTTGCTCGGGTTGCCTTTCCTGCTGGCGCTCTTTACCGTGCTGCGCCAGAACCCGTTCCGCCTGCGCGGCGTCAGCGACAACGCGCTCTTCGTCCGCGGTTGGTTCTGGATTTCGTTCGTGCTGGTCTACCTGCCGGTCGATTATCAGATTCACATGCTCAACGGCTGGCAGGTGCCCATCGCCATCCTCGCCACGCAGGGTCTCTTTGACTATGTCGCGCCGGCACTAAACCAGTGGTTCAGCCCGGGAGAATGGCGTTGGTCTGCGCGCCGCGGCCAGGTGGTGCTGGCGGGCCTGCTCATTCTTGCCGTGATTCCGACGAATCTCTATCTCTTCGCGTGGCGATTCGTCGATCTGCGCCGCTATGACTATCCCTACTATCTGCACAACGACGAGATTGCCGCGCTGCGCTGGCTGGAAAAAACCCCGGATGGCGAAGCGGTCGTCCTGGCTTCCCTATCCCTCGGGCAATATGTCCCGGCTGAGACCGGCAAACACGCATTCCTGGCACACTGGGCACAGACCGTCGACTTCTACGGCAAGAGCGCCCAGGTGGAAGCATTCTACTCGTCGGAGACGCCGGAGGATGAGCGCCGCCGCATCCTGGACGACTTCGGCGTAGATTATGTGCTCGTGGGGCCGGCCGAACAGGCAATCGGCGCGTACTCATTTGCCGCCAGTTCGGAGTTCGTGCCCGTTTTCACATCGCCGTCGACCACCATCTATGCACCTGTCACCCCGGGGGAATGAGGCTTTCGTGTCTGCGCGGATTGTTCGGGTCGCACTGCTGCTTGTAGCGAGTTCTTTGTTGTTTGGCGGCTGGCTGGCTGCACTCGCGCTGCCGGCCAGTGCGCAGAATGGTGGCTGGTCCGCGCCCATGTCCCTGGGCGAGTACTGGTTCCCCGATGTCGCCGTTGATGCGTCGGGGCGCGCGCATGTTGTGTGGTCCTCGGGAACGACCGGCTTTGACTCGGTCATGTATGCCGCACGCACGCCTGATGGCGAGTGGTCGCGGCCCATCGATGTCTTTGCCGAACCACAGATCGCCAGCGGCAGTGAAGCGACCCGACCTACCCTCTTTGTGGATGGTGAGAACCAGCTACACTCCACGCACCGCAGCACGAGCATCTTCTATTCGCAGGCGCCGGCCGGCGGCGCGTGGGTGGCTTCCTACTGGCGGCCACAACTCGAAATCGGCGAGGGCTACTTTTCCAGGGTGGCGCGCAGTGCAGATGGCGTGCTGCATCTGATCTATACGCAGAATCTCCAGACTGAAACCTGTAGAATCTGCTATCACGTCTACTATGTACGCTCGTTCGACGACGGCGAGTCGTGGAGCGACCCGCAGGATATTTCTCTCGAACTCACCGGCTCCGCCAAGCCGCAACTGCTGATCGACACAGACCAGAACCTTCACGTTGTTTGGGAATCCGGCATGGGCGGCTCCTACGGCCAGCTCTCCGACCCGACGACGGTGATCTATGTCGCTTCCTATGATGGCGGCGAGAGCTGGTCATTGCCCTACAAGTTCGACCCGGCGCGCGGCACCTCGACGTCGGCCATGGCGCGCAATATCACGATCGGCGAAGATGGTAATGGGAACCTGATCGTCGCCTGGTGGGCCATTCCCGAAGATACGATCTACTACCAGACGTCACGCGATGCGGGGCGCACATGGAGCATCGCACAGCCCGTGCCAAACGTGCTCGGCATCTGGGCGCTCTATCAGTCGCGTCTGGACGATTACACCATGGCGACAGATAGTGCCGGCCGGGTGCATCTGGTGCTCGCCGGCCGCCGCACGGCCGAGCAGACGTGGCCGGAGTTGCTCCGAATCACATGGGACGGGTCGAGCTGGTCGCCGCCCGACGTGATCGCTGCGTACCAGGGCGACATGCCAGAGTGGCCGCGTATCGCCGTCGGCCTTGGCAATGTGCTTCACGTCGTCTGGTTTGTGCGCGATGCCGAGAATCTTTTCAATTCAGCCGCCGGCAATTATCGCGTCTGGTATTCGACGCGCACCGTCAACAGTGAGTCCATCGTGCCGGTAGAGGTCCCGCTCATTCCGCCACCCCAGCCGCGCACGGTGGTGAACGAGCAAAGTGCGCCTTTGCCGACACCCACGCCGCGCATCGAAACCGTTCCGGTCGAAGATCCGGTGGCGCCGGGCGAACTCGTCCTGTCGCAAAACATCAGGTCGGAGAACGACGAGGTGATTGTCCTATTGATGGCGTTGGCACCAGCGCTGGTCATTCTGCTGGCGACCGTCACGCTCTTTCTGTTGCGCCGGCGCTCGCGCCATGCGTGAGCCGGCCTGATGCCTGCAAGGGCTTCCGGCGGCGCGCCGTCATTGTCAGTCGCTCCATGTCACGTCCAGCCGGGGCCGTCCTTCAATGTTCCAGTCGCCGGTATCGGACGAGACGAAATACTTGCCGCTGTGATAGGCCGAGTCCGCTTCGTAGAGAATCAGTCGCACGGGCTGTCCGCTGGCATAGGCGTTGGCGACGGCATAGCTGACGTCCCATGACCACGCAATGCCTGGCCACTGTGGCATCGACTGAACCGGATTGACCCATGTGCCGCCGATGTTCTCCCAGGCCAGTGGCGCGTTATTCCAGGTGACGGAGGCCTCTTGCCAGTCTGCGTTTGTCGTCAGCACCTGGATCCATGAAGGCTCGGCCTGGCCAGCATCGCCTGAGTTGCCGTACTGATGCAGGGTTAGCGTCGCCGATACGATGCGCTTGCCGGCCGGGATCGATGAGAGCGGAAAGGTGACATAATACCGGGCGAAACACGGCCAGTCGGCGATGTCCGATTGATTCTGGATATTGAAGTCCGGCGCATCGCCGGTGTTGCGGTTCGCCCATTCGTTCCAGATGTGGAAGTCGTCGCCCGGGCACTGGTTGGTGATGGTGCTGCCAACATCGGCGTCGGGCACGGTGCCGTCCGACTGGGTGGCGCGGCGGATCGTGGCCTGTCCGGTGACCGGGCTGGTCTGGGCAACGTAGCCGGGCAGACCGAAGCGCAGTGTGCCCCAACTGGCCGGCTGGTCGCGCCGGGTCGATTCCGGCCAGAAGGTGTCGGCGTTGGCGCCGCCGCTCTGCTCGTCGCGATCGTGGACGAGGACGCCCAGTTTCCATTCGCTGCCGGCCGCGGGTGGGCCGGAGAGGCCGAGCGTGGAAAACGGGATCTCGAAGGTCATGACCCAGCCGCGGTCGTTGGTGGTGTCGTTCAGGCTGGCGCCGCGCCAGCCCGGCGTTGCGGCAAAGCTGAGCGCCTGCGTCGCCCAGCCCTGACCGTCGCCACGATAGGCGGCGCGATAGTCCGGGTCGGCGTCGCCGGATAGTTGCGCGACGAACCGGTAGGCTGTCGTTGACGGCGCAGAACCGGCCGCCATCCCTGTATCGAGCAGGATCGTCGCTGCGTCCCAATCCGTCAGGCTGGCCGCAGTAGGCGAATTGTCGAACCAGAGACGGCGGTCGAAGGATGCGACGTAGAGCCAGAGCGTGCTGCTGTTGTATCCGACGCGCACCTGCGTATGGTTGCTGGTGGGCGATAGCTGTCCGAACCAGAAGATCGCGGCCTGCTCGAAGACAATGTCGCCGGCAAAGCCCGGCGCGTTGACACGACGGTTGCTGGTAGCCGGTGGCGTGCCGGCAACGGGCGTCGGGACCACCTCGGTGGGCGTCGTTGTCGCCGTCGGGGTTGCGGTCGCAGTGGCCGTCGGTGTGGGTGACGGGGTCGGCGTGGGCGTCGGCGCCGCACGGATGACGGCGGGCAGATAGAGCGACCCGGCCGAATCATCCTGCGCGGTCGCGTGCGGGCCGATGCCTGCCAGTGCCACGCCCAGCAATAGGAGCGTCGTTGCTCCGTACGTTAACTTCTGAAATAGCTCTCTCATTAGTTGCTCCAGTTCCCAAGGAACGCAGCGCCGGCGAGGCCGGCTAGCTGCCGCTCCTGGGGTCGACTACCCTGATTTGCTCCGGGATCGTCACGTACATGACGGGATCGCCCTGATACCAGCCGATCGTGCCGGTGACCTGAATCCGTTGTCCGGGCGCAAAGAGCGTTTCGGGCCGCTGCGCAAAGTTCGCCCAGGACGGCTGCATGATGCGCACCAGGAATGCCCCGCTGTGCGGCTTGCGGAAGCCGAGGTAGACAGCCTTGCCGTTGCTGAACACATCCTGCAACGACCCTTCGACCGTGACGCTCTGCCCGGCAAATGCTGCCGCCATCGTGTAGTCGACGACCGTCGTATCGGCATAGGTCACTGTGCTCGGTGCCGCCGTATCGACGGGCACCTGCAATGCGACACCCGCCGGCTGGCCGTTTCCCAGCGCGACGACGGCGCCGTCGGTGCTCACGTAGTAGATCGTGTCGCCGCTCACCACCCAGCTCGCGTACTCGCTCCAGTAGCGGTCATAGACCGTGCCCTGGTTGTAGTAGATGTAGAAGCCGCCGGGAATGGCGCGTGAATCGCCATCCTGGATCAAGCCGTTCGGGCAGTAGTGGCTGCTGCTGAAGCCGCAACTGGTCGAGGACGTGATGATGTGCGGCAGGTCGGATGTTGTGATGGGGTTGCTGCCCGACGTTCCGCGGCTGGAGGAGCGGTCCGTAATCTGGTGCGCAATGCCGAACATCCAGTGCCCGCCAAAGATCTGATCGCCGGCCATGGAGAGGTTCGCCTGCTCGTCCGTGGGAAAGAAGGTGTTTTCCATGAAGCGAACATAGCCGGCGCTCATCCCGCTGACCGTATTGTCGTTGAGCATCATCTCGCCCAGACGTGAGTCCCACCGCCCGTCACAGGGGTCGTTCAGGCAGGGCGAGGCGCGCATGACCACATAGGCGACTTCGGTGCCGTCGTCGAAACGCTTGACGACCGGCTGCGGACCCATGGGCATATAGTCGCCGTCGCCGTAGCCGCCGTGGCCGATATTGGGGATGAACGCCGTCGAGCCGTCATCGAGATCGAGCGCCAGCAGCGCCTGCTCATCGGGGTCATTGGTCAGATTGCTGTGCATGGTGCTGTTGTTGGATGGCCACGGATTCCAGTGCCAGAGCGTGCGCCAGTCCAGCCGCAGCTTGATCAGCACCACGCCGTTCTGCTCGGCGATGACCGGCCAGCCGCGTGCGACTTCGGCCAGGTCGTTATTGTCGGTCCCGCGCGGGTCGCCACCCGTGAGCACGCTGGTCTTGGTCCGCCATGCCCGGCTGCCGTTGCTGTTGCGAATCGCGTGCACATACAGGTCGCGCGACGCGACGACGACGAAGTCGCGTGTGGCCGAATAGGCGGGCGGCGTATCGACGGCCGAACCGGCATCATAGCGCCAGGCCTGCTGCATGCTGTTCTTGTCTACGGCATAGACGGCGTTGCCCATCGAGAAGTAGACGCGGTCGCCTGCAATGGCAGGGGGCAGCGGCAACGTGCTGCTGGAGCCGGAGGCAAAGCTGTCGACCGTGGCGCCGTTTGACGCATTTAGCTTATAGAGCGTGCCGTTCGTCGCAATCACAAAGAGTGCTTGCGTATCGGCATCGTAGGCGGGCGTTGAGTTGACGGCGCCGCCCAGGGTGCGATTCCAGACCTGGCTGCCGTCGGCGTTGTCCAGTGCAAAGACGCCACGGCTGCCGGCGGCGATGTAGACCTGACCGCCACCGGTGACGGGCTGGCTGTTGCGCGGCAGGCCGAACTTGCCGCTGGTAATGCCGCCGCTTGCGTTGGATCCGTTCCACGCCCATTTCCAACGCCAGGGCGCCGGCACGGACGATGGGTTGTAGCTCGTACGCTGGGCATTGGCCGCATGTTGCGTCCACTCCGAGGTGCCCAGGGGCGGCAGCGTTGCCGATGGGCGCTGCGTAGGCGTTGCGGTTGGCGTGCGTGTCGGCGAGGGCGTGCGTGTGGGCGTCGGTGTCAGCGTCGGTGTGGGTGTCGGCGTCGGAAAAGGCCCGGCGATCATCGGTAAATAGAGTGAGCCGGCGCTATTGTCCTGCCCGATCGCAGCAGGCGGAGTGTACGACGACATGAGGGCAAACCCCAGGGCCAGAAATGGCAGGCCGACCAGGAAGAGAATTCGAGAATATGACATCATCTGCTCCATTTATTCAAACACTGACCGGCGCTGTGCGGGCCAGGAAAACGTGCTGTGCGCCCGATACCGGCGCTTCGCGATCCAACTCTCTGAGTTCGGTCTTTGCGTCAGGCCGCGACCAGAGAACTCTGTCCACCATACCAAGGTTTCCATGCGCGTGCTGGACGCAGCCAAGACATCTACGACGCCAACACCGAACGCCTGCCGTTCGCTTTCACTACCGCCATAAGACTGGATTCCCATGCGTTCCGGCAAAACCGCTTCGCATCGCTCTATTGGACGGTAATCTCTATTCTGACACTGCACTATGGCGCAGAACAGTGCCGATTGCTGTAATATGGGATCGCTATCTGGTGTAGAATGAATATCCTTTTCCTGACGCAAGTCTTGCCCTACCCGCTCGATGCCGGTCCGAAGGTTCGTGCCTACTACGTGCTTCGCTACCTGGCGCAGCACCACGCCGTCACGTTGGTCTCCTTCGTGCGGGCGACTGACACCCCGGCGGCGATGGTGCACTTACGCACCTTCTGCCGGGCCGTGCATGGCGTACCCATGCAGCGATCGAAGCTCAAGGATGCCGGCTTTCTGGCCAGGAGCCTGCTCGCCCGGCGCCCGTTCATCATCGAACGCGACGTGTCCGGCGCCATGGACGCGTTGTTGGACGACCTGACGGCGCAGGCCGGACCCTTCGACGCTGTCCATGCCGACCAGCTCTGGATGGCGCCCTATGCCCTGCGCGTCAAAGCGCGCGCCGCATCCGGCACGCCGCCGCGCACGATCATGGATCAGCACAACGCCGTCTACATGATCCTGCGCCGTCTGGCCGAGGCGGAGCGCAACCCCGTGAAACGCATGCTGATGGAGCACGAGGCGGCCAAGCTGGCGGGCTTCGAGGTGGCGACCTGCGCGGCCTTCGACCACGTCACGTGGGTGACACAGGAGGACCACGACGCCGTGCAGGACGAGGCCGCCGCGCCCGTGCGTAACGATGGCGTGCTGCCCATCTGTGGCAGCCCGGAGGACGCGCCGCCCATCGCCCGGCGGCCGGACGCAAAACGGGTGACCTTTCTCGGCGGCCTGCACTATCCGCCCAACGCCCAGGGTGTGCTCTGGTTTGCCGAACATGCCTTTCCCCAGGTTCTGGCCGCGCAGCCGGATGCCATCCTGACCGTCATCGGCAAGCAGCCGCCCGAGGCCTTGCGCTCGCTCGGCATCCCGGCGCGCAACCTGGAGATTACCGGCTACGTCGATGACCCGCAGCCCTATCTGGCCGAGACCGCAGCCTTTGTCGTTCCGCTTCTTGCGGGCGGCGGCATGCGCGTCAAAATCATCGACGGCTGGAGCTGGGGGCTGCCCATCGTCAGCACGCGCATCGGCGCGGAGGGCATCGATGCCGTCGACGGCGTCAACATGCTCCTGGCCGACGCCCCGGCGGACTTTGCCGCGGCCGTCATCGCCCTGCTGGCCGATCCGGCGCAGAATGCTAAAATAGCGGCAGGCGGGCGGCAGTGGGCCGTCGAACGCTACAACTGGCGCACCGTCTACCGCGGCTGGGATCGAATCTACGGCGCCACACCCACGGCCACGGCCGGCAATCACGCTTGACCAGGAATGCGCTCATGAACATTCTCTTTGTCGTGCCCTATGCCCCCAATCCCGTCCGCGTGCGGCCATACGAGTTCATTCGTTCGCTGGTGCGCCGCGGCCATCACGTGACCGTGGCCTCGCTGTGGACATCGGACCAGGAACGCACGGAACTGGCCGTACTGTCGGGGATGGGTGCGACGCTACTGGCCGAGCCCATGCCCGCCGCACGCTCCCTGTTCAACAGCGCCGGCGCGCTCGTCGGGTCCGCGCCGCTGCAAGCCTCCTATAGCTGGAGTGCCGCCCTGATGAGGCGCATCGAGGGCGCGCTCGAAGAGCAGCCCTTCGATGCCGTTCATGTCGAGCACCTGCGCGGCAGCCGCTATGCCGTGGGCGTGCGTCGCTGGCTGGACGGGAAGCCGGCCATGGCGCCCCTGCCGGTGATCTGGGACAGCGTCGATTCCATTTCGTTCCTCTTCGAGCAGGCCGTTCAATCCAGCCGCAGCCTCAAGGGGCGCCTGATGACGCAACTCGAACTCGGACGTACGCGCCGCCACGAAGCCTGGCTTGTCACGCAGTTCGAGCGGACGCTGGTGACCTCCGCGCTCGACAAGGCGGCCTTTGCCGGTCTGATCGACGAATTCGCCGGCGACCAGCTTCGCATGCTCACCGAACGCATCGAAATCGTCCCCAATGGCGTCGACCTCGATCACTTCGCCTTCCGCGACCCGGCCAACCGGCCGCCCGCCCGTCTCATCTTTAGCGGCAAGATGAGCTACCACGCCAACGTCACCGCCGCGCTCCATCTCGTCGAGGACATCATGCCGCTGGTCTGGGCGCAACGGCCCGACGCGCAGGTCTGGCTGGTGGGGAAGGATCCGGCGGCGGAGGTGCGCAAGCTGGCCAACGATCAGCCGCCGCTGCCCGACAGCGGTGAGCCGCGCATCGTGGTGACCGGCGCCGTGCCGAGCATGGCCGACTTCATCCAGGCATCGACTATCGCCGTGGCGCCGCTGCTCTATGGCGCCGGGATTCAGAACAAGGCGCTGGAGGCCATGTCCTGCGGCACGCCCGTGGTTGCCACGCCCCAGGCAACGGCGGCCCTGGCCATCCGCCCCGGCGAGGATGTGCTGGTGGCGGACGGCGCCGAGGCCTTTGCCGCCGCCGTGCTCACCCTGCTGGACAAGCCCGACCTGCGCGCGTCCGTCGGCGCCGCCGGGCGGCGCTATGTTGAGCAGAATCACTCGTGGGACGCCGTCTGCGAGTTGCTGGAAGCCGCCTATCGTACGCCGGTCCTGGCGCTGCACGCAGCCGGCACAGGCTGAATTCTCGCGCTGGCAATCTCACTGCCAGCGGATAGCTGCCGTCACCATGTCGCCCGGCGCGCCGCGCAGCGCGGCATAGATCGGCGGCGCTTCCTCCGGCGTGATGACCGTTCCCAGCAAGTCGTCGACCCGGATTTTCTCGCGACTCAGCAACTCCAGGACGGCGCGTAGATCGCGCGGTTGCATGTCGCGCGGCACGAGGATGCGCACTTCCTTCTGAAAGGCCGCCTGGTAGGGCACGGCGACGCTGGCGGGATAGCTGCCCTGGATCACGAGGCGCGCGCCTGGCGTCGGCGCGTCATCCCACGACAGGTCGCGCGCAATCTCGATCGCCAGCGGCAGGACCGCGTTCGCCCCGGTTGCGTCCACGACAATATCGGCGCCTTCGGGAAAGCGGCGGCGGAACGCATCGGTCAGCGTGCCCTCCGGTACGAACGCGTCGACGCCGGCGCCCTGCGCCAGCGCCACGCGCCCGGCGGAAAGATCGGCCGCCAGCACGTGCGCGCCGGTCGCCGTGTAGAGCCGCGCCGCAAGCTGGCCGATTGCGCCCAGCCCCAGCACGGCAATGCGTTCGTGCGGTAGCGGCTGGGCCAGGCGCAGGCCGTGATAGGCGATCGCGACCATATGCGCGGAGGCGGCTTCGCGTAGCGCCAGCCCGTCGGGCAGGGGAAAGACCGCCTGCTGCGGCACGAGTGCGTGCGCCACGTGCCCGCCCCACATGAGGTTGGCGCCGGCGACCTGCCGGGTGCCTGTGACAAAGACGCGCGTCCCGATCGCCAGCGCTGTACCGGGGCCCGCCGCCACGATCGTGCCGCTGAGCGAATAGCCGGGTATCGCCGGCCACGGCGCGGCGTTGGGCTGCTGTCCGGCCAGGCAGCGCAGCTCGGTGCC
>ERZ795053.5834-NODE-5834-length-12535-cov-5.110256_pt1 | contig 12535 bp, 10 predicted proteins | sample MGYA00375137_ERZ795053 | MGnify/ENA primary metagenome ERZ795053 (study PRJEB30182, sample SAMN05720284) | activated sludge metagenome | isolation source: Anaerobic digester | place: Hong Kong | collected 2014-12-17 ... | reverse complement strand
AGCTCGAGTACCTGCACATGGACTTCGGCCGCTACGACGGCTTGAGCGAGAACCGCGAGGACTACTATTTCGACAATAAAGTCGATCTCATTCGCACGGGCCTGAACTTCAAATTTTAGAGCACTTTTTGATCCGATGGAATCGGATCGGCGCTCTAGCTCTTTGGTTTGGTCGCATTTTCTTCGACGAACCGGTATCCACTTCGTCGGAAAATGCTCCAGGAGCATGTTGAGCTGAAGCGCGCAGCGGTTCGGCGTGAAGAGCATGGCTCAAGACAAAGGAGCCCTTCGGTTCGCACGTGAGGCACGAAGGCGTGAGATCAGCTGTCGTTCGCGCAGGTCGCGAACGGCATCGTGCCTTCGTGGATCGACAGATCGTGGATCAGCGGGGTGGTGCCCGAAAGCGCGTTGTGCGGATCCCACGCAATGCGCACGCTCTCAAAGCGTGCGCCCTTGGCATCATAGATCAACAGCCGCCCGGCCAGACTGTCGCCCGCCTGCGTGATTTCCTTGAGCACCTCGGTTGCCTGCAAGGTGCCGACGACGCCAACGACGGCGCCCAACACGCCAACCTCTGCGCAATTGGCGACAGTTCCGGGCGGCGGCGCCTCGGGGAAGATGCAGCGGTAGCTGGGGTAGGGGGTTCCATCGGGCGTGGCAAGATGCGGCTTGAAGGTCGTCACGTAGCCATCGAACGGACCAACCGCCGCGAATACCAGCGTGCGTTTGGCGAAGTAGCACGCATCCGAGACCAGATAGCGTGTCGCGAAATTGTCCGAGCCGTCGCAGACGATGTCGTAGCGCGAGATGATGTCGAGCGCATTGCCCGCGTCCAGACGCGCATTGTAGGTCTCGACCGTCACGTGCGGATTGAGCCGCGCAATCATCTCCTTGGCGCTCTCGACCTTCGGGCGGCCGACGTGCGCGCCATCATGAACGATCTGGCGTTGCAGGTTGTCGAGCGAGACGACATCGTCATCGATGATGCCGAGGGTGCCAACGCCGGCGGCGGCAAGATACATGAGCAACGGTGAGCCAAGCCCGCCGGCGCCGATGATCAGCACGCGCGCCGCCTTGAGCTTCTGCTGGCCTTCCCCGCCAACCTCCTTGAGAACGAGATGGCGCTTGTAGCGTTGGATTTCTTCCGCTGTCAGCATCTCATGTCCGTCTAGAGCATTTTCCGACGAAGTGGAAACTGGTTCGTCGAAGAAAATGCGATCAAACCAAAGCGCTCTAGTGAGCGAATTTTTCATCCCGACGCTCTGAAGACTATGCTCCAGGTGGCGTCAGGAAAAGCTCGGTCGAAATATAGCGGTCCGCCGCCGACGGCGCGAACGTGACCACCGTCTTGCCGGCCATGTCGTCGCGCGTTGCGACGGTCAGGGCCGCCGCGACGTTGGCACCCGTCGAGATGCCGCCGGGAATGCCCTCCATCTTTGCCAGCAGGCGCGACACCTCGAATGCCATGTCGTTGGGAACCGTAACGATCTCATCAATGAGCTTGCGATCGAGGATAGATGGAACGAAGCCGGCACCGATGCCCTGGATCTTGTGCGGCCCCTTCTCACCCTTTGAGAGCACAGGACTGGTGGTCGGCTCGACCGCGATGACTTTCAGGTCTGGCTTGCGCTGCTTCAGAATGCGCCCGCAGCCGGTCAGCGTGCCGCCGGTGCCAACGCCCACCACCAACGCATCGAGCTTGCCGCCGGTATCGTTCCAGATTTCCTCAGCCGTCGTCTTCTCGTGGACCAGCGGATTTGCCGGATTGTCGAACTGGGCGGGAACGATGGCATGGGGCGTTTCGGCGGCAAGCTCGTCCGCCTTCTTGATTGCGCCGCCCATGCCCTCCGCGGCAGGTGTCAGCACCAGCTCGGCGCCGAGGTGGGCAAGGATCTTGCGCCGCTCGATCGACATCGATTCGGGCATCACGAGAACCAGGCGGTAGCCACGTGCGGCTGCGACGAAGGCGAGGGCAATGCCGGTGTTTCCTGATGTCGGTTCGATCAGTGTGGTCTCGCCCGGCTTGATCTTGCCCTGCGATTCCAGCGTATCGATCATCGACACGCCAATTCGATCCTTGACGCTTGACAGCGGATTGAAGAATTCGAGCTTGACCAGCACCTGGGCCTTGGCATTTGAAGCCTCAGCAACCTTGCCAAGCCGTACCAGGGGCGTGTGGCCGATGGTTTGGGTGATGTCGTCGTAGATGCGCCCGCGCGCCCACGTTTGCGTTGCGGCGAGTGTCTTGATGGCTGGCAAGTCGTTCATGGTTGTCTCACCTGCTTTGTGATTGAGGGACGCGGCGCGTGTCGCACGGGCTCTGAGTGCAAGCTTTTTGGCAGTAAATTGCCCGAACCTCAAGGTGCGCTGTGGGATTGAACGGTTTTCCAACCAACGCGTTTTTGTGCGCCGGTTTTCCTTTTGCGGTATTTGGCGAGACTAACGTCTCGTCTTGGTCTTGGTTGGCGCAGTTATCTTGCGTTTTGACCGGTTGGATCTGGTGGCGGACTTGGTGGGCGCCTTCGCCTTTTTGGTCTTACCGGGGACCTTCGTGCCGGTCTTGCTGGCCGCCTTCGTCGCCGTTCCCGTCGAGCCGAACCCGCCGGCCCCGCGCCGCGTCGCGCCCGCCGCAGTCTTTTCGACAAATTCAATCCGCGTCACCTTGGCCACGACCAGTTGGGCGATCCTCTCGCCACGCCGGATCACGAATGGCTCTTGCCCCAGGTTGATCAGCAGCACCTTTACTTCGCCACGGTAGTCGGCGTCGATGGTGCCGGGAGAGTTGAGCACGCTCAGGCCATGCTTGAAGGCCAGTCCGGAGCGCGGCCGCACCTGTGCCTCGCTGCCCGCCGGCAACTCCAGCACAAGACCGGTTGGAACGAGCGCACGCGCGCCCGGATTGAGTGTCACGGGCGAGTCGGCGTCCACCGCGGCAATGATGTCGAGGCCTGCTGCTTGATCCGACTGATAGGCTGGCAACGGCAGATCGGCGGCATGAGGCAAGCGGACGATGCCAACTTTGAGCGTCGCGTCGGCACTCATTGCGCCGCATCCTTGCGCGCGCCTAGGTGAGCAGCGATACGCGCCACCAGCGCCTCCGCCACCGCCTCCTTGCTCATCTGCGGCCAGTCCTCGACACCCTTCGCGCTGACAAGGTGAATGCGATTATGGTCACCGCCCATGATGCCGGTTTTTTCAGAGACGTCGTTGGCAAGGATCCAGTCGGCATTCTTCGTCTTGAGCTTGCTTGCGCCATAGGCGGTCACGTTATCGGTTTCGGCGGCAAAGCCGACAATGAGGCCGGGGCGCTGCGGCCCGTTGGCCGCGATCGTCTTCAGGATATCAGGGTTTTCGGCCAGCAGCAGCGTTGGCGCCGTGGTGCCCGCCTTCTTCTTGATCTTGTGGTTCTCAGCAGATGCAACGCGCCAGTCGGCGACTGCGGCGGCAAAAATGCCGACATCGGCTGGCAGCGCACGGTGCGCCGCGTCCAGCATCTCAGCTGCGGTCTCGACATGGACGGTCTCGACACCGGCCGGGTCGGCGATGTTGACCGGGCCACAGATGAGCGTCACGCGGGCCCCGGCACGTGCCGCGGCAGCGGCGATCGCGTGGCCCTGCTTGCCCGAGGAGCGGTTGGCGATATAGCGCACCGGGTCGATCGGCTCATGCGTTGGCCCGCTGGTCACCAGCACATGCCGGCCTGAGAGTGCGCCTTGCCCAGATTGCATATCGAGATTGGACGTCGCCGGCGCGGGGCCGCCCATACCCAGTGCCGTCACGATCCGAGCCAGCAGTTCTGGCACCTCCGGCAAACGGCCTGGCCCTGCTTCGCCGCGCTCGGCCATTTCACCAACGGCCGGATCGATCACCGTGATGCCGTCAGCTTTCAGTTGCGCCACGTTGCGCTGCGTGGCGGGATGCAGCCACATGCGCGGGTTCATGGCGGGAGCGACGATCACCGGCTTGTCGGTTGCCATCAACACGGTCGAGGCCAGATCATCGGCATGGCCACCGGCCATCTTGGCCAGAAGATCAGCCGTGGCCGGCGCGACGACGATGAGGTCAGCCTCACGCGACAATCGGATATGGCCGATCTCGCGTTCCCCATTAAGGTCGAACAGGTTGGTGAAAACCGGTTCGTTCGATAAGGCTCCGACCGACAGCGGCGTGACGAACTGTTCTCCCGCCCGCGTCAGCACGACCCGCACCGCGATGGCGCGTTCCTTGAGCCGCCGGATCAGGTCCAGGCACTTGTAGGCGGCGATGCCGCCACCGATAATGAGGACGATGCGCTTTTGGGTCACTGTCTTGGTGGTACGCGTTGCAGGCCAAAAGGCCATTATTGCTCAGGTTCGGTTCGCAGGCGAAAACCACGGTTGCTATAGCACGCCCGCCCGGATAATGCGTTAAGCGTCTGGAATGACCGTCCATTTTCTCGATCACGAAATCGGCTGTGATCGTCGCAATTCCGGGCGTGGATCATGTTAAGGTGAACGCCTTGAAGACCACGATTAAAGACCAGGTTAAGAAGCTTGGCACGAGGCGTTCCGGCTGCCCTACGCGGTGCCAGCCCCAGCGATGGCGTGAAACTAGATATCTTTAGGTTTGTGTTCTGGAGGAACTGACGTTTGACGACCTGCGCCCGGGACGTGAAACGTCAGATCCAGAACACTGGCGTGAGCGTGAACGGCGATGAAAACGGACGGGCCGATGAGTGGCGTTGAACTTTGCAACAACACGAGGCGCATGTGCCGTGTGCGTTATTTCGCGGCCTATGCCCTCATGATCCTTATGGTGATGGCAGCCGCGCCGCGTCACGCTTTTGCCGATACAACGCCAAATGATGTCGCCAGCGACTGCTTCAGCGAGAACAGTCTGCGCCGCATTCCCGGCTGCACAGCTCTGCTGGAAGGTGGGGCCAAGCTGTCGACGGCCGAGCGCAGTCTCGCCCATGCCATGCGCGCGCTCGCCTATTCCCTGCAGGGCCACTTCCCCGAAGCGTTGCAGGACTACGACGAGGCCATCCGTTTGCGGCCCAACTTCGATGTGGCACTCAACAACCGCGCCTGGGCTCTCTACAAGATGCAGCGGTACGAAGAGGGGATGCGCGATGTGGAAAAGGCGCTGAAGATCGCGCCTTGGAGTGCACATTCCTTCGATACGCGCGCCCACCTGCACCAGGTGGCGGGCCGGATTCGGCAGGCGCTTGAGGACTATATCCTCGCCATGCGCTTTGGCGGCGAAAAGCTGGTCAAGCTGTATCAGTGCGGGTTGGAGGCGCAGGGTCTTTTCGATGGCAAAGTTGATGGCGTCGAAACCGAGACTTTGCGCCAGGCTCTTGCTCGGTGTGTGCGTAACGAACACTGCGATCCGCTGCCGCCGGAGGAGGAGTGCCGCCAACCGACGTCATGACGTCGCGACGCGGACGAACGATGCGGACGCGATAACAAAGCCACGTGGGCGCACCGCGCTCACGCACCTGCCCCCGAGCGTGCATAGCCGATGACCGCATCGACCGCGCGGCGCCAGCGCTGATAGGCCTGGGCGCGCCGCTGGTCATCTCCGTGTGGCGTGAACCGCCGCTCGGCTTTCCACATGGCGGAAAACCCGTCGCGGTCTGGCAGCACACCGGCCTTTGATCCAGCGAGCCACGCCGCGCCCACCGCGGTCGTCTCCAGGATGTGTGGGCGCTCGACCGGGATATCGAGCATGTCGGTCAGCATTTGCAGCATGAGATCGTTGGCAACCATGCCGCCGTCCACCCGTAGCGTGGTGGCGCCGGACCCTTTCCAATCGCCGCGCATCGCTTCGAGCAGATCGCGCGACTGGAAGGCGTTGGCCTCCAGCACCGCGCGTGCCAATTCCGCCGCGCCGGTATTGAGGCTCATGCCGAACACCGCGCCGCGCGTTTCTGGCTCCCAATACGGCGCGCCGAGCCCGACGAAGGCCGGAACCACCACGACCTGTTGGCCCGGGTCGGCTTGCCGTGCCAGCGTTTCCATCTCGGCCGATTGCGAGATGACATGAAGCCCGTCGCGAAGCCAGTGGACGGCGGCGCCGGCAACGAAGATGGCGCCTTCCAGCGCATAGGTCCGCTCACCATCGAGCTCATAGGCGATCGTCGTAAGCAGCCGGTTTTGCGATAAAACCGCATGTGGACCGGTGTTGAGGAGCGCAAAGCAGCCTGTGCCGTAGGTTGCTTTCGACATGCCGGGTGCGAAACAGGCTTGCCCCATGGTGGCCGCATGCTGGTCGCCGGCGATGCCGAGGACGGGGATGGCGGCGCCAAGCAGTGCTGGATCGCTTTTACCGAAGTTGGCGTTGCAGGAGCGAACCTGCGGCAGGACGCTGATCGGCACGCCGAACGCTTCACACAGGCTCTGGTCCCAGCACCCACGATGAATGTCGAACAGTGCGGTGCGGCTGGCGTTGGTCGCGTCGGTTGCGTGCACGCGCCCGCCTGTCAGCTTATAGAGCAGCCAGCTGTCGATCGTGCCAAAGGCAAGATGGCCGGCAAAGGCCGCCTGGCGGGCTCCCTCGATGTTGTCGAGGAGCCAGGCAATCTTGGTGGCGGAGAAGTAGGGATCGAGCCGCAGCCCGGTCTTGGCCGTCACCTCGCCCTCCAACCCCGCGTCCGTGAGACGGCGACAGATTTGGGCTGTTCGTCGATCCTGCCAGACGATGGCGCGATGGATGGGCTTGCCCGTGCGGCGGTCCCAAAGAACCGTTGTCTCGCGCTGGTTGGTGATGCCGATCGCTGCAATGTCGCGCGCTTCTGCCCCGGCCTGGGCCATGGCCCTTTGCGCGCTGGCCAGCGTCGTTGTCCAGATTTCGTCGGGATCATGTTCGACATGGCCCGATGCCGGGAAGTGTTGCGTGAATTCCTGCTGGCCAAGTCCGCATACAGACAGGCTGGTGTCGAACACCAGCGCGCGACTTGACGTCGTGCCCTGGTCGATGGCGAGAACGAAGGAGGTCATGGCCAGCCCCTGTGCAAATGGCGCGCTGCAGCAGCGCTGAGATAACGTCAATCGCGAGTTTATCGAAAGGCTTGATTGATTCGTTGGGCAAGATCGTCAAACGACGGTGAATCAAGAATGCAAACCAAACAATAGAGAGGACACCCGCTGACGGCATGGCAAGCAAGTGATGGCGTGAGGCCCCGAACCAGGAGGGTGGGATGCGTTTGGCGTTAAACGTCAAGCACTCTCTTGTCTTGACAGTGTGTCGCACCTTGAACATTCTGCGCCTACCCCCCGTGCTGGGCCGCATTGGGGTGGCAAAAAAACAAAACGGTCCCGAGTCTAGGGAGACGAGCGAGGGGCGGTGCAGTAGCATCGCCCCTACGCTTTTTTAAGAAGGCCGGCGGCAGCCGAAGGCATTGCACCGGGTTTACCCATGCCCAGCGAGAACACCCTCAAGCACGTGCTCATGTCTGGTGGGCGCGCCGTCAATGCGTGGTGCTCGATACCCAGCAGCTACGTGGCCGAGGTCATCGCCCACCTCGGATTCGATGCGGTCACCATCGATTTGCAACACGGCACCGCCGACTATGCGGCCGCGTTCACAATGCTGCAGGCGATCTCGACGAGCCCGGCGATGCCGATGGTGCGCGTGCCCTGGAATGATCCCGCACTGGTGATGCGGTTGCTCGATGCCGGTGCCATGGGCGTGATCTGCCCAATGATCAACACCGTGGATGATGCGCGCGCCTTTGTCGGCGCCTGCCGTTATCCGCCGTTGGGATATCGCTCGTTTGGACCAAATCGCGCCGTCCAGTATGCCGGCCCCGATTACTGGAGGTCCGCCAATCGCGAGGTTCTGGCGCTGGCTATGATCGAGACGCGCCAGGGTGTCGAAAATCTTGACGCAATCCTCGCGGTGGAGGGGCTCGATGGCATCTACGTCGGGCCGGGAGATCTGTCGCTGTCGTTTGGCGCCGATCCCTCGATGCGCCCGAGCGACGCCGGTGTGGTGGCGGCGATTGCGCATATCGCGCAGCGCACCATCGCCGCCGGCCTCATCCCTGCGATCCATACCGATGGTCCAAAAACAGCGCGCCAACGCTTGGCGGAGGGATTTCGGTTGGTCACCTTGCAAAGCGATGTACGCTACATGGTCAATGGCGCCGCCGCCGCGTTATCGCAAATGAGAGCAGGGGACGAATAAGGCTTTGCCAGGAATCCGCACCCTAAATCGAATCGGTACCCCAAACCCCTTCATTCCGGCGCGATCGGTCGTTAGAGTTTAAGGGGGCGTAGCGGGTGCGGCCTTGCAAGGCGCCCGCGGCAATAATGCTTGAGAACGCAATAAGCGCGATAAGCGCACACGTGGGGGTGCGTGACATTCATGGCAAGAACGGCGCGGAGCTATTGGCGAAGGACGCGGCGCTTGGCGTTGGCATGCCTCCTTGCGTGGTGCATTCTGGCGCTGGGCGTGCCACTGGCCGCTCAGCCGTTGGAAGCGATTTCGATTCTGGGCATTCCGCTGAGCTACTATGCCGGAGCCCAGGGCATCCTCATCGGCCTTGTCCTGATTGTCTTCCTGTTCGCGGACCGTCAGCGCCGTATCGACCAGACCTTGTTTGACGAGCCGGCACGCGCGCCAGACAGCGCGCCGGCGCAGCCCCCAATCCGCAAGGATGCGGTCGCCGGCACCACTGGCACGCTGGCAATGGCGGGGGATTGGCTGTCGGGGGCAACCCTGGTTGCTCTTGCCGGCGCTCTTTACACACTTGGACATGATGGGCTGTGCTGGCTGATCGGGCTTTTCGGCGGGTTGGTGTTGGCGGCCACGTTGCTTGGGCCGCATCTGCATCGCGCCGGTGCGCACGGCGTTGTGGATTTCATTCATCACCGTTTCGGCAGGATTGCCGCAAGCCTGGCCCTGCTCATCGCGACATTGGCTAGTGCGCTGGTGCTTGCAGCCAACTTCAAGGCGCTCGCCGTGGCGATGGCGTTGCTTGTTCCAAACGTCGCCTTCAGCGCGCCAGCGGCTCTTGCGATAGGGGTTGGCGTGGTGTTGATCGCGGCGCTTCGCGCCAGCACTGCGGGTATCACCGTCTGGCAGGCGATTGCCTATCCCCTGATTCTTGCGGCGGCTACATTGCCGATCGTGATCACGGCCGCCGGGTTCGTTCCCGGACATTTTACCTTCGGTGCGTTCCTCCAGAATATTGGTGCCACCGAGCTTGCCCTGCTGCAAAAGGAACTTGCCGATCCGGTGACGCTCAAGGTGTTCACCCGCCCGTTCACCACCGCGACGCCCTTGAGTACCGTGCTGGTGACGCTCTCGCTGGCGCTGGGTTTGGCGGCAATGCCCTCATTGTTGAAGCGGCCTGTGTTGGCGCGCTCGTGTGAGGGGGCGCGTCTGATGCCGGCCATGGCACTGCTGGCAATCCTTGTTGCCGCCGTGGCGCTTCCCCCGCTCGCAGCTGGGATGCGGCTTGCCGTGCTGACCTTCGCTGACCAGAGCATCAATGCCCTGCCTGATCGGCTGGTGCGATTGGGTGGACTGGGTCTTGCCGATGTCTGTGGTGTCAAGGCGGTATCACAGGCCGCGGTCGTTGCGGCCTGCGAAGCACTGCCCGATCCCGTGACGACACTGCGCCTCGACGATATCGTCATCGCGCGTGATCATGCCTTGTTCGCTGCCCCCTCACTCGCCGGACTTCCGGCCGTGGCGACAGCGCTGCTGGCGGCGATTGTCGCGCTGTCATCGCTGCTGGCGTCAGCCTGGCTTGGCCGGACCTTGGTAGGCGCCGCCACGCGCCGCGACGGCGAAGGCGGTGCGCCTGTAATCGTTGGTGTTGTGCTGGCGGTTGCCGCCGCGGTCGGCGCAGTGCTGCTGGTGTCGATGCACACTGGCGATGTGATGACGCTGTTGGCGTTAGGGCTTGCCATCTCGGCGGCCGGTCTCGCGCCCGCCCTGCTCGCCGGGATCTGGTCATTGCGCGCCACCTCCGCAGGTGCGGTGTTGGGCATGGCTGCCGGTGTCGGAGTGACGCTCTACTACATCGTTGCCACGCGCTACTTCGCGCCCAGCTTTTATGACCTGTGGAGTTCGGTTTCATCGGCCGGATATGGGGCGATTGCCGATTTCGAGGCGGCCCGCGAGGCTCTCTCCCAGGTTGCCGGCACGCCAGAGTGGCCAGCAGCGCATCTGGCCTACGTGGAGGCGGCGCGCGCCGTGGCCAACTGGTGGGGAGTGCGTGACACCGCATCGGGCGTGCTTGGCGCTGCGGTCGGGCTCTGCGTCCTGGTGCTGGTTTCGCTGGTGACGCCACGACCCGGCGGCGAAGCGGTCGGATTGATGAGCCGCATCCGCGGCCTTGCCCCTCGTGTATGATGGCGATCCATGGATGAGCCCCAGGGCAAGACAACGCACTATGATCTGGCCGTCATCGGCGGTGGCATCAACGGCTGTGGCATTGCTGCTGACGCGGCAGGTCGCGGTCTCAAGGTGCTGCTCGTTGAGCAGGATGATCTGGCCAGCGCAACCTCGTCGGCAAGCTCCAAGCTGATCCATGGCGGCCTGCGCTACCTGGAGTATTACGCCTTCCGTCTGGTCCGGGAGTCGCTGGAGGAGCGCGAGATCCTTTTGGCCAATGCGCCTCATCTTGTCCGGCCGTTGCGTTTCATCATCCCCCACGTGCCGGGTATGCGGGCCCGCCCGCTGATGCGCGCCGGCCTGTTTCTTTACGATCATCTGGCCCGGCGGCGGCGCATTCCTTCATCGAGCACGGTCGATATGGCGCAAGATCGCGCGGCCCGCCCGCTGGCGCCGCGGTATTCGAGCGGCTTTTCTTATTGGGACTGCCAGGTTGACGATGCCCGGCTGGTCGTGCTCGTGGCGCGCCAGGCGGCAGCACTTGGCGCTGACATTCGCACGCGCACACAGCTTCGCTCCGCCGTTGCCGAAGATGGCTCGTGGCGGCTGGTGCTGGGCGTCAAGGACGCCCGCGTGCCGTCGGCCACGCCGGCCGTGAAGGAGGTGCGCGCGCGCATTCTTGTCAATGCGGCAGGTCCATGGGTCGGCAGGCTCGCCGCCACCGCGATCCGCCGCAGCGAAGCGATGCCGCAGGTTCCGCTCAGGCTGGTCAAAGGCAGCCACATCGTCGTGCCGCGTATTGCGGGCGCCGAGACGGCCTATCTCCTGCAGGCGCCCGACCGCCGCGTTGTCTTCCTCCTGCCGTTCGCCGAGCGCTTCACGCTGATCGGGACGACCGACATTGCCTATGACGGCGACCCCGGCGAGGCCATCATCAGTGCCGATGAGGAAGCTTACTTGCTGAATGTGGCAAACGGCTTTCTCGCCGCACCGCTGTCCTTGGCCGACATCGTCTGGCGCTATAGCGGGGTTCGCCCGCTGTTCGATGATGCCAGCGATAATCCCTCGGCCGTCACCCGCGATTACAAACTCGTGCTCGATGCCACGGCCGGGGAGCCGCCAGTGCTGACGGTGGTTGGCGGCAAGGTGACGACCTACAGGCGGCTTGCCGAGGCGGCTATGCAACTCATCGCACCCTTCGCAGGCGAAGGGTTCGGCAAGCCATGGACCGCGCATGCCCGCTTGCCGGGCGGCGACATGCCCGATGCCGATTTCGACGGGTATGCCCAGGCGTTCAGGCTCTGCTACCCGCAACTGCCGGCTGAAATGCTGGACGGCCTCATTGCCCGCTACGGGACACTTGCGGTGGACCTGCTGGGAAAAGCGCGGACCTTGGCCGACCTGGGCGAGGATTTCGGCGGCGGTCTCAGCCAGCGCGAAGTCCTTTATCTGCGCGATAACGAGTGGGCGCGCACGCCCGACGACATCTTATGGCGCCGGACCAAGGCGGGGCTCCACATCGCCCCAGAGCGCCTGCACGAGGTTTACCAGCGCATCGCCCGCTGCCTAGAGCATGTTTAGCCGAAGTGTGGAGCGGTTCGGCGTGAAAAACATGGCTCAAGTCAAAAGAGAGCATGTTTAGCCGAAGTGTGGAGCGGTTGGGCGTGAAAACATGGGTTAAGACCGCCGGTGTTGCAAAATGGCTTCTCCTTTAACGGCGGCTTAACCTCTTCGCGGGACAATGAAACTCGGTCCTCGTTCCCGCGTCCCAACTGATATCCGCTTTCCGTTCTTCGGCAAGGTTCAAGGTAACGTGAGACAGGCGTCCGCTCATAACATTTCCCGACTTGCACGCCGCGTGCTGCGCCGGCAGCGGATTGTCGCGATGCATACGCTCGTGCACCTTGACCCCAAGTCCATCGAGCGTTCGACGATCATCGGCATTTCGTTGTTTGCGGCAAGTTCCATCGCCTTGCAGGGATTCGTCGTTGCTCAGGGTAGTCTGTCGGGCACGAAGATTGGCGTGGCCCAGGCGGCAATAGTGCCGCCGAAACTTCACCTCAGGTATGCATCTGAAAAGAATGCACATCATATAGGCTTGCGCCTTGGCGAGGAGAGTGCGGCTCTGACTGCCGCACGGCGTGGTGATCGTCTGAGCGATCTTACCCTTGGCATGCTTTCTGAAGATAACGGTCTGCCCAGGATCG
>ERZ795053.5831-NODE-5831-length-12546-cov-6.863822_pt1 | contig 12546 bp, 10 predicted proteins | sample MGYA00375137_ERZ795053 | MGnify/ENA primary metagenome ERZ795053 (study PRJEB30182, sample SAMN05720284) | activated sludge metagenome | isolation source: Anaerobic digester | place: Hong Kong | collected 2014-12-17 ... | reverse complement strand
GGGCGGTGGAGGAGGCTGGCTGCGACATCATCAACATCCCCGACACCGTCGGGGTCGCCATCCCGACGACCTTCTACCACCTGGTAAAGGAGATCTGCGACTCGACAAAAAGGATGGTCGTCGACGTCCACTGCCACAACGACTTCGGCCTCGCCGTCGCCAACAACCTCGCCGCATTCGAGGCTGGAGCAAGAGAGGTCCAGGTCTCGGCGAACGGCCTCGGAGAAAGGGCGGGCAACGCGAACCTCGCCGAGACGGTGATGTGCCTCCACTCCATGTACGGGGCGAAAACCTCCATCAAGACTCCCTACCTCTTCGAGACCGCAAAGCTCGTCGAGCGGCTCTCGGACGTGAGGATATCCCGGACCGCGCCGGTGGTCGGCGATAACGCCTTCGCCCACGAGAGCGGGATCCACAGCCACGGGGTCCTGGAGCGGAGCGACACCTTCGAGCCGGGCATCATGACGCCGGAGATGGTGGGGCACAGGAGGAGGATCGTCCTCGGAAAGCATACCGGACGGCACGCCGTCAAGCAGTCCCTCGAAGAGATGGGGTACGGACCAAACGAGAACCAGCTCCAGGAGATCCTGGTGAGGGTCAAAGACCTGGGCGACAAGGGCAAATGCGTGACCAACGCCGACCTCATGACCATAGCCGAGGTGGTCATCGGAGAGCTGGCCAGGGAGAAGCAGGCCGTCATCCTGAAGGAGCTGGCGGTGATGACAGGAAACACCCTCACATCGACGGCCACCGTCAGGGCTCTGGTCCGGGGCGAGGAGCGGGTCCTCGCCGACACCGGGGTCGGCCCCGTCGACGCCGCCCTGAACGCGGTCCGGGGGATCCTGGGGGATGAGACCGCCGTCAAGATCAGCGACTTTCGGATCGAGGCGATAACCGGAGGGTCCGACGCCCTCGCCGAGGTGGTGATCGGCGTCGAGAACAGCCGCCTCGGAAAGAGGGTCACGGCCCGGTCCGCCCGCGAGGATATAGTGATGGCCTCGGTGGAGGCGCTGATCAACGCCATTAATAGACTGATGTTATTGGAGGAAGACTCGATTTGAGCGGAGCAAAATTCGAGGTGATAGACACTCACTGTCACCTCGACTTCAAAAACTTCAACAAGGATAGAGACGAGGTGATCAAGAGGGCCCTGGACGCCGGGGTGACCACCATGATCAACTCAGGGATCGACCTCAAGACAAACAGAAAGACCCTCGATCTCGCAAAAAAGTACGATTGCGTTCGGATGACTCTGGGCCTAAACCCCAACGGCCTCGGCGAGATGACCGACGAGGAGGTGGACGCCACCCTCGATCAGATCAGATCTCACGCTCGGGATATCGTCGGAGTCGGCGAGGCGGGGCTCGACTACTACCGCTGCCCCGACCAGAAGGGAAGAGACCGGCAGCGAACGGTCTTCGGAAAGGTCGTCCATCTCGCGAGGGAGCTTGACCTTCCCCAGGTGATCCACGCGAGGCTCGCCGAGGACGAGGCCTTCGATATGGTCAAAGACCTGAACAAGGTCGTATTTCACTGCTACAGCGGGACGGCGGGGACGATGAAAGAGGCCGTCGACCGGGGGTTTTACATATCCCTTGCCACCGTCGTCTGCAAGTCCGCCCAGCACCAGGTTCTGGCTAGACAGGTCCCCCTGGATAGGCTTTTGATCGAGACCGACAGTCCCTTCCTATCGCCGAGGGGGGGGAGAAACGAGCCGGTCCGCGTCCTTGACAGCCTCAACCTCATCGCCAAAATCAAGGGTCTACCCCCTGAGGATGTGGCAGAGGCGACCACTGCCAACGCGAAGAAGATATTCAACCTCTGAGCGGTCTATTGTATGACCGCTCACCTGGATTATCCCTCCTTCGAACCCCGGAGGCTTTGTGGGTCCGCAGCATACTCATCTCGCATCTTTCGGCTTTCGGGTCGGATTAAGACGGAAAAATATATCTTATCGATGAGAAAATCAATAATCACGCGAGATGGACCAGTGATCCGATGCCGATACACTTCGAACACATCATGAAGTACCTGGGCTCCAAGAAGGAGAAGGGGAGGAAGAAGATTGGCCTGTTGGTGGACGGGCCCAACATGCTCCGAAAGGAGTTCCAGATCGACCTGGAGGAGATCAGAGACATCCTGAAGGACTACGGCGACATAAAGATCGGCCGTGTCTTCCTCAACCAGTACGCATCGGAGAAGCTGGTGGAGGCCGTCGAAAACCAGGGGTTTGAGCCGGTGATCTGCACGAGCGACGTCGACGTGAAGCTGGCGGTGGAGGCGATGGATTTGATCTACAGCCCCGTGATCGACACCATCGCCCTCATCACCAGAGACGCCGACTTCAAGCCCGTCCTGCTGAAGGCGATGGAGCACGGCAAGGAGACTATCATCTTCGGGGCGGAGCCCGGCTTCTCCGTGGCTTTGAGAAACTCCGCCGACTACGTCATCGTCCTCCGGGACGGAGAGTACGTGGTGGAGTGATCCGGTCCATCATCTGCTTTCATTCGATCCAGCGTTCCACCGTCTCTTTTTCACCGTTTTCCTGCCACCGTCTCTTTCCACCATCTCCCTGCCTACCGTCTCTTTTCACCGTTTTCCTGTCACCATCTCCTTTCCGCCACCTCCTTGCCACCATCTATTTGTATCTCCTCTTCGAGATGATAGCCTGATAAGGCAGAAGCTCTGGTGGTGAAAGATGGGGGTGAAGGGTATCTTCGGGGAGGGTGGATCGATCCTGGCCAGAAGGCTCTTGCTTCAGGCCGGATGGCAGAGCAGCGGCGGCCGTGACGATCGCTGGAACGACCCCGACCCCTGGGACGAGGACCGATACTCCCCATCGGGGGGACTCAGGCTCCCTCTGACCTACTCGGGGATGATCCTGGTCATATGCGTTCTATTCTTCTTCGTGAGGGTTTTGGCCCCTGCCTTCACCTTCAACTACCTGGCCTTAAACCCGGCCTTCGTTGCAGCCAGACCCTGGACCCTCATCACCCACATGTTCGTTCACGGAGATATCACTCACCTTCTGGTCAACATGATCGTCCTGTTCTTCTTCGGGACGGAGCTGGAGCGGAGGGTCGGCGAGTCGAGGTTTCTTCAGATATTCATAATCTCGGGGCTTGTCGGAGCCATCGGCCAGATGTTGGCGGTTCCTACCGGATACATGGTGGGGGCGAGCGGCGCTCTTTACGGGGTGATGGGCTGCCTCGCCGTCATCGCCCCGGAGATTACGGTATTGATATACTTCGTTATACCATTGAGCATCAGGGTGGCGGTGGTCCTCTTTGCGGTCATCGACTTCGCCATGATGGGATCTGCTGACGGCATAGGTCACATGGCCCACATAGCGGGCCTTCTCGCTGGGCTTGTCTACGGCGGGATGCTGAAAGACCGATATCGCTACAGGTACCGTTAAGCTCTTGTGGGGTGGGCGAAAAGCTGAACTTCATCGGCCCGGCGGTTAGTGAGGCGGCGGTTGTGAGGTAGTGATTTGTGAGGCTTTTCCTCTTGAGAATGTGGTGGTAATCTGGGAGACGAGATCGGGATCATCGTGGGGGAGACAAGCCCCCTGGAGTTCAAGTTTTTGATGGCTGACGAGGCGAGCAGGGGCAGCTACGTCAAGGTCAAAGACGGCTCAAAAGACTGGATCTTCGCCCAGGTGGTGGAGGTCACAAGGTCCAACGTCGCCTACAGCCTAAACTCCATCGACGAGGAGAACCGCGAGGCCAAAGAGCGGTTGGTGGGCTTCGCCCGGGTGATCGGTGTCGCCTCAGGCGGAAAGCTCGCCATGCCCACCATACCACCAAAGCCCGGAGATCCGGTCCTGAGGGCCGACGCCGATCTGATGGAGAGGGCTCTCGGCCTCTCGAAGGGGAACCTCTACATCGGCCTCCTCGACGGGCACGACCTGAAGGTGAGGCTTGACGCCGACTCCTTCGTCCAGAAGCACTGCAGCATCCTCGCCAAGACAGGGAGCGGAAAATCGTACACCGCGGCGGTGGTTCTTGAGGAACTCCTGGAGAAGGGGGTCGCCCTTCTGATAATCGATCCCCATGGCGAGTACGCCTCGATGAAGCAGAAGAACGCCAAAGGGGACTTCGTCAAGTTCGACGTAAAGCCGAGGGGGTACGACGTGACGGTCTACTCTCCCGCAAGCCAGATGGCAGCCCCCACCGCCGACCGGTTCTTCCGCTTCAACGGCAAGAACCTGACCGCCCGGGAGATCTCGGCGATGCTCCCCGAGGACGTGACCAACAGCCAGAGAGGTGTCCTCTACGAGGCGATAAAGATCCTCGCTTCCGACGGCGGCAATTACGAGCTCGAGGACGTCATCTCCCAGGCCGAGAAGGACACGAGCAAGGCCAAGTGGGGGCTCATCGGCCATCTCGAGGCCCTGGAGGAGCTGGGGATATTCTCGGGAAAGGCCACCGACCTCGGAGCCCTCCTCCAGAGGGGGAAGGCCTCGGTCATCGACATGACCGGCGTTCCCCCCGACCTCCAGGGGATGATCGTCGCCAAGCTCCTCTCGGATCTCTTCGAAGCGAGGAAGAGGGGGCTTGTAAACCCCGGCATGGTCGTCGTCGAGGAGGCCCATAACTACATCCCCGAGAGGGGGAGCGGCAAGGCCGCCAGCACCACCGTCATCCGGACGATCGCTGCCGAAGGGCGAAAGTTCGGCCTCGGCCTTCTGGTCATCAGCCAGAGGCCGGCGAGGGTCGACAAAAACGTCATCTCCCAGTGCAACACCCAGATCATCCTCCGGGTCACAAACCCCAACGACCTCCGGGCTCTGAGCAAGGGGATCGAGGGGATGAGCTCGGAGCTTGAGGAGGAGATAAAGAGGCTCCCGCCGGGGACGGCGATGCTGGTGAGCAGCGAGATCGAGCACCCCGTCACCGTCAAGATAAGGCCGAGGAAGAGCAGGCACGGTGGGGTGAGCACGCCGATCGTAGGAGGAGGCAAGGCGAAGGCTGCCGCCGGACCAAATAGTGGTGCAAAACCCGTGACCCCCCGGCCGAGAGGTGCGGAGGCGGGTGGGGATTCGGGATCGAAGATCGAGAAGAGGGAGACGGGCGGCGGCTTTCTCCGGAAGATCCTCGGCAAGTGATCAGGTTTCCTCCGTCCAGATCTATTGTTCAGGCCATCATTGCAATCATTTCATCCGCTTTTAAGCTGATCATTTATGAGGGTCAGGAGATCTCTTTTGGGGCTCTCATCTCGGCGAGGAGGATCGTTGCCGAAAAGGCTGCCGCCGCCCCGAAGAGGAAGGTCGCCTCGTGTCCGAACCCCTGCCAGAGGGCTCCCGCCACAAGCCCCGAGGCGATGGCCGAGACTCCGACGGCGCCGTAGTAGACCCCAAGGCCCGTCCCCCTGACATCTTGGTGGCAGAGATCCGAAACGAAGGCCCGCTCTGCGCCGTCGACGATGGCGAAGACGAGGCCGTACAATGCGAACAGCAAGACCAGCCCCGGAGCTGAAGCTACGAGAGCAAAGCCGAGGGAGACGAGGGCGAATAGCAGGTAGCCGATGGTGAGGACCCTCTTTCTTCCGACCCGGTCCGACCAGGACCCGCAGGGGATCGAGAAGATGGCGTAGACCAGGTTGAAGAGGACGTAGAGGAGGAGAGGAGCGCCGACGGCCATACTCCCGGAGAAGAACTCCTGGGCCCTCAGGATGAAGAACATGTAGCTTGTATTTCCCAGGGCGAAGAGGGAGGCGATGGCGACGAAGGGGCCGAGGCCGGGCGGGATGTTGGAGAGGGCCGGCCGTAGAGGGCCGACCGGGGACCTGCTCACCTCCTTGACGGGGATGAGGGGGATGAGGGCTACGAAGGCGACGGACCCAGCCACGAGAAAGATCGTTCTATAGTCCATCCCGCCCTGCCAGAGGAGGTAGGCCAAAAGCGACCCGACGACGGCGCCCAGAGAGTCGAGGGCCCGATGGACGCCAAAGCCCCTCCCCCGCCCCTCACGGGGCGCCGACTCGGCGATGATGGCATCCCGAGGCGCCGACCTCACCCCCTTCCCCGACCGCTCAATCGTCTTGAGGATGAAGACGTGCTGCCAGGAAAAAGCCAGAGTCAAAAGGAGCTTTCCGACGGCAGAGATGGCGTATCCAGCAGCGACGAGGGGCTTTCTTCTTCTGAGCCTGTCCGACCAATATCCCGATAGAAGCTTGAAGAGGCTTGGAAGGCCGTCGGCAAGCCCGCCGATCAGACCGACGGCAAGCCCGCCCGCGCCCAAAGACGCTAAGAAAAGCGGCAGAATTGGCTGGATGATCTCGCTGCTGGCGTCGTTTAAGAGGCTCACAAGGCCGAGGAGGTATATGTTCCTCTTTCCGTCGTTGCCCTGGGGTGGTTCGGTCAAGGGTACTCTGTAGGCTGGTAGGAGGCAACAAGGTTTTCGGTCCGAAGCTCTTTTATATATTCCAAGTTTAAACATATGGTAAAAATAGCATCGACGCAGCATCAACGATCGTATCTGCCGATCGTATCTGCAGGTCTCAACGACGAAGCTGATGGATATGGATGGGATAACATGAGACGAATCGACCTTTTCAAGCTGGCAGCATCCCTGGGCTGCTGCTATCTTGCGGCCTTCATCGGCTCGATGTTCACAACACCGAACGTCCCCACCTGGTACGCCACCCTGGCTCGTCCCTCCTTCGCCCCGCCAGACTGGGTCTTCGCCCCGGTCTGGACCGCCATCTTCACCCTGATGGGGATCTCGGCCTACCTCGTCTGGCGGGAGGGGACGAACGATCCCGGGGTCAAGGTCGGCCTGATGGTATTCGCGTTCCAGCTCGCTGTCAACGTTACGTGGTCGGCGGCCTTCTTCGGCCTCCGGTCCCCTCTTGCCGGACTTGCGGTCATCGCCCTCCTCTGGGCTCTGATAGCCCTGAATATCCAGAAGTTCAGGGCCGTTTCACAGACGGCGGCGGCTCTTCTTCTCCCTTACATAATCTGGGTGAGCTTTGCGGCGGCTCTGAACTTTGAGATCTGGAGGCTGAACCCGTGATCTGCAAGGCTGAGCTTTGTTGAGTCGGTCTGCTGGATGGCGATCGGTTTTTCAAAATTGTTTCACCAAAAACATTTTAATGTCAGAAGCCCTCTATGGAACCAGGTGATATGAATGGCCGAAGATACGAAAAATCTGGGCGAGATTATAAACACCTTCGATGCGGCGGCTGGCGAGGCTCTGGGAAAAAGGGAGGGCCACACCCCCAGGATTGAGGCGCCGAAGGCCGTAGGAGCAGATGAGCCCTTCGAGGTGAAGGTCTCGGTACAAAACCATCCAAATAAAGTGGAGCACTCCATCAGGTGGATCGAGGTGTACTTCCGGGAGGATGGAAGGGCCTTCAACCCCATAATGCTGGCGAGGGTAGAATTCGCCCCCGTCAGCTCAGAGCCCGAGGCGAAGCTGAAGGTGAGGCTTTCCAAGTCCGGATCGATCATGGCCATGGAGTACTGCAACGTCCACGGACTCTGGTCAGCAAAACAAGATATAAAGGTGGAGTGACACCTCCACACCCCTTTTTTCATCAGGCCAAGCTTGCGATTAGCATCAAAAACAGCATGTTCAGGGCCATCAGCAGAAGGGCGGTCCTGCCGAAGGTTCTGTGAACCCTTCTGATCTTCGCCTTTTTCTCCCTCGCCGCTCTGAGCTGGAGAATACCTGAAGCTGGAGTGAGAACAAGCATAAGGATCACCAAAGCGCCTAAGTGGGCATGAGGTACCTTGAAGAGCTCCTCTTTAAGTGCTCCTGGGAGGCGGCCGAGATCATATAGACGGCCATAAGCATTCCAGAGACGGCGACGGAAGCTCACGAAATTCCGAGGAGCTTGTGCTTGTCAACCACCCCTTCTTCTTCCTCATGGCGATGCGATCATGAAAATCGATAGGTCGTGCAGGATAGCCTCGCATGAAATTCGGGACGCATGCTGATAAAAAGAGTAGATGGGCGAATAAGCCGCTGCTTCCCGGCAACGGCCCCCCTCGCCACATTTAGCTGCGCGATAAATCAAGAGATGCAGAACCGACTAATGCTCTGCCTCCGCCTCGACCTCCATGATCATCCTCTCTCCGCCGCTGACGTAAGTCATGTAATGGATGACTATGCATATGCCCCAGCCTATGGGCGAAAACCATGGCTGCCAGAAGGGCAGAGTTGCACCAGCGGCTTTTATATCTGGTATCACCATCATGTAGTTGATAGCAAGCCACACGATGTTGACCACCAGGTAGATCACGAGGTGTGTCATGAACAGCTTCTTCATGCGTGCCTGCATGGCGGTTCTAAACGCTCTCTTGTACGCTTCGTCTGCCATTTTTAACCTCACCTCCAGAACAAATGTGCCTCTATTTCTCTTTCAGTCAATATATATAGGTTGCGAGAGTAATCTGCCATATCTCCGCTTATCTTCTCGTAATTTGGTATCAAATATTCTCTGAGTCATTCATATACTGCAGCTTTTTCCTGAACAAAACCGATCCATCTAGCGAGATCGCTCAGATCCTTTCAGATTCTAATCCGGCCCTTAAAAGCCTGAATAGTTGCGTTTAAATCAAGTTCAGGATGGTGCATGTCCTAAAGTGAAGGGACATTTTTTGGAGTAACGATAAGCGAATTAAAAAAGGAAATTGGATGAAGTAAAAATTGAAGATATCAGGCTTTTACGACCTCATCAAACTCCTTCTCGCTCAAGTACTGAGGCGTGTATGATATATCCATATCATCCAGGTCTCTCACATAAGAACGGAGATGCTTTCTGGAGCCCGCCAATAACCCCTCATAGACGGCCCTCACATCTTCGTTATCGGAAACCTCCAGCTCCTTCTCGAGGTCGATTATGCTGATCTCCTCGAAGGTTGCCGCCACCTTCAGGGCGTCCTCCTGAGATATGCTGCCCTGGGCGAGAAGGTCGTTGTACAGGCCGATTAGGGTCTGATTGCTGAAAACCGCCGGATCGTCTCCAACGGGAAGTTCAAGACCGTGCTCATCTATGAGGGTCTTTGCCCGGTCCATGTGGTTCTGCTCGGAGTCTGCCAGGTCCACGAATACGCTGAGATTCGTCTCCTGGTAAAGGGCGGTATAGAGGTCGCGAGCCACCTTCTCCTCTTCCCAAATGAAAAGGACCCCCTCTTCCTCCCTCGGGCTGAGAGATGCTGCCTTGACGCCTGAAGTCTGATCCTGGGCGAGGGTCAGGATTCCCTCGCCATAGGCGACGTTGTGCTTTTGATCTCTTGACGTTGAATCGGCCATGGCCCAGATGAAGGAGACGGGCTGGCCGAGCGCCAGGGCTTTGTCGAACTCGTCGCCTGTATCGAGCTTTCTCTTGAACTCGACGACGGTGTAACCATCAATCTCAGACCCGCCCGACTCAAGGATGTCGTAGGTGCCGCCGAGGGTTGTGTCGTCCTCGTGGGGCCCGTAGTTGCCGGAGGAGTACTCGTCGAGGACGACGGCCTTGCCATCCTCGACCGTTGCCAGGATCATGTCAGCATCCTTCATCCACTCCAACGGGTCGAAACCTATCGCCATCCAGCCAGAGGTCTCGCCTTTCAAGGCCATGTAGAGGTTCTCCTGGTCGTTTCTCCAGGATATCTCCATCTCGCCTCCCGAATACCCCGACTTTGCGGGCCCCACCAGGACCATCGATCGAGAGTACTCGTTCTCACCGACGACCCCATCGGCAACCCATTCTTCTGAGGCAACTTTCTCAGAGATGATTTGCTCCTCAGGAGGCTCGACACATCCTGATAGGATGAGGAGAGATCCAATTAGCAGCGTCGCGTAGAAGGACTTCATTAAGAACACCATTTATCACTTGAGTTTTTAAGGGATATCAATTTGTCGAAATATATCATAATTCAGGTTGGTGAGCCCCTCAGAGACGATATCGGCATGGCTTCTTGGTGTACGCGTCGGCTTGCCGATGAATGCGATCCCGGCTCTTAATTTTGGTCGAGATTTCGGAGATTTGTTATCTCTTCGAGGCGCAGCGGCACAGGCTCCGACTTGACGACCTTCAAGTGATTGTGCGTCCCGGTTGGAGGTCGAGAATCGAACCCGGCAAAAGCGTTCATGAATCGGTAATACATGGGGGGGGCCAATCGACGTCGAGATACAGTCTCCGTTCCAGAATTTGAATTATCTAAGTCTCACTTTCTATCTGCAACTTATAACTATTAACGTCTAATGATAATACATATACTATTCTGATTATTGCAATAATAATCATTTATTATCTACATAGTATTCAACTTATTTATCTAATGCTAAATAAACATAAATTTATTATATAATGTAATTAAACTATGTACAATTAAGTAAACGACTTATTTAAAGTTTATTTATTAAATTACTAAGTTATAGTCATATAAAAAATATTGAATTTATTAATTTTTACTTATTTTCAATGGAATTAGTGAGCTATAATTGAGATAGGAACCTATAAAGCGGTCAGCTAGATCAAATTAGTTGTATATGCCGTTGTGCTCAAATTCATTCTTATATGCTCTAAGTATAAACTTCCTACCACTTGATTCGACCCAATTTTGGAAACAAGGCCGTTCCATAGTCTATACGAATTTAAGTCTCTCGTCGCATACCATGATGGTTATTGGGCTGAAAAGTGCTCTTGAAGCATATCCAACCCCCACAACACGGCTGATGCACATATACTATAAGAATAGATAATCCGGCCCATCAAAAATTTGGCTATTTTTATAGAATATGTTTTGGCCACCAAATCCTTACTATTCTCATCACAAATTATGTTTATAAAATTAAGCGCAATTAATTATAGAACTTTAAAATCAGTAACAATATTTAAATTACTGTTGGTATCAGCATTTTAATTTTAACTTTTTATATATAAATTTTATTTTTAATACATTTATATTGATATATAACATATCATCACTATTAAATCGTATTTGATTTTACATAAAGTAAACTCCAAATTTTATACTTTAACTTAATTTCCTTTATTTAGATGAATGGTTTAATCTATATTGATAACTATATATGATATTATTATATATTTGCTTCCGATCAGAAGGTGTGACTTGAAACGGAGATGATGATAATATCGTCTTTCATCGTTCAGTATGCGCTCGCTGAGCCGACTTCGAAGGCTGCTGGCCGCTGGCATAAAGGGTTTATATTCCAATGGGCATTAAAGCGCCCCTGAGGCGGAGCTTATCAGGCGATTTTCAGAGGATCACAGAGGGGCTTTCATAGACCTTCTGGCAGTGTTTGTGGGGGTGGCTGGGGGTCTTGGGGCTGTTATCTTTCGCGAATCCATCTTCGCCGTCCATGACCTCTTCTTCAACCATCTCCTGCCTTGCCTGCCCAATGATCATTTCATAATCCTCCTGCCGGTGATCGGCGGGCTGATTGTGGGGCCGGTGGTCTGCTGTCTCGCCCCCGAGGCGAGGGGCGACGGGATCCCCATCGTCATGGAGGCCCTTCAGAGGCGTGGAGGGCAGATCAGAAAAAGGGTCGGCTTCATAATCATATGCGCCTCGGCCGTCACCGTGGGAAGCGGCGGCAGCGCGGGAAGAGAGGGGCCCATCGTCCAGATAGGCGCCTCTTTCGGATCTCTCATCGGCCAGGCCGCGAGGCTGGGGCCCAGGGAGATGAGGCTTCTCACCGCCTGCGGCGTCGCCGCCGGGATCGCCGGCACCTTCAACGCCCCCATGGGCGGCGCCGTCTTCAGCATGGAAGTGATCTCCAGAAGGTTCTCCTCCTACGATGCAGTGCCGATCCTCATCTCATCGGTGGTGGGAAAGGCGGTGGCTTCAGAGCTGATAAACCCCGTTCCCGACTTCATAAACCCGGTCTTCGTCTTCAAGTCCTCCGACCTCGCCCTCTGCTTCATTCTTGGCCCCTTATTCGGATTTCTGGCCTTCCTCTGGGTCAAAAGTTACTACAAAGCCGAGGACTTCTTCGGCAGGATTCCGATATCCGAGAAGCTGAAGCCAGCGTTTGGCGGCTTTGCAGCAGGCATAATCGGCCTCTACTTCCTCGACTTCGGGATCATGGGGGTGGGGTACGAGGGGATAAACCTGGTCTTCAAGATGATCTCATCCAACCCCTCCACCGCCCTCCTCCTTCTCCTCCTGGCTCTCGCGGTGCTCAAGGTCTTGGCCACAGCCTCCACCGTCGGATCGGGCGGAAGCGGCGGCCTCTTCGCCCCCACCCTCTACATCGGATCAATGCTCGGAGCTCTCTTCGGGGTCCTGGCATCAAGATCCTTTCCAGGAACTCTGACCGAACCCTCGGCCTACGGCCTTTTGGGGATGGGCGCCTTCTTCGCGGGCGCTGCCCGGGCACCGTTGACCTGCATAGTGATGATCCCGGAGATGGCCAGCAGCTACAGCAGGCTTCCACCCCTGATAATATCCTGCATCTTGAGCTACGCCACGGCCCAGATCCTCCTGGGGGGCGGGTCGATCTACTCGATAAAGCTGATGAGGCGGGGAGTCTACCTCGATCCCCACCAGCCGCTCCTGAAGGTCGTGCCGGTTAAGGAGGCGAT
>ERZ795053.5829-NODE-5829-length-12549-cov-3.876501_pt1 | contig 12549 bp, 6 predicted proteins | sample MGYA00375137_ERZ795053 | MGnify/ENA primary metagenome ERZ795053 (study PRJEB30182, sample SAMN05720284) | activated sludge metagenome | isolation source: Anaerobic digester | place: Hong Kong | collected 2014-12-17 ... | reverse complement strand
CATTCTGGTCGTAAACAAAAGCCCGCCACATTACAATTCCACCGAATGGAGCAACAGCATCAGCAAGCAAATTTGCACCTTCTGCATGATTGCGGTTGTAGTTTTGCGGCCCGGGCTGGCCTTCAGAATTAGCCTTTACAAGAAATCCACCAAAATCAGGAATATACTTATAAATCTCTTCTGCCTTATTTTTCCACCAAAGCTGAACCTGTGAATCCAGAGGATCAGCAGTCGGTAATTTATCCAGTTCAATTGGAGCGCTGAAACGCGCAGTCAGATAAACCTTAATTCCATACGGACGAAAAACATCAGCTAGTTTTGCAATTTTTTCAAGATAAAGCGGTGTTAATATCAATGCATTTGCATTAACATTTGTAATTACACTTCCGTTAATCCCGATTGATGCATTTGCACGGGCATAATCAGTATATCTCGGATCGGCAACATCGGGCAAACGAAACCAGTCCCACAGTGAAAAACCTGCATAACCGCGTTCAACAGTGCGATCCAGATTGTCCCAGTGGTTCAGAATGCGGATTTTGGTTTTTGGAGCATCTGAAAAATTCAGATTCGAAATATCCTTTTCCTGCTGCAGAAACTCAAGAAATCTAAATACACCATATAAAATTCCAACATCAGTATTTCCTGTTATTATTATATCATTCGATTTGAAACTCCTTATTAAAAAACCTTCATTTCCAAGTTTTTTTAATTCCGATTCGTTTACATTTTCTGAAATGAAATTTGATGCCGATCGCAAAGCGACAATAAGATTTCCTCCATTTTCATTAAAGGTTGAAAAAGAAATTCTGGTATCCAACAAATTTGGAAGTGCAGTTTTTAGTTCCTTTTCAACTGCATTGAAAGTGGGAGTTTCGTTTTTAACTACAACATTTTTCAGATGCAACTGATAGTTTTTAAGTAAATCCGGATTTTCAATTTTTTTGTATCGCAACCATAAATCATAACCATCTTCTGCTTTAGTTTTAATGGGATTTGAAAAAACCAAAATAAAAATCAAGAATGCTGTTACAAAAGCCGAATGACTGTTTTTCATTTTAATCTGTTACTTATGAGCTAATTAAACAAGTTTCTAACGTTGAAAACTCTCCTCGTGAACCATATTTCCATCCACATCAAAATGCTGAAAAATAAGTGTTGGTTTTCCATTTTTCCGGGTTACTTCACCTCGCAGAAATCCTCCTTTTACCCGAAGAAAACGATGTTCGGGGCGAACATCTTCCTGAGGCCACCCACCTGCATGAATATCGGAACCTGCACCGCAACTGAATTCCCAAAGATTTGTTCCTTCAAAATGCGTAACATATTGCCAGTGTCGGTCGCCATTACACAGAAATACATTGTCGAACTGATTCAGGTATTCTCTTATTTCATCACCCTCGTATTTAAATCCTGAATTTGAATAGTTGTCATTTTTTTTAGTACGATCGGGGCCGAGAATGGGATTTGCATTGATAATTACTTTAAAAGTTGCATCCGATTCTTTTAACGTTCTGAAAAGCCACTCTTTTTGTTCCTTACCGAAAATTGTTTTTTCAGGTCCGTCTTCAACAGTATTTTTTGTCCGGTAAGTTCGGCCTTCGGTAATCCAAATCTGCAAATCTTTTCCCCAGCGAATGGTTTTGTAAGTGGTGTCAGCACCTGGAAATTGCTCTTTATCAAAAATTTCGAGTCCCCGTTCCCAGGAAACTGTTCCATAAGTCATTCCCGGAAATGCATCATCCGAAAGAATATCATGGTCATCTTTCATAAAATAACTTGTTGTGTTTTCCCAAAAATTTCGTTGTAATGGCAAAGCAAACAAGCGATCCCATTTAAACCGCATCAATTCTTCAGTAAGTGCATAAGGTTCAGGCTTGTCATAATATTCCACATCACCGGTGTGGACGTAAAAATCGGGAAACATTTTCATCATGGCACTATATATTTTGTGGCCGTCAGTAGTGTCTTTTCGCCAGTAATCGTGGCAGGTAACAATGCAAAATTCAATATCATTTTCTGCTTCAGCAGTTGGGGGAGTTCGAAATGAGCCTTCAACTTTATCAGAAACTTTTGACTTCGCATTTTGACGGGCTTCAATTTCAACCACATATTTTGTATCAGGAATTAAATTCTCCAGTTTCCATTGGGTTGTAAAATTCTTATTTTCATCAACCGAAACCCAATCCGTTTGTGTTTTTTTTTCTAAATCGCTTAAAGGAAAATAAGTAAGTTTTACTTCACCCGCAGCTCCCGGACAAGCGCCAATCATCTCATCCAAACTTAATCCTTCAGGTATTTGTGTTTTATAAATACTGTCGGTATTTGCTTCTCTGTCCAATTTTCGATGCTCTTCTGCTGATGGGACAAGAAATTTTTCACCACCGGAATTTCCTTCCGGATTTTTTGTCAACCGGGTCCAGATTACAATTGAATTATGGTCGGCCCACCCGTTGTGAAAGCCGTTGCCAAAATATGGGCCGTTGGTTTCTTTTTGGGTTTGGCACGAGAAAAGAACTATTGTCAACGGAAGAGTTAAAATGAAAGATAGTTTTTGTAGTAATTTCATTGTTTTATTGTTTTTACTTTTCTTGCTTATTTAGTTCTTTAATTAAATGAATTATGGATACTGAATCCTTATCCATTTTTGAAAAAGCAAACCACTTTTTACCCAAATCTTTTAAAGATGCGCCAAAATGAAATACTGTTTCATTATCTATTATAAGAAAACGGTCATGAGATCTATCGAACTGTTTTACAGTTAAATTATGATATTGAGAATTGAATTTATCGGCATCAAGTTTTAGTTGTTTGGAAATGGTTTTTGTAAGAACTAAACAATTTACAGTTTCAGATTTCTTTGACAGAAGCGTAAGTACTGTATCATCGATGTAATTATCGATTAGCACAATGTTTTGCTTTGAGGAACGAATAATATCTGAAACAAATTTATGAGCATCGAAAATTTGTCCTTCGTAGAAAATTCCCTGATTTGGAATTTTCTCATTGCTTTCCAGTGCTTTAAATATTTTTTCAAACTTATGATCTGTTTCCAGTTGTTTTAATTCAATTCTATCAAGCCGATGGAACAAAGATGCGTTTGCAGCAGCAAAACGACGCATTTCAACAAAGGCATTTATAATTGCAATGCTCACTTTTACAGCAACATCACTTCTTAATACTGCTGACAACATTGAAACACCTTGTTCTGTAAAGGCGAAAGGATTAACAGAAGAATGTTTTAAATTCACGAACCGGTCGCAATTTGCGACCAGTTCACTTTTCTCTTTTGCAGATAATTGAAAATGAAAATTATCAGGAAATCGATCAATATTTCTTTTTACCTGTTCATTTAATCTTTTTACCGGCACCTGGTATAATTCAGCCAAATCTCTGTCAACCATTACTTGAATGCCACGGAAAGTAAAAATTCGATTTTGTATTTCGTTCGCTGTTAAAATGTTAATTTCATTCATGGCTTTATCTTCTTTAAAGAACAGGCAACTGTGTTTTCCATTCCTCAAACAGCTTCTCCAGTTCTTCTACTTTTTCGGGATTTTGATTTGCCAGGTCATTTGTTTCGGTCGGGTCGCTTTCGAGATTATAAAGTTCCCAGGGATTTTCCAATCCTTCTTTTACAATTTTGAAGAAATTGAAATAAACTGCTTGTCCATCCTGCCATTCCCAGAAAATTGGTTTTTCCCGTTGTTTGTTTTCCCCCAGAAAAACCGGCAACAAACTTTGCCCCTGCATCGGAGTAATTTTCTGATTGGCATATTCTTCAGGGTACACAGCACCAGTTAAATCAACAAAAGTTGCCATAAAATCGATAAAATGACCGGGGAATTTATTGAAAGTTTTACCCTCAATTTTGTTTGGCCAGTATGCAATTAGAGGTGTATTTATCCCACCTTCATAACTAAAATTCTTAAAGAAACGAAAAGGTGTGTTTCCCACATTTGCCCAGTCGCTGCCCAGAGATGTCCAGCGCGTCATTGTCCCAATTTCGCCATAATCATCGTCAATATTTACCATTTCGGCCGATGCCCCGTTATCAGAAACAAACAAAATCAACGTATTTTCATCCTTCCCAATTTCTTTAAGTTTTGCAAGAAGCTTTCCAATATTTTGGTCAAGCCGGTCAATCATTGCTGCATAAACTTCCATCTTCCTGATTTCCCCGGTTCTGATAGAATCATTCAATTCGTCCCAGTTTTGGTAAACGGGTTCTGACAATTTATAAGATTCATCAATTAATCCAAGTTCAAGTTGTTTTTTGTACCGTGCTTTTCTCACAGGTTCATAACCTGCATCATATTTACCTTTGTATTTTGCAATGTCTTCGGGCCAGGCCATTAATGGATCGTGAGGAGCTGTGTAGGCAAGATATAAAAAGAAAGGTTTTTCTTCGTTTTTATACTCTTCGAGCCAATTTACAGCATATTTTGTAAAATAATCAGTTGTATAAAAATCACGTTCATCGGGTGTGTAAGGATTAAACATTACACTATCAATACACCACGAACGAACGGTTTTGTTGCCGGGTTTTCCTTTTCGGGCAGGAATTCCTTCATCCAGCCGCTGATTACCCGGATTAAAATGATTACATGCCCCATCCTTCAAACCATAATACCGGTCAAAACCACGTGTAACCGGATTTTCCAGGCCATGGTGTTTTCCCGACCAAAGAGTCCGGTAACCGGCAGTTCGCAAAACCTCGCCAAGAGTAACCGAATTAACAAGCGGTTCTTTAAAGTTTTTTGCATATCCATTTTGTTGCGCATAAACCCCGGTCAGCAAACAAGCTCTCGAAGGGAAGCATTTCGAGGTGTTGTGAAATTGGGTAAACCGCATACCGCCTTCAGCGAGTTTATCGATATTTGGAGTTTGAACCTCACTGCCGTAACAACCAATATCCGACCAGCCTAAATCATCAGCACTAATCAGAATAATATTTGGGTTGTTTATTTTTTCAGGATTTTTGTCAGGATTTTTTAGGTTGCACGAAGCAAAAGATGTGAAGAGAACCAGCAATAAAATCTTTGTATTTAAGTTCATTGTCAATCAGTTTAGTTGAAATAAAACTTCCTGTGTTTCCAAAAATAGTAAATTTGACTTGAAACATGTTGTTTCTATAAACTTTTGAATATTTTCTAATTTTATGTTCCTTCGTGTTCCTAAAAATAAAATATGAGACTTTTTTTTAAAAGACATTTACGCACGATTCTTTCAGTAGCCGTTTTGTTTGTGTTTCTGCCCTTTATTTTTTCTTGCGAAAAAGTTAAAGAAAAAGAAAAAGCAGAACCTTTTGTACTTCTGAAAGAGCCGGTTAAAAAATATGGTTTTCCAGTTGATTCATTTTTTATTGTGAACGAGAAAGTTGGTTCAGGCGAGTATTTAAGCACTATTTTAAGCCGGTTTGGAATTGGGTTGGGAACCATTGACACAATTGCCCGAAATTCAAAACCGGTATTTGATGTCCGCAAAATCAGGGAGGGTAACAATTACAGTATTATTCAGTCACGCGATACTTTAAAAACCGCGCTCTATTTTGTGTATGAAAACTCACCAATCCACTACACTGTTTTTGAACTGTTTGATACTTTGCGTGTTTATGCCGGGCAAAAAGAAGTTAAATACATAGTTAAAACAGCGCAGGGAGTGATTGAATCTTCTCTGTGGAATACAATGAAAGCCAACAATATAGACCCACAGCTGGCATTAAACCTTTCAGATGTTTATGCATGGACAATCGATTTTTTTGGTTTGCAAAAAGGCGACAGGTTCAGGGTGATTTATGATGAAATTTATGTTGATTCAGTTGCAATTGGTATCAACAATATTTACGCTGCAGAATTCGATCATTATGAAAAGGAGATATTTGCATTTCGTTTTAATCCGAACGATACAGTAGGTTATTATAACGAAAACGGAGAAAATCTTCAAAAAGAGTTTTTAAAAGCTCCGTTAAAGTTTTCGCGAATCAGTTCTCAGTTTTCAAATGGCCGGATGCACCCTGTTTTGCGTATTGTAAGGCCACACCACGGTGTTGATTATGCGGCGGCAAAAGGGACACCGGTTATGAGTATTGGTGAAGGTACTGTAATCCAAAAGGGCTGGGCCGGCGGAGGAGGAAACAGTATAAAAATAAAACACAATTCGGTTTATACAACTCAATATATGCATCTTTCGGGCTATGCCGACGGAATTTACCAGGGAGCCAGAGTTCGCCAGGGACAGATAATCGGTTTTGTCGGATCAACAGGTTTGTCAACCGGACCACATTTGGATTTCAGGGTTTACAAGGGTGGAAGTGCAGTTAATCCGCTGACGCTGGAATCGCCACCGGCAAAACCCGTCGATCAGAAATACATGCCGCAATACACTGTTTTAAAAGATTCGTTATTAAAGGATTTACAGAAAATTATGTGGAAATAGGGTTTGAGGAAGGTTAACGAGTTGCCAGTTTCTCAGGTTATCATTGTTGTGAATATCAAAATTAAATATCCTTTCAACAATGACAACCTGATAATATTGACAACAATGAAAACAACAAATTTTCAGGATTGTGCATAAGCACCTGCAAACACCGGCGCCCAATCTTCAAGTTTAATTTTTCCAAATTCTGAAGGTTTATTTTTCCTGTAATCTGCGTCCATTTCGCCACTTCGCATTGCTGCACCCATTTCGGTATAATTTTTAGCAATTTCCATAGGAACACCTGCCTGCAGCATGCCATTCAAAGTATCTTCATCAGTAAAATTCACCCATGGAATTTCTGGTTTGCCAATTGCTTTGCCCAAAATTGAACTAATCTCGGTAGTTGTTTTTTCGTCGCTGACAATATAAATGATACTTTTCCCCTTAAAAGATAATCCGAGAAGTTCTTCGGCAGCAACTTCTGCAATATCGTTGGGGTGCACAATAACAAGTGTTGTACCCTCACCGTAATTTCCGCCTGCAATTCCCATATTTTTAATCATTCCAATTTGATTCATAAAATTGGGATAGAAAAAACCCGGACGAAGATGCCTGACATTCACTCCATCCAACCCATTTAATGCTTTTTCAACAAAGTACAATCCACTCACCGGCCCGCAGCCTTCAGGCATGTGAGCACCAATACTGCTCAGGTTAACCACGTTTTTTACCCCTGAATTTTTAATTGCAGTTGCATAATTCTCACCAATTCCGGCAATATATTCTTTCCAGTTTGTTGCACCAAAATGAGGAGGCACCATCGTGTAAACGGCATCAGAACCGGTAAAAGTTCTTGTAAGAAACTCCTCATCCTCAACCGAACCAATGGCAGCTGTTGCGCCAATAGCTTCAATTTGAGCAATTTTATCTTCGTCTCTGCTTATCACAGTTACTTTATGTCCGGCAGAAACTAATTTTTCAGCAACTGGTTTGCTAATGTTTCCCAATGATCCAGTTAAAACATATTTCATACTTTTCTGTCTTTAATTTATTCATAGAGTGAACACTTTTTTACGATTAATGTTCAATTGAACGCAAAACAACAAATATTGATATCAAACACTGTAATTTTTTGAATTGCCGTTTTAAAAACTATTTTATTTGCGGATTCAATGTTATAATCATATGTCTTCATTCGTGATTTTTTTATTGTACTGAAGCCGAAAAAATTTTACTGTTTATTTTCCCTTTTTAAAAACTCTTGCAAAAGATTTGATTTATTAATTGGTTGACGGAAAATCGCCAGCCAATTTCAGGGTAATTATTGTGATGATTTAAAAGCATTGCTGTCGAACAGGCGAATAATTCCGGTAATAATTGCCAATCCCCCCGCAAAAATCCCAAATACTTTTTCAATTGAAATACCCTGCGAAATTATAATAAATGCTGCCAGAGGAACCAAAATAAGTAAGATAAGGTATTTGGCATTGTGCCAGCTACCTTTAAGTCCAAGTTTATATTCTATCGCTTTTACCTCTTTTGCTTTCATTTGCTTTATAACAAAGTCGCGAAAATTTTCGGCATAAAAAGCCGGTTCAATGTCGGGAACAATTAATCTTTTATTAATCAGCTTCTGAATCATTGTTTTGTTTTTCCTGTTTAGCAAACCATCATCAGCCAGATCAAACAAAACAATCTTCTCAAATGAAGTTAAATTAGTCCATATCTTCGAGAACTGTAATTCCAACGCGGTGCCTGACTGTTCAGAAAGGTATTCATCTTCATCCCTAAGCAACCCTGATTTACTTGATTTTATTTGATTTATATATCCATTAAAATTGAGATATCCTTCAAATAAACTGTTCCATTTTTTACGCAGCAAATACAACCGGGTGACTTGCTTAGGGCTCAATTCGTTTTCTTCAATATAATCATCGTAAAACTCATTTATTAGAGCGATATCGAATGACAAATCGACTATTATTCTTATTTGGTTGCACTGGTTCAATTTTATTAAAAATGACAGTAATTCTTCGTGTTTGCCGATTTCGTATAAAACCTGGTTAAACCCGCAAACCCAAATTGTTACCGACGAACTTTTTAATATCGGATCACATTGAAATCCCGGTTCTGTAATTTCCGAAACCTGAATAATTTTCAATTCATTTTTATTACTAACCGATTGATTGAGGTATTCTTTTGACTTTGAGAGATAAACTGAACCATTGAATGAATTTAACAGTATTCTTTTTTCATTGTCGTTCTTAAGAATATCCAGCCATGAAACATTCGGAATTTCAGGTTTTTCCTGGTTCAGATTAAGCAGAACTTTAGCAAGAAATTTAAGTAAATTCCACACACTAAAACAAATAATCAACAATACAAAAAATACCAGAATTATGTAATTCACAACTGTAAAATACCGTTTGTGGTCAGCATACTTTACTTTCACTGCGCCCGAATGTTCACCTTTTTTAAAGTATAAAGTGTCATTACTGAATTTTGAAACCACATATTCAGTTTGAGTTGTCAGCTTGGGTTTGTTATACCAGTTTGTGATTGGGTCGGGAAGAAAATCATAAACCTGTTCTGCAATTCCTGAACTTTCGATATTTGCAGATTGCAAAGTTTCAAAATTATCAACCTTGTCGATATATGAAACTTCCATATTGTCAAGTTCATTTCCCTGAGCTCTTTTAAACCAATCGGCTTCATTTTTCCTGTATTCATTTTCAGAATAGAGCTTAATATTGTCGATGCCAACTTTTACGGATTGTTTGAACTGCCATTGCTTTTCCTCCATGTTTTTTACCGAGAAATAATATCTCAAAACAGGAACACCTGAAATACTTGTTAAAAACAGGAACAGGAAAATGAGGTAAGTACTTTTACTGTTCAGTGGAATTTTTCTATTCTCCCTGAATATCAGTTTTTGCAGATTTTCTTTTACGAAAAATTTGTAGTTCGCAATAATAATTGCGATGAGTGAGCCAAATGGTATGATTAGTATCCAACTCAAACCGTCAATAAAAACAAAAACCACAATTAGAAATATTATTGCCAGAAGAACAAGAAATTCAGTAAAAAAGTCGAACCAGGCTGTTTCTATTTTTTCAGTATCGGTAATGTTCAAAAATACCATTGATATGAATAGGGTAAAAGTTAAGAAAATGAGTTGGTAAACAAATTGCGAAATTGGATTATCAGCAAACAAAAAACCAAACAACTGAAATACAACCAGCACCGATAATATGGATGACAGTTTCTTGTAAATTAAATGCTTGCGGGGTTTAAGTACGAGCCAGTTCAGAAACCATTTATGTTTTTGTTTTTCATTAAATGCCCGGGTAATCCATCTTATTATCAGTAATCCAAAAATCATTAAAACAATAGAAACAACTAAAAAATAGAAAGTAATCAGGAATATCCGTGCATTTTTATTGTCTGTCTGATTTAAATCAAGCAAAGTTATGTGGAAAAATGGGGTGTCTTTAATTGGGATAATTCTGGCCAGCCACTTTTTCTCGTTATATTTTACAATGGTTTCGTCTTCAGCATTTAAACGTATTGCATTTATCAATCTTAAATCCGATTCACATTCGAGAACAAAGTTTTCGTGCAGGTTTTTTTCCTGAATTGAATGGTATAAAACCCTGCCTGTTTTATTAATTACAACAAATTCAATGTCGTTTGGTAAAACCTGGCTATACAACGATGGTATTTTTGAAGTAATAGCAAGAACAGGCAATTCCGGGTTTGTTGTTCGAAATGAAATTGCAGTTTCGTACTTTGCAGTGTTGAATGATTTTATTGATTTAATATAAAAATTTAGGCCATTAGAATTTGGCCATGAATTATTGACATTCTCAATATTTTTAAAATACATGCGTTCATTCAGGTTAACTTTAACAATATCGGAAAAGGGAGTGCTTGTATAAGCCTTTTTAACAATACCCTCTTTGTCAATTGAAATAATTTCGTTTAACGGAAAAGGACTGCTCATATTACTATCGCGGGTAAAGGTAACAGAGTCAAAAGCGGAAATAACATTATTTGCCAATTCTGAAGATCCCTGTTTTTCGGCCTTTATAATTGCTTTACCCAATGTTTTTATTGAATCAATATCGCGCACAACGTTGGCACAAAGCGTATCGGAAATAGCATGTATCCGGCGATGCTGGATTGTGGTATCAACAAACTGTTTTTTTGAAAATGCTATTATCAACAGTAAAAATAACCCGATTCCAAACAACATGGAAATGGCGTTATTAGTGGCATCACGGGCTTTCAGACGTTCTCTGTCATCGATAAAAAATATTTTTAGAACCGGCATTCCTGCAAATACCAGCATTAATATTGCAGCAATAAACATTAACAATTGTTTATTGATTGTTCTGGTTTTGTTCTGGTAATCAACGTCGGGAATAAAGCCGGCGATACAAAATCTTTTGCCTGCAAAATCAACCGGAAGAATCATCACATGCTTGTCTCTGCCACTGATGTTTAATTTCTGATAAACACCGCCCTGCTGCCTTGCTGCACTGTCGCACAGAGCTTTTGGATTATTAATATCAGCCAGATTACCGGGTTTTGAATTATAATAAACTTTCGACGTGTCAAACAAAATGATATTTTCAAAAAGCCCATCAAATTTTAAGTTCTGCATAAAATCGCTGATCGGAACTTCGTATAAAAAATTCTTATTTAAAATTAATGCGATAGTTGTGTCTTTTGTGTTGCTCCGATAAAATTTTCCAAACTCAGAAGCCAATCCCGGATCACTGTTATTAAACCTGAAACGTAGCTGAAGCCCCTTTTTTGCGACATTATTTACCTGTGTTGAATCGTTTTTAACCTCAAAAGTATAAACATACGGCTGAAGGCCTTTTAATACATTTTCCAACTTCACAGCTTTATCAACATCAGTTTCATTTATATTCTTTTTTACAATCAATCCCGAATTGATAAGGTACTTGATTGAATAAAAAAAGCCGTAATTCCGAAAATGGGTTTCGAAATACTTGTGTTTATCCAGTATATTACTTCCATATTCATTCAAAATACGGAACCCTTTTTGCTGAAGTTGAGCTTCTTTTTTTGGTATATAAATAAAGAAATATGCAAAATACATAAACAGAAAGGCGAGGATAACAACAATCCACCCTAAATAATTTACATTTCTGAAAATCTTTGGTTTATTCATACTGCTTGATTTATAATGGTAAACCAATTTACGGCAAATTGATATTCAAGTCAATTATTTATTAATATCGTAACAGTGGACTTCAGAACCGGCTATTTAAATTAAGATATAAACTCAGAAAGAGCAGGTTGGCAAATTGGAAACCGACAATCAAAATTGCAAAAGGAATGAAAATTGTCTTTAAGAGCTTTTGTTAAACTTTTTATATCAACTTTCATTATAAATGAATTGTTTTAATTAAGTTTTATATTTGAAGGCTTTTAAAAGACAGGTTTAGTATAAAATGTAAATAAATTGTGATATGAGAATTTTAACAATGTTGATTTTAGTGGTGATTTTTTCATCATGTGTAAAGAATAAAAACGGACAGATTAACCAGGAGCAGTCAACTGCCAATGGAAAAAGTTTTGAAGTTGCCGAAGTAATACAGGGCAGCACCTATACTTATATTAGGGCAAAAGAAAATAACGGCGAACTATGGATGGCCATATCAAAACAGGAAGTAGAACCAGGTGAAGTGTATTATTACAGCGAAGGTTTACCCATGCAAAATTTCCATAGTAAAGAAATCGACCGAACTTTTGATGAGATTTATTTTGTAAGTGCAATCAGCAAAACACCCATTAAAGCAGGTGCAATGGGCGGAATGGGTTCAGGAGCGATGGGCGGAATGGGAGCAATGGGCGGAAATATGAATGAACCAGCACATTCCGGCAAAGTTAGTACTGAGCAAAACAGTGCTATTTCCGTTGAAAAGCTGGCAGGCGAAATCACTGTTGCACAGGTTTTTGCCAACAGAAATAATTATTCAGGTAAAGAAATAGAGATAAAAGGTGTTGTGGTGAAGGTGAACAAGGAAGTGATGGGTAAAAACTGGATCCATATTCAGGATGGCACAAACGATAATGGCAATTACGATTTAACGA
>ERZ795053.5828-NODE-5828-length-12551-cov-8.320983_pt1 | contig 12551 bp, 9 predicted proteins | sample MGYA00375137_ERZ795053 | MGnify/ENA primary metagenome ERZ795053 (study PRJEB30182, sample SAMN05720284) | activated sludge metagenome | isolation source: Anaerobic digester | place: Hong Kong | collected 2014-12-17 ... | reverse complement strand
CGCGATGGCCACCCATCTCCCCTCTTGATTTACACCACTTCCGTGGACTCTACCCATCCGGGGGGCCGCGACAGCCGGATCATTTCGGGCAAACCCAGGAGAACCCAGCGTAAATTAACTCGCAATAGGTAAGCCACCGCCTCTGGCGGTGGACGCCTGAAGGCTCTGCCGTTCCGGCGTAATTCTGAGTGTAGTAGATGACCTCTTTCCAATCAGCCAAACCGGTAAGGAGGTCATCATGCGAGATGGGCGATGCCAGTCCCATACAAAATGGGACTGCAAGTATCATGCTGTGTTTGTCCCGAAGTATCGCCGTCGGGCGATCTACGGGACTTTACGGAGACAAATGGGTAGGATTCTACGGGACCTCTGTCAGCAACAAGGGGTTGAGATCGTAGAGGGATATGCGATGCCTGATCACATCCATCTGTATTTGAGTATTCCACTGAAATACAGTGTGGCCAACACGATTGGGTTTTTATTGGGTTTTTGAAAGGAAAGTCGGCCATTCGGATCCCCAGGGAGTGCCTTGGGCAGAAACGAAACTTCTCCGGCTTACATTTCTGGGCGTACATGTATCAGCGGTCTCCGCAACGCTCTTTAAGCATCGCTTAACTCGCTGGAATATCTCGTTTTATCGGCTCTCATGGCCCCCGACATGTGCCTAACCTTTATTCGAAGACAGGCATCTAAACTTTCTTGATGAGGCCGATGAGGAACAAGAGAACGACGGCCCCGATGACGGCCGTGATCAGCGAGCCGATCAACCCACCGGCGGCCAATCCCAAGACTCCGAACAAGAATCCGCCGACCAGCGCGCCGATGATACCAACGACGATATTACCGAGCAGGCCGAAACCCCGCCCCTTCATGATCAAGCCGGCGAGCCAACCCGCCACGGCACCGATGATCAGGAACATGATCAAACTTTGAATATCCACGGTGAAGTCCTCTTATCACGCTTGAACCATTGAAAACGGATCATGGAATTATCGCTTCCAGCCGCGAGCTAGCGTTCCGAGGAACCGTGACGATTCGTTCTGCTGGAAACCAGTGATTCCTTCCATGCAGGAGTGTCCTGCCGCCAGCCAGAAATCTTGAGCTATTCAGCCAAGGCTCCATCATTTGTCCACCGGAAGGGATGGAGCCAGCAAATATGACGGATGTCATTTCAGCTCGGGTTCCATGAAGGAACTCGTTTGAGTTGCGTGCTCATGGACCCAGCGCCCTACTCGCGTAAATCCCGCACTTCCATTTTCGCGGCGTGACGGTCGGAGATGTAGAAATAGGTCTTGTCTTCGAAGACGAACTGGGTGCTGCCTTCGGAAGTGTTGTAGGTCGTCTGTTGGGGTTTCATGCCCTCGAAGATCACGCTCACGCGCCTCCCGCCGTGCCAACTCAGGGTGATGGTCTGGTCGGGATAATGGAGGATGGTCCTGCCGCGACCGCCGGGCGCCGCGCCTTCGACTTTGCATCGGTAGCGGTAGAGTTTGCCATCCACCGTAACACCGCACACCGTCGCGAAACGGCCGCCGCTGGCGCCGGGGCCCGGTGGGGGCGCGCTTTCCGCCGCCCTGTCCCGGCAATCGAAGTCCGGCGCCGTGACGATGGATTGATAGCGACCGTTGGCGGTGCGCACGATGATGCACTTCCCGGTACGGGCATTCAGCCAATTCGTGTAGCTGTTGCCGCCCGATTTTTCTCCCTTGACGAATCGATATCCGCGTTCTTCAAGGACCTGCTCGCCGCTGCTGCCGCGTGCCCCGACCAGGTCTTGCAAACCGGGGGCAGGGTCCTGGGCATAAACGGGCTGGCTCAGGAGGAAGGCGGCAAGCGCTCCAGCGGAATAACTCATGACACCATATCGCATAATACAAACTCCCAAGTGGCCTTAAAGGTCATAAGGCTTTTTAGAATCTATAGCTGAAAATCATGCTCCAACCGGTGACATCGGCGTTTCTTGCCCAGGATGATCTCCTTGCCCGTTTACCAGGGCTGCACACGATCTTCCGGCTTCAGATAGAGCTTGTCGCCCGGCTTGACGTTGAAAGCGACGTACCAGGCATCAATGTTGCGCACCGTCTGCGGTCGCACATTGCTCGGCGGATGAAAATCTGTCTTCAACAGCTGGTCGAGGTAGGCGTCACGCGGCTTCATGCGCCACGCCTGGGCATAGCCTATGAAGAAGCGCTGGTCGCCGGTGAAGCCGTCCACCACCGGCAGTTCCTTACCGTGCAGGGAGAGCCGGTAGGCATCATAGGCCACCTGGATACCGGCGACGTCGGCGAGGCTCTCGCCCAGTATCAGCTTGCCGTTGACGTGCTTGCCCGGCAACGGCTCATAGCTGCTCATCTGCTTGGCTAGGCGGCTCGCCACTGCCTCAAACTGCTGCGCATCCTTGGGAGTCCACCAGTCGCGTAGCAGGCCGTCACCGTCGTACAACCGTCCCTGGTCGTCGAACAGGTGCGAAATCTCGTGGCCAATCACCTGCCCCAAGGCGCCATAGTTCACCACCGGCTCAGCTTCGGGGTCAAAATATGGCGGACGGATAATCGCCGCCAGAAAGACGATCTCGTTCCAGTCGGGATTGGCATAGGCATTCACCTCAATGTCGGGCTTGAGGAATTTGCGCTTGTCCGGGTAGTTGGTCAGTTGCGACAGGTTCTGCTGGCGCATGAACGCCGCGCCACGGCGCAGGTTACCGATCGCATCGCCACGGACCACTTCCAACCCCTTGGTATCTTCCCAGTAATCTGGGTAGACCACCTTGATCGTGGTTTTAGCTAGCTTATCGCGGGCCTCCGCCCTAGTTTCCGAGGTCATCCATTCCAGCTTGGCCAGGCGTGCATCGAACGCCTTGAGGATGTTGTCAACCATCTCCCGGACCTTCGGCCGGGTCTCGGCCGGTACGTAACGCTCAACAAATTCTTTACCCATCGCGTCCCGCAGGGAACCATCCTTCCAGGCCATGTTTACCAACACAGTTTTCCAGCGCGGATCTGGTTCCTGCTGGCCGGCCAGCACTTTGCCGAACAGGGAGAAAAATTCATCGCGATAGGGTTTGGGCAAGGCGCCCGAGACGTTGTGGATCAAATGGTAGGTGCAGTAGTCGCGCCAGTCCTCCAGCGGCGCTTCGGCGATCAGCTTGATAATACCGGCGACTGTGGACTTGACTTTGACATTGACAATCTCCTGTGCGCTGACACCAGTACGCTCAAGATAGCGCGACCAGTCGATGCCGGGCGCGATTGTCGACAACTCTTTAGCCGGTGTCGGGTTGAACACCTTGCGCGGGTCGCGGGTTTCTTCCTTGGGCAACGTCACTTTGGCAATCTCGGTTTCAAGTCCGAGCACACGTACCGCCCGCTGGTCCGCGTCGTCCATGCCGGCCAGAGTGAATACGCGCGCCAAATGTTGGAGATAGAGCTTGCGGACTGCGGCATACTCGTCTTTGAGGTAAATGTCGCGCACTGGCAGGGACATGCCCAAAGTGACGATTGAGATGATTATTTTTCGCTTATGCTTTTTATCGGCCTCCGCAATCGGCCCTATAAGCTTCGGCCCCAAGCCGCCGACGGAATCTGCCAGCAGGTCAGCCAGTGCGGTACGGTCGTTGATGGCCTGGATGCGCTCCAAATCGGGCTGGATCGGCTTGAGGCCGTCAGCGGCCAGCTTGTCCTCATCCATTAGCGAGGCATACCAGTCGCCGATCTTCTGGCCTTCACTGCCTTTGGGTTCGCCGGTGTCGGCGGCGTCCTCCTCGGCCAGCGTCTTCATCTGTTCAAGAGCAATGTCCTGCAGAACGTAAGCCGGGCCAATGGCCGTCTTGTCGGCGGGAATCTCCGTCTTGTCCTGCCAGGTGCCGTTGACGTAGCGGTAGAAGTCATCGCTTGGCTTGACCGCAGTGTCCATGTTGCCGAGGTCGACACCCCAGGCGCCGGGTTGTGATGTGGCGGCGGCGACTGGCCCGGTGTCCGATGCCGCGTTTTCCGCCGACGACTGACTGCACGTCAGGGTAAGGCCGAGGGCCAGGGTGGCGCTGAGAAGGGTATGAAAAGGAATGCGCATCTTCATGGGATTTCCTTGTCTTGGAAAGGATCTACCAGGAAATGGTTTTCAGGGACGGCATTCATGCCACTCTTGGTTGCTGGGCGTTTTGACGCGCAATGCGGCAGGTGGCGGTCTGAATCAGAGCGCTGGGCCCACGCTTACGGTCGCCCCGGTACACCGGTAGCCGGTTACTGTGTACCAAAGCACGAGCGTTGATAGACGGTGACCTGCGGCGCCTGATTGGGTTGTAGCAGCTCAGTGGCTGTCATGCACGGTAAGCTTGCCCTCAAGGCTTCTCTTCGGCGCCTCGATGGTCCGCATCCATTTCACTGTGGCGACCTTCCAGTTGGGATCCTGTTGCTTCAGGAGTTTGAGCACGCCCGGGAGGTGTCTTGCGCCATAAGTGATGAAGATCTTGTCGTGCGAATCTTCGATGATGCGCTTGGCCAGGGCGCGGTTGCGAAAGTCGATGATGAGCGGATCAAACTGGCCGGGTTTTTCGTTTTCCTTCGGCGCGAAGGCGAGGGTCATGATTCCGCGACAGACGATGCCCGCGAGCTTTTTCTGACCTTCGGAGCCGGACTTGAGCCATTCAATCGCTTGTGCCATTGATCCTGATGAATCCCCCCCGGGCGACTCTTTGAAATCGTTGGCGTGGGCCTTGGCGAATTCGGGATCCGTACGAAGGAGTCGTTCGTATTCCTGCTTCAGTTCGATCGCGTCCACGTCGGCAATGACGTGACGTTCTGGATGCTCCTGCTTGTCCGCTTCCAGCAACGTGAAATAGTCCGACTGAAACTTGAGACCACAGGCCTCGCCCATGGCTTTGTATGTTCCGGCTAGATCCGAGCTGCCGGTCAAGGTACCCGACAGTTTTTCGAAGAACGCCTTGGATTCCGGTGTCGATGTCTGAACGGCTTCGTAGTAAATGACGTAGCCATCGGCCAGCGCCTTTTCGAGATCGTAGATCACCGATTTATAAAAATTCTCCGATCCGAAATGCTGCATGCCCTGAAACACAACGGTTTTCTGGCCATTGGTGAGCGTGGCTTGTGGAAAGACCACCGGTCGAATCTCCGTGACGGTGGCGAGGTAGTAGATCGGCGCGGCCACCACGATGCAAAGAATAAAGAGCAGTGCGACGCCGGAATGGAGCCAGTGCCTGGCAAACGGACGCTGGCGACCACAATCGAAAACCGCTCGCTTGATCCACGCAATGGGTAGGGCCAGAACCGCTGCGATCACCAGAATGAGCCAGAATACCCAGCTCGCCCAGTCGAAGAGGATCGGCAGGCTCAGCAGGAAGCCGAGGCCCAGGACAAACCAGATCACGGTACCCAGACGGATTTTCAATTCCGACAAGAATGAGCTTCCGCTTGGGTTGGCTTTGTTCATCTCGGCTTCATTGTTCATATCGATCTTCTTCAGTGTGTTTCAATAAGATCCAACGGGTTGGGGGAAGCTTTGGAAGCCGGGATTTCGACTCAGGGCTTGAAGTGCTCGACCGCCTTTGCCGCCATGCCACGATCCGAGTAGTAGAAATAGGTTTTGTCCTCGATGAAGAGATCAGTCTCTCCCTCGTCGGTGGAATAGGTCGCGGGCGTTGCGCTGGCGAGCCCTTCGAACAGCACATCGACCTGTTTGCCCTTGCCCCAGACGAGCTGGATCTCCTGGTCAGGAAAGCGCAAGGCGGTGCGCTCGACGCCATTGTTCCCTTTGATCTCGGTCACCGTGCACAGGTAGCTGTGGGTCTTTCTATCGATGATGACCCCGCAAACGGTCTGGAAGCTGTCGGACCTCGGTTCCCGCAGGTCTGGAGCCCGGCCGGTGGCCATGGAATCACAGGTGCCCTCTTGAAGATAACGCCCGGCAACCCAACCGGTGACGCCCTGGTATTCGATTCTGCACCAGCGTGGATTCTCTTTCAGTCGCGCGGCCTGCCGCGCCTTGGACAGCTCGGTGAACTCCTGAAACGTCAGGCCACCCTGGCAGCCGAGATTGCGCAGGCAGGTCCCGTCCGGCGGGATTTCGCCGAGCTTCTCGGCATGCGGATTCGGATGACTGCGGATGTTCAGGACATCGCCATTGGCAACACCCGTCACCTGGTAGAAGTCCGGGCCGTCCGCCGTCGCCGATGCCGATTCGGAAGTCAACAGCAAAGCCGCCGCAATGCTGTAGATGAGCTTTGATAGCTGGAAGGAGAACAGCTTGTTCATGGTACGGTTTACCTCTTGGGGAGCACACGGGTTCCTTGTTGGAATCCGGGCACCACAATGTGGTGCCCGGACGAGTCATGTCTACTACCCCTCGATCTTGAAGGTGTGCGCAGTCTCTCCCTTGCGTGCCACCGCCCGCACCCGGTAGGGCCGTATCATGTAAGTAGCGTCCTCGGCGACCTGGATCAGGGCGGCGTTGATCCCCTCCTGCTTGCCGCCGGGCTTGGCGAATAGAATCTGTCGCCTTGTGGGTAGAGCCAGACCGGCTTTCCGTTGTCATCCGTGGTGGCGAGTTCGATCAGTGCCGATCACAATCCGCGGGCAGCGTATCGGTGATGGAGTCATAACGTCCGTCCATGGTCACCACGGTGATGCATTTGTTTTTATCTTGGTTCCACCAGTTGGCCCAGATCCGGTCGTCGCCTTTGCTCAAGTTCACGAACTTGTAACCGCGCTCTTCAAGGGCTTGCTCGCCGCTGCTAGCGCGCACGCCCACGAGGTCGCCGAAGTCTTCTTTTTCGTCTTTGTTCGCGTTGGAGGCGATGGCGGCGGCGGCGACAACCGCTGCGATGCCCAGTGCGGCCTTCTGCTTATTGCTCAATCCCTCTTTCTCCTGGTCGTCGGAATCCGGTCCGTCGAATTTCGCGGTAACGACGTGCCGATCTTTGATCTTGCATTTGACCGGGTAGCGTTTCCCATCCACTTTGGCGTCTCCCGTCACTTTATACTTGTCGTCATCTAGTCTTTCCGCCTCCATGTCGTGAAAGTTGTGGAGATCGTACTCGTGCCTCAGCCGCTCCTTGCAATCGTTTATGGCGTCGTGTTTGCCGTAGGCCATCGCGGCGCCAGGCACTGCCAAGGCCAATGTCAAGGTGGCCGTGGCCAGTGTGGTCTTGATGCTGTGGATGTTCATTGGAATGGTGTCTCCTGTTTGTTTGGTGATGCTCGAAGGCAGAATCCAACAAGGCATGGAAGAACGCACAAAGCGACTTCGTAGTGGGCCGGTTCGAGTGTGACCACAGCCAGCGTCGTCGCGCGAGAAACCCAGCCAGTATGTCAAGAATAGGCACCGGCCCACAGTCCATCCACCGATGCGTCCGCCTTCGGCACTACGGTGCATGGGAGAGCGAAGCTCAGGGCTCTGCTGGAAAGGGCAGAGAGTCACCGCCCGGTAGCGCAAACAAACTACCGACGCAGAGGACTCGAAACAAGTCGGGAAAATCCTGATCAGGAATTTCCCGACTTGGGGATTCTTGGTGATTGAAGCCGAAAATCCGAGCTATGCGTACATCCGCGCGGCGATGTCGCGCCGCGCCTCGCGCGGGGTGTCAGTTTTCGGGCGGGATCAACCCGCTTCGAATCGCGAAGCGCACCAATCCGGGCAGGTTATCGATCTCCAGCTTGGACATGATGCGACTGCGATGAGTCTCGATGGTCTTCACGCTGATGCCCATCTCCTCCGCGATCTCACGCATTTTCCGGCTCTGGGCCAGCAAGCGCAGCACCGCCCGCTCGCGCGGGGTGAGCTGGGTCAGCTCCAGCTCCGGAGCGCGGCTCCGCTCCTCATCGGCGCGCAGCGCAGGGCTGAGAAAGGTGTGGCCGCGCTGAACTGCAGTGATAGCCTCCTCCAGCTCGGCACTGGCCTGGTTCTTGAGCAGATAGCCGACCGCGCCGGCGGCGAGCATGCTCCGACGGTAGTGAGCGTCGCCATACATCGATAGGGCCAGAATCGCGCTGTGCGGCGATACGGCACGCAGCGCGCTCGCGGCCTCGATCCCGCTCATTCCCGGCATGGCTACGTCGAGCAGGATCAGATCCGGCCGCAGCTCGGCGGCTAGACGCACCGCTTCCTCACCGTCAGCCGCCTGGCCCACGACCCGCCAGCCTTCACGACGCTCCAGGAGCACGGCCAAACCTTCCCGAAACAGGGCGTGATCATCGCAGAGCAGAAAACGCAAGGCCATCGTCAGTCACTCCCTTTCATCGGTTGGTTGGGCGCCGGTTGTGCGCGACAGCGCCGCCAGCGGCAATCGGAGCGTGATTCGCGAGCCCGTCGCACCGGAGACGATCGCCAAATCACCGTCGAGGAGTTTGAGCCGGTCGCGGATACTGGCCAGGCCATAGCCGCCGGTCGCGGTGGGCAGTGCTGTCGCTGAGCCGGGCGCGAAGCCTCGGCCGTCGTCTTCGAGGGTGAGGACCAACTCCTCGCCCTGGGACCGCAGCAGAAGATCACCACCGGTCGCGCTGGCGTGCTTGATCAGGTTGACGACCAGCTCGCGGGCACATTGATACAGCAGCACCGACACTGCGGGCGACAGCGGAGGCAGCTCGTCGTCAATGACGCAATCGAGCGCCAGCCCCGAGCGACGACTCATGCTTTCCGCGAGCCATTCCAATGCCGCGGTCAAGCCACGCTGATGCAGCACTGGGGGGCTCAGATCGAACTGCAGGGTGCGCAGCTCGGCGATCGCCTCGTTCATCAATGCCAGCGCAACGTCTCCCGGCTCTTCGGTGCGCGGTTCTGATGCCGCCATCTTTCGCCGAGGATGCAGCAAGGCGTCGATCTGGATCTGGGCCAGCGCAAACTTCTGCATCGGTCCATCGTGCAAGGCGCCCGCGAGTCGCGAGCGCTCACGATCTTCCGACAGACTGAGCGCCGTTGCCAGGCCACGGAGCTGATCGTTGGCGGCCTTGAGTTCGCGGGTGCGCTCGGACAGTGCGCCCTCAAGATCCCGGGAGAGCAGCGCCAGCTCGAAATGTGCGCGCACTCGCGCCAACAGGACTTGCGGCTCGAAAGGTTTGACCACGTAGTCGGCCGCGCCGACCTCGAAGGCATCGAGCAGGCTGGGCTCGTCGGCGCGGCCGGTCAGAAAGATCACCGGAATGGCACGCGTCGCCGCCGACTCCTTCAGCGCGGCGCAGGTCGCCAGGCCGTCGACACCCGGCATGGCGAGATCAAGCAGCACCAGGCCCGGCGTAACCGCCCGCGCCATCTCGATGGCGGTGGTACCATCCAGGGCCGCAAACACTTCGAAGCCTTGTTCCAGCAGCAGACGACCCGCGAGACGCAGACCGGCCTGCTCGTCATCGACCACCAGGATGCGGCGACGTGCCCCGCTAGCGTTTGGCGGCGATGCTGATCGGTCGCTCATGGCGGCGCACTCCGAGGGATTTCCAAGCCGGTCGAGACACGCGCCCAAGGCGGGCAAATCGAAGGCATTGGCGGCCTCGCGCAGCTCCTCGGCCACCCGCAGCAGGCCCACATCGTCCAGTTCCAGCGCACGCGCCGAGAGCAATTCGATGAAATCCTCGATGGCGTTGATCGACGCTAGCGGTGGTCTGAGCGCCCGCAATGGCTCGCGCAAATCGGCGGGCAGACGCGATACAACCGCCGCCGCCACCGACGCATCGCTCGCGGGCGGGGTGGGTGGAGTCTGAAGCCGATCCTGGCCTGATGTATGAGTCGGGTCGCGGGTCGAGTGTGTCGCTCCCAGCCCCACCGAGCCTGTGGGTAACACGACCACCCCGGACGGCGCCGTATCCGAGGTAAGCGGCACGACAGTCGCCTCGGGCAGCTCCAGCGTGAAGCAGCTCCCCTGGTCGGGTCGACTTTCCGCCGCAATCTCACCGCCCATCAACCGGGCAAGACCCCGACTGATACTGAGTCCAAGCCCGAGCCCGGCTCCTGCTTTTCCCTGGTCGTTGGCCGGGCCGGGAAGCTGCTCGAACGGCTCGAAGATGGAGGCCAAGTGCGAGTTATCGATGCCCGGGCCGCTATCCTGAATGCTAATTCGCAGACAGACTCGATCAGATCCCGAGGGCTCGGCCCACGCGCGCAGCCGGATGGTCCCGGCATCGGTGAATTTGATGGCATTGCCGATCAGGTTGATCAGGATCTGGCGCAGGCGCTGAGCGTCGAGCCAGACGGCGTCCGGCAGTCCGGCATCCAGGTCGAGAGTCAATCGTAGCCCCTTGTCGGCGGCGGCCTGGGCGAACAGCGCCACCAGCTCCCGCAGCAACCCGCGAAGATCGGTCGACGAAGGCAGCAATCGGAGTTGACCGGCCTCGATCCTCGACAGATCGAGCAGGTCGTCGATCAGGTGCGCGAGGGTACGACCGGCCACCATGATGGCGTCGAACCCAGCGGTCTCGGAAGTATCCACTTGGCGTTGCCCGAGGTGATCGCGCAGCCGGCTGGAGGTCCCCAGCAGTAAGTTCAATGGCGTGCGCAACTCGTGACTGACATTGGACAGGAAATCACTCTTGGCCCGACTGGCGCGCTCCGCTTGGTCGCGAGCCTCGATCAGCGCCGCCTCGGCGCGACATCGCCGCTTCACCTCCCGGACCAGACGTCGGTTCCACCAGCCGACCATCGCGAGCAGCGCCGCTCCCCCGGCGAGCACTTGCCACAGGAGATTCAGATCCATCGCGTGGCTGTAGCGAATCAAGCGCCACTGGTTGTAGATCGCGGCGCGCTCGCTGGCCGGGACGGCATCCAGGCCCTTCCGCAAGATGCCGGCCAGCAGTGGCCTGTCGGCGCCGACGGCCATGCTCAGACGATAGCGAAAAGCGGTCTCTCCGGCGACCTTGATGTCCGTCAAGCCGGACTGACTCAGGTAGTAGCTGGTGGTGGCCAGATTGCCGATGAAGGCAAAGGCGTTTCCATCGCTGACCGCGCGCAGGCCCTCGCGGGTGTCCGCAACCGGCAGCAGATCAATCTCTGGACTCCGATCGGCAAGCCACGCCTCGACCGCGTCATCGCGAACCACGGCGATGCGCTTGCCCACCAGGGCATCGATGCCGCCGAGATAGGCGATCTCGTTGCGCGCGAAGATGGTCGCGGGAAAGCTCACGTAGGGCTCCGTGAACAGCAGCCGGCTCCGACGCGCTGGCAGATCGGCGATCGCCGGCAACAGGTCGATTTTCCCGTCCTCGAGCTGATGCATCGCGGTCGACCAGGATGGCATGGGTACCAGTTCGAAGCGGACCTCAAGATCGTCTTCGAGCCGCTTCAGATAGGCCACCGAGATCCCCTGGGGCCGGCCGTCGTCGTCGACGTATTCCACCGGCGCCCAGGTCGAATCGATGCCGACCCGCAACAACGGATGCTGCCGCAGCCAGGCGCGCTCCGGGGCATCGAGCCGGACTGGCCCGGACGCCTCCCGCTCGGAAATTGCGGCTCCAAACCAGCGCCGATGCAACTCCGCCGTTTCCTCCTTAGTGATCGCCGCCAGTCCCCGGTTTAGGATCTCGATCAGCGGCGGCCAATCGCGGCGTATGGAATAGACGAACTGGGTGAGCGGACCCTCCGGCGGCAACATCTGCTTCGGCCCCAGACCGAGCACGCCATGGCGTGCCCGCCAGTAATCCAAGGTATAGGAGGCGAGCACGGCATCGATACCCCCGCTGGTCAGCGCGTCAGCCAGGTCCGCCAGGCTGTCCATGGGGACGGCCTCGATGCTCGGATAGACCGCGAGCCGGTCCTGCACGCGCTGCACTTTGCGCAGGTAACCGACCCGCCGTCCGGCCAGCCCCGCCAGCCCACCCGCTGGTGGGGACTCGCCATCGCGCAGATAGAGGAAATCCGGCACGGTGACGAAGGGGTCGGTGAACAGGAAATGCGCTCGACGCTCGGGGAGTGGTGCCGACAGGGTCAGCCCGTCGAGCGCGCCGGACTCGGCCTTGGCAACGATCTCGCGCCAGGGGCCTGCCTGGAGCTGGAATGCGGTACCCAGCTTGGCGTTGAGCAAGGCCAGGTGATCGACCGCAAAGCCGCTGAGCGTTCCGCTCTGATTGCGGATCAGCCAGGGCGGCCAATCATCACCCCCACCGATGACAATGCGCGGATGCGCTGCGAGCCACGCGCGCTGTACCGATGTCAGCAAATCAGGAATTGCGTCAGCGACAGCAGCTCGCGTCACCGCGAAGAGCATCAGCCACAACACCCAGAGCCAGAGATGATGTGAGGCATGACGACGCGTTTCAGTGGTGCTGTCATCAAGAGACTCTGGCATTTTCGTGACGGTCGGCGCTGCTGCAAATTCTACCAGTGATCGGGTATTCATACGCCCCTTCGTGATTCAGGATGCCCAAGGCTGACCCGGTGACTCCACCCCCTACCCTATTTTCAACGGGGGGCGCCGCGTCGGCGGCAGGGGGGATTTAGCTCAGCGGTCCACGCTTCCAGCACTCAAAGTGGGTTGCTAGATCGCAAGCCGCGCGAACACCGTTTCATGGCACGCAGTCCCGCAGGGCGGCAAGCAACCGGGCATTGTCGGCGGGACG
>ERZ795053.5827-NODE-5827-length-12552-cov-6.029207_pt1 | contig 12552 bp, 14 predicted proteins | sample MGYA00375137_ERZ795053 | MGnify/ENA primary metagenome ERZ795053 (study PRJEB30182, sample SAMN05720284) | activated sludge metagenome | isolation source: Anaerobic digester | place: Hong Kong | collected 2014-12-17 ... | reverse complement strand
TATGACGTCAGCGCCACTCATCTGCGCGGCCTTTGCAAGCCCTTTCAGGCCGCCACGCGCGACATAGTCCGGCGCGCTTAACGGATCGATGACGCCGCAGCGCGCAAAAGTGAGCCGGGTCTGCTCCCTGAAGTAAGGTATCTCTTCAACTGGCCCAAGGTTTTTCGCATGTTTGACAGATGGATCGAGCAGCGCATCGATTATTCCGGGTGCGTCTTCCGGCGAGAGCGGACCGAAACCGATGCGGGCGCCATCGCGCTCAACTTCAAGCATCGGCTCCAGCCAGTGCATGCCCCGCGAGCCTGTACGGACGATTGTGAGGTTGCAGCCTTTCTTGCTGGCGGCGTCAGACAGAGCTTCGGCGACATCATCGGCGCCAAGGGCGACAGCGACGCTATCAAGCGGAAAGAATACTTTGATCGCTGTCGCCATCATTCCCGCTCCCGCCGGGCGCGCTCGAGCGCGCGCTCAACGTTTTCGGCGCTTGCGCGCGCGACGAGACGGTCGCCGACCATCGCCGCAGGTGCCGCAGAACAAAGACCAAGGCAATAAACCGGCTCAAGCGTCAGATCTTTTTCGGCGCTCGTTTCACCGAGTTTCAGCGAGAGCTTTTTCTCCAGCGCCGCACAGAGCGCTCGCCCGCCCGCCGCCTGGCATGCTTCCGCCGCGCACACCCGAATGACGACATCGCCTTTCGGCTCGCGGTGAAAGTCTGCATAGAAACTAATGACGCCTTTGACTTCCGCGCGGCTGAGATTGAAGACGTCAGCGGCGGCGGTTTCAGTCTCGGCTGGCAGATGGCCGATTTCTTCCTGTACAGCGTGCAGCGCCTTGATGAGCCCCCCTGCCCGGTCGGCATAAGGCTGCATCAGCGCTGTCAAGGAATGCGCTGCTTCCGTCATAAGGGCCTCGCCCCCGAATCCAACAAGATGAGCATGGCTCCCTTTGGTCGCTTTCTCTCAGGGCCCGAGCGCGGCGCGCGGCCCCTCGCCCAACGTACCAATATCGCCGGGGGAGTTAAACGTTCAAATGGGAGATTGAAGCCGACCGGGGCCGAATGTCGGCGCTCCGCCGGCGATCGCGGGCAGGCTGCCTGCTAAATCGCCAAAGCAGGTTGTTAGTCCCGCCAAGCGCGACTTCGCCGAATTTGGGCGCATAATTCTCGAATGGCGCCGCATTAACCGCGCCTGTTCAGCGCGGCCCATTCCATCCGGCTCAAACTGGCGCCTTTAGGCGCAGCGGCGCGGACGGTGCGTTGCGAGATATTCGCGCGCTTGACGCTGCGCTTCGGCGATCTCATCTGCGGTCATCTCATTGGCGAGTTCGGCGCGGTAAGCGCGTGCTTCCGCATTGCCCTGCATCGCCGCGAGATTGAACCATTTATGCGCAGTAATGAGATCGAACTCCCCGTCCTCGCCCATCGTCGACGCTTCAAGACCCAACCGGTACATTTCGTCACCGCTCAAAATCGGTTCCGCTGACGCTAGCGCGTCAACTTGAATCGAAATCGACATTTCACTTCCCTTCATGCTCCCCCCCTCGCACCCATGCGGCGGGTTAACCATGACGAGGATGTAAGTCTCTGAGCTAAAATCCCGTAAACAAGAACTTTCCGAAAGGTTTACGCGGCGGTAAGAAAGCCTTAACCAGCGCGACGACTATTCCGTATACGTTCTAATTGTCTTGGGCGGAAAAACGGCAAAGCCTTTGGGCGAGCCGAGGCGCCCCGCTCATTTCGGCGATGGTCCAGCGGGTCCTGCGGCGCGCTTCGCCGCGCATGACCCGAGCCCACTCTGCATCGACGTCGATCACATGCGCCGACTTGATCGCCTCAAGAATATGAGCGGGCGGGCGCGGGCCCAGCTCTTCAGACCAGATGAAATAGCACTTGTCGCCAATCGCCCCGCCCGGCGCCGTATAGAATGGCATGTGCGCCGAGAGCACGCGCGCATGAGGGTAAAGCCGGCGCAAATTTCCGGCCGTCGTATCCTCAAAGCCGACCAGCGTGCCATTTTCAAAGCCTTCAGCGTCGAGAGCCTCCTTCAACGCCCCATAAGGCGCCCACTGACGGCATTCCTTGCAGAGCGGCGCGCCAGGAAAGGCGACTTCGGCGATACGTATGGAGAATGCCGCCGCCATAAGGCCGAGGCAGGAAAATACAACGATGCGCCTTTCACGCGCCTCGCCCGAAAGCGCCATCAACTCTCCTGCGAACCAGAAGGTCGCCGGAAAGAGTATCGCCAGCGCATATCGCTCCTGCATATGGCCGAGACCGAAAAGCAGGACCGACAAGGGAGGCGCCGCGACGCCGATAATGGTCGCGCGGCGGGCGAGCGCCGCGCCCGGCGGCAGCGCTCGCCAATGGAATAGGTCCCGCCCGCCGGCCGCTAGAGCAACCAAGATGAAAGGAGCCGCAAAGGAGATGCTCGCCCAGAACGCGCGCGGAACTCCCTTCGCGATGCGCCCCCAGTAAGAGGCCTCGTGGCCATGCAGTCTTTCCGCCGCATGCGCCGCGAGTTGTCCATTCTGCGTAATGACCCAGGAAAGGTGCGGCCACAGGACTATCAGTGCAACGGCGAGCGACACGAGCAAAGCGGGCCTGAAAATCGCGCGGCGCGTCTCAGCATTCGTGGCGGCGGCGACGAGAGCGAGCGCAAGCGCGGCGGCGAATGAGTATTTCGCGAGCAACCCGGCGCCGATCGCGAGTCCAAGGATCGCAAAATCGAGCAGACGCCGCGTTCGCAATAGCCGCAAAAGCGCCCACCAGAGAAAGGCGACGGTCGGAACAAGCGCTGCGCTATGCGTGAACGCCTGATGATAGTTCCATCCCACCTGAAAGCACAGGGAGAGCGAAAGCGCTGTAAGCGCCGCCCATCGCCTGTCGCCTAGAGCCTCCTTCGCCGCGAGAAAGACGAAGACCGCCGCCGCCGTCAGGAAAATATACTTCGTGATGACGAAACTCGCGAGAGTCGGCCCGACGAACTGCTGCACGAGGATGAGAAGCCATTCGAAGAGCGGCGGGTTTTCCGGTTGATAACCCCACTGGAAAGATTGTGTGACGACATTGAGCTTGACGTCATCAAGCGCCAGCGCCGGCCCGGCGGCCAGCGTCACCAGACCATGCGCAATGCAATAAAGAATGGCGGCGGCGCAGATATGCGCCGCCGTTATCTGTTTTCCAAGAATGCCATCGAGCATCGGCGCGCGGCGCCCGCGCGCCTGGAAAAATCTTCTATTGTTGTTCTTCCGGCTCAGCGTCTGGCTTCTTCTTCAGCTTTTCGAATGAGCCGAGACCGCAGGAACCGACATTAAACCCGTTCGCATTATCGACGACATGGATGATCTCATTGCGGCAGAGCTGGCTCAACGAGGTTGAGTATTGAAGCCGATTCCCTGACATCGTCGCCCCTGAGCAACGGCCCGAAATGTCGTTCACATAATACTGGTTCGCGCCGACGCGCACGAGGAACGTCTTTTCCGTCACCGGACGTATCGAACTGATCTCGCGAATGCCGAGGCATGACGTAACCTCGCCAGTGCGGTCATATTGCGCGAGCAGTTTTGCGGCGCCTTCATCGACCCGCTCAACGGGCGTCGTCGCGCAGCCGGCGGCGGCGATAGCGACACCCGCAAATGCGCCAGCCAAAAGTCGAATTCGAGTATTCATGAGTGGGCCTCCCTTACAGATGACTCCCCCAACCGGGCGCATTCTAGCGAGCCCTCAGCGGAGGGCGCGCGTGAAAACTCGTTAATCAACACCAAGTTTTTTCTTCAGGATATCATTGACAGCCGCCGGATTGGCCTTCCCGCCGGTGGCCTTCATCACCTGGCCGACAAACCAGCCGAAAGTTTTCGGCTTCTCTTTCACCTGTTCAACCTGTTGCGGATTGGCGGCGATGATTTCGTCGATCGCTTTCTCGATCGCGCCGGTATCCGTCACCTGTTTGAGGCCGCGTTCTTCGACGATCTTCGCCGGGTCCTCGCTCGTTTCGAACATGATTGCGAATACGTCTTTCGCGATACGGCCGGAAATCGTGCCATCAGAGATGAGGTCAATGAGCGAGCCAAGCTGCGCGGCCGAAATCGGCGACTCGGTGATTTCCTTGCCCGACTTGTTGAGCGCGCCGAAGAGTTCGGTCGTCACCCAGTTCGAGGCAAGCTTGCCATCGCGGCCTTTCGCGACTGCATCGAAATAATCCGCCTTGTCTTTGTCTACAGAAAGAACGGCCGCGTCATAGCTCGAAAGACCATAGGCCTCCATGAAACGGTGCTTCTTCGCGTCGGGAAGTTCGGGAAGCTTCGCTTTGATGCTCTCAACCCATGCGGGATCAAGCACGAGCGGCAGAAGGTCCGGATCCGGAAAATAGCGATAGTCGTGCGCTTCTTCCTTGGAGCGCATGGTGCGTGTTTCACCGGTCGCGACATTGAAGAGACGCGTTTCCTGATCGATCTTGCCGCCTGCTTCCAGCACTTCGATCTGGCGGCGCGCTTCGTATTCCACCACCTGCTTCACATAGCGGATGGAGTTGACGTTCTTCGTTTCCGTGCGCGTACCGAGATGTTTGAAATCTCCTGTCTCGCGGAATTTTTCGAAGCCGCCGGCGCGGCAAACGGAAACGTTTACGTCCGCGCGCATTGAGCCTTCGTCCATATTGCCGTCGCACGTGCCAAGGTAACGAACAATCGTGCGCAGCTTCGAATAATAGGCCGCCGCTTCGTCCGATGAGCGCATATCAGGGCGCGAGACGATCTCCATCAGCGCGACGCCGGAGCGGTTGAGGTCGACATAGGATTCTTTAGGCGCGAGATCGTGGATCGACTTGCCGGCGTCCTGTTCAAGGTGCAGGCGTTCAATGCCGACCTTGATCGTCTCGCCGTCGTCGAGTTCGACTTCGATCTCGCCCTCGCCGACTACAGGCTCCTTGTACTGAGAAATCTGATAGCCCTGCGGCAGGTCCGGATAGAAATAATTTTTCCGGTCGAAGCGCGACCACAGATTGATCTTCGCATTGAGGCCAAGGCCGGTCTTCACCGCCTGCTCCACGCAATATTTGTTGATGACAGGCAGCATGCCGGGCATCGCCGCATCGACGAGGCTCACATTCTCGTTCGGCCCCGCGCCATATTCGGCGGACGCGCCGGAGAAAAGCTTCGCCTTCGATGACACCTGCGCATGGACTTCAAGCCCGATAACGACTTCCCAGTCGCCCGTTTGTCCTTGCAGCAGTTTTCTCGGCTCTTGCGTCATCTTCTTCCGCCTGTTCCTACTCAGCCCACATCCGCATCAAACTCGCCTGCACATGTTGCAGGAGGACGCGGTTTTCCCATTCCATCCGGTTGCCTTCGAGCGCGTGCACTTCGTTAAGTAAGTACAAGAGTTCGCGCTTTGCAGGGTCCCGGACCTGACTTTCAATAAACGTAATTGCAACGAGCCGTTCGCCCGATTTGATCGGCGCGACCTCGTGCAAAGTCACCGACGGATAGAACACCGCCGAGCCCGCCTTGCCTTTTATCTTCAAGGTCCGGGCGCCAAAATGGATCGTCAGCTCCCCGCCTTCGCAGGCTTCGGGCTCGGAAATGAAGATCGTGCACGAGATGTCGAAGCGAATGCGCCGCCCGTTGACATGCTGATAGGCCGCATCGCTATGCCGGCCGTAAGACTGGCCCGGCCCATAGCGGCAAAGCATGGGCGGCGGAATGACGTTCGGCATCACAAAGTCGCGCATCTCTTCGCAGCGCCCGAGCGCGCGCATCATGATCTCCGCCGAGTCGCGATAACCGGGCTTCGTCTGATCGATTTGCTGGTTGTTCTTCGTCTGGTTGTGCGGGTTCGAAATCCGGCCCGAGACAAAGGGCGTCGCCTTTGCGATCTCTCGCAATTGGGCGACCTCCTCCGGGGTCAAAAGCTCAGGGACTTCGAGAAACATGGCGGCCTGATCAAAAACCTCTAAGGGTCAGTTCTAGCTGTTCTTTCCGCCGCGCGCAAAAGGCTAAACCGCGCGGCGCTCGGCGCGCTGGATGACCCCCTCGACGGCGTCATAGACGAGTTTTGGGAACTGCATTTCGAGGAAATGCGAGCCCCCGGAGACCGTCCGAACCTCGACATCGGCGTCATCCGGAAAGTACCGGCGAAGCGTGCGGGCGTCGGCCATATCGACGAGGTGGTCGAAGTCGCCATGGAGGATCGTCACCGGCGAATGCAGTTCCTTGAGACGTTCGAAGAGCGGTCCGATCTGCGCGCGCCGCCCCGCGACCTCCGCCCGTGAGTGATGGAGCGTTCGCGGCACCAGCGGGCTGACGAAGGGGTGCCCCGCCAGATCGACGAAAGGCTGAACATAGGGCCGCGGCTCGGTGATGAGGGCCGCGACCGTGACGGCGCCTTTCACTTCTTTCGGGAAGTCGAGCGCCGCCTTCAGCGCGAGTTCGCCGCCATAGGAAACGCCCATGGTCACGACTTTCTTGTCCTCAAGGAATGGTTTGGCCGCCGCGACCTGATCGTCGAAATCGAGGAAGGCGCGCCTATGGCCGCGCCCGAAACCGGGCCGTGCGATGAGAACAACCTCAAGCCCCGCCGGCGCAAGCCGAAGGAAACGTTCGAAGAGATATTTCCGCGCCGGCGTTCCCGGAAAGACCACGAGCCGCCAGTCGCCCGGCGCTTCCGCGATATAGGCCTGCGTTTCGACCGGCTCTTTCAGCGGCGCTCGGTAGGTTATCTCTTTATAACGCCGTGCCATCTTCCGGCGCTTACGCCCACCATTCATCCGGGCGTGCGTTGAAGCCGGCGGCTTTCTCGATCGCCATCGCGCCCTTGAACATCGTCTCCTCTTCGAAAGGCCGCGCGAGAAGCTGGAGGCCGAGCGGCAGGCCTTTCGCGTCGACGCCGGCCGGCACCGAAACGCCGGGAAGTCCCGCAAGGTTCGCCGTCACGGTGAAGACGTCGTTCAGATACATCTGCACCGGATCGTCCGTCATTTCGCCGAGGCCGAAGGCGGCGGACGGCGAGGACGGCGTAAGGATGAGATCGACCTGTTTGAAGGCGTCGAGGAACTCGTCGAAAATCTTCTTACGGACTTTTTGCGCACGAATGTAATAGGCGTCGTAATAGCCCGCCGAGAGAACATAAGTGCCGATGAGAATGCGGCGTTTGACTTCCGCGCCGAAACCTTCGCCGCGCGTGTTCTCGTAAAGCGAGACGATATCCTTGTAGTTCTTCGTGCGGTAGCCGTATCGGATGCCGTCATAGCGCGCGAGGTTGGACGAGGCTTCCGCCGGCGCCACGATGTAATAGACAGGCAGCGCGTATTTCGTGAGCGGCAGCGAAATATCGACGATCTCGCAGCCCGCATCCTTGAGCCATGAAACGCCTTGCGCCCACAGCTTTTCGATTTCGGCCGGCATGCCGTCGATGCGATATTCCTTCGGAACGCCGATCTTGAGGCCCTTCACGGACCCGCCGAGCGCCGCTTCATAATCCGGGACCGGACGATTGACGGAAGTGGAGTCCTTAGGATCGTATCCCGCCATCGACCGCAGCATGATCGCAGAGTCGCGTACGTCGCGCGCGATCGGCCCCGCCTGATCGAGCGACGAGGCGAAGGCGACGATGCCCCAGCGCGAACACCGCCCATAGGTCGGCTTTACGCCGACTGTCGCGGTGAGAGACGCCGGCTGACGAATGGAGCCGCCCGTATCGGTCGCTGTCGCCGCCGCGCAAAGATGCGCCGCTACGGAAGCAGATGAGCCGCCCGAAGAGCCGCCCGGCGTCAATTGCCGGTTCTCGCCTTTCGCGCGCCACGGATTGACGACCGGTCCGTAATAGCTCGTCTCGTTCGACGAGCCCATCGCGAACTCGTCCATATTGAGCTTGCCGAGCATCACGGCGCCGTCGCGCCAGAGATTGGACGTGACGGTCGACTCGTATGTCGGCTTGAAGCCGTCGAGAATGTGCGAGGCGGCCGTCGTCAGAACCTCTTGCGTACAGAAGAGGTCCTTGATGCCGAGCGGCACGCCTTCGATGGCGCCGCCCTCGCCTTTCGCGAGCTTCGCATCGGAGGCTTTCGCCATCTCGCGCGCCTTGTCGGCTGTCACCGAGATGAAGGCGTTCAGCGATTTCGCTTTCTCGATATTGGAAAGATAAGCATCCGTCGCTTCGAGCGAGGAGACTTTCCTGGCTTTCAGCGCGTCGCGAAGGTCGGCGAGCGTCAGGTTCGTGATGTCGCTCATGTCCTACTCCACGACCTTCGGCACGACGAAGAAGTGATCTTCCGTCTTCGGCGCGTTGGCGACGACATTGTCCGGCTGATGTCCGCCCGTCGGGCCGTCGAGGGTCACATCCTCGCGCATCGGCAGCTCCATGCTCACCGTCGACGTCATGGCTTCGACGCCCTCGACATCGACCTCGTTGAGCTGCTCGATCCAGCCGAGAATGCCTGAGATCTCCTTGGCGAGCGGCTCGAGGCGCTCCTCGGGCTCGGCGATGCGGGCAAGATGCGCGACCTTGCGCACAGTGTCCTTGTCGATTGCCATCGAAATTCCGTCTCCTGATGCGGGGGCGATGCCTATCAATGGCCGCTGGCGCGTTCAAGGGCAATGGCGCGGCCGGGACGATATGCCGGAATTAGCGGTTCGCGGCGCCGGTCCCATCCGCCCCGGCCAGCAGGGCGGCGAGTTCCTTGTCCGGCGCGGCATAGGCCGTTCTCGGGAAGCGGCCGACCGCGTCGGCGAACTCCTTTCCGGCTTTTTCCTCGATCATCGACAGGAAAAGGCCCTCGTCATAGCCGCCTGACGCTTCGGCCCGGTCGATGAAAGCGCGCCAGAAAGCCGCGACATCTCCCCCCGTCACCGCTTTTGCTGCGATGACCGCCAGAACGTGCCCGCAATCGTAGGACGCCCGCCATTCGCCACGGGCCTCCGCCTCGGCGAGAGACCGGCCGCCAAGCGCCGCCCGGCAGGCGGCGCGCTCCTCGGCGAGCGGCCCGGCCTCTTCGGGGCCGCCTTCGATCAATTCGGCTGCGATCGCGTCCGCCCCGCCTTCATGAATCCAGTCGGGCGCGCCGGCGGCGCTGGGCCGGATCGCGAGCTGCCAAAGGTGAGCGGCCTCATGCGCCGTCGCTTCCAGAAGGATTTCCCTCGCCTTTGTACCGTCCTCTTTCCAGCCGCCGCCGGAAAGCCGGATCTCGATCTGACCGGGCAGCGCGTCGCCGCTATACCGAAGCCGCCCCGGCTCATCCTCTCCGTCCATGATGAGAAACAGATCAGGCGGTGCATCGAGCTTTCGACCGAACGCTTTGGCGAGTCCGTCGAAAATTCCCTGCGCGTCCTCTATCAGCGCATCCGCTACCCAATCCGGCGCCGATGGATCGATGACGGCCGCCGTCGCGCCCAGCTTGAGCGGCGTAACCGCGCCAAGGTAAACGAATGCCGGATGGTGAAATGGGCTCGACCATTCTGTGAACGTGTCGGTCGTTTCGCCAAAAGCCGCCGCGTGTGCGCCGCTCGCCGGAATGAAGTCGAAGCTGGCGGCGAGGCGCTTTCCCTTCCCTTCCCATGGCCAGAAATGCCCGGTGTAGATCACCGCGCCGCCTGAAAGGCTCGCTACAGGCTCATATTGCTTGGCGAAATTATTCTTGTACGGAAGAACGGTGATGCGCGCCTCGCGAAAGCCCTTCCCCTCGCTCGCAACGAGATAGTCGCGCCCCGCTTCCGAGTTGATCGATAGCCCCGGCGTCTCGACGCGCCAGCTCGCCGCGCGGTAGCCGCCTAGCGACGGCCCGAGATCGAGCCGGGCGCGCGCTGAGAGCAGCGTATATGACAGATCGAGCGCGCCGTCCGCGCGCTGCTCGATTGATATTCTTATGTCGGGCTCTTGCGCCGCATCGCCGACGCGCGAGCAAGCCGCTACGGCGAAAAGCGCGGCCCAAGCCAGCAAGGTCAGTGTCTTCCAATACGCCAATGTCAACTCCGCCCGCCGCGCGGTCTTTCATGTTACCATGAACACATGAAAGACGTTTTCCAACAACAGGCCGAGGCGTTCGGCGCGCGCGGAACCCTTCTCGGCCTCGATCTCGGCGACAAAACCATCGGCGTTGCGAGCTGCGACCCTGACCGCATGGTGGCGACGCCGGTGACGACCATTCGCCGAACGAAATTCACCCCGGACGCGGAGCGCCTCGCCGCCCTCGCTGCGGAGCGGAAAGCAGTCGGGCTCATCCTCGGTCTTCCTCTCAATATGGATGGAACGGAGGGGCCGCGGGTCCAGTCCACGCGGGCCTTTGCGCGCAATCTCGCCCGTATCCTCCCCCTGCCCGTCGCCTTCTGGGACGAGCGGCTCTCCACAGCGGCGATGGAGCGGGAACTCATCGCGCTCGATGCGAGCCGCGCCAAGCGGGCCGAAAAGATCGACGAATCGGCGGCAGCCTTTATACTGCAGGGAGCAATAGACCGGCTGAGAAACGCCGGCCAAGGAGGGAATGCGGCTGATGGCTCCTGAAAATCTGAAGCGGGCAATGGCGGGTCTGCTCGTCTTGACCGGCGTCCTGCACCTGATCGTCGCGCTCACGGGCAATGTCGGCGATTTGAAATTCGGTCTCACCCTCTTCGGGATCGCCTATTTTCTGCTTGGCCTCTTCGTCTATCCGGGCAAGGCGACGGCGGTGCGCGTCGCCATGGTGATGACCGCCCTCGGCCTCGGCCTTGGCGGCCTCAACTTCATCAAGAATGGTGGCCCGCCGAGCCTCTATGTCATGTTCGCGATCGACGTCGCCGTGCTCGCCCTTGGCGGCATGTGGCTCATGAAGAGCAAATCCTCGACCTCGTAGGACGTGATTGCACGGCGCGCGCCGGAGGCCTATAGAACCGGCTTTCATGGAAGCCATTGAACGCCCCGCGCCGCCTGCCGGCGGTTGGACTGCCAGCAACATCGTTGGCGTCGATAATCTGTCCTTCGCTGAGATCGACTATGTTCTTGCTCTCGCCGAACACTACGCCGGTTACCTGAAGCGCGGCGAGCGCCCGCCGCAACGCCTCGCCGGCAAGACACAAATCAATCTCTTCTTCGAAAACTCGACGCGGACGAATCTCTCCTTCGAACTCGCTGGAAAGAAACTCGGCGCAGACGTCATCAACGTGCCGGTTGCAGCCTCCTCCGTGAACAAGGGCGAAGCGCTCATCGACACGGCGCAGACGCTCGGCGCGATGGGCGCGCATGTGATGATCATCCGCCACAGCGACTCGGCGGTGCCCGCCTCGCTCGCCGAGCGGCTCGACTTTCCCGTCATCAACGCCGGCGCCGGCGCCTGGGAGCACCCGACGCAGGCGCTCCTCGACGCCGCCGCGATCCGCTCCGTCCATGGCGATCTAAAGGGTCTCGTCATCGCGATCTGCGGCGACATCAGGCATTCGCGCGTCGCCGGCTCCGATGTGAGGCTCTTCACGCGCCTCGGCGCTGAAGTGCGCTTTGTCGGCCCGGCGCACCTGATGCCCGACGATGATCAGCACAAGGATGTCCGTCGTTTTACATCGCTTGAAGAGGGGCTCGACCGCGCCGACATTGTGATGGCGCTGCGCATGCAGTTCGAGCGCATGGAAGGCGACGGCAAAGTCGCTGCGCAGGGCTATTTTGAGACTTACGGCCTCACCTATGACACGCTGAAGCTCGCAAAGCCCGGCGCATGGGTGATGCATCCCGGCCCGATGAATCGCGGCATTGAAATCGACGGCGCGCTCGCGGATGATCCGGACCGTTCGCTCATCCTGCGTCAGGTCTTCTACGGCGTCGCAACGCGCATGGCGTGTCTCGATGCGCTGCTGACTGGAGGATTGTAGGTACATAGCGTCTTCATCTTCTCCAACCACCTCAGGAGAACAATATGAACGAAAAGCTACATTCAGTTTTTGGCGAAGACAGGCTTAGCAGCCGTCAGGTTGACGAAATGATTGGCTTGGCGAAGGGGATCGCCGCGGACGGAAAGATCAATTTTGCCGAGGCCGAATTCTTGCAGAAATGGCTCTCGCAAAATCTTCATATCACCGATCATCCTCTCGTCCGAACTCTGTACGCGCGGGTATCAGAAATGCTAGGCGACGGGTCATTAGACGTGAGTGAAACAGTAGAACTGCTCGACACTCTAAATCGGCTTTCAAGCAGAGACTTCGAGCTTGGCGAGGCGATGAAGGCTACCACATTGCCGCTCTGCTCACCCGCCCCTGATGTGACCTTCCTAGGTAGCACTTTCTGTTTCACAGGCACCTTTGTCTTCGGAAATAGGAAACAGTGCGAGGAGGCGGTGATTAAAAGGGGTGGGAATGCTGGCTCATTAACCGCGAAGACGAATTTCGTAGTGATTGGGACCTATGCAACGGACTCTTGGAAGCATTCCTCATTTGGAAACAAAATTCTCAAGGCGTGTGAATATCGCGACAAAGGCTACCCGATTTCACTCGTGTCGGAAGAACACTGGCATAAGTTTTTGTGATGTGAATCGATGACTTACGTTCTCCCCCTCGTCCTCGGCTATCTGTTCGGCTCAGTGCCGTTCGGGCTCGTCATCACCA
>ERZ795053.5825-NODE-5825-length-12553-cov-4.845895_pt1 | contig 12553 bp, 11 predicted proteins | sample MGYA00375137_ERZ795053 | MGnify/ENA primary metagenome ERZ795053 (study PRJEB30182, sample SAMN05720284) | activated sludge metagenome | isolation source: Anaerobic digester | place: Hong Kong | collected 2014-12-17 ... | reverse complement strand
CAACCGAACACACTCTTTCCCTACACGACGCTCTTCCGATCTAGCGCCTCGGGCCCGATCTGCAACCAGCGCTGGGCGCCCTTGCGGGTAACCCCCAGCCCGGGCAGCAGCGCCGCGAGAAGGCACATCATCGACACCGCGTAAACCGCGAGCGCCGGCTGGAAACGCCGCCCCGGCCGCCACGCGAACAGGCGGTGCGCCCCGCGTGAGGCGCACAGCATGGCGAGAAAGCCGGCAATGGCGTAGACGAGCTGACGGCCGAATGCGGTTTTCCAGAAATGGAGCTCGATGATCGGCCCGTCGAGCCGCGCTCCAGCCGACGCGACCATCACCAGGCCGACGGCCAGCAGGGCAGCCGCGACCACGACGATGCCCGTGGCGTCCGAAGCTCGCGTTGAGGGAGAGGCAAACATCGCCACCCATCCTTGGGCCTGTGGAACAACCCCCGACATCCTTGTCGAGGCCGGCAGGCGCCGCCCGGCGCCTACCGCAACTTCAGCGTGGCCAACCCCGCACCCGCGCACATCGCGGCGATCAGCCAGAAGCGCACCACCGTCTGTGTCTCCGACCACCCTCCCAACTGGAAGTGGTGGTGGATCGGGGCGCACCGAAAGACGCGCTTGCCGCCGCTGATCTTGAAATACCCAACCTGGATCATCACCGACAGCGCCTCCATCACGAAGACCCCGCCGACGATCAGCAGCAGCAACTCCTGGCGCGTGACGATCGCGACGTACCCCAGCGCACCGCCCAAAGGCAGCGAGCCGGTGTCGCCCATGAACACCAGCGCCGGGTTGCAGTTGTACCACAAAAACCCGGCGGAAGCACCCAAAATAGCGCCGCAAATCACGCACAGCTCGCCCGTGCCGTGGATGTACGGAATCAACAACCGCCGCGCCGCCTCCGCGTCGCCCACCGCATCGCACACGAGCATCAGCACCAGCGCAGCCGCGGCGACACAGCCCGCGGCCAGCCCGTCCATCCCGTCCGTCAGGTTCACCGCGTTCGATGACCAGGTCGTCAGCAGCACCGTCACAATCATGAACAGCGGCGCCGACAGAAAAACCCCGTGCTTGTAGAACGGCACAGCCAGCACCCGGTACGCCTCGACCGTCTCCGGCGCGCCGCCCAGACCCACCGGCGTCAGCACCGCCACGTTCGTCTGGCCGTGCCGATAAACGAAGTATCCCAGCAAAACCCCCAGCCCGAACTGAAACAGCAGCTTCTCGTAGCTGCGCAACCCGTCACGCGAGCCGGCCCGCCGGCCCGCCGTCAGCTTGAGCCAGTCGTCCACGGCGCCGAGCACCCCCAACCACACCAGGCAGAAGATCCCCATCTGCACGTAGAAGTTGCGGACCGCCGCGAACAGCAGTATGCCCACCAGCACCGCGCCGATGATCAGCACCCCACCCATCGTGGGTACGTTCGACTTCTGACTCATCAGCTTGTTGAGCGTCTCGTGGTCGAACTCCGGCCGATCGCCGATCTTGAGCCGCACCAGCGTCCGGATCACCGGCTTGCCCGCAAGCACCACCAGCACAAAGCAGAAAATGGCCGCGCACACGCTGCGAAACAGCGCGTTCTCGTACGCGTAATGCTCACCCTGCAGGATGGCATGAAAGAGGTAGTACAGCACGACGACACCCGCAGCCGATTCCGAACCGTCCCGTCCGCGCGACCGACGCGCGGGCCACTTTCCCCGGCTGCGCCTAGACCCCGACAGCCGCTACGCCGTCCGCCGCCTGCGCCCGCCACGCCTGCATGATCCGCTCGAGCCGCGCGGACCGCGACCCCTTGATCAGCACGGTGTCGCCAGTGTGCAGGCAACCGCGCAGGCCCTCAGCCGCAGCCGTCGCGTCGGCGAAGTGCCGCGTACGCACCTGCGCCGACGCCGCCGATGCCGCCTCCGACACCCGCCGCGCCAACCGCCCGATCGACACGATGAACTCGATGCCCGCCCGGGCCGCCTGCTCCCCGATCCGCCGGTGCAGATCGACCGCGTCATCCCCCAACTCGGCCATCTCCCCCACCACCAGCACACGCCGCCCGGGGCCCGTGGCAGACAGCAGATCTATGGCCGCCGCCATGCTCGACGGGTTCGCGTTGTAGCAGTCCTCCACGACCGTGATGCCGTCGATCGCGTGGACGTTCATGCGCAGTTCGGGCAGGTGGTACGTGGCCAACGCCGCGACGATCGCATCCTCCGCGACCCCGAGCCGGCGGCAAAGCGCGAAGACCCCGGCTGCATTCGTCGCGTTGTGCGCCCCGCCAAACCCCAGCCGCAGCCGCCAACGTCCACTCAGCACCGCCTCCGTCTGCCGCAGGTCTGTCTCGATATCGTGAACGCACACGTCCGCGTCCGCCTCGTGGCCGAACGTCGTCCAGCTCAACTCGCGCAGACGCGGCAGCGTGCCGACGCGCCGCGCCGCGGCGCATTCGATCACCGCGTCACCGCCCGCCCGTACGAAGTCGAACAGAGCCATTTTTTCGCGGACCACGCCGTCGCGACCGCCCAGTCCTTCGAGGTGCGCGTCGCCGATGCTGGTCAGCAGGCCCGCATCCGGATCGGTGAGGGCCGCGAGCGCCGCAATCTCCCCCGGCGCGTTCGTGCCGATCTCCACCACGAGGAACTCGTCATCCTCGGCGGCCCCGAGCAGCGTGAGCGGAACGCCGATCTGGTTGTTGAAGCTGCGGACCGCCGCGTGGCACTTGCCGTGCGCACTCAGCACGTGGGCGAGCATGCCCTTGGTCGTCGTCTTGCCGTTGCTGCCCGTCACCGCGATCACCGTCGCGGGTAGCTGTCGGCGATAGTGCCGGGCGAGTTGGCCGAGTGCCGCCACGGTGTCGTTCACGACGATCAGCGGGCCGGCGATGTTCTTCCCCAGCGCCTCCGCCCCGACTTCGTCCGCAACGCACGCACACGCACCAGCCTCCCACGCGTTCGGAATGAAGCGATGGCCGTCGTGGCTCAGGCCGCGGATCGCGAAGTAGAGCGCCCCGGGCTGCAGCGTGCGCGTATCGGTGGAAACGCCGGCGAGTTCGCCGCTGCCCGCGGTCCCCTGCCAGCGACCGGGCATGGCGCCGACCGCTTCCGCGAGTGGCATTCGGATCATCACGCCACCTGCCTTTCCGGTGCGTCGGGGCCGAAGCGCTCCGCGAGCGCCGCCCGGGCCTCGGCGACATCGTCAAACGGCAGGCGCTGCGCACCGACCACCTGGAATTTCTCGTGGCCCTTGCCGGCGATCAGCACGATGTCGCCCGCCTCCGCCATGGCCACCGCGCGACGAATCGCCCGGGCCCGGTCGGGCTCGACCTCATGCACGCACCGGTCGCTCGCCGCGAAGCCCGAAACGGTCTCGGCGATGATGGCGTCGGGCTGCTCCGAACGCGGATTGTCGCTGGTGACCACTGCGGCATCGGCGGACCGGCCGACCATCTGCGCCATCACCGGCCGCTTGCCGCGATCGCGATCTCCGCCGCAACCGAACACGCAGATGATCCGCCGGGCGGCAGTCTCGCGCAGGATGCTGAGCACGTTCTCGAGCGCGTCCGGTGTGTGGGCGTAATCCACCAGCACGCGAAACGGCGCGGCGCTCGCCACGCGTTCGAGCCGCCCGGGCACGCACGCGACGGCCTCGATTCCGCGGCGGATATCGTCGTGGCGCACGCCCAAGGTATCGCCGACGGCTACCGCGGCTGCTATGTTGCGCACGTTGTGCCGCCCGATCAGTTGCGTCGTGAGCGGCAACTCGCGAACCGCGCCGTCAACGCCGCGCAGCGTGAACGACACGTGCAGCGCATCGTTGTCGATCAGGATCCGGCCGGCGTGCACGTCCCGGGCCGCCGCATCCAGCCCGTAACGCACGACGCGGGCGGCAATCCCCTCGACGATCTTCTCCGCCCAAGCGTCATCGGCGCACGCGATCGCAGCCGCCGCTTGCGGCAGCGCGGTGAACAACCGTCGCTTCGCGACGGCGTACGCCTCCATGCTGCCGTGATAATCAAGATGATCGCGGGTCAGGTTCGTGAAGACGCCCGCGTCAAAGACGAGTCCCGCGCAGCGCCGCTGATCGAGCGCATGGCTCGATACCTCGAGCACCGCGTGCGTGGCGCCGGCGGCAACGGCTGCGCCCAGTTCCCGGCAGAGATCGAGCGGCGCCATCGTCGTCATGTCCGACGCCCGCGCCGCCGTCCCCGTGTCGTTGACGATCGTGCCAAAACTCGCCACGCGATGACCCGCAGCCTCGAGCACCGCGCGGACCAGCGCGCACACCGTCGTCTTGCCATTCGTGCCCGTCACGCCGACGAGGTGCAACCGCCCCGCGCGCTGAGCAGCCGCCACACCGTGGTACGACGCCGCGAGCCGCGCTACCGCTTCGTGCGTGTCCGGCACCGTGACCACGACGCCGCCCGCGCGCGGCGTGCGCCCGGCTTCCGCGATGACGACGCTCGCCCCGCGGGCTAAGACGTCGTCGATGAACCGATGGCTGTCGACGCGCGTGCCCGCCAGCGCGATGAAGCACGTGCCCGGCTCCACGTCGCGGGAGTCCACGCTCAGTCTGCAAATCGTCGGGTTGAATCCGCCGGCTGGCGTGTAGGCGACCTGGTTGGCATCCGCCAGCAGATCACCCAATTTCCATTCCTTCGGCGGTGTGGTCATGACGGTCCTTCCCTGAACCGATGCGTGCAGCCCGCGCCACGTCCCTGCAGCACACTACCTCGAACGATGCACAATCAGCCCACGATCGCGCCGGATCAACCAGCCCAACAGCCTCATCGGGGAATCGCGTGGGGCCCGGCACCATCACCCTCAGCGAATCCAGCAAACCGCCGGCCGGCGGGGCTCATTCATCAATCATCATTCCGCATTCATCATTGGACCGGCGCTGCCTGCGGCATCACCAGTTGCTATTGTATGCGGAGATACTCCAACTTCCCAGCCCGGATCTACATTCACGCCGCAGATGTGAATGCTGGAGAATTCACAAGCCCGACGGTGACGCCTGGGCAACACCGTCCACCACCCGCGCCCCGCCCTCGGCCCGCGCCGGCGCCGGCACCTCGAGGTACAGCAGCGACTCACGCATGATGTCGCGAACCACCGGGCCCGCGACCACGCGGCCGTAGTAGCCGATCGCGCGGTTGGGCTTGCGCACCATCACGAGCGTCACCAGCTCCGGATCTTCCGCGGGTGCCGCCCCCATGAACGAACTGAGGTATGCGTTGGGCTCGTAGCCGCGCCGGTGACGGTAGGGCACCTGCGCCGTGCCGGTCTTGCCGCACATCTGGTACGGCGCGGCGTCGAGCGGCTCACCGCCCTCCTCGACCACACCGACCAACGCGCGCGTCCGCAGAAAGTCCGCCACCTCCGCCGGCATCACCCGCCGGATGATCTCCGGCGTGTCAAACTCCTCGATCGGCGTGTAGTCGGCAGCCAGCTTCGCCCGCACCAGCCGCGGCCGCAGCAGGATGCCGTGGTTCACCAACGCACAGAACGCCGTCGCCAGTTGCAGCGGCGTCACCGCGATCTCCTGGCCCATCGGCACCGACGTCGTCGAGTAGCTGTTCCACCGCCGCAGCGGCGGCACAATGCCGCCGCTCTCGCCCGGCAGCCCGATCTGCGTCTCCGCGCCGAACCCGAACGCCGCCAGCGTCTCGCGCAGCACCGCGTTGCCCATCCGCATGCCGATCTGCCCCATGCCGATGTTGCTGCTGTGCACGATGATCCCGGTGACGTCCAGTTCGCCCTTCGGATGCGTGTCGTGAATCGTCCGGCCGCCGAACTGATGCACGCCGTTGTAGCAGTTGAAAACCTCGTTCGGCCGCACGAAGTGACCCGCCAGCGCCCCCGCCATCACGAACGGTTTGAAGATGCTGCCCGGCTCGACCGGATCGGTGATCGCCCGGATCCGCTTCGCGCCCTTCTCCGCGTCCTGATGATCGTTCGCGTCGTATGTCGGAACCGCCACCAGCGCCAGAATCGCTCCCGTCTTCGGCGACATCACCACCGCGACGCCGCTCTCGGCTTCGAACTTCTCGACCTGCTCCCGCAGCCGCACCTCCGCCATCGACTGGATCACGCTGTCGATCGTCAGCATCAGGTGGCCGCCGTCGCTCGGCTCGATGAGTTCCTCGTTGCCCGCGCCGAGCGCCCGCCGGCGGACGTCGCGCAGCACGCTGCGCTTGCCGGGCTTCCCGCAGAGCAGTCCGTCGTAGGCGAGTTCGGCGCCCTCCAGGCCGTTGCCGTCGATGCCGACGAAGCCGATGATCTGGGCCGCCGTCTCGTGCATCGGCCAGTGCCGCTCGAACTCGCTGCGCAGCCCGATGCCCGGCAGCTTCAGCGCCGTGACCGCGTCGGCCACCGCATCGGCGACACGCCGCTTCAACCAGCAGAACCGCGGCGTACCGCTGGCGCGGATCTCGTTCTCAATCTCGCCGGCTTCCATGTTGAGGATGGGCGCGAGTTCGCGGGCGACCTCGTCGGGGTGCTCGATCATGCCCGGGTCGGCGAAGATGCTGCTTCGTGATTCGCTCACCGCCATGACGCGGCCGCGCGTGTCAACGATCGAGCCGCGCCGCGCCTGCAGCGTGCTGTAGCTTTCCTGCTGACTGTCGGCGATCGCCTGGAGCTTCGGGGACAGCGCAGTGTCGATGTACACGAGCCGCAGTACCAGCGCCCCCAGGGCGAGGGCCAGACCCGCGAGTGCAATGCCAGCCAGTTGCAACTGGCGTCGCGCGTCGGCGCGGGTCGGTGCTGCGTATGTGTCCATGACAATTACCTGCTGGAGGCCACCCGGGGATCCGTGTCCGAAAGGGGCGAAATTTCCAAGTTGCGGCACAGGCCGGGCTCCACGCGCAATGCCCGGCGGCGCACCTCCTGGGGCGCACGCAACCGGGCCAGCTCGGCCTGCAGATTCCAGATCCTGCGGCGCGTCTCGATAATCTGGCCCTCGTGGGCCTCCGCCCGCGCATCAAGACGCACCCGCTCCGCCCGCAGCGCGACGACGATCAGGCACATCGTGCACATCACCAGCAGCACGACGCCCGCCCGAATCGGTGTCATCGCGACGCCCCCACCACGCTCGCGTCAGCCGTCTGCATCCCGTCGAGCGGCAGACGGATCTTCGCTCCGGAGCGGATATGGCTCGGATCGGGAAACGTCTTCTTGTTCAGCGCCGCGATCTCCGGCCAGCGCCGCGCACTGCCCAGCTCCTTCTGCGCCACGGTCGAGAGCAGGTCGCCGGGCTGAATCACGTACCAGCGCTCCGCCGGCTTCGCCTGCTTTTCCGCCTGCGGCGCTACGGGCGTCGAACGCGTGGTCCTCGCCGCGCCGGCGTCCGCCACCATCGTGGTGTCGGCATTGACGTCACCGTTGGGCCGGCCGCGGCTGGGCAGCACGAGTTCGGTGCCCACCACGATCGTGTCCGGACTCTTCATCTGCTTGCGGTTGGCCTCGAACACGGCGCGGATAATCGCCGGATCAGCCGAGCCATAGTGCGCCGCCACGATGCGCGAAAGCGTCTCGCCCGGCTTGACCACGTGCGTCGCCGCCGGCGTCCGATCAGTCGGTGTCCGATCAGTCGGTGTCCGCTCCTTACTCTGGCTCGCGTTCAGCTCCGCCAGCTCCGCGCGAAACGCCCGGGCAGCGTCCGACTCGGCGGCTGGACTGCGCTCGTCCGCATCCGTCTTGCGCGCATCCGCCACGGTCGTCGTACCCGCCAGCTCCGGCAGGCGGATGTCCTTGCCGACCAGCAGCCGGTCCGGGCTCTCGAGCCGGTCCTTGTTCGCCGCGAAGATCGCGTCGAGAATTTCAGGTTTGTCGCTGCCGTACTGCGCCCGCGCGATCCGCGTGAGCGTGTCGCCCGACTGCACCGTGTACGTCGCGCGGATCGTCGGTTCTGGCTCCGCCCGCTTGGGCTCCTCGGACCTGGCCGGCGCGCCGTGCGCGGCCGACAGCAACTCCGCCTGGGCCTGCCGCTGACGCTCCGCGATCTCCTGCCGGTCACGCTCTTCCGACTGGCGCCGCAACTGCTCCTCCTGGACGCGGCTGGAGAGTTGATAGCCAGCGCTCGCCAGCGCATCGATCATCTGTCGGCCCGCGTGCGACCACGGCTCGGCCGACGAACCCTGCGTATCCCGCGCATCCGCGTACTCCGGGCTCATGACGGCGGCCTGCTCCTCGGTGCCGCTGCCACGTGCAACTTCATTGCCGGCAGAAGCTTCGGGCTGATGCAGCGCCTGGGCCATCCGGCTCACCGTCTCCGGCGCGGGTACCGGCGTCGTGCGCCTGGTAAAGCGGTCAGGATCGTTCGCCAGGTCGCGGCGGTTCGACGTGCCCTGCTGGGCAAGGTGCTGCGTGGGCTCAGCCGGGGGCGCGGTGCGGCGGCGCGGCAGATCGTTGCTCGGCGTGCGGCGCTGCGGCGGTACGCGGGTCGCTTCCTGCGCTGCAGGCGTCGCCGGGCTCACCTCGGTGGTCTGCGGCTGACCCGCCGGCGCCGCCTCATCGGCTGTGCTGATCTCGAACGCCGACCGCGGATGCTGGGGCTCGGGCGCGCCGCGGTGGGCCAGGATGATCGCGAAGCAGACGATGAAGCACATTCCGACCAGCAAGCCGACCTTGGTTTCGCTGCCCATGAAAAACTCCTGACGGCAGGCCGGCATGACACCGGCCCGAGTGCGGGGGACGCACCCTCAATGGTTGATCCTGGCGTTAGTTTTCGTGACGAACGGCGACGCGGAGCTTTGCGCTGCGCGACCGGGGATTGACGGCTATTTCCTCCGCGCGCGCCGTTAAGGGCTTCTTCGTCAAAACGTCGTAGATTTCATCACTCTTGTGCGCGCGGAAATCCTGTTTCACGATTCCGTCCTCCAGACTGTGAAACGAGATAATCCCAATCCGCCCGCCGGGCCGCAGCATCGTCGGCGCCTGGGCCAGCAGCCGCTCGAGCGCGCCCAGCTCGTCGTTCACCGCGATCCGCAGCGCCTGGAACGTGCGCGTCGCCGGGTGGATCTTCGCCGCCCGCGAACGCGGATCCACGCGCAACGCGCGCGCAATGACCGTCACCAGCTCCTGCGTCGTGGTGATGCGCTGGTTGCGCCGCGCATGCACGACCGCCCGTGCGATCCGCCGGCTGAACCGCTCCTGCCCGTAACGATAAATGAGATCGGCGAGCTCCTGCTCGCCCAGGCGATTCACGAGGTCGGCCGCCGTCTGCTCCAGGCGGTCGTCGAGGCGCATATCGAGCGGCGCGTCCTCCTGAAAACTCAGGCCGCGCCGCTTGTCCGCAAGCTGGGCCGAACTGACCCCCAGGTCCGCCAGGATGACATCCACAGCACCCACCTGCGCCTCCGCCAGAACCTCGTCCGCCCGCGCAAAGTTGCTGCGGAACAGACGCACGCGACAGGCACACCCTTCCAATCGCTGCGACGCGGACTGGAGGTTGGACTCATCAACGTCCATGCCGATGAGCAACCCCGATTCCCCGGCGGCCTCCGCCAGCATCCTTGCATGGCCTCCGAGACCTACCGTGCAGTCCAGAATGATGTCACCCGGCTTGACCGCCAGGAGCTGCGCGACCTCGTCCACCAGCACCGGAACGTGTTCGCGCGTCGGGTCCTCCACCTGCGCCTTGCTCTTTGCTGAATCGGGCTGGAGCGCGCCGCCCCTCCTGGGCGACGCGTTGCCCCGGCCTTAGGCCGATCTGGCGGTCGGGCGTCGCGCCGCTACGTCGTCGGACAACCGGACGTGTGCGAACCTCGCGTCACGGTTGCGCAGCCGCTGAATACGGGAGCAAAGCTCAGCCACCGCACATTCCTGTGCCGCAGCGTCCATCGCTCTGCCTCGAAGCGCTTCCTGCATCTGCGAAACCAGACTCGCGCACGCCATTGTCCCGCCCTTGCCTGCCATTCGACCGCGACCACCCGCCACCAGCGCGTCCCTGCGCTGGATTCCGGCAGAGGTCGCCACCTCGCCTGGCCGGCGGCATCCACACCGCCGGCGCTCGAACTCATCGATTCACCGACCGACCGCGCCAACAGAGGCCGGCAAACCCGAGCCCGTCTGCATACCGCACATCCTGTGGCGCTCGCAGCGGGCTCATGCCGCAAACGCCTTGTATTTCGTGCTGTCCCACCCCTCCGACTGCGATGGGTCGCGGATCCGCTCCGCGGGGCTATTTCGGCGACGCTTCCGCCGGCCCAGCCGGCCGCTGCCGCATCAACTTGTGCAGTTCGTGCCAGCGGTTCGCAAAAGACGTCTGCAGGAACGCCGTGTACTCCGCGGTCTTCCAGACGTCGATGCGGTTGCTCACTCCCGCCAGCGTGATCTCCTTGCCCAGGTCCACCAGCCCTAGCTGCCGCTCGGGCAGGACCACCCGGCCCTGCTTGTCGGTCTCGAGCCGACTGGCGAGGCTGTAGTAGAGCTGCTCGAACTCCAGGTACTCGTCGCCCTGCATCTCGTCGGTCCGCAGGCTCTGGGCCCGGGCGTGAAACGTCCGCTCGGGATAAAGCGACAAGGTATTGTGGCGTTCGCCGGGGCAGAGGTAGAATGCCTCACCGTGAACCTCGGGATCCATGACCTTGCGGAACTCCGCCGGGATCTGGATCCGGTTCTTGGCGTCGATGGTGCGTTCGTAGGCATCGGTGAAGACCATCGGGCGTCCGCTGCTCCCGGGCCGGTTGACCGGACCGACCCCCGCCATCCGGCTTCGGATGGCCACCCACTGAGTGGGCCAGGTAGGGAAAACCTACCACTGAGTGGGAATGGAAGCAAGGCCAAAATCGAATGAATTTCGCGCGCGCACTCCGCGCTCGCACCACGCCCCACCGGCTGCCATAGGGGTAGGTTAATTGGGCCCCGAAACACTACATGTTGAAGGGTCCGATAACGCGACAGCGCAGGTTTTGCGCTCGGGCTGGACCCGCCTCCGGATCCGCGCCGCCATCGCCCTCCTGCTGGTCACGCCGGCGGGCTTCCTGACCAAGTTCGCCCTGCCCGCCTGGCTCGGCGGCGCAGCCGGCCGCTGGTGCAACCTCTACGGGGCGGCGGTGCTCTACGAGGTGTTCTGGGTACTCGTGCTCGCGGTGCTCTCACCGCGGCTCGGCCCGCGGCGCAGTGCGACCGGCGTTTTCCTCGCCACCTGCGTTCTCGAGTTTTTGCAACGCTGGCATGCGCCCTGGCTCGACGATCTGCGCCGCACGTTCCTCGGCGCCGCGCTGCTGGGCAATGGATTTGATTGGTTGGATTTTCCCCACTACGCGCTGGGCAGTGCCCTGGGCGGAGCGCTCGCCTGGCGTTTGCGCCGCGAGACACCGCGCCGGACCGAATACGCTCGGTAACTCAGCGCGCCGACACCGCAGCCGGGTACGGCGCCAGCAACTGGCCGCAAAGCTGCTCGTACCGCTTGCGGATGATCTCGACGCTGGCGCCCGCGAAGATCAAGGTGCCCAGCTCGTGCATGGCGCTGCGCAGCCGCTCCGCATCCGTCCCCGGCGGAATGTACGGAACGCCCGGAATGCGCACCGGGGGCTCCGGCGCCTTTCTCTCGGCAGTCTCGGGAGGCGTGATGTAGTCGTGCACCTCGATCCGCGTGTCGAAGTTGACACCCAGAATGTGCACCGGGGCGCAGAAACAGTTGCACCGTGCCACCTTGCCCGACACGCGCACGATCTCGCCGTCGATGGTCCGCAGGTACAGCTCGCACGGCGTCCCCAGGTGCACGAAATTACCGTGCATCAAGCCGATACCGGTGTTGCTGAGGTCCAGAGGATCAACGAGGTAACGCATGCGGTGCACGCCGTCCGGCTGGAGCACCAGTTCGATGCCCCCGCGCACCCGATACGCGTACCGCGGGGCCCGGGGCACGCACGGCACATCCTCCTTCATCCGTTCCGCGAGGGCTTTGGAGATGCGCCGCAGCTCCGTCTCCGGAAGCCGCAACGAGCGAAGTACGACCAATTCGTCTGTGAAGCCGGGCATGGGCACTTCGGTCCACCAGGAGCGTCAGAATGCACGCCACGCGCTGACGCAGGACTCCCGGTCCGGCTCCTCGCGCGGTGCACTCCCTCTCCCGCATCTCTCCTATCGGTTACAAAGCCGCACCGATGGCGATTGAACCACGCGCAATCCACGCTACCCGCGTTCGTCAATCCAGCCTTGGAGCGTTCGCAATCCACGTGTAGCGTCAAGACCCCCTGAGTCCCCGTAATGAACAGGGGCCGATCCGCTACAGACGGATAGAGCTTGCTCTAATTCATCGTGTCGAATTCAAGGTCGCTGAACGCGTCGGAGAGATACTCGATGATGTCCGTGGCGATGAGCGACATGCGCCCAAGCTGCTCGGCGGCGCTGTCGCCCGCCAGGCCGTGGACGTGAACCCCCAGAACGGCTGCAGGAAATGCGCTCATCTGCTGCCCCAGCAATGCCGCGATCACCCCGGTGAGCACGTCCCCCGCGCCCGCGGTCGCCATGCCCGCGTTCCCGGTCTGATTGACGTAAACGCGTTCAGCATCGGTGACCACCGTGCCGTGCCCCTTGAGCACCACGGTCACGCCC
>ERZ795053.5822-NODE-5822-length-12559-cov-4.781830_pt1 | contig 12559 bp, 9 predicted proteins | sample MGYA00375137_ERZ795053 | MGnify/ENA primary metagenome ERZ795053 (study PRJEB30182, sample SAMN05720284) | activated sludge metagenome | isolation source: Anaerobic digester | place: Hong Kong | collected 2014-12-17 ... | reverse complement strand
GCTGCAGTTCGGGAACCTGCAAGAATTCCATCAGGCCACCATACACACCGTCGTTGATGAAGATGTCGTCGCCGTCGCTGCACACCAGTTTCACCTGCGTCAGCAGTGACATCGAAGTCGCCACAAGGCCGCGGCCAGGCTCGCACTCCAGCTTCGGCAGTCCGATATCGCCGAAGCAACGCCATGTGGCATCGCTGATCGCTGCGAAGAAACCGTTGAGGTCTGTCACCGGCGCGCTGTTCGGATAGGTGGCAGGGAAGCCACCGCCCACATTGATCTTGCCGATCTTGATGCCGGCCGCTGCGGCAATGCGCGCCGCCGCTTCGATATGACGGACATACACCTGAGGATCCCGCGATTGCGATCCCGGGTGAAACGTCAACATCGGCACGAAGCCCCAGGCCTGCGCGTCCTGCAGCAAGGCCGCTGCAATATGCTCCGGCGCGCCGAATTTGGTGGAAAAGTCGTGGGCCGACAGGGTGCGGTCACGAGGCAGAACGAAGCGCACGGCAATCTCGACGGTCGAGTCATTGCCTGCCACATCGGCAATCTTTTGCAACTCCTCGCGGCAGTCCACCGCAAAGCGCCGGCAGCCGAACTTGTGATAGGCGTCAGCTATCTCGCGCCTCGACTTCACGGGATTGTGGTAGTGGAAAACCGCGCCGGGAGACACGCTCTGGACCAGCGCCATTTCATGGACGGAAGCCACGTCCCAATGCGTGAGACCAGCGTCCGCCAATGCAGCAATCACCTCGCGCGACGGGTTGGACTTCACAGCAAAGCTGACAAGTCCCGGAAACCCTGCGGTGAAGATCTTGAGCTGTGCGTTTAGCGCATCCGGGCTGAAGCAGAACAGCGCTTCTTCCGGTTGCACATGGCGCACGACATCGCAAGCATCTCCGAAAACGGCTGGCGGCACAACGGTCAGGGCAGGAGCAGTCATGGCAACCTCCGGGGCAGCGGGTGGACAGGCGCAAGGAAATAGGCGGCAGGACCGTTGGATTGAAGACGGCATTGTGCTCAATTGCCGACGCCGACTCGTCATATCGACAACTGGAGCCGCGTTTCGACGGATGGTGCAGATTACACCCAAGGATGAGGAACTTTTGGCGCTCCTCAAGGTGGATGGCCGCGAGCCCGTGGCGTCGCTCGCCCGCAAGCTGGGCGTGTCCCGTACGACGGTCCAGGACCGGTTGCGCCGGCTTGAAGAGTCGGGTGTGATCGCAGCCTATTCCATCAAGCTGGCCAAAGAGCTGGATGAAGGCGGCATGCGCGCCTACGTTACACTGGAGGCGGAGCCACGGCGTCAGATTGATGTGGCCCGCGCCCTTGCGCGCTTCCCGCAGATCGAGACCTTGCACACGGTCAGCGGCAAGTTTGATCTGATCGCCCAGGTGAAGGCCCGCACGTCCGAGGGTCTCGACCGCCTGATCGACGAGATCGGTCAGATCCCCGGCGTCAACCGCATCGAGACGTCGGTCATTTTGTCGACAAAGCTCGATCGCAGATAAAAGTACGGAAAGAACATGAGGAAGACCATGCGTTTCATAGCCGGTTTAGTGTCAGTTCTGGTGCTGGCGGTGTGCGTGGGCCCGGTGGAAGCCGAGCAGCTTGTTCCAAAAAGCGTTGCTCAGCTGCAATTGTCGTATTCGCCGGTGGTCAAGCGAACGGCACCCGCGGTGGTCAACGTGTTCACGCAACGCATGGTCCGGAGCAGCGGCGGTGGCAGCTTCTTTGACGATCCTTTCTTCCGCCGCTTCTTTGGAGACGACGGTTCCTTCGGGCGCCCGCGGGAGCGGGTGCAGAATTCGTTGGGATCTGGAGTCATCGTTGATCCCGCCGGGCTCATCGTTACCAATCATCACGTGATCGCTGGCGGTACCGACATCAAGGTGGTGTTGGCTGACAAGCGCGAGTTCGAAGCCCGCATTCTGTTGAAGGACGAGCGCACCGATCTTGCGGTTCTCAAGATCGACGTCCCCGACGAGGAATTGCCATCTCTGCGCCTCGGCGATTCCGAAGCGCTCGAAGTTGGTGACCTGGTGCTCGCCATCGGCAATCCCTTTGGCGTCGGCCAGACGGTCACCAACGGTATCGTTTCCGCCCTGGCCCGCACCCGGGTCGGTGTGTCCGACTATCAGTTCTTCATCCAGACGGATGCCGCCATCAATCCCGGCAACTCGGGCGGCGCATTGGTCAACATGGCGGGTGAACTGATCGGCATCAACACCGCCATCTTTTCGCGCGGCGGCGGTTCGATCGGCATCGGCTTCGCCATCCCGTCGAACATGGTCAAGACCGTCGTCGCCAGCGCCGAGAGCGGCAGTGCGGCGATCCAGCGCCCTTGGCTCGGCGTCGATGTGCAGGACGTGACGCCCGAGATCGCAGACTCGCTGGGAATGGCCCGGCCGGAGGGAGCACTGATCGTCAATCTCCATCCTGACAGCCCCCTGGCGAAAGCCGGTCTGCAGCGGGGGGACGTCATTCTGGCGCTTGAAGGCAAGCCGATCGAAAGTGCCCAGGAACTGGGCTACCGCGCTGCGACGACGCCCATCGGCGCAACAACCATCGTCGAATATGAGCGTCGCGGCAACCGCCGGGAAACCCAGGTCACCATGGTGGCAGCCCCGGAAACCGTCGAACGCGCCGAGACAGCGGTCGAAGGGCAAAACCCGCTCAACGGTGCCGTCGTGGCCAATCTCTCGCCTGCGGTCGCGGATGAACTCCGCCTGAGCGCCGAAACCACGGGTGTTGCCGTCGTCAACGTCGGCCCCGGTCCTGCCCGGCGCTTCTTCCGGAGGGGCGATATTGTGATGAATGTCAATGGCACGGACATTGACAGTGTGGAAACCCTGCTGGCAGCACTGGGTGACGGCAGCATTGTCTGGCGCATTGCCATCAACCGCGGCGGACGGCTCCTCAAATTTGCGATCAGCGGCTGATGTCGAGCCTGTTCGAGGCCGCGGGGCTAACCAAGGAGGCACCGCGGCCTCTGGCCGACCGCCTGCGGCCGCAGAAACTCACGGACGTCGTGGGCCAGGATCATCTCGTCGGTCCCGAAGGTGTGCTGACCCGAATGCTGGCGGCAGGCCGCATTCCCTCGATCATCCTGTGGGGCCCGCCTGGCACCGGCAAGACCACCATCGCACGGCTGCTCGCGGGCGAGACCGGCCTTGCGTTCGATCAGATCTCCGCCATCTTCTCCGGCGTCGCCGATCTCAAGAAGTCCTTCGAACAGGCCCGCATCCGCCGCGAGCAGGGCAGGGGTACGCTGCTGTTTGTCGACGAGATCCATCGCTTCAACAAGTCCCAGCAGGACTCGTTTCTGCCCTTCGTCGAGGACGGGACCATCATCCTCGTCGGCGCCACCACCGAGAACCCGTCCTTCGAACTCAATGGCGCCTTGCTGTCGCGCTGTCAGGTCCTGGTGCTGAACCGGCTCGATGCCGCCGCCATGACCGCACTCATCGGCCGTGCCGAGATGTTTGAGCGACGGCCGTTCCCTGCCGATCAACCGGCCCGCGAGGCGTTGATCGCCATGGCCGATGGCGATGGCCGCTATTTCCTGAACCTTGTGGAGGAAATCTATGCCGCCGTTCCGGATGGCGCACCGGGATTGACGCCTGACACGCTGGCCCGCACGGTGCAGAAGCGCATGCCGCTCTATGACAAGGCGGCCGACGGCCACTACAACCTCATCTCGGCGCTCCACAAATCGGTGCGGGGTTCCGATCCTGATGCGGCACTCTACTACCTCGCCCGCATGCTGGTGGCGGGCGAAGATCCGCTGTTTATCGCGCGGCGTCTGGTGCGTATGGCCTATGAGGATGTGGGCCTGGCGGACCCTGAGGCGGCCCATCAGGCGCTGGCCGCGAAGGAGACTTATGATTTCCTTGGCAGTCCGGAAGGCGAATTGGCGCTGGCCCAGGCCACCGTCTACATCGCAACCGCGCCCAAGTCGAACGCGCTCTACACCGCCTACAAGGCCTCGACCGAGCGCGCCCGCCAGACCGGTTCTCTCATGCCGCCGAAGATCATCCTCAACGCGCCGACCAAGCTCATGAAGCAGCAGGAATATGGCTCCGGCTACAAATACGACCACGACCAGCCGGACGCCTTTTCAGGACAGAATTACTTCCCGGATGGCCTCGGCCGCGAACATTACTACGCGCCCGCCGAGCGTGGCTTCGAGCGTGAAATCAGGAAACGGCTGGAATACTGGTCGAGGCTCCGCAAGGAACGTCAGGGCTGATCGTCACCACGCGAGAGCCTGCCCGTCGCGGAAGAATCCGCCCGATGGACCGCCGGGCGGTAACGTCGCCGCCCAAACGATTCCAGCCGCGCCATGCTGCACGTCGCGGGTGGCACTGGGTCCGCCCATGTCGGTCCTGACCCATCCTGGACAGACGGAATTGACCATCACGCCGCGCTCGTGAAGCTCCTGTGAGAGCGTGCGGGTCAGCACGTTCAGCATGGCCTTCGAGGCGCGGTAGCCGAAATAGCCGGTGCCCATCTCGGTGAGCCCGCCCATGCCGGAAGAGACGTTCACGATGCGGCCATCCTCCGCCATCAGCGGAGCGATGACCTTGCACAGCCGCCATGGCCCCATGGCATTCACCGAGATGCTATCAGCCACTGCCTTGTCGTCGGCGCCCAGCACGGTGATGTCGCCGCCACTTTCCGGCAGGATGCCGGCGGCATTGACAAGCACGTCGATGGGACCCAGTGACTTCGCCCAGGTCCCGAATGCCGCAATGGACCGCGCCGATCCCACATTGAGGGTCCGCGCCTGCACGTCATAGCCGTGAGACTTCAGCGTCGATGCCGCGTCTGCCAGCCGCGTCTTGTCCTTGGCTGCGAGAACCAGCCGGTAGCCGAGCACGCCCAACTGCCGGGCTGTTTCGAATCCCAGCCCACGAGATCCCCCGGTCACAAGTGCAAGTGGTGTCCGCATGGCATCCTCCTTCCGGTTTCAACGAAAGATGGCCGGGCAGGGCCCAGCCATCAAGGAGAAATCTGGATTGTGACGATCAGGCGCGGCGCGCGTCGAGGCTCCAGGCGCCCGGTCCCTGCGCTGCGAAATAGAGGAACACGAAGCAGAACATGATTGCCAGTTCGCCGCCATTCTGGATCGGGAAGAACGACGCCGGCGCATGGAACATGAAATAGGCCACCGCCATCATGCCTGCGAGCACAAAGGCCGTGATGCGGGTGAACAGCCCAAGGACGATCAGGATACCGCCCACGATTTCGATAACACCGCCGATCCCGAACAGTGAGCCCAGCGGCACGCCATCTTTGAACATGTCGAGCGCTGGCCACTGCATCAACTTGGCCGACCCGTGTGCAAAAAACAGGAGACCCGTGAAGATGCGGAGGACGGAGAGCAGATATCCCGACCAGGAGGTGGGAATGATCGCGGTATTCATGGAATTGCCTTTCTGTGTGCCGGTTAAATCGTAACCAACAGATACACAGAATCATAAAACGTAACAAGAAAAATTACATTATAGGGGCTTGCCTGCGAGGCAACACAGCTATGCGTTCAATCAGGTCTACGTAATGTTGGGGCAAGAGGTTCTCCCGCGCGCCGCTGAGCAGGAGGCCATGGTAGGTATGATCCGGCGGGAAATGATCACCCTGGCGTGTCGGGACATAGGTCATACAGCCAATCCCGCGGGGCTCCGGGTGATGGCCATGGATTGTCACGTCGACGCGGTTGTAGTTGTTGAGGTCAGGACGCCGCCCCGCATCGTAGCCTTCGAACCGGTCGAGCCGGACGCCATCGGCGGGGCTCAGCCGATAGATGACACCCCACACCTCATGCTCGGGGTGCGCCTCCACGCCGGCCACGCCGCACTGGCGGTTCATCGAAAACCGCGGAAACACCAGCCGGTGACCCGGCAGATGCCCGATCCCCACCCGCTCGCTCTCCGGACAGCGCTCCCGCATCTGAGCGAGCGACATGTTGGAGCCATAAGCGAAGTAGAAGAGGGCCATCGCCCAGGCTACTCCGCCGCTTCCCGCTTGCCGCGCTTGAGCACACCCTTGAGGAACTGGCCGGTGTAGCTCCGCTTCTCGCGTGCCACCTCTTCCGGCGTGCCGGCCACCACGATCTCGCCGCCGCCGTCGCCGCCCTCTGGGCCGAGGTCGATGATCCAGTCGGCGGTCTTGATGACTTCCAGGTTGTGCTCGATCACCACCACCGTGTTGCCCTGGTCCACCAGTTCGTGCAGCACTTCCAGCAGCTTCTTCACGTCGTGGAAATGAAGTCCGGTCGTTGGTTCGTCGAGCAGATAGAGGGTCCGGCCCGTGGCGCGGCGCGACAGTTCCTTGGCAAGCTTGACGCGCTGCGCTTCGCCGCCCGACAGCGTCGTCGCTTGCTGTCCCACCTTGATGTAGCCGAGGCCGACGCGTTCCAGCGTCTCCATCTTGTCGCGCACACTCGGCACGGCGCGGAAGAACTCCGCCGCCTCGCTCACCGTCATTTCCAGCACGTCGGCGATCGATTTGTCCTTGAACTTGATCTCCAGTGTCTCGCGGTTGTAGCGGTGCCCGTGGCATTCGTCGCAGGTCACATAGACGTCGGGCAGGAAGTGCATCTCGATCTTGATGACCCCGTCGCCCTGGCAGGTCTCGCAGCGCCCGCCCTTCACGTTGAAGGAGAAACGCCCCGGCTCGTAGCCGCGCGCCTTGGCTTCCGGCAGCCCCGCAAACCAGTCGCGGATCGGCGTGAAGGCGCCGGTATAGGTGGCGGGGTTGGAGCGCGGCGTGCGGCCGATCGGCGACTGGTCGATATCGATGATCTTGTCGAGCTGTTCGAGCCCCTCGATGCGGTCATGCTCGGACGGCGCCTCGCGCGTCCCCATGAGCTTGCGGGCCGCGGCGCGATAGACCGTGTCGATGAGCAGTGTGGACTTACCCCCGCCCGACACGCCAGTGACGCAAGTGAACAGTCCGAGCGGTATCTCGGCATCGACATTCTTGAGATTGTTGGCACGCGCACCCTTCACCCTTATGGCGCGGCCCTTCTCGGATTTGCGCCTCACACCCGGCACCGGCACCTGCTGGAACCCGGTTAGATATTGTCCGGTCAGCGAATGGGGATTGGCCATGATCTCGGCAGGCGTGCCCTGCGCCACGATTTCCCCGCCATGCACCCCCGCACCCGGCCCGATATCCACCACATAGTCGGCCAGCCGGATTGCATCCTCATCGTGTTCGACGACGATCACCGTGTTGCCGAGATCGCGCAGATGTACCAGCGTTTCGAGCAGGCGGGCATTGTCGCGCTGGTGCAGGCCGATGGACGGCTCGTCCAGGACGTAGAGCACCCCCGTGAGACCGGAACCGATCTGCGACGCCAGCCGGATGCGTTGGCTCTCACCGCCCGACAACGTGCCCGAAGTGCGCGACAAGTTGAGATAGTCGAGTCCCACGTCCACGAGAAATTTGAGCCGCTCGCGGATCTCCTTGAGAATGCGCGCGGCGATCTCCTGATCCTTCGGCTTCAGCGTGCCGAGCAGGGAGTCGAACCACAAGTTCGCCTCACGGATCGACATGGCTGTGATTTCGCCGATGTGCTTGGCGCCCACCTTCACCGCCAGCGCCTGCGGCTTGAGCCGGTAGCCGTTGCACGCACTGCAGGGATGGTCGGACTGGAAGCGTGACAACTCCTCGCGCATCCATTCGCTGTCAGTCTCGCGCCAGCGCCGCTCGATGTTGCCGATCACGCCCTCGAACGGCTTCTTGGTCTTGTAGCTGCGGATACCGTCGTCATAGGTGATGGACACTTCCGTCTCGCCCGTGCCGAACAGCACCGCGTCGCGCGCCTTCTTCGGCAGGTCTTTCCATGGCGTCGTCATGGCGAACTTGTAGTGCTTGGCCAGCGCCTCCAGCGTCTGGGTGTAATAGGGCGACGTGTTGCCGGTCTTTGCCCACGGCACAATGGCCCCTTCACGCAAGGACAGCGTGTTGTCGGGCACCACGAGGTCCGGTTCGAAATGCAGTTCGGTGCCGAGCCCATCACACTTTGGGCAGGCGCCGAACGGGTTGTTGAACGAGAACAGCCGCGGCTCGATCTCATCGATCGAGAATCCGGAGACAGGGCAGGCGAAGCGCTCTGAAAACAGGATGCGCTCATGGGTCTCGTTCTTTGACTTGTTGGCGCTGTCCTCCGCCGTCTGCGATGGCGGCAGCGGCTTGTCGGCAAATTCGGCAATCGCCAGTCCGTCCGCGAGTTTCAGCGCCGTCTCGAAGCTGTCAGCCAGGCGCGTGGCGATGTCGGATCGCACCACGATCCGGTCCACCACCACGTCGATGTCGTGCTTGAATTTCTTGTCGAGGGCAGGGACGTCCGAAATCTCGTGGAAGGCGCCATCCACCTTCACGCGCTGGAAGCCCTTTTTCTGCAGGTCCGCCAGTTCCTTCTTGTATTCGCCTTTGCGTCCCCGCACGATCGGCGCCAGCAGATAGAGCCGCGTCCCTTCGTCCAGCGCCATCACGCGGTCGACCATTTGAGTGACCGTCTGGCTCTCGATGGGCAGTCCCGTGGCGGGCGAGTAGGGCACGCCGATCCGCGCGAACAGCAGGCGCATGTAGTCGTAGATCTCGGTGACCGTGCCCACCGTCGAGCGCGGGTTGCGGCTCGTAGTCTTCTGTTCGATGGAGATCGCCGGCGACAGGCCGTCGATCTGGTCGACGTCCGGCTTCTGCATCATCTCCAGGAATTGCCGGGCATAGGCCGACAGCGACTCCACGTAGCGCCGCTGCCCCTCCGCATAGATCGTGTCGAACGCCAGCGACGACTTGCCGGACCCCGACAGCCCGGTGAAGACGATCAGCCGGTCACGTGGCAGTTCAAGGGAGACGTTCTTCAGGTTGTGCTCGCGCGCACCCTGGACGGAGATGACTTTCTTGAGCTCAGGCATGGAGAGTGACTAGACCAAAAGGTGAACATGAGCAAGATTGCTGACGCATGATGACAGGAAATACGGTCAGCAGATGGCAGCAGTTCAACGGATGTCCACAACGAACCGCGGGGGCTGACCAAAATCTGCTCAGGCTGTCTCCGGCGGGGGGATGGCCCCCTTGCGCTCGACGATCAGCCGGTAGGCTTCTGGCTCACGATGGCGCGAGAAATCGAAAATCGTCTCGCGGTAGCGCTTGCCAATGTCGAGGTCGGCAGCCGCGGTGATCACCTCGTCGCCGATCGTCGACGCCATGGCCACGATTTCGCCCGACGGCGCGATGATCGCACTCTGCGCCAGCATCTTTGATCCTTCCTCGACGCCGCATTTGGCTGTACCGACAACCCATGTGGCGTTCTGGTAGGCGCCCGCCTGCATCGAGAGATGGTTGTGGAAATTCGTCAGTGCATCAATGTCGCCATGGCCGGTGTGATCGTACGGCGTGTTGTAGCCCAGCATCACCATGTCTACGCCCTGTAGTCCCATCACGCGGTAGGTTTCGGGCCATCGCCGGTCATTGCAGATGCACATGCCCATGACGCCGCCGAATGCCCGCCACACCGGAAAGCCGAGGTTACCCGGCTCGAAATAGCGCTTCTCCAAATGCTGATGCGCGCGGCCCGGCTGCGGTTCCGCGTGGCCCGGCAGATGGACCTTGCGGTACTTGCCGGTGATGTTGCCGGCGCGATCCACGAGGATGGACGTATTGAAGCGGCGCTTGCGCCCATTCTCCAAAATCAATTCCGCGTAGCCGATGTAGAACCCGATGCCGAGCCGCTTGGCCGCGTCAAACAGTGGGGCCGTCTCATTGTTGGGCATAGCGGCTTCGTAATAAGAGTCGAGTTCGGCTTCATCGTCGATCACCCAACGGGGAAAGAATGTGGTGAGCGCCAGTTCCGGAAAGACCACAAGTTCGGCGCCACGGCTCTTCGCTTCATTCATCAACTCCAGAAGACGCGTCATCACCTGCGCGCGGCTCTCCGACTTGGCGATCGGCCCCATCTGGGCCGAGGCAACACGAATGATACGGCTCACTCTTTGCTTCTCCTTACTCTGGCGCTGCTGCGCGTCTGGTCAGACTGGTTAACATCGCGCCGTCCGCAAGAAAACCCGCAAGCCATGTGGGGCAGCCCTGCACCAACGGCCCGCAGCGCCAACCTGTTCCTCGATCCGCCAGTGCGGCCGAGGGTGCCGAATCGCAGATCGGTCTGGTTAAAGCAGCGTCAGATGCCTTTCGTTCCGAGCACACCGAGCGCCGCGTGATTCACTTCGACATTCTCCGCCAGACCTTTGGTTACGAGTCCTACCGGCCGGGCCAGGAGCCCATCGTCGATGCGCTGGTGGCAGGCCGCAACGTGCTGGCCGTCATGCCCACAGGCGCTGGCAAGTCGCTGTGCTACCAGGTTCCCGCCTTGGTGCGTGGTGGCCTGGCCATCGTCGTCTCGCCGCTGGTGGCGTTGATGCAGGACCAGGTCTCGGCGCTGAAGTTGACCGGTGTCGCTGCCGAAACCATCAATTCTGCGCTGAGCCGCGATGATAACGTCGCCATCTGGCGCCGCGTGGCCGCGGGCAAAGTGCGCATTCTCTATCTCAGTCCCGAGCGGTTGATGACCGACCGCATGATTGCTGCTCTGCAGAAGATCGGCGTCTCGCTCATCGCCATCGACGAGGCCCATTGCATTTCGCAATGGGGCGCTTCGTTCCGCCCGGAATACGACATGCTCCAGACTCTCAAGGAGGCCTTCCCGGCAACGCCCATCGGCGCCTTCACCGCCACGGCGGACGAGCCGACCCGCCGCGACATCGTGCAGAAGATCTTTGGCGGCAACGCGGAGGTCTTCGTCTCGGGGTTCGACCGGCCCAACATCAAGCTGTTGGTGGCGCCGAAGTCGGGCGCCAGGGAGCAGATGCTCGACTTCCTCTCGGGCCACAAAGGCGAGAGCGGCATCGTCTATGCTCTCTCGCGAAAGTCCACCGAAGAACTGGCGGAGTTCCTGCGCGGAAAAGGCCATCGCGCGCTGGCCTATCATGCCGGCCTCTCATCCGAAGACCGCATCGACGTGCAGGAGCGCTTCATGGCGGAGCAGGGCATCATCGTCTGCGCCACCATCGCTTTCGGCATGGGCATCGACAAGCCGGACGTCCGTTTCGTCTTCCACGCTGACCTGCCATCGTCTCTCGATGCCTATTGCCAGGAGATCGGCCGCGCCGGCCGCGATGGCGAACCGGCCGAGGCCAGCATGGTCTACGGCCTCCAGGACATCCGCATGCGCCGGCGCTTCATCGACGGCGAGAACGGCGGCGATGACCGCCGCCGCCGCGAACACAAGCGGCTCGACGCGCTGGTTGCCTATTGCGAGGCACCTGACTGCCGTCGCCAGAACCTGCTGGCCTATTTTGGCGAGGAGGCGCAGCCCTGCGGAAATTGCGACGTCTGTCTCGACCCAGCGCAAACTGTCGACGCCACGGCGGAGGCCCGCTGGGTGCTGGATGCCGTTGCGGCGACGGGCGAGCGCTTTGGTGCCACCCACATCGCCGACGTGCTGTGCGGCAAGTCCGGCGAGAAGGTGGAACAGCACCGCCATGGCGACCTCACCACTTTCGGCATTGGCGCATCACAAGGCCAACGCCACTGGCAGTCGATGATCCGCCAGATGGTCGGCGGCGGCCTGCTCCAGATCGATGTCGCGGGATTTGGTGGCCTGTCGATCACACCGAAGGGACGGGCGCTGGCCAATGGCGAAGGCCAGTTCCGCTGCCGCCCCGATGCGGCGCCGAAGACCAGGAAGGCCCGGAGCGCCGAACGGATGGAGGACGCCGTGGCCCAGGGCGTCTCCGACGAGTTGCTGCAGCGCCTGAAAAACTTGCGCTCGAAACTTGCGCGCCAACGCCGCGTGCCGGCCTATGCCGTGTTCTCGGACCGCACTTTAATCGATATGGCGTCAAGGCGCCCCCTGACGCGGTGGGATTTCGGCGAAGTCAATGGTGTGGGCGAAGCCAAGCTCCAGCAGTTCGCCGATGTCTTTCTGGGCGAGATCAGATCCTTCGTCGAGGCGAGCCACGTAGGTCACTGAGCCGATGCACTGGCGAGGCGGGCCACGACCGTGTAGAGGAAGACCACGGGCGGGCGTGGCGGAATGGTAGACGCAACGGACTTAAAATCCGTTTTTCGCAAGAAAGTGTGGGTTCGAGTCCCACCGCCCGCACCAGGACAAGCACTGCATGAAGTCAATGCTGTTCGGTTTTATGCGATCTATAATACCCGGCTATTTCTGCAAGATTGCGAGGCTAGTAGAAGGAAGGATACATTATGGAACTTCTTTGTTTCGCTTCGAAAACCGAAGAGAATATTCGTCGCGGTTATGAAGCACGACTTTGGGCTGTTTCGAAGGCGGATAACGGTCGAAGAACAAAGGCTAGGAAGTATCTTCGGCCTGGCTCTTTCGGGCTGCTCTATTCTGGTCCGACACATTCTTTCACTGTCCCTTTTGTTGTAAAATCTGTGGCTGACCAGAATAGGGTGGTCACAGATATTTGGCCTGAGCAGATCGGAAGAGCGTCGTGTAGGGAAAGAGTGTGTTCGGTTGTGT
>ERZ795053.5821-NODE-5821-length-12559-cov-10.091891_pt1 | contig 12559 bp, 10 predicted proteins | sample MGYA00375137_ERZ795053 | MGnify/ENA primary metagenome ERZ795053 (study PRJEB30182, sample SAMN05720284) | activated sludge metagenome | isolation source: Anaerobic digester | place: Hong Kong | collected 2014-12-17 ... | reverse complement strand
TGTAAAAACTTTTGCATCGCCTGCATTTTAAATGACATTCGAACTAATTACAACCTCGCTCGGCAGAATCTGCGATTTCGTCGTAGTTAAGTAGCGGTTTGCCTGCGCGAACTCGCAAAAAACAGTTCGGTTTCTGACCGCGTAAAACTCCTAACTGTAAGTTTTCCTTTAGTTTACCACACGATACAATTGCACGACAATGGGGGTTCCCTATCCCTGACAGGGTTTAAAACCCTGTCAGGGATTTAAGCAGTAAATGAAAATGGCGCAGGTTGGTGCGCATTTCCAAAAGAAAGCAGACCTCACCCCGACCCTCTTTTTGTCTCCTAACCACGACTTAGTTACCTTACGCTCAAATCCAAGTGCACAAAACTATACGCCAGGCAAGAATTTAGAAGGGTCTAGAAAACGTACGGAAAACATTTCCGCACGAGCAGGTCAAAAATAAGATTTCTCGCCTGCGCTCGAAATGACAGCATGGTTGTAAAACATAAGGCACGGACGTGAACATCCAAGCCAACATAGAAATTTTTAGTTTTCATTCAGGATGAGATTTTGCATCGAACATGATAGCATTTTTTAGTTTATCTTAAAATCCAATTTTTCAGTATCTTTGCACTTCAATTTTTTGAATGAGGATGGAGAATATCAGGAACTTTTGCATAATTGCCCATATCGATCATGGGAAAAGCACATTAGCCGACAGGCTATTGGAAATTACCCACACGTTGTCCGAAAGGGAACTACAAGATCAGGTGTTGGACGACATGGACCTTGAGCGCGAAAAGGGAATTACCATTAAAAGCCATGCCATTCAAATGGATTACGCGTATCAAGGGAAAACGTACAAGTTTAACCTAATTGATACTCCGGGGCACGTCGATTTTTCGTACGAAGTTTCCAGGGCCATTGCATCGTGCGAAGGCGCCATACTTGTAGTTGATGCAACGCAGGGAATTCAGGCTCAAACCATATCGAACCTATACCTCGCCATAAATCACGATTTGGACATTATCCCTGTCATAAACAAAATTGACATGGATGCAGCTATGGTTGATGATGTTAAAGACCAAATTGTTGATTTAATTGGATGCGACCCTAACGATATCCTTCCGGTTAGCGCCAAAACAGGTGTTGGCGTTGAGGCTGTACTAGAAGCCATTGTAAATAGAGTAAAACCACCCAAAGGCGATCCCGAAGCCCCGTTGCAGGCGCTTATTTTCGATTCGGTTTTCAACTCGTTCAGAGGAATTATCGCATACTTCAAGGTTGTAAACGGAACAATCCGAACCGGCGATAAGGTTAAGTTTGTAAATACCGGTCGTGAATACGACGCCGATGAAGTTGGTATTCTTCGCCTAAAAATGGTTCCAAAAAATTCCATCAGCGCAGGCGATGTAGGTTATATCATCTCCGGAGTAAAGGAGTCTTCCGAAGTAAAAGTTGGCGATACCATTACCCATGTAGTCAATCCCTGTAACAAGGCTATTGCCGGTTTCGAGGATGTAAAACCAATGGTTTTTGCAGGCCTATATCCTGTCGATGCCGATGAATACGAAGATTTAAGATCGTCGTTGGAAAAGCTTAAACTAAACGATGCATCGTTGTCGTTCGAACCGGAATCATCGTTGGCCCTTGGATTTGGGTTTCGCTGCGGTTTTCTGGGATTGCTCCACATGGAAATAATTCAGGAGCGTCTTTTCAGGGAATTCGATATGGACGTAATAAACACCGTTCCTAACGTTTCGTATAAGGTTTACACTACCAAAGGCGAAATGGTCGAAGTTCATAACCCAAGCGGTTTGCCGGAGCCAACCATGATTGACCATATTGAAGAACCTGTAATTACAGCACAAATAATTACCAAATCCGAGTATTTGGGTGCAATTATGAAACTCTGCATCGATAAACGAGGAATTTTAAAGAATCAGGTTTTTATTGCCTCGGACAGAGTTGAAATTACTTTCAGAATGCCGCTTAGCGAAATTGTCTTCGACTTTTACGATAAGTTAAAATCCATATCGAGGGGCTATGCCTCCTTCGACTACTTTATGGATGGCTATCAGCCTGCAAAACTTATCAAGTTGGATATTTTGCTAAATGGCGAAATGGTTGACGCGCTATCGTCGCTAATACATTTTGACCACGCTTACGACTTCGGACGAAAAATGTGCGAAAAGCTAAAAGAACTTATTCCTCGTCAGCAATTCGACATTGCCATTCAGGCTGCCATTGGTTCGAAAATTATTGCCCGCGAAACCGTAAAAGCTGTTCGTAAGGATGTTACGGCAAAATGTTATGGAGGAGATATTTCGCGTAAACGTAAACTGCTGGAAAAACAGAAGAAAGGTAAAAAGCGTATGCGCCAAATTGGTCAGGTTGAAGTACCTCAACAGGCATTTCTCGCTGTACTTAAAATGGATTAGGAAAAATGCTGCACAGAATAAAATCGAGTTGGTTGCGAAACCTTCGAATTGGTTACATTTCGGGGCAATCGGGAATAATGAACCGCTACCTGAACGAGGGTGAGAATTGGAACAGCCATCTTGAAAAGAGCAAGCAACTTATCACGGAATTTATCCTTTCGCGTAAGCCAAAAACGGTAAGGATCTTGGGTAGCGGATGGTTACTTGACGTTCCCATAGACGCCATCTTAAAAACCGGCGCCAAGGTTATTTTAACCGATATTATTCATCCCCGGCAAATAAAGCACAAGTACGCCCATAACTCACAGGTCACTTTCGAAACTATTGACCTTAACGGCGGTCTTGTGTTCTTTATCGGAAACCGAAAGGTAAAGCAGATAAACTACTTTGAACTGGCCAATTTCATTAACAACTCACCGTTAAATCAATTCAACGAGGATGTTGTTATATCGTTAAACCTTCTAAGTCAACTGGCGGAACTTCCCCTTAACTTTTTGGCTCGTAAGCAAAAACTCGACGACTGGCAAGTTGAAGAACTTACCGAAGAAATTCAAAATAGACACCTACAAAATCTTCCAACCGGTAAGACATTGCTAATTACCGATTTCGAGGAAGAATACTATCAGGATAAAAAGTTAAGTGCCGTAAAACCAACGGTATTTGTAAAACTCGAAGATTACAAGCAACTGGCAGAATGGGATTGGAATTTCGACACACTCGAAACATACAAGGAAGATTATACCACCATTTTAAAAGTTAAAGCCGTTGAGATATAGCAAAAATGAAACTTGTTTTATTTATTCGAATTTCAGTTTGCTATCACTTAACTCTATCGGGATTATGCTTTACAAAATCGCTCCAGCTACTATGCTTTGTTCCTCCGGTTAATATGTTAGAACTTTCGTAAAAATGACAAACTGCCGCCGCAAGCCCGTCGGTAGCATCAAGATATTTTTGGTCGAAATCGGTTTCACCCAAAATTTTTTTAAGCATTAACGCCACCTGCTCCTTCGATGCGGCACCGTTACCGGTGATGGACATCTTTATTTTTCGCGGAGCATACTCGTGAATGGGAACCGACCGTGACAGCACCGCCGCCATTGCCACTCCCTGAGCCCTTCCCAATTTCAGCATACTTTGCACGTTTTTACCGAAAAAAGGAGCTTCAATGGCAACCTCGTCGGGCAAATACTCATCGACCAAGTGTTGAACCCGCTCGTAAATGGATTTCAACTTCAGGTAATGATCCTTGTACTTTTTCAATTCTATTACACCCAGAACCAATAACTTCATGCTATTCTTTCCCGATGCCTTTATAATTCCATAGCCTAAAATATTGGTTCCGGGATCTATACCAAGTATTACTCTTTCGGATTGGGACATTATGTTTATTTAATATATCTAGCCTATTTTGTTAAATTCATCGACAACGCTACCATGCTCCAATTTCGGCATACAACCCCTTACGTTCGGGAACCAAAACAGGTGAATACCCTTTTACATTCGGTGATTTTACGGATACTCCAAGATATGCTAATGCAGCATTCAAACTTGCCTCAGTAGGATCGCCAAACATCGTTGTGATATCGTCGCTGGCCTGAATGTCAACAGGAATGCCATCAAAGTAATCGCCTTCGTTATTGGCATTACGGATTGTAAAGGTAACCGGTAACAAAACCCAATCGTCAATATAAAAGGCATTCATTCCTACAGGCTTCCCATGTGTAGTACTGCCAACCAAGGTTACCCCAATAAACGGTTTTAATCCGTTTATTACCAATTCGCTTGCCGAAGCGGTGCTTGAGGTGGTTATAAAAACAACCCTGTTTAACGTTAGGGAAAGATGTTCTGAGGAAAAAAGCATACTTGAATTTTCGTTCTGATGCTTATCGTTATAGTAAAATGTTCCAAAAATTTTTCCATAAGCAACATTTCCACCTAAATAATTGGCCAACTGCCATGCAACCAAAACCGTTCCGCCCCCATTATATCGTAAATCGACAATTAAATCGGTAACTCGTTGATTTTTAAACTTTGTAAAGACGTTATCCAGTTCATCGGCCGTGTTATTTATAAAACTTTCGAGTACCAAATAGCCAATTCGGCTTGTTCCATAGGTATAAACCGTATCGAGCAACACGGTATTCATATCTATTTCCCCCTTGGAGAAAGTGTATGTATATTCGACCCCTTCGGGCGATTTTACCTTAAACATTTTGGTAATACCTGCATCGTTAGCACCTATTAAACTAGAATAATTGCTCGTTGTAGGCGTTTGTCCATCGATGGTAAGAATTTGCCATCCGCGCCTTATGCCTACCTGATAAAGTGGCGAATTTTTGTAAACAAAAAGTATATACAAATTTCCTTGTGCATCCCAACCCGAGCCAAAGCCAAAACCGACGTAAGCACCTCCGTTGTAATATGCTTCAAATTCTTCGCGGGTAGTAACATAACTCCACTCTCTGTCGGGAGGATTCACTCTAAGAGCATCCATCAAACCGGATGGATTGCTATAATCATTGAGTTCTACACTTGGCAGCTGATCGTACCAAAAATACCAATCCTGCATTTTTTGATAAATTGCCTTATTTACATTTACATCGTTATCGTCCTTTTCACAGGATACCATCACTGCAAGAACCGACAAAAAAAGTAAATACCTCAAAATCCTCTTCATTGCTAATGAAATTATTATCGATTTAACGACTATCTTTCCCAACTCTTTGCTGAAACAAAATTGCTCCAACAATTAATATCAATCCAAATAGCGTGGTTAAATATATTTTCTCGTGAAGCACTAAACTAATAAAAACCAGCGCAATAAACGGAACAAGGTACGAAAAGTTTCCTATTCGAGCCGTATTGGTAGCCAAGTTTAACGCCTTTAACCAAAGTACAAACGTAATACCCATTTCAAAAGTACCAATATATAATGCTGAAGCAGCACCTTGCCAACCTATGCAGAAACTCCGTCCCGAAGCAATTAGCACCACAACGCCATATACCGCCGCAAAGCAAAAACTTAAAAACAGCTTCATCGTTTCATCCTTAATTGCGCTTTTCATATTTAGTATCCAAAACGAGGCCCAAATCACAGAACTGGCAAGAGCCAATACAACGCCAATGGGATTACTCGTATCGAATATTTTTATACTTTCCTGCGATGAAATCAATACCACCCCACAAAAACTTACAAACAGCGCAAGTAAGTCGTACCAGTGCAACCTTTGCTTTAAAAACACAGCCGACATAAGCACCAACACTATAGGCCAAATATAATTAAGCGGTTGCGCAACCTGTGCCGGAAGTAAACTGTATGCCTTAAAAAGAACCAAATAGTACAAAAACGGATTTAACAATCCAAATAGCATAGCCTGAAATAGCCCTATTCTATTTACCCGACTAACTCCGACAATGTTCTTTCTTAGAATCAACACAAATAATAAAATCAAGGCTGCAAATAACGATGACCAGAATAAAAGTTGTATAAAATCCATATACCTCAACCCTATTTTAAATGCAGTTGCAGAAGTTCCCCAAAAAAGGACTACGAATGATGCAAATAGGTATGGCTTTGAGCTATTTTTCACTTTGATAACAAATGTGTCGAAAGATAATTACATTTTAAATTCCGTATTAAGCAGAAACAATTTTTTTACCAAGCAGCAACGATTAACCTATAATCGTCATTTAATTGTCTGATTAAATTTTCAGGCTTCATTGGGTTTGTATTACTAAAATCAACATAAAATTCGCTAACTAAAATTTACACTCATGAAAAAGTTTATACTAATGCTGGCTCTTGTGTCTATCGGGCTGTATGGTTTTTCGCAAGATGTTACAGACAAATTAGCCGATTCGTATTCGGGAAAAAAGGGATATACCATTGTTAAAATTGGACCCGAAGTGTTTAACCTGGCAGCACAGTTCAGCGATGACGACCCGAGCGATCAGGGACTCACCGAAAAATTTAAGGGCCTTGTTATTATTGTAAAAAACGAACCCGGTAACCAGTTTGCAAAAGAAGTTACGGATTTTGTTAATAATCACGGATACAAAAAAATTATGCAAGTGGAAGAGGACGACGGAGAAATAGTAAACTTCCTAGCCAAAATAAACGATAAAATTTACTCCGACTTAATAATCCACGCACAAGGCAACGACGAAGAGGTACTCATGTCGATAAGGGGAGATTTCTCCAAATCCGATATAATTAAAATGGGACACTCCGACGATAACAGCCGACTAAGCATTCTACGAGAACTGGAAAACGGCGATTGGTAATACTCCCATTCAGGCTACCCTAAGATGTCCTACAAGCTGCATGTAATGCAACCAACCCAACCAAAAAGGATGGGGTAGCCTGTTTTTCCTATAGAAATCCTAATTCGAGCATAGCCTCTTCACTCATTCTACTTTTATCCCAAGGCGGATCGAACGTAAGGTTAACGTTTGCCTTTGCAACACCATCTATTCCCGAAACCTTTTCGGAAACCTCATCGACCAACTGATCGGCCAACGGGCAATTAGGCGCAGTTAAGGTCATAGTAACTGTTACCTCGCTCTTATCATTTATATCAACCTCGTAAATTAATCCCAAATCGTAAATATTTACCGGAATTTCAGGGTCGAAAATCGATTTAAGCGTTTTTACAATATCGGTTTGAATCTCTAGTTCGTCTCTCATTTTCTGTAATGTTTTGTATAAAAACAATCGTTATAAGGTAATTGTTTTACATGCCGGCTTTAGCCTTAAATGCCAAGGCATACATACGCATTTGCTTAATCATGGCCACCAACCCGTTACTTCTTGTTGGCGAAAGATTTTCCCTTAATCCAATTTTTTCGATGAAGTACAAATCGGTATCGAGTATTTCCTCCGGAGTATGACCCGAGAGTACGCTGATTAGCAACGACACAATTCCTTTGGTAATAATTGCATCGGAATCGGCCGAAAAGAAAATTTTTCCATCACGCAATTCGGCATCCAGCCAAACTTTACTCTGGCATCCATTAATAAGATACTTATCGGTTCGCTTTTTAGAATCAATCGGGGGCAACTCCTTTCCCATTTCTATAAGTTGTTGGTATTTGTCCATCCAATCCTCAAAAACGCTAAAATCCTCAATTATACTATCCTGTTTCTCCTTAATAGTCATAACCTATTTTTCTTGCAAATTTATAAATATAACCTCAATATAAGAACGTGAAACGTGAGATGTTAAATGTAAAAATGATAAAAGATAGGAGTTAAAAAAGTTAGAAGAAGTTAATATCCAGAATACAGAAGTCAACTCTCAGAAATAAAACTTTAGACAGGGAAACCAGAACATCTGTAAAGTTCTAATCACCAAACAGTATATAATAAAAAAAGGTCGCTAATGCGACCCCCAATTAGTGTAACCCCTAGTAATATAAAATAATATTTCTACTTCTTTTCCTTTACCAAAAACAAATATACGGGAAAGTGATCCGAATATCCGCCTGTAAAGGTGCTGCCAACGTACGTCCTAAATGGATATCCCGCAAACTGCCCGCTGCTTTGCTGTAAGAAAGGCTTATTAAACACCTTTGCTTTAAACAATACCCACGAAGACCTATCCTTGCTTAACAATGGCTGCGTAAGAATTAAGTTGTCGAATAAATTCCAAGAATCCTTATATGCAAGCGTCCCAATCCCCTGACGATACAACTCTGCCATTGCATCGTACAAATCGTTTTTCTTTAGATTATCTCTTTGTCCTTTAGCACCGAGGAAGCTAACAACGCTTTTACTATCGGGATCATCATTTAAGTCACCCATCAAAATAACCTTAGCATTTGGATCTACTCCTCTTATGGAATCGATTAAAGAACGTGCAAGCAATGCAGCAGCCTTTCTGTAAGGCAAACTCCGTTTTTCTCCACCCCTACGCGAAGGCCAATGGTTCACAATAATATTTATAGGCTCTCCGTCGAGCAATCCGCTTACAACCAACTGATCACGAGTACGGAAGTCAGGATTATCGGGAATTACTAAATGAACCGATCTTTCGGAGGTTACCTTAAAAAATTCCGGACGATAGAGCAACGCAACATCAATACCCCTATGGTCAGGCGAATCAAAATGAACAATTTTGTACCCAGATGGCTTTAACTTGGGCATATTCACCAAGTCTTCCAAAACAGAACGATTTTCTACCTCCGAAACGCCTAAAATAGCCGGACCTCCGGGAAATAATTCATCGCCTATCTGAGATATTACCTCAGCCATGTGATTCAACTTATGGTAGTATCTTTGCGAAGTCCAATGGTTCACCCCCTCAGGCGTAAACTCAGTATCGTTTGGACCCGGTATGGTATCAAACAAATTCTCTAAATTGTAAAAACCAATACAAGTAACATTGTACGCCTTCTTCTCCTGTGCTTTAACCCCGTTTACTAAAAACGAAAAAAACAACACAAATAAAAAACTTCTTAGAAATATCCTTCGCATCTTGACTATTTTTTAGAACAAATACTAAAACGCTATTTATGTTTATAATTTTTTTTTCTTTTGAATGGCAATATTACAAAAAAAGTTATTCTTTTGCATTTAATTCCAAAAAAATAACACTTAAAACAATAAATAGTTTACTAGATGAAGCGCTTGTTTAATCTATTGCTGGTATTTCTGTTAACAGGAACTTCCAGTATTTTTGCACAGATTACCTTAAAAGGTACTGTAAAGGATTTTGACTCAGGAAAGCCATTACCCGGAGTAAAAGTCCAAATTGTGGGATCAATTATTGAAAGTACTACCGATGCTAATGGTTATTTCGAAATAAATAACCTTGAGCAAGGAAACATGGTTATCGATTTTGTGTTAGAAGATTACCAAACCACCGAGCAAGAAGTAAATTTAACCGAAGACACAACTCTTCCCGACATTATGTTAAAAAGATCGCAGGATTCAGAGGGTGCTCTTACATTCTCCGAAATAACCATTTCGTCCGACGATCTGGAATCTGCAGGTGGAGAGCAGTCTATTACCGGACTACTTCAGTCATCGCAAGATGCGTTTACCTCTGCTGTATCATATACTTTCAGTCCGGCCAGATTCCAAATCAGGGGTTACGACTCCGATTATTCGCTCTTGTACTTAAATGGTGTTCCGGTAAACGATCCCGAAAGTGGATGGGCTAGCTGGAGTTCATGGGGTGGACTTAACGACGTAACACGAAACAAAGAATCGCGTAACGGCCTTACTCCCACCGATTGGTCGTTTGGAGGGTTAGGCGGAGCAACTCAGATAGATGCCCGCGCATCGCAGCAACGAGCAGGAACAAAAATATCCTATGCTTCTACAAACCGTACTTACACAAACCGCGTAATGTTTACCCACTCTACCGGAATGATGGAAAACGGAGTAGCATTAACAATAAGCGGTTCACGGCGTTGGGCAGAAGAAGGTTACGTAAAAGGAACCAACTACGATGCTTGGGCTTATTTTGTTGGTATCGAGAAAAAGTTTAACGATAAACACTCCGTTGCATTTACAACTTTTAACGCTCCAACAAAAAGAGGCATGCAAGGCGTTTCGACCGACGAAGCAAAAAACCTTGTAGGCGACAACTATTACAATCCTAACTGGGGATATCAAAACGGAGAAAAGCGTAATGCCCGTGTTCGCTTCCAACAGGAACCTACTTTCATTCTCAACCATAATTGGAATGTATCACCAAACTTAAAAGTAACAAACACAGTTGGTTTCTCTTTCGGTACTTACCAAACAACTTCGCTAAACTGGTACGATGCTCAGGATCCACGTCCCGATTACTACCGTAAACTTCCCAGCTACTGGATCGATTCCGATCCCGATGTAATGAATTTTATTGCTGATATTTTTAGCAATAATACCGACTACAATCAAATTAACTGGGATTACATGTATCAGGTTAACTACAATAGCCTTGACACTGCAACAAACACCCTTCGCTCAAAGTACATTGTTGAAAATCGTATTACCGATTCCCGACAACTTACCTATTCAACAGTAGGAAATTGGAATCCTATTCCCGAATTAAAAGTAAACGGAGGAATTAACGCCTCTATTTATAAGGGTAGAAACTACAAAAAAATAGACGATTTACTCGGCGGTGATTATTGGCTAGATATAGACCAATTTGTTGAACGCGATTACTACAACAACCCAAATTTAGCCCAAAACGATTTGGATAATCCAAACCGCAAAGTAAAAAAAGGCGACGTATTTGGTTATGACTACGATGCTAACGTTGACAATGGAAATGTTTGGGCTACAGGAAATTACTCCTTGGACAACTTCGATTACTACTTTGGGGGAAACTACACCTACACGGAATTCTGGAGGACAGGTAATATGCGTAACGGACGGTTCCCTGACGGAAACGATTCCAAAGGAAATTCTGCAAAACAAAAATTTAACGATTATGGCGTTAAAGGCGGTGCTACATGGAAAATATCAGGACGTCATTACCTTGATGCAAACTTATCGTACATGACAAGAGCTCCGTTTTTCCGTAACTCTTACATTTCGCCCCGTACATCTAACTTCGTTATTCCCGGTTTATCCAGCGAAAAAATTGCAAGCGCCGACATCAACTATAATTTAAGAACTCCATACATTAAAGCAAGATTCTCGGCTTATTACACCAAATTTATGGATCAAACCGAACTTCAATCGTTTTACGACGATTACTACCGTACCTTTATTAACTACACCATGCGTAACATCGATAAGGTACATAAGGGTATAGAGTTTGGTGCCGAGATTAAGATATCCCCAACGTTAACGGCAAATGCTGCTGTGGCAGCTGGTACTTACCAGTACAAATCACGTCCGCTTGCAACGGTTACTCAGGATAACCTAGGAACAATCTTACAAAGCGATCAGGTAGTTTACATTAAAAACTTTTACGTTGCTAATACTCCTCAAACGGCTGCAACACTTGGGTTAAGATATGCTTCGCCAAAGTATTGGTTTTTTGGAGTAACAGCCAGCTACTTCGATGATATCTATGTAGAATTTGCTCCAGGGAAAAGGACTGCCGAAGCTCTTGTTGGATTAGAAGAAGGAGACCCTTACAGAGAAAAACTAACGGATCAAATAAAGTTACCTTCGGCATGTTTACTCGATGCAAATATTGGAAAATCATGGAAAATAAAGGATTACTACATCAACCTGAACTTTTCGGTTTCCAACGTTTTGGATAAAACCGACTTCAAAACAGGAGGTTACGAGCAAGCTCGATATTCCATAGCCGATCAAACTTCCGATAAATTTCCACCAAAGTACTTCTACGCATACGGTCGTACTTACTATTTAACTCTTGGATTCAGATTTTAACAGCATAACAATACATAGCAATGAAAATGTTTAAAAATATTTTGGCTACTATAATTCCGGCAAGTTTCTTGTTCTTGGCCATGCCCAGTTGTGTAGATTTCAACTACGACGCCATTAAGCCAAGAGTAGATTCTACCACATTAGCAGCCAACACAACAATAGCAGAACTAAAATCTTTATACGTTGGCGGATTAACCAAACTTACCGATACCAGCATTTACATGCGCGATTCAATTATTATCGAAGGAACGGTCATCTCCGATGATAAGGAAGGAAACTTCTACAAAAGCTTATTTATTGAAGACGAAACTGGCGGTATTGAGGTCAAGTTAAATAAAACAACCCTGTATAACGACTACAAACGTGGACAAAAAGTTGTAGTTTACTGCAACGGATTATACCTTGGCAATTACGGTGGTTCTATTCAACTAGGCTCTATTTATAATAATAACGGGGCGTGGGAAATTAGTGGAATTGAAGGCGATCCCCTTATTAATCTGCACGTTTTCAAAAAAGGAGAAACCATTATCGAATGTACTCCTATAACAATGACACCAGCTTTGTTAAGTACCCAAAACATTGGTCGTTTGGTTAAATTCGACAATATGCAAATAAAAGATACGCTTTCTCCTATTACCGGTGAAACATATACCTATGCCGATGACGTAAACAAGGTTACAATTAACCATGTGCTAGAATCTAATATGGCAACTTACACCGATTTGGTACTTAGAACAAGCGGGTACGCCAAATTCGCAGGCACTACAATATCTACAAAAAGTGG
>ERZ795053.5820-NODE-5820-length-12561-cov-4.975532_pt1 | contig 12561 bp, 6 predicted proteins | sample MGYA00375137_ERZ795053 | MGnify/ENA primary metagenome ERZ795053 (study PRJEB30182, sample SAMN05720284) | activated sludge metagenome | isolation source: Anaerobic digester | place: Hong Kong | collected 2014-12-17 ... | reverse complement strand
ACCGGCGTATCCGTCGTCGTGGGAACTGGTGTTGCTGTTGGCACGGGCACCGGCGTATCTGTCGCCGTCGGTATCGGCTGCGGAGCAGTATTTGGTGTGGTAGGCGTCGATATCGGGAGTTCAAACGTAGTATTCGTTGGGATAGGCGCAGCTACTGTTGCCGTGGCAAGTGCTACCGTCGGCGATGCTGGAACCGCTGTTGGTGTAGCTGCTGGAGCTGCAGAAATTTCTTCGGTAGTAGCACTTGGTGTTTCATTAGGCGTCGAAATGGCGCCTAGTGCAGAAGATATCTGCGAGATCAGCTTGGTCACAGTTTCTACTGGATTCGTACGAAAAGTTGTCACAAAGCCGTTCGTTCTCTGATAGATAGCGGAAACGGTCGGTGGATTTTGCCACCCCCAACCAAGCGCGCCCAGTACCACCAGCAACAACAACGTTCGCCACCACCAACGCCCAAACCAACGTGCAAATCCCAAAATCCCTGTGGTCCAGTCGACCCGTGCGCGTGCTCGCCGGCAATCGATTAGCAAAACGGTACGATCTGTCTTTGTATCCGTTGGACGTTGGGCCAACGCTTTGGCGAAATGGCGAGCATCAGTTTTACCGGCGCTTGCTTGATCCAGCAGCGCTTGATGCCCCACGGCCACAGTACAGAGAATCACCCGATCATCCGGTCTGAGGGTGAGACCATCTGTGGTGCTATAGGTTCTGCCCTTGGGCACGGATAAGGTCAAATCGGGGCGGATGGGTTCACCGGCACCCAAGTATTGGGTGGGTGTATGCCACTGTGGATAGTTGCCCTTGTCACGTTCTGCAACAAGACCCAATGCTAGATTCTGTTGTCCCCAGGTATGGCCGATGGTCAACCGCTGGGGAACTGTGGAATAGACGCGGTCAACATGCCACCAGTAGGAGCTTATATTGCCACTAAAGGTCACCTGTAATTTGAGCGTACTCTCTCCCCTGCTGCTTTTTACGTCAGAGAGGGCCGCAATGAAGATCGATGCACCGCCACTGGATGTACGATCCCCGGAGCGGACGATGCGCTTAACTGCTTCATCCGCTTGCGTTAGTGCCTGCCGCAACCGCTCGGCAATGGGCTGATTTACATTGGTACATTCGTCGCGAACGGCGGCAAAGGCAGCGCGGAAGATCTGCTGCGTATCATCGCCCACACGCAGACAATCGAATAGGACTACAAACGTTACTTCACTTCGCTCGTTACCGGGCTCGTTACCGGGCTCGTTACCGGAAGATGAGGAATAGACAGTACTTTCGATCACCTCATAGCTGCTTGTTTTGCCCCCTTCCCCCGGTGTTGTCTCCGTGTATAGCTGAAAATGTTTACGTTGTATGAATGCCACGGATTATCTCCTGTGATGAGCGATCGGTCTCAATGACGACCGCCGTGAGACCGCTGGTTGCACGGAAAATCGCGCTGGCGCATTGCTCAACAGAGCCTCTTAGGGGTAGGAAGCCGAGTTGCCTGCTCGGAGGTGCGATAGAAGCATCGTTTACATTCTTCATGGTGTTGCTTGCTGCGATGGCGTGGTCAAATTAGTTGGGTAAAAACCATTTTTGGTTCGATTGACGAGATCAATAAACCGGTATTGTACTTGTCCCAATTGGATAATAGTTTGATCAGTGAGCACAGTGAGCCGATCGGTGGGTAGATCCTCAACCACACCATCGCTGTGCAATTTCACTAGCGCAGTCATTTGATCTGTGTAAATCAACTCAAATTGCGAGCGGCCATGCTTCTGAATTCTGACGTGAAAGTTGGTTAAATCACTAATCTTTTCTAAGTTTTTTGCATGTACGGTTGGTTTTGCCTGCACCAACAGGGCATCGGGTAATTTCAACGCCTCATCGTGGAGAGGAACCACTTGCCGCAGAGGATATTCCGGGCGCGACTGTACTCGATAGAGCAATGCGGTGACCTCTTTTGCTGCTGTCGTTGGGGCAGGATGGGTACCCCTTTCCCGTAATTTGGTCAGTGCCCGCACAAGCCAGACGAAAAGTGGGATCAGAACTGCCAGCAAAAATAATGTCGACGCGGAGAAGACCAGGCTACTCAGTTGGACTTGCGCTGCAATCCCCGCATCGATTGCCTGGAGCGTAGAGAGTGTTGGCACCGGTATCGGTGTCACGGTTGCAGTCGGTAAAGGTGTTGGTGTTGGCGTGAAGGTGGGGGGAACAATGGCAAAGGGCACATTGTCGCGCCCGCGCAGATGAAACTCATCCTCAACCGCTACTTCCAGGTTATAACGCCCCGCTGCCGGCACAAGTAGCTGGAATTGATCCGCAGAAACATTTTGGGTGATAATTCTGGTCGCCATCACAGGCAGCCTAGAAGCATTCGAGAGTGTATAGGCAATGGCTTTCACCTGGCGCGCCTCATAATTGGGGAAATTCCAACGGATCTTGATCAATAGCGGCACAGGGTCTTGCTCTGGACTTTGTACAATATCGGTCAGAAATTGTGTTGTCTCAATTGTCACTGTGGGGGGAGAGGCTTTGATTGCAGGGACATCCATGGTGGTCGTTGTAACAATGGTGCCGCTAATCATTTCTTGTACCGCAAGATGGATCGGTTGTAGCGATGTTGTACGATAACGCAACGTACAGCGATATGCAGGCTTGACCAACGTCAGCAAGAGTGCATTGACTGCCTCCTGTTGACTGATTTCGTATCGTTCCCCACCGGTCATCGATGCAATCTGTTGCAAATTTTCCGGCGCACCTTTTTCTGTGGTCGGAATAAAGATCGGATAGACCACGATCTGCTGATTGCGTAAGTCGGCTAGTACGGTGGGCAGCTCATTTTGTGTCTTTGTGTCCAAGCCATCAGAGAAGAGGACAATGGTGCGCCGGATGGGTTTACGCTGATAAAATTCATCAGCGCCATTTTTCAATAGTGCTGCGAGGGCCGTTGCTGCTGGTGCTTGCAATTGGGCGCGATTGACCCCATCGATCAGCGTAATCACTTGCTGTGAAAAATCACTGACTTCAACTAGTGTGTTGCCATCTTCTGCGGGCATGTAGGCGGCAAATTGATTGGTCGTGACTGAATGGTCGCTCTTACTATAAGCCACTAGAAAACGATTCAAAAGGTCTGCTAATTCGGGCAAGAGCCGTTCGCTTCCTTCTACCAAATCAAACAAAAAGATGATTTGTGTTTCAGGGTAAAATGGCGCCGGTTCAACCGAGGCTAATAGCGTAACTTTACGGCCGTTTTCATACAACGTGAATTGCTGGTTGGCACGGTTATCAGGTGGTTCTTGGCAACCAAGTTGCACCTGCAATTCAGGTAACGCATCTTTTACAACGGTCGGCATACCAATGGGTTTGCGCACCGGTGAAGAGCTGTTGTCGCTAGATTGGGCGGCGGTCGGTGTTGCCGAGAACAATAGGAAAAGTAATAACAACGCGCCCATCGGCATCCCAAACACTAGCAGCCATCGCAGGCGTGCCCGTATGGCCACGCTGCTAGGTAATCGATGCGCGAACGTAGATCGAGATGGCATAGATTGATGGATTTTGCGCAAGTTCATAAACGCCTACTACTCCGGAGGTGTGGGTGCCGGGGGAAGACCGCCCGGTCCTGGATTCACAGTTAATGTTTTGGTCACCTTGACGATGCTGTCATCAGGCTTCACGATACGCCATTCAAAAGGATATTGTCCAGGCCCAGTTGGACATTCCTCCCGTTCCCCTTCGCCCACAACTCCTTCCTCATTGATGTAGACTTCTTTGACATTCTCAATCTTCCACTTCAACAGCGCACAACCATCCGGATTAATAATCGGTGGTTCCAGTGAGATCTCAAATGCGGCCTCCGGTGTGGGTGATGGCGTTGCGGTTGCGGTCGGCGTCGGCGTTAGGGTTGGCGTTGGCGGAATCATCTCCGCTTCGGGCATCACGCGCAGATCCAGCGGACAGACCAAGTAGTGGTTAACCGCGTCGGCCCCGGCTTGGGTTTCACGATAGGCGACCCATGCCGGTCGTGGGTCATCGGGTAGTGCGATCAAGATCCATTCGAGCCCTTCGTTTGTCTGCTCCAATGGACGAAAAGGCCGCGAGAGCGCGACTACCCGGTCGTCATAATGTAGACCGCCGCGTTCGGCAAAGTTTCGACCTGGTCCTTCGCGAATTGCCAAATAGAGGGTGTTCGATTGATCGATGTTCACGCGGCAGATGGGTGCTGTTACCTCTACACGGGCAATTGGGGCAGAACGCACCGTCTTCGTTACGGCGGAAGTCTCTAGAAAGTACTCACGCATCGGCGCAATCGGCTCTTGAAATAGTTCGTTCACCGGCGCGCAGATCTCGCCCATTGGCCCAGATACATTGAGAGGAAGTGTTGGCGTAATCGCCAACGTCTCACTCGGGCCGGTGATTTGCCAGGTGAGGCAGAATTCACCTGTTTGGCCTACCAGTAGGCGAGTTACGCCGTCCGCCGCCGTCGAGACAGGTGTACCCACGGGTATGAAGGCCTGCTGATCACGATATTTCACAGCGCTTTGGGCTAACACAAATTCAGGTAAAACCATCGGTGTTGCTGCGGGGGGAACTTCCGGTTGCGCTGCAATCTCCATATCCCACCGTCGCTCATTAACCAATAGGCAACTGCGCAAACGTACTTCAATGGTTGTACCCTCAGTAAGGTTTCTAGGTTTGTAGATAGTTTCGTCATCGCCAAATCCAATAAAGGTAGGGCCTTCGGTGATTGTTCCATTCTCGTAGACCGAGTAAAAGCAACTGCCTAGCGGTTGCCAACGGACCACAAAGGGTGTTTCTGCTCTTGGTGTGACAATGGCGATCAAGGTTGGTTCGGCAGCGCTATTGTTTGATTCAGCATAGGCAACCGTTGCGGGATGGGCGATCTCCGGCTGAAAGATAAACGTTGCGGCGAAAAGAAAGAGCAATAGCAAGAGCAATAATACTGTAGGTAGCCAACCGGGAATTAACGCTCGACTGACTACTTGGCCCGTGACACTTTGCACAGCACCGCCACCCTGGGGCGCAACGGTAACGGTGGTGTTATGAAACTGTTTACCTCCCAATAGCCGGCGTTTATTGCCCCGGATGTAGGCGCGGTAGCCAACGGCAATGGAAGAGAGTGGTGGTACGGTGACCGTGGCGTCTGCCGGCACAAAATCCACTTCCTGCGCACGATCCCGCCACTGAAGACGGAACGGGCGTGTTACATTGCCGTGGTTCTCAACAATAATTTCTCCATCATCACCGACGCGCAAGATCTCTGGGGCAAGCACTGCAAGAAAATCATACTCAGGTAGGACGGTGATCGTAACGGCCACCGCGGCAATCTGTACACGATAATTCTCGCTGATCAGACGCAGGATCAGTTGATAGTCGCCGGCTAAACTCATCTGCAATGGCGGTAGACGGACAAGGAGCTGCAGTGGCGCCGTCTCACTCGTGTAGTATTCGCGAGGGGGAGGTAATTCGATCTGCATGGCATCAGGGGCACCATCGACCGCAATCCAAAAGCTATCCACCTCGTTGGTAACATTTTGGATGGTGACTTCAATTGGAATGATACTGCCCGGATTGCCGGCAAAGTGATTTTGGAGCAATTGGAGTGGACGCACACGGCGCGAAAGGAGCTGGACACTTTCCTGACCACGGCGCAAACGCAGCCGATAGCCATCTACTTCAATGTGTGATTGCTCATCAAAGAGTGCGGCAAAGAATGGCGAGATCGGAATGCCGTCAAGATAGGCTAGCTTATGGAGATTGGGTGAGCCAACCGATGTATCCGCAATGACATAACGTTCCGTAAATTGACCATTCTGATGCATGATCACCAACCGGCGACCGGGCTCAAGTCCTGGTAGGTGAATATCATTATTCTTTTCACTACCTAGCGTGGTCCGATGATTAGGGGAGAGAGAATAGGATTCGGTAGCTGATTGTGGGGAAGATGTGCGGCGGTCTTCTATGTCCAAAAGGTCTTCTGATCGTATGCCTGATGGACGAGAATCCTGAAAAGCACGCTCCGTATGCTCAATGCGGCTCCTCGGTTGGGCGCGGTCGGACTCGCTTGGCGCACGCCCTGTCCCTTCTTGCTTGGGCTGCGGCAATACCTGTAGCTCCAACACCCATTGCCGCAGCGCTGCGGCAAAGTTGTTCAGGTTGTCATAGCCGCCGGACAGTGCGTTCCCAAAAATAATATTGAGCTTGGGACGATCGACGTCGTCAATGATTTGCAGTGGCTCAGTTTGGATTAATCTACGTTCTTGGCCAGATGGGAGCGGCGTATGGAATTGCTCAGGATTGCGTAGGAGTTGAAACAGAAGCAACGCCAATGTTCTGACCGTTTCCGGCTGATCAATCTGTGCATTTTGCTCGCCGTCTTGTGCCGTCAGAAGGTGCGCAAATCCGGGATCCATAAAACAGGGCTGCAAAGTTGCCAATGAGCGATAACGGCCATCGGGCAATGTTTCTGGCGTTCCGATTAAGAGAATCTTATCGACTTTTAGTGTAGGTCGTAACCAAGAGAGGGCTGCATTCTGGCTTGCTCGCTGTTGTAACTGGGTGAGGGTTTGCACAAGCTTGAGCACGATGCTGGTTGCGTCTTGTGGGGTATGCGCTGCCGAACGTGGCCATTGATCGAGCAGAATCCCTTCCAGCTTGCTAAATTCAATAAAATTGTAATCAATGGGATGACCGCTACTGTCCAGGTACGTTTCGTCAATATAGGCGCGGCGAACTGGTAGAAGTTCACGTGATGGGAATTTAGCGAGTGCATCTAGCGCTTTATGGAATCGAATACGGAGCGGTTCCGGCAGATCACCCACCCAACTATATAATTTTAGCGCCCAGACTTTGGGATCGCTACTCTTATCTTGCGCAATGTAAAATTCCCCCAAGTCATCATCACGCACTTTCGTCTTGCTCGTCACATAGCGATCAGCAAAGGGACGAGGTGTGGTTTCGGAACCTAAGATAAAATTCACCATACGATTGGTTCGCTCAAAGTCCTGTACGAATCGTCTTTTGAAACTTCAATTGGAAACTGGTGCGGAAGCCTGTCTCACGCTCATCAACGGTGCCTAAGCCTAGGTTGATCACCTGTTCACTAGGCAAGCCGTCGACCTGCACAGAATAGGCCGAACCTGCATTAAACATTGCACAGTTGATGCCGGCATCGTCCCGCACTTCGCGCGTGCAATCGCCGGTTTCCCACCGCATGATCACATGGGTTCCCACCGCGGCCCTGCTATCGATATCAAATACTTTTACAAAGATGTGATGAAGGCCATTTGATTCTTCGGCATCCAACCAACGAAGCTCGGTCAGTTGCCAGTAAGCTTCACCAATGCGTACACAGGCCGGCAAGACTCGAATTTGCAATGCTTGTAACTCACGATCAGGTTCCATCTGTCTAGTGTCAACACACGTGATTTGAGCTGCTTCCTCCGTTGCCTTAGCGGGCACGGATGTTTCAGTTGGTGTTGGCGTGATCGTTGCCACGATCCCATCATTGAGTGGCGTTGTCACACGTTCCGGTGTTGCGGTTGCCGTGGCCGTGAAGGTCGGCGTTGGTGTTGGTGGAAAGGTCGTCGTCGCTGTTGGGATAGGTGTCGTTGTCCGAGTGAGCGTTGCTGTTGGTGCTAGTGCAAATGGCGTTTGTACGATCTTCCACCTAGTCTCATAGGCACCGTATGTTCGATAACCGACTGGAATCAGCAATAACAGAATCGCAAGTAGCAGCATGCGCCATGTCAACCGTTCTAGGGGCAATGGTTGGAACCAGGGCCGCTTGTCAGACTTTGTCTGTTCCCAAACCAAGAGCAGATCACCAACGCGCAGGAACTGTTCCTGGGGCCATGTCCACTCCTGTTGGACGGCTAATGGTTGTTCTGCCAGGAAGATCGTGTCGCCATCACCGCGGTCGAGCACACGCACGCTATAACGGTCATTGCGTAATTCGATTGAATAGCGTTCTGGTGATCTGTAATGTCTGCCCCGTTCACGCAAGCCACGCCAAACGCGCTGCATCATCGTGCGAATTCGTGAGCGCTGCCAGACCAATTGTTGCTCTGACTGCCCATCTGGTCCGTAATATTGTCCGATACCACCATGCCAAGTGCCACGGCCCAAGTGATAAACTGTTTCTGTCCCGCTCTTTTGATTAATGACTGTCAGCCGCATTGCGCTTAGGGCATCTTTACTTCATAGGTCGTATGGACCGGTTTAAACGCGTCAATGAGTACATAGATAATTTCTAGATCCAAGCTAGGCGATTGATTGAAGCGGATCTCAAAGTGATCCCCCGTGGTTGTGAGATCATCAATCTCGATGGGGCGCTGCGAACCAGGTTGTGGATCCGGTTCAAGCTGTGTAAAAAGTTCTAGCCAACGCAACAAGCCGATACGAGTTCCTTTTTGTGCAAATAGATGCTCCGCTTCAATCAGCAGTTGACGCCGTTGACGAAGATGCAGATTCTGTATAATTGACTGCTGTTGCTCCGCTGTGAGTGCATCGACAAAGGGCAATCGAAACCAACGTTCCAGCCAGGGCAAAAAGTTATGTGGGCTACTTTGTGGATCCAAATAAAGCGAAAACTCGTCCAGCATCGATTCGATTGGTAGCGTTACTGATTCAAAGAGGGCCAGAAACCGTGAAAGAAAGGAGACTGGTAAGCAGTCCAGCGTGTAGTGCCAGTGTAACTCATAATTGCCATATGTAAGCGGCTGGTGTGGCGGCCATGTGCTCAACCGTTGCTGTGGTAAAGGCTGATTTTCCACATAAAGACGTGGCTGTTGGTCATCTGAGACCCAATTCAGAATGGTTGTATTTCCCCAGTCATGCATAATTGCTAGTGGATATGCCACTGCACTCTGCCCAATCCTAAGCTGTGTCGGTGTCTGTTTTGTCGTCTTTTCTACTGGGTCATCATTACTGGAATGGGGGGTAAGTTGCAAGGCGACTGATTGACGATAGGCAGTGAGAGAACTGTGCCCCGATCTCATCCGTAGCTCTTGAGTACCATTCTCCGCAAAGAGGCCAAACACAGCGCCTTGTGGCTCAATTGGATAGCATGTCTCTTGTCCTGTCTGACGATCTGTCGCCACCAACTGAATCGCAACTTCGTGACTGCGCAACAGGGCGAGCTGTTCTTGGTTGCGCTCTCGAAAAGCGGCAGGTTGATAGAGTTCCGGCAGGTAGTGCAGATACCGTTGACTATAGCGTGATAGCCCCGGTGGAATTTCCCCCATATAGGGGTAGGACAAGAGGGCTCGGCTACGCTCTACCAGATCGTCATCATCCGTGGCCGGCCGATCTGTGGCCAATTGCATTTGGGTGAAATGGTAATCAAAGGTAAGCGTATAGGTACCGATGTAGATCCGCGCCCCTGGCCGCAAGGTAATGGGAATTTGAGACCGCAGCGGCTCTCTATTGTGCGCCGCATTCTCAAGATAGGTACCATTGCTGCTACCAACATCTCTAATCACAGCCGTTGCTGGTTGCCCGCCCACAGCTGCGGTACATTCGATCTCAGCATGCTGTCGCGAAATATCAACCTTGCCCAAGAAGATGTCGCTGCCAGGATTGCGGCCAATCGTCGTTACCCCAATGGGTAAATGATATGTGCGCAGTTCATCTGTACCACGGATTGTTAGCTCAAAGGGGCTGTAGAGCAGACGTCGAGCCACGTCATTTTCCTTTTCTTGTCACTATTATACGTTGACTTGATATCTCCAGACGCCCGCCGCATCCCCCGATGCGAGCTACTCGTTGCGGTCTACAGGGTATTCAATGAATCTTGCTATGTCCGAATATTGATCACATGCGTTTGCGCCGAAACAAGCATTTCGCTTTCAGCCAAGGGGAGTGGCGTCTGTTCAACATCTGTCGTCTTACGTTCATCTTCCTCAAACTCCAAGGCAACGACATCAAATACACGGATCCCATCGAGTTGACGCAAATCTGCCAGCCCCATTTCTACTTCATCAATGGTAAGTGGTTTGCCAAAGCGCCGACCACGGCCATTCAATCCACCAGTGGTCGGATGGAAAAAGTGCTGAAGCCGGTTGTGAATCAGAATACGCAGTGGTTCGCGGTCTACCTCAGGGCGCACGGTAACATCGACGGTTGCTTTGACGCGCTGGTAGCGAGGTTTCTCGACAACGAGCTTATACGTGAGCAGGCGAAACTGCTCCAGGTAATCGAGGATTTCCTCTCGCAATGATGCATCTACCTCCAACACCTCATCGGGTAGATACACCATCTCGGCAGATGAACCGTTGACCGCCAAACGGGGGATAACAAGGAGACGCACACCGTCTTTGTCCTTTGGATCACTTTCTCTGCGCAACGGAATGCAATGGACGCGATCGATTTCATTGGCAAAGCGTTCCATCACATGGGCTTGAAAGTCCTCCGGAGCGACCGCTACATGACGTGTGCGCAAGAGCCGCTGCACGCTCAATTCCAGATCCTCAAGTGGTTGTTCATCTAAGCCACCGGTTGCGGCTACACGATTTTCCACACTGGCGACGTAGGGAATCGAGGAACGCAGGACATTGATCGCGCCTTTGGGTAGATTGCCCCGCGTGCCACCGCCATAGCGATAGCGTTCGAGGATCAATGTTGCCTCCCGGGGTGGAATTGCACCATAGCGGCGCATCTCGCCGGTTGGCTGGCGGACGGTCGGTCCTAACCGTAATTCTCCTGTCATACTGTCAATAACAAAGTGGCGCGCGGTTCGGTCCGATTCAGAAAAATCGCTACGATGTTCCCAGTAACTCTGTTGATCTTTCAATTCAACTCGCAAACGTTCCTCGGCTCTCATCGGTAGCAATACCGGCGAACCACTTAGCCGAAAACGTTGGCCCGGCGAACCATCACTGATGCCGATCTGTTCGTCGTTGACCGTACGGCATTGACTGGCACGCACAATACAACCAACCGCCGCCACCTGTTTGATCTGTAACAGCTCTGGGGTCCGATTATAGGCACGCATTCCTTGGGCCGCTTCGACCGCTGTGATTTCCTTGATACGAACACGCACCCAATAGGCAGCTGCCATTGAAGATGAGTTGCCTGAAGCGGCTGTTGGATCCCACGACCGCAATTGCGGTAGGTGTAGGACGACATTGCCATGTTGTGCGTTCATCCCGCGCGTTGTATCTGGATACGCCTCAATTTTTTCCCATCCCCCCTTCTCTGAATATGCTTCCCAAACATAGGGCGGATGTTTTACATTGATGCCAATGCCGGCCTTTTCATCAAAGACAAAGTCAAATTGCAGGATGTGATAACTCAGATCATTCTGAAAGCCGAAGTAGAGCGCTTCGTCGATAACAGGTTCATCAGAAAAGACGGCATAGCCATTATCATCCGGCAGTCCGTCACGTAATTCTTGTAAAACGCGCTGTGGAACGGACTGCGATGACGGCGGGTCCTTGCGATCAAGCCGTAGCGTTTGCAAGCGTGGTGCGTGGATGGTAAACGCACGATCGGTGGTGAAGATGATCGGCTCGGTTGTTTCGGTTTGCGTGGTCGATAGCTGTGTATCCGCTGCAATCAGCCTGGTAAGCGGCCCACTACTGGCTGCGTCATTCCCCTCTGCGCCACTAGTATCATCTACGGCTAGGCCTTTCGACAGCCAAAATGTAATCATGGTTGTGGCGGCACGCGGCGGCTGTTGTTGCAGCCCCAAAAATTCGGCAAACTTGCGATAATGCAACTCGGGCACTTGGTTGAGTCGATAAATCAACATCTCTGTCATCCAGGCAAAGAGTTCGATCAACGTCACACCGGGATCGCTTACGTTGTGATCGGTCCATTCGGGGCAATAGAGTGGGATCCGTTTTTTGACTTCATCGACAATCTGTTGAAACGTGCGGTCATCCAAGACCGGTGGCTGAAAGGACATATCACTCTTCCGGAATCAGATAAAAGGGATAAACTAAGCTACGTTTGTCGCGGGTGGACTTGATCTCATAGTGCATAGTAATGAGCAATGCACCATCCTGGTCACGCGTCCCTGCCTCCACCAAAATGTTGAGGATGGTAATCCGCGGTTCCCACATAGTGATGGCCTCTTCCACATAGCGCCGGGCGAGCGCCAATGTCTCCATATTCATTGGGGCAAATTGCAACTCGTGCAAATTGCATCCAAATGTTGGCCGCAGAACCCGTTCTCCCGGCATTGTGCTGAGGATGATCAAGATCGACTGCGCAATCTCATCTTCTTCGGTTGTGAGTTGCACGCCTCCATGGGGACCAACATGAATGGGAAAGCCCCATCCACGCCCAATGAGCACATGATTGTCGCGATTTTGAAAGGGCGCAGCCATTAGGGGATCGTCACTTTCGTTTGGCCAGGATTGGTGATCGTAATCACGCCGCCCCACTGACAGAGACAAGTAGAGCCGTTGTTGAGCGCGGGTTGGTTGCGGATGGTAACCATCGGTGAACCAGGCGCCCATGGCTGTGTTGTCACAGGGATACACGGTTGCGGTGTGAGAACACCCAATGCCGCACTTGTCGCCGCGGCAACTTGGGGGTTGCTCAAAGTAATAC
>ERZ795053.5819-NODE-5819-length-12561-cov-5.459699_pt1 | contig 12561 bp, 13 predicted proteins | sample MGYA00375137_ERZ795053 | MGnify/ENA primary metagenome ERZ795053 (study PRJEB30182, sample SAMN05720284) | activated sludge metagenome | isolation source: Anaerobic digester | place: Hong Kong | collected 2014-12-17 ... | reverse complement strand
AGACCTTCTTCGAAAGCCCTCTTGCAAATGAGTCAGCCCTTTCATAAAGGTCAGTTGATTTTTCACCGGGGCCGGAAATAATAAGGGGGGTCCTGGCTTCATCTATGAGGATACTGTCAACTTCGTCGATTATTGCAAAGACATGTCCCCTTTGCACCATGTTCCTTTTATATATGACCATGTTGTCACGCAGATAATCGAATCCAAACTCATTGTTGGTACCATATGTTATGTCACAGAGATATGCATCCCTTCTTTGTTCGTTGGTTATACCATGGATTATTATACCGGTAGTAAGTCCGAGGAAGGCATAGACCTTTCCCATCATTTCCCCCTGATATGACGCAAGGTAGTCATTGACCGTTACAAGATGGGCACCCTTTCCTGTCAGTCCGTTCAAATACAATGGGAAGGTTGCTGCAAGGGTCTTTCCTTCACCGGTCTTCATTTCAGCTATCCTGCCCTGGTGTATGACTATTCCACCTATCAGCTGGGTTCGAAAAGCCCTCTGACCCAGTACCCTTCTGGCGGCCTCCCTTACGGTTGCAAAAGCTTCCGGTAGAATATCATCAAGGGTTTCACCCTCGGAAAGTCTCTTTTTGTACTCATCGGTCAAAGCTCTGAGACCCTTGTCGTCAAGGGCCTTCATTCTCTCCTCATGGGATTCTATTTCATCTACGATGGGTATTATTCTCTTTAGTTCCCTGTCACTGTAACTGCCTATTATTTTCTCGAAAATTTTGATCACTTATCTGTCCCCGTATTTTTCTGTCATTCGTCCAAGTATAAGATTATATCCGTCGGCTCCATAGTTGAGACAACGGTTTACCCTGCTTATTGTTGCAGCACTTGCACCGGTCTCCTCGGATATTTCGGAATAGGTTTTCTTATCCCTCAGCATCCTGGCAACCTCCAGTCTCTGGGCAATGGCATTTAGCTCACTGACCGTACAAATATCCTCAAAGAACATGTAGCACTCCTCGGAATCCTTAAGCTCAAGTATAGCCCTGAACAATGTATCAATATGTTGATTCTTTATTTTACCATTCATGGAAACCTCCGGTTTTCCGGTCTTCCGGAAACGCAATTCAGCGCTTTAATGCGCGAAACAATTATAACATATTTCAGGCATTTCCTGTGATACGGTTGACTGCAACGGAAGCCAGTAAAATACCTGCCGCAGAAGGTACATAGGCTATACTTGCAGGGACTTTCCTGCCGTTTGCATCCAGCGGCAGGTCTTCACCCTTTAACAGCGGTTCTTCATCGGACCAGACAACCTCAAGCTTTTTTACTCCTCTTTTCCTGAGTTCGGTGCGAATGACCCTTGCAAGTGGATCGACGGAAGTCTTTGATATGTCGCTGACCCTCAGTCTTTCGGGATGGAGTTTGTTTCCCGTGCCCATGCAGCTGATTATCGGAATTGCTTTGCCAAGTGCATATTCCGCAAGGATCAGTTTTGAAGTCACGCTGTCAATTGCATCGATTATGTAATCGACACCATCCGTTATAAATGATTCAATGTTTGTTTCGTCAATGAAGGCATTGTGACCAACGATTTCAACCCCGGGATTTATTTCCCTTGCCCTTTTGGCGGCAGCCTCGGTCTTGAATGTCCCTATGGTTGATTCAAGTGCAATGAGCTGCCTGTTCAGATTTGTGATATCAACCCTTGCATGGTCAATTATTATAAGCTTGCCGACTCCTGAACGCACCAATGCCTCAAATGCATATGAGCCAACACCTCCCAGACCGACAACACATATGCAGCTGTTTTGAAGCTTTACCAAAGCTTCTCTTCCAAGCAACGCAGCAGTTCTTCCGAATCTTGGATCACTCATTTTGAAGTTCCTCCAGAAGTGCCTGGAATTCCCTGGGTGGATCAACCTCAAATGAAAGATATTCACCGGTAACAGGATGATTGAATGCAAGTTTTCCTGCATGCAGTGCCTGTCCGTCGATATTGAAATTTCTCTTCCCTTTCCCATAGGTCTGGTCTCCGGCAAGAGGATAACCAATATATGCCATATGGACCCTTATCTGATGGGTTCTGCCTGTTTCAAGGACTGCCTTGATCAGAGTTGCCCTCTTGAATCTCTCCACGACAGTGAAGTGAGTTACGGCTTCTTTTCCATTTCTTAGGTTGACTCCCATCTTCTGTCTGTCAGCATGATGACGTCCGATGGGGGCATCTATCCTGGCTGAGTTCTCACCAATAACACCAACTACGATGGCAGTATATTCCCGAAGAAGGTCATGCCTTTGGAACATATCCGTCAGGGTCCTGTGTGCCTGGTCGGATTTGGCAACAACAAGTATTCCTGATGTATCCTTGTCAATCCTGTGGACAATACCGGGTCTTTCCACTCCGTTTATGGATGAAAGCCTGCCGTCACAATGATAAAGAAGGGCGTTTACAAGGGTTCCTGTATAATTGCCCGGAGCAGGATGAACCACCATCCCCCTGGGCTTGTTTACAACAATAATATGGTCATCTTCATATATTATTTCAATGGGAATGTCCTCAGGAAGTGCATCAGTTGCCTCAGGCTCAGGGATGGTGATGGTTATTACATCACCCTCACGCAGCTTATAACCGGCCTTGGCCGCTTTTCCGTTTACGAGGACCTCGTCCGAAGATATCAGTTTCTGAATATATGACCTTGAAATATCCTCAATTTCATCAGACAGATATGCATCCAACCTGACTCCGGATACATCGCACTCAATTTTCATTGTCATCTTTCTTTCCTTCATCCATAACCGGACCCTTGTCTTCCTTGCCTGGTTCCTTGTAGAAAAAGATTATGAAAACCACCAGGATTGCCGTACCTATGGTCACAAGCATATCCGCAACGTTGAAGATCGGAAAATCGTATCCGAAGATATAAAAATCAAGGAAATCAGTAACCCTGCCGTTGAATATCCTACCGATTGCATTGCCGATTGCCCCTGCAATTATCATGGTCAGTGAAAGCCTTACCGGCCACATCTCAAATTTAACGAAAAAATACAACAGACCGATCGAAACTACAACACTGAGGATGCCAAGTATCATTGTGGAATTCTGAAACATTCCCCAGGCAGCTCCTGTATTTGTGTGATGGGTTATATAAAAGAAATCCTTTATGACTTCAATCTTATCTCCTTCAGCCATGCTGCCTGAAATGACAGCTTTTGTAATCCTGTCGGCCGCAAGACCTGCTATGGTTACAATAAACCATAGAAGTGATTTCCATTTGAAACTATTCTTCTTCAACTTCAATTATCCTTTCAATCTGCGTGCATCTTCCGGTTTTCTCATCTATTTCAAGAAATACTCCGTTTATCTGGGCTCTTCCCTTTTGCATCTGGAAATGTGCCGGCAGCCCTGTCCTGAATTTATTTATTATCAGTTCCCTGTCGGTACCGATTATTCCATCATAGGGACCCGTCATACCTGCATCAGAAATGATTGCCGTACCACAGGGGAGAATTCTTTCATCAGCTGTCTGGACATGGGTATGGGTGCCTATGACTGCACTTATCCGTCCGTCAAAGTTCCATGCAAAGGCAGCTTTCTCACTAGTTGCCTCAGCATGGAAATCCACAAGAACTGCCCTGGTTTTTTCCTTGATGCCATCGAGCGCCGATTCAAGGGCCTCAAACGGGCACTCACAAGGGTCCATGAATACCCTTCCGCTCAGATTTACCACTGCAAGGGTGCTGCCGTTCTTCTTTATGTAACCAATTCCATATCCCATGCCTGAATTGGAATAATTCAGAGGTCTTAGAAGATTTTTGTCACTGTCAATGTAGTGGAAGACTTCCTTCCTGGCCCAGATATGGTTTCCGGTGGTTATAATGTCTGCTCCTGCCTCATATATTTCCTTTGCACCTGCACCATTGATACCTTTTCCTCCGGCGGAGTTCTCCCCGTTTACAACACAAAAGTCAGCTTCGAATTTGCTGAGTATATCTCCAAGCCTTCTTTGTAATATTTCTCTTCCTGACCTGTAGCAAACATCTGCGATGAAGACTACTCTCATGTATCCTCCGCAATGTATAAGAAAAACGCGGATAAACCGCGTTTTCCTCTATTTTGCATATTCTGTAACCCTGGTTTCCCTTATGACATTTACTTTTATCTGTCCCGGATAGTCAAGTTCATCCTCAATCTTCTTGACTATTTCCCTGCATTTGAGAACAATGTCGTCATCTGACAGTTCATCGGGCTTGACCATTATACGAATCTCTCTGCCTGCCTGAACGGCATATGATTTTTCAATGCCGTCAAAGGACGAAGCAATCTCCTCGAGTTTCTCTATTCTCTTGACATATGCCTCAAGGGTTTCCCTTCTGGCTCCGGGTCGTGCAGCAGATATGGCATCAGCCGCCTGTATTAAAACTGATATTGCACTGTTTGGTTCAACATCCCCATGGTGGGACATTATGGAGTTTATAACAACATCATTTTCCTTGTATTTCTTTGCTATGTCTGCACCAATTGAAATATGTGAACCTTCCATCTCGAAGTCAATTGATTTTCCTATGTCATGGAGCAATCCGGCTCTTTTTGCAAGTTTGACATCAAGACCAAGCTCGCCTGCCATTACTCCCGCAAGGGAAGCAACTTCAAGTGAGTGCTTCAGAATGTTCTGGCCATAGCTTGTGCGGTACTTAAGTCTTCCGATCAGAGTGATAAGCTCGGGATGAAGATTGAAAACGCCCGCATCAAAAGCAGCCTGATCACCTGTCTTCTTGACTGTGTTCTCAAGCTCCTTGGTCGCCTTATTGACCATTTCTTCTATTCTTGCCGGGTGAATCCTTCCATCGGCTATAAGTTTTTCAAGCGTTATCCTGGCTATTTCCCTTCTGATGGGATCAAACCCTGAAAGAACCACTGCCTCGGGAGTATCATCAATTATGATGTCTATCCCTGTCATGGTTTCAAGCGCTCTTATATTCCTGCCTTCCCTTCCTATTATCCTTCCCTTCATTTCATCATTGGGAAGTGCAACCACGGATACAGTATTTTCAGCCACATAATCAGCGGCGTTGTTCTGAATCGCTGTTGCTATTATAGTCTGGGCAATCTGGTCTGATTCCTCCTTGACCCTTGTTTCATGTTCTCTGATAATAACGGCCTTTTCATGTTTTATCTCATCTTCCAGAAGACTCAGCATATAGTTCTTTGCTTCCTCCACTGTCAGGCCGGATATTGTTTCCAGTTTTTCGAGCTGCCTCTGCAGCAACTCATTGGTCTCCCTCTCTTTTTCCTCGATTTTCTTAACTTTGTTTGTCAGCAGCTCATCCTTGCTTTCAAGGGATTCGAGCTTTCTTTCAAGATTCTCTTCCTTTTGGAGAATTCTCTTTTCCATCTGCAGTATTTCACTGCGTCTTTCCTTTAAATCCTTTTCCAATGCAACTTTGCTTTTGTGAATTTCTTCCTTGGCTTCAATCATTATTTCGCGTCTTTTGGCTTCAGCTTGTTTTTCGCCTTCAGCGATTATCTTCTGAACCTGGGACTTTGCATCTCCGACGGTCTTGCTCGCCTTGTTCCTTGCAGCGACACCACCAATCACAAACGATACAATCGCAATAATTATCAGCAAAGCAGCGCCAAATGATAAAATTAATATCATATTAGGCATTGCAGCACCTCCTTGTTAAATTTTCAATGTTCATATGTTATACAAACTGTATTCGTTTCATATTACACTGAAGTTCATTTTATATTCAATGGACAATACTGTCAAGAAATTATGGTTGCTCCGGCATCCCTGTCACTGCCCTTTATGGCAAAAACAATGCAGCCGGCAAGACCAAAGATGAAGGCAGCGATAAAATTGACTTCCGGTGAGATATTCCACAGAAAAGCCGCACCAAAGGCCGCAGCCGAGACAAAGATATCCCTTACGAGATAATATGCTCCAAATGTTCCCGCCTTTGACTCCTCAGGTGCAAGATCCATTATGAGCGCTTTTCTTGTCGGCTCCCCAAACTCCTTGAGGCCTCTTATTATGAACGCAATGACAAGCATGTTGAAGCTCCTTGAAAAAATCAGGACAAGTGGAAACAACGTAAAGAAAACGAAGGTCATCAGTACAAACGGCTTTTTGCCATGTTTGTCTGCAAAATATGCCACGGGTATGTAAACTATCAGGGCAGTGACCATTTCAATCATGGTCAGGATACCAAATTCAACGGTCGTCAGTCCATTCATGGTAACCACCCAGATTACAACAAACGCATATGGGATCTGTTCAGCGAACCTCACAAGAATATCGGATACAAGAAGAACCCCAAGTCGCCCCCTCAGGTTGCCTGCCGTCCTGAGAAACCCCTCTTTTCCTGCTGCCCTTGGTTTATCTTCCGGCATGAATTTGATTACAAATCCTATTGACAGCAGCGCAAGGACAGATGCAACTGAAAACGCAATTCTCATTCCTGTGACTTCTCCATATGAGGCTATGAGAACTCCGCCTGCCACAGGTCCAAGCGCCATGGGGATACGCCTTACAAATGAATGAATGGTAACTCCTGTAACCCTTTTGTTGCCCGGCATTGTCTTCGACACAAGACTCATTATTGCCGGAAGGGAAACCGCAGTCCAGGCAATGAAGAAAACAGCTCCTATGAGTACGGACTGCCAGACTGGAATGAAGATGACAATCATATACCCGACCAAGGCAAAGAGCGTGAATATGATCAAAGCCTTCTTGTGACCCAGCTTATCAGATATCCACCCTCCGGGATATGAATACAAGGAGCTGAGAAGATTATCCATTGTATTCAACAGAGCAACAGCAACAGCAGATCCTCCCAGGGATATGATGTAAAGGGGGAGAAACCTCTCCCCCATTTTCTCTCCGAAACCAATGAACACCACCATGACTGCCATGGACAGCATTCCACCGCTTATTCCGGATTTCTTCAGAAAGTTCCGTCTTCGGTTGCTACTTATTTCTTTTTCTACTTCCATCCTGCCATCCCGGTCATTCTATTCGTTCTATCATCCTCGGGAAACTCCTGGCCAGAAGCCTGTATACAACATAATTGACCACAGCCATTCCTATTATGAACACCATTACATTCAGGAACATCGATTTACCTGCAAATATTATGAATATTACTGCAAGCCCGGCAGCTCCCATACCTATCAGCATGTTGAATACCAGATTCATGTTCTGTTTGACAGCCTTTTGTTCATTGTCCCATTTCAGTTTGGGATTGGCTGCATCTATGAACATGCCGGTAAGTCTTGTAAGAATGACGGCATTCAACCCCGATAGAAGCATCAGCAATGCAATTGGTATGGAAATCTCAAGGAAAATGGTCATGACTATCATGAGAAGGATCATTCCGGCAGTGGAAACCACCATGCCCGATAACAGTTTTGCATTCAGCTGGTCAGCATAGCCAATGGGAAGGTACTTCATCATATAAAGCTGTGATCCTTCCCTGGATACAGATGTAGCAGTAATACCGTTCATTGCACTTATGAACATGAAAACAACAAACGAACCGGCTATGAATATCCCCGGAGGCGCTGAAGCAAGCAGCTGCTCCTTGATTACTGCAACCTCATCTGCACCTATTGAAATGAACATTGGCACAATCATGAAAAGAGGCAGCAGTATGTCAATCATTACAAGGTTCATGAAATATATGGGTGTCCTGAATATCAGTTTCAGTTCCTTGTAAAGATATGTGACAACGGGATTCCTTGAATCAAACCCATCTATCCTCTTTACATCAAATTTTCTCCTTGACACCTGCTGGTTGATTCCCAGCACTCCTTTGAAATACAGTGCCTTTGAAACAAGAAGGAATACAAGGATAGCTGCAGCCGCAACAAGAAGGAATATTATAAGGTGAAGCAGATTGTTATCAACCAGGGCCCTGGTCGCATTGGGGAGACCCGGGAAAAACCTTGCTATGTTTTCCGCCATGGATATCCTGCCTGACAGAATCATCTCCTGGAATCCCGTCTGGCTGTCAATCCTTCCGATCAGGGACTGGAAACCGAAGTTGAACCCGATACCGATGGCAAGACCAAGAAGACTTGCTATCATTGTGAATCTGTCCTTATTGATTGCCCTTTTGGAAAAACTCATTATGGCAATTACCAGGACAGATGCCAGCGACAGGGGAAGGATGGGGACCGCAAGGAAAACCGGTACAGCCATCAGGTAATAAAGTACACCCTTTCCTGCAGAAATCCCAAATCCTATAACAACGGGCAGGAAGAATATCAGCATGGTGAGGTACTCATAAAGCAACACCATCACAAACCTTGAAATTGATATTTCCCATGGCTTCAGCGGCAGCTGCAGGTATGTGGGTATATCCTTTGCCATATAATATGAACCAATTGTATAGAATATACCGAACAGGAAAACCACCATGGATGCCACAAGGAGACCGAGTGCTATTATTGAATCCCCCTGACCGAACATGTCAAGGGATTCATACATGACCCTTATGATTTCAATGAGTGAAAACACCATGGGTGAAAATGCCACCAGAAGCAGCAACGCAAAAAGAGGTTTCTGAATTTTTCTCTTCTTTCCCACCTGACCCCTGAACGTAGTCAGCAGGCCTATTTTAATTAGCTTGATTACATTATTCATCGTCGGTCATCTCCAGGAACATTTTTTCAAGGCTTGTGTCAGTTTTCAAGGTTGCCTTCATCTCAGCCAGTGTTCCCACGAATAAGATCCTGCCCTTGTTGATGACAGCAATCCTGTCACATACCTTTTCCGCAACTTCAAGCACATGAGTTGAAAACATTACCGTATTTCCCTTGTCTGCATGGTCACGCATTATCTTCTTCAGGGTAAATGATGATTTGGGGTCCAGTCCTGAGAGAGGTTCATCCAGAATCCACACATCAGGATCATGTATCAATACACCCATGACAACAATTTTCTGCTTCATTCCATGGGAATAACTCTGGATCTTGTCATCAAGGGCATTTGTCATTTCGAATTCATCAGCAAGCTCAAGAATACGTTCCCTGCGTCCTTCGGCAGGAACCTTGTATATGTCAGCCATGAAATTGAGATATTCAAGACCTTTTAGCCTCTCAAATACATTTGGGTCATCGGAAACAAATCCAATTTCCATCTTTGCATTGATAGGGTCCTTCGCTATATCATATCCATTTATAAGAACTGTTCCTTCGTCAGGCGGGAGTATTCCCGTGACCATCTTTATTGTTGTAGTTTTACCTGCTCCGTTCGGACCAAGGAAACCGAATATTTCTCCTTTGCGAACCTCAAGGGAAAGACTGTCAACGGCCTTTATTCCGCTTCCATAGGTTTTTGTTACATTATTTATACTAATCATTGAAACCTCCAGGCTGTTTTTTATACCTTAATAATATATATCAACCTTTGATAAATTTCCATTTTTCAAACCCAAAACATACATAGTCATGCTTGAATTGTAACCTTTGGCTTTTCTTTTTGCATGTATTCATTCCGTTGACTGAAACTCTCCCGGATGATATCATTTAATTACCAAATTTTAGTAAATCCAATGGGGGAGGCAATCATGAAAGCCACCGGAATCGTCAGAAAAGTTGATGAGCTGGGACGAATAGTAGTTCCCATAGAATTGAGGAGATCCCTCGGCATAGGCGACAGGGATGCAGTGGAAATTTACATGCAGGACGACAGCATCATAATCAAGAAACACCAGCCTTCATGTGTTTTCTGCGGAGCCACTGATAATACAATTGATTACAGGGATAAGATTGTCTGCCGGGATTGCATCGAAAACATGGTATGACATCAGATGTCATTGACCTTTGAATAGACTTCCTTTCTTGAAATACTGAATTCCTTTGCCACTGTTCGCATGGCTTCTTTTCTGTCTATTCCCTCTTCAATCAATTGAGCATATCTTTCCTTGACAGTAACAGAAGGCCTTATGAATTCAGAAACACCACCTTCCACGACTATAACAAACTCACCCTTATGATTATCATCTGAAAACTTTTCGCATAAGGTCGCAAGAGTTCCCCTTGATATCGTTTCATGCAGCTTGGTTATCTCCTTTACCACAGCAGACTGTCGGTCAGAACCTAGGATTTCCTTCATATCGCACAATGTTTTTCCTATGCGATGAGGGGCTTCGTAAAAGACCATGGTCCTTTCCTCGGAACACAATTTTTCCAGCATATCCCTTCTGCCCTTTCCCTGGCTTGGTAGAAAACCTTCAAATACAAACCTCGATGTGGAAAGACCCGAAACCATCAGTGCGGAAAGCGCTGCATTTGGTCCGGGAATGACACTGACCTCAAGGTTGTTCTCATGAAAAAGTTTTACAAGATATTCTCCCGGATCCGAGATACCGGGACAACCGGCATCAGAGACAAGGCATATTGTGCTGCCTCCAAGGGCCTTTTCAACCAGCTTCTCGCCAGCTTCCTTTTCATTGTGCATGTGGAAAGCCATCAATTGTTTCTTGATTCCATATGCATTCAGAAGCTTCAGTGTGTGTCTTGTATCCTCACAGGCAATTATGTCACAGCCTTCAAGAACCTCAAGTGCCCTTCTTGAAATATCCCCAAGGTTTCCTATAGGTGTTGCAACGAGATAAAGCATATCATTCCCTGTCCATTCCGTAGATTTTATATATTTCATCTGTATAACTGCCGTCCGTGTTCCGTATGACCAAGGGATCCTCCATTTTAAGGAATGGTCTTGAATTCTTGACAGCGCTTATCAAAAACAGATTCGGTGATTTTCCTGCATAGGGATGTACGAATCTGATGGTCTTGGGCTCAAGTGAATTGTTCCTCAGCGCATGCAGCACATCAACCAGCCTGTTGGGTCTGTGCACCATGGTCAGGACTCCCTTGTCATTTAGAAGATAGCCTGCAGCCCGTGCAATATCCTCAATTGTACATTCTATTTCATGCCTTGACATTGCTATGGAGCGGTCCTCGCTCTGGAATCCCGATCCATCCTTCATATATGGAGGGTTTGAAACAACATTGGAAAATGAACCTGCAGTAAACAGCTTGTCAACCTGTCTGATGTCCCCCCGGACAATGCGGATATTATCTGCTATTCCCTTGTTAAGCTCAATACTCCTGGATGCCATCTCACAAAGATCATCCTGCATCTCAAGACCTATGATTTCCCGGGCATCGCTCTTAGCATTCAAAAGCAATGGTATTATCCCGGTCCCGGTACCAAGGTCAATGCATCTGCCCCCCGGTTTAATTTTTGCATAATATGATAGAAGCACAGCATCGGTACCGAATTTGAACCGTGTGCTGTCCTGTATTATTCGAAGACCTTTGATCTGAAGGTCGTCAAGTTGTTCGTTATCCTTCAACATATGTTCACCCGGCTATGATTATATCACTTCAACGCTCTATGGGTTTATTGTCCTGACTTCATCCGACAGAACAACTTCAGTCATGAAGATAATAGTTTCAATTTACGTTTTCTTCCATTGCGATTTCAATCCATCAATATGTTCAAACAAATCATCCTTTATCTTTGCCCACATAGGATCAAGGATGAAATCAATTCCCTCTCTTCTTGCAAGTTTTGCCGCCGGAACAAAGTCACTGTCTCCGGAAATAAGTATTATCTGATCTACCTGCTTTTTGTATGACAATGATGCAATATCAAGCCCAATTCGCATATCAACACCCTTCTGTTCAAAGTTTATTTTAAAATCATTTTCCGACAAATCATCAATCAATATGGTTTTGGAGCATATTTTTTTTAATTGTTCCTGCTTCAATGAGAATCCCGCATGATCATCTGACAGCGTCCCAAGCCTCAGGGCAAATTTTCTTTTTTCTTTCAATTTAGTAAAAAATTCATAGGTCCATGAATAAGTAATACTTTTGGCGAAGTATATGTTTTTCTTCAGAAATGGATGAAAGACTGTAGAATCCAGAGGCGGACAGTCATAATAGAATATTCGATAGAGATATCTTTCATCTTTCAAATCATAAGTATCCTTGATGTGGGCTATGCAATAAGTATTAAGCTCATTTGCACGATCTTCAGGAGATTTCCTGCCCCACAGATAAGCGGCTCTTTTTCTGTAAAAACCACCATCAACCAATATTGCTGTATGAATCATATAAATTTCTCCATGTACAATAAAGCTCCTGACCTCGACAATTCCCATATCATTGGGATGTCTAATATCAGGAGCTTACTAATAAATTAAACCTTTCGGTTACCAGTATATTATTCCTGAACCGGACAATTGTCAATAGCTGTTGTATGGGGACGTGGGTTCATAACTGAACCTATAAGCACAATCCAGACCCTGGCTTTTCTGTTAGGTTAATACAATTTATCTAAATCAATTTCAACGCCCTATAAACTCATATTCACTTATTTGTTCAAGGAAAGCAATTGCCTCATCCACTTGTTTTGGAACACAGACACTTACATATTCAGCCTGGTCACCGGCTGTCTTGCTTATATGGTTGATATAGAGGTCATTTATCAGAATCCCCGGTGATTTACCTTTGATGAAACGTGAGTATCCTACCAGCATCTCATTGAGCCATACTATCTGATAATTTTCCAGCTT
>ERZ795053.5817-NODE-5817-length-12562-cov-9.526985_pt1 | contig 12562 bp, 10 predicted proteins | sample MGYA00375137_ERZ795053 | MGnify/ENA primary metagenome ERZ795053 (study PRJEB30182, sample SAMN05720284) | activated sludge metagenome | isolation source: Anaerobic digester | place: Hong Kong | collected 2014-12-17 ... | reverse complement strand
CAACGGATTGGAGACTCTCTATTTTATGTTGCGACAAACATAAATAGAGATGCGAGTGTTTTGTTGTATTCGGATAGCTATTTCGATAGCCAGCGTGAGACGTTTGCTTATGCCCTTTCCGGGGCGGACCGTATCACAGGTTCGAAGCAAAGCGACATTCTGTTGGGCTTCGACGGCAACGATCTGATTTCGGGGAAGGGAGGAGACGATCTCGTTCTGGGCGGGGAAGGCGATGACCTTCTCAACGGCAATGTCGGAAATGACACCATCAGGGGTGACGAAGGCCGCGACCGGCTTTTCGGCGGTGCGGGCCTTGATCGTCTGAACGGCGGGGACGACAACGACCGGATCTTCGGAGAAGACGGCGATGACGAACTCGCGGGCGGCGCGGGCAACGATGCGTTGAATGGGGGGCTTGGCCGGGACCGCCTCACCGGGCACAGCGGGGCGGACAGGTTCGTCTTCAACTCGATTGAAGAGGCCGGCAAGGGGCCGGACCGGGACGTCATCGTCGACTTCGTTCATGGAAGCGATCGGATCGATCTCGCGCGGATCGACGCCGACGTGACGCTGGGTGGAAACCAGGCATTTCACTTCATCGGTGACAGCCGCTTCAGTGGTGTGGCCGGCGAGGTGAACTATCGGAACGGGTTCGTTTCCGGCGATGTCGACGGTGACTTCCGCGCCGATTTTCATATCGAGATTGCCGATCACGCCACGGTCGACGCATCCGATTTCATCCTTTGACCGGTGCCTGCAAATTCCGTGTCCTTGGTCGGCTACAGGGAAGGTTTTGTTGGAGCCGGCGAAACCTGTACTAAGTCGTCGCAAGATTTTGACGTGCGTCGCTGGATGATGTGAGGGCCTATGCCTGATCCCTCAGACCGCTGGCTCGCGGCCGGCACGCGGGCGGTCTACGAGGCTTCGGCGGTGGGGTTCGACCGGCATCGCGCGCGGGGGCTCTTCGAGCGGGGTTGGCTCGGGCGGTTCGCGGCGCTGCTGCCCGAGGGCGCGCCGGTGCTCGATCTCGGCTGCGGCACCGGCGATCCGATCGCGCGCTGGCTGCTCGGGGCGGGCTTTGCCGTGACGGGCGTCGATTTCTCGGGCGCGATGCTGGCGATCGCGCGGGTGCGGTTTCCGCAGGCCGAATGGCTGGAGGCGGACATGCGCGGGCTCGACCTGGGGCGGCGCTTCGGGGGCATCCTGGCCTGGGACAGCTTCTTCCATCTCACGCCGGAGGATCAGCGGGCGATGTTCCGGGTCTTCGCGCGGCATCTCGCGCCGGGAGGCGCGCTGATGTTCACCTGCGGGCCGGATGCGGGGGAGACGGTCGGGGCGGTGGAGGGCCGGCCGGTCTATCACGCGAGCCTCGCGCCGGCGGAATATGCGGCGCTGATGGCGGCGCAGGGTCTCGTGCCGCGAGCCTTCGCCGCCGAGGATCCGGGTTGCGGCGGGCATTCGGTCTGGCTGGCGCGGGCGGGGTGAACTTTCGGCCGAGTTCCGGGCAGGCCAGTGTCACCGTCTCGCCCGGCGGGCATCGCCGGGCAGCGCCCGCCCCGCCCCGTCACGCCGAAGGCGTGCCTCCGGCACGACGCGGGCGCTTCTCATCCGCCCGGGCTGGGCGCTGCCCTCGTCTCGTGGCGGGGCGGTCGAGGAAGGAAGAAGAAAGAGTGAGCGCCAAATGCGACGGCCCCGCCCTCGGCGCGTGGAGTACTGGTCAAACGGGCCTGAAACGGCTATAGGTTGTATCCGACGCCCGGATCGTGGAGCCAAACCGCGGCAGGGACGACGAGGCAGGCATTGGGAAAGGGCAGTTCCCGTTGACCGACATGGTGCATGGCGCGGCTTCGGCGCGGCCGGGCGAGGCGATCGTCCCGGAATGGTGGCGCACGGTCGACCGCTGGTCGCTGGCCGCCATCGTGGCGCTCTTCCTGATCGGACTGCTGCTGGGGCAGGCGGCCTCGCCGCCGCTCGCATTGCGCAACGGGCTCGATCCCTTCCATTACGTCACCCGGCAGGCGGCCTTCGGGGTGCTGGCGCTCTTCCTGATGGTCGTCGTCTCGATGATGGCGCCGGACCGGCTGCGCCGCTGGGCGGTGGTGGCCTTCTTCGCCTCCTTCGTCGCGCTGGCGCTCCTGCCGGTCTTCGGCACCGATTTCGGCAAGGGCGCGGTGCGCTGGTATTCGCTGCGGGTGGTCTCGGTCCAGCCTTCGGAATTCCTCAAGCCCAGCTTCGCCGTCTTCGCCGGCTGGCTGATGGCGGCGAGCTACGACGTCAAGGGGCCGCCCGGCACCGCGATCTCCTTCGTCTTCGCGCTGGCGCTGACCACGATCCTGGCGCTCCAGCCGGATTTCGGCCAGGCGGGGCTGATCATCGCCTGCTGGGCGCTGATGTATTTCGCCGCCGGCGCGCCGGTGCCGCTGCTCGGCGGCGTCGGCGCCGGCGTGGTCGCGGTGGGCTGGTTCGCCTATCACAATTCCGAGCATGTGGCGCGGCGCATCGACGGGTTCCTGAGCTCGGAGGTCGATCCGCGCACCCAGATCGGCTACGCCACCAACGCGATCCAGGAGGGCGGCTATCTCGGGGTCGGGATCGGCAATGGCAGCGTGAAATGGACGCTGCCGGACGCGCATACCGATTTCATCATCGCGGTGGCGGCCGAGGAATTCGGGCTGATCCTCTGCGTGCTGATCCTCGGCCTCTATATGACGATCGTGGTGCGATCACTCCTGCGGCTGGTGCGGGAGCGCGATCCCTTCGTGCGGCTGGCGGGCACCGGGCTCGCGGTGCTGCTCGGCATGCAGGCGATGATCAATGTCGGGGTCGCGGTGCGGCTCCTGCCGGCGAAGGGCATGACCCTGCCGCTCATCTCCTACGGCGGCTCGTCGCTGATCGCCGCGGGCCTCGGGCTCGGCGTGCTGCTGGCGCTGACGCGCCGGCGGCCGCAGCACGATCTCGACGACATCCTCGGGCCGGCGCGCTGAGGCGGTGGCGATGACGGAGGAGCCCCTGCTCGTGATCGCGGCCGGCGGCACCGGCGGGCACATGTTCCCGGCCCAGGCGCTGGCCGAGGCGATGCTCGCGCGCGGCTGGCGGGTGCGCCTCGCCACCGACGCCCGCGGCGCGCGCTATGCCACGGGGTTTCCCGAGGAGGTCGAGCGGGTGGTCACCGCCGCGGCGAGCCTCAGCCAGGGCGGGCTGGCGCGGCGGGCGGCGGCGCCCTTCAGCGTGGCGGCGGGCGCGGCGGCGAGCATCGCTTCCATGCGCCGCGAGCGCCCCGATTGCGTGGCGGGTTTCGGCGGCTATCCGGCGCTGCCGGCGATGATCGCGGCGACCGCCCTGCAGATCCCGCGGCTGATCCACGAGGCGAACGGCGTGCTCGGCCGGGTCAACCGCGCCTTCGCGCGCCGGGTCGACGTCGTGGCCTGCGGCACCTGGCCCACGGAGGTCCCCGAGGGCGCGACGGTGGTGCATACCGGCAATCCGGTGCGCGCCGCGGTGCTCGCCGAGCAGGGCGCGACCTATGTCATGCCCGGCGACTGGCCCATGGGGCTTCTGGTGATCGGCGGCAGCCAGGGCGCGGGGCTCTTCGCGCGCGTGGTGCCCGAGGCGCTGCGGCTCATCGATCCGGACCTGCGCGCGCGGCTCAGGCTCGCGCAGCAGGTGCGGCCCGAGGACATGGCGCGCACCGGCGACATCTATGCCGATCTCGGCATCGAGGCGGATCTGCGCGGCTTCTTCGAGGACGTGCCGCAGCGGCTCGCCGAGGCGACGCTGGTGATCAGCCGGGCGGGCGCGAGCTCGATCGCCGATGTCACGGTGATCGGCCGGCCGGCGATCCTGATCCCCTATGCGGCGGCGACCGACGACCACCAGGCCGCGAACGCCCTCGGCCTCGTGGAGGCGGGCGGCGCCTTCATGATCCGCGAGCAGGAATTGACCGCCGAGGGGCTGGCGGGGCATATCACCGCGATCCTGACCGACGCGGAGGGCGCCGCGGCCATGGCCGAGGCGAGCCTCGCCCAGGGCCGGCCCGACGCGGCGGAGCATCTGGCGGGCCTCGTGGTCGAGCTCGCCCAGCAAGGAAGAAACGCATGAACGGACAGACGCGGCTGCCGCATGACATCGGCGCGATCCATTTCACCGGCATCGGCGGCATCGGCATGTCGGGGATCGCCGAGGTGCTGTTGAACCACGGCTTCACCGTGCAGGGCTCGGACCTGAAGGCCTCGCCGATCACCGAGCGGCTGGAGTCGAAGGGCGCGCGCATCTTCATCGGCCAGAGCGCGGAGAACCTCGAGGGCGCGGAGGTGGTGGTGATCTCCTCGGCGATCAAGCGCGGCAACCCCGAGCTCGACGCGGCGCGGGCCAAGAACCTGCCGGTGGTGCGGCGCGCGGAGATGCTGGCCGAGCTGATGCGGCTGAAGTCGAACGTGGCGGTGGCCGGAACCCACGGCAAGACCACCACCACCTCGATGGTGGCCGCGCTGCTCGACGCCGGCGGCATGGATCCGACGGTGATCAACGGCGGCGTGATCCACGCCTATGGCTCGAACGCGCGCATCGGCGCCGGCGAATGGATGGTGGTGGAGGCCGACGAGAGCGACGGCAGCTTCAACAAGCTGCCCGCGACCGTGGCGGTGATCACCAACATCGACCCCGAGCACCTGGACCATTACGGCGATTTCGACAGCCTGCGCGCGGCCTTCGACACCTTCGTGTCGAACATCCCCTTCTACGGGCTGGCGGTGGCCTGCATCGACCATGCGGAGGTGCAGGCGCTGGTGGGGCGGATCACCGACCGGCGAGTGGCGACCTATGGCTTCAACCCGCAGGCGGACGTGCAGGGCCGCAACCTGCGCTTCGAGGACGGCGGGGCGAGCTTCGACGTCGCCCTCAACGCCGAGGGGCGGGTGATCGAGGGGGTGCGGCTGCCGATGACCGGGGACCACAATGTCTCGAACGCGCTCGCCGCGGTGGCGGTGGCGCGGCATCTCGGCATCGCGCCCGGCGCGATCAAGAAGGCGCTGGCGGCCTTCGGCGGGGTGAACCGGCGCTTCACCCGGGTCGGCGTGGTCGACGGCGTGACCATCATCGACGATTACGGCCATCACCCGGTGGAGATCGCCGCGGTCCTGAAGGCAGCACGGCAGGCGACCAAGGGTCGGGTGATCGCAGTGCACCAGCCGCATCGCTACACGCGGCTGCGCGACCTCTTCACCCAGTTCTGCGCCTGCTTCAACGATGCCGATACCGTGGCGATCGCCGAGGTCTATACCGCCGGCGAGGCGCCGATCGAGGGCATCAGCCGCGACACGCTGGTGGGCGGGCTGATCGCCCATGGCCACCGCCGGGCGCTGCCGCTCGCCGGCGAGGCGGCGCTGGCGGATTTCGTGCGCGCCGAATGCCGGCCCGGCGACATGCTGGTCTGCCTCGGCGCGGGATCGATCTCGGCCTGGGCCAATGCCCTGCCGGCGCGGCTCGGGGCGGAGAACGGCGCGAAGGAGCCGGTGGAGGCGTGAGGCGCGCCGCGCGCCGCGCGGCGGCCCTTGCCGCCAGTTTGCGCGCGCGGGTGCGCGCATCGGCATTTCTTCGGTGATGCGCCTGTTGGCGCATCACGACTGCTCTCCAGGTTAGCTAACCTGTATGAAGGCCGGGGAGACGATCGGGCGGCCGTGACGATGGTTTCGACAGGTTTGGGGCGCAGGGCCATGGGCCGGCGCGGGGGCGGTGAGCCTCCTTCGGGGCCGTTCGGCCGGGCCGCGCCCGCGCCGCGCTCAGCGCCTCAGGGGCATGTTGTCGATGAGCCGGACGCCGCCGAGCCAGGCGGCGGCCAGCAGCCGGGCGGGCTCGTCCGTGCGCGCGGTCGGCGCGAGGTCGGCGTCGCGGCGCAGCTCCAGGTATTCGACCGCATCGAAGCCGGCGGCCAGGATCCCGGCGCGCGCCGTCGCGACGGCGTGCTCGGCCGGGGTGCCCGCGGCGATGGCGTCGGCGGCCTTTCGCAGCGCCGCGGCGAGCGCCGGGGCGACGGCGCGTTCCGCCGCGGCGAGCCGGGCATTGCGCGACGAGAGCGCGAGGCCATCGGGCTCGCGCACCGTGGCGCAGCCGGTGATCTCGGTCGGGATGTCGAGGTCCCGGACCAGGCGCTGCACCAGCCTGAGCTGCTGGAAGTCCTTCTCGCCGAAGAAGGCGCGATCGGCGCCGGTCTGCAGCAGGAGCTTGGCGACGACCGTGGCGACGCCGTCGAAATGCCCGGGCCGGAAGGCGCCCTCGAGCCCTTCGCCGGCCCCCGCGACGGTGACGGTGGTGGCAAAGCCCGGCGGGTAGATCTGATCGGGATCGGGCGCATAGAGCAGGTCGATGCCGAGCGGGGCGAGCCTGGCCGCGTCGGCGTCCTCGGTGCGGGGATAGGCGGCCAGGTCGTCGGGGTTGTCGAATTGCCGGGGATTCACGAAGAGGGTGACGATGACCCGGTCGGAGGTTGCCCGCGCGGCACGGGCGAGGCTCAGGTGGCCCGCGTGCAGCGCGCCCATGGTGGGCACGACGCCGACACGCTGACCGGCCGCCTTCCAGCCGGCGACGGCGCTGCGCAGCGCCGGCAGGGTCCGGACGATGGGAATGCCCATGGCGCCGCCTCCGGCTCAGGACTCGGAGAAGGTATGCTCGCGCGCCGGGAAGCGGCGGGCGCGCACGTCTTCGGCATAGGCCGCGATCGCCGCATCCGTGGCCTCGCCGAGCTCGGCATAGCGGCGCACGAACGACGGGCGGAAGTCGGTGAAGAGGCCGAGCATGTCGTCGACCACCAGGATCTGGCCGTCGCAGGCGGGCGAGGCGCCGATGCCGATGGTCGGGATCGGAACCTGCTCGGTGATGCTGCGGGCGAGCGGCTCGGTGATCTTCTCGAGGACGACGGCGAAGGCGCCGGCTTCCGCCACGGCGCGCGCGTCCTGGATCACCCGCTCGGCCTCGGCGCCGCGACCCTGCACGCGGTAGCCTCCCGTCACGTTGACCGACTGGGGCATGAGGCCCACATGCGCCATCACCGGGATCGCCCGGCGCGTGAGGAAGCCGATCGTCTCGGCCATCGTCTCGCCGCCCTCGAGCTTGACGGCGGCGCATCCGGTCTCGGCCATGACCCGGGCGGCGGTGCGGAACGCCTGGTCGGGGCTTTCCTCGTAGCTGCCGAAGGGCAGGTCGACGACGAGCAGCGCGCGCTCGGCGCCGCGGCGGACCGCCCGGCCGTGCAGGACCATCATCTCGACCGTCACGCCGATCGTGGAGGGCAGGCCGTGCACCACCATGCCGAGGCTGTCGCCGACGAGGATCACGTCGGCATGGGCATCGACGAAACGCGCCATGGGCGTGGAATAGGCCGTCAGGCAGACGAGCGGCGTGCCGCCCTTGCGCGCCCGGATGGCCGCCGGCGTCAGGGTCTTCTGCGGCGCGCTGGCGCTCATCGGTGGCCCTCCCCCCCGATTCCGCACCAGCGCGGAACCCGCGGCGGAAGGTCGGCGGAAAGGCGCGGCGCGTCAACCGTGCTTCGTCCTTGCGAGGTGACATGAGCGACGGCGGAAATCCCGGTGCGATGCCGCCGGTGCGCGGCGTGCTGACGGCCGGCCGGCCGATGGCGGAATTGACCTGGCTCCGGGTCGGCGGACCCGCCGATTGGCTGTTCCAGCCGGCGGACGAGGATGACCTGGCCGGGTTTCTCGCCGCATTGCCGGACTCGGTGCCGGTGCTGCCGGTGGGCGTGGGCTCGAACCTCATCGTGCGCGACGGCGGCATCGCCGGCGTGGTGATCCGGCTGGGGCGTGGCTTCAACGGGATCCGGATCGAGGGCGAGCGGGTGATCGCCGGGGCGGCGGCGCTCGATGCGCATGTGGCGCGCAGGGCGGCGGAGGCGGGCCTCGACCTGACCTTCCTGCGCACGATTCCGGGCTCGATCGGCGGCGCGCTGCGGATGAATGCCGGCTGCTACGGCAGCTACATGGCCGATGTCTTCGTCTCGGCGCGGGCGGTGGGGCGCGACGGGGTCGCGGTCGCGCTCTCGCCTCAGGATCTGGCCTTTGCCTATCGCGCCACCGCCCTGCCGGCGGGTATGGTGGTGACCGAGGTGGTGCTGCGGGGGGTGCCGGGCGCGCCGGCGGAACTGGCGGCGCGCATGGAGCGGCAGCTAGCGGCGCGCGATGCCTCGCAGCCGACCGGGGAGCGCTCGGCGGGCTCGACCTTCCGCAATCCGGCGGGATTCTCCTCCACCGGGCTGGCGGACGACGTGCATGATTTCAAGGCCTGGAAGCTGATCGAGGACGCGGGCATGAGGGGCGCGGCCCTCGGCGGCGCGCAGATGTCGCCGAAGCATGCCAATTTCCTGATCAACGCCGGGGGGGCGAAAGCCGCCGATCTGGAGAATTTGGGCGAATTGGTGCGAAAAAAGGTTTTCGAAACCAGCGGAATAGCACTAGAATGGGAGATCATGCGGATCGGGAGACCCTGATCGCGCATGGAAGGCCCGACAAGCCCGGATAAGGGCTGCGGGAAGAAGTTGAGGCGGGCATGTCGAGCAGGACAGCAGCCCGCATCGCGGTCCTCAAGGGCGGCCGGTCCGCCGAGCGGGAAGTCTCGCTCGTCTCCGGTGCCGAATGTGCGGCGGCGCTGCGGCAGGAAGGCTATCGGGTCGTCGAGATCGACGCCGGCCCCGATCTTGCGCAAGCCTTGATCGAGGCGAAGCCGGACGTGGTCTTCAACGCGCTGCACGGCCGTTGGGGCGAGGACGGCTGCGTGCAGGGCCTGCTGGAATGGCTCGGCATCCCCTATACCCATTCCGGCGTGCTGGCCTCGGCGCTGGCGATGGACAAGCGCCGCGCCAAGCAGGTCTTCCGCGCCGCGGGCCTGCCGGTGGCCGAGGGCCTGCTCGCCTCGCGCGAGGAGGTGCGGGCCAGCCATCCGATGCCGCCGCCCTATGTGGTCAAGCCGGTCAACGAGGGTTCCTCGGTCGGGGTCTATATCGTCCCTGCCGGCGCGAACGGTCCGGCGCAGGTCTCCGACGACATGCCCGAGACGCTGCTGGTGGAGGCCTTCGTCCCCGGGCGCGAGCTGACCACCGCGGTGATGGGCGACCGGGCGCTGGCGGTGACCGACATCATCGCCGCCGGCTGGTACGATTATCACGCGAAATACGCGCCGGGCGGGTCGCGGCACGTGGTGCCGGCGGAACTTCCCGCGGAGATCACCGAGGCCTGCCTCGACTATGCGCTGCGCGCCCATGGCGCGCTGGGCTGCCGCGGGGTGAGCCGCACTGATTTCCGCTGGGACGAGTCGCGCGGGCTCGCGGGGCTCTATCTCCTGGAGACCAATACCCAGCCGGGCATGACGCCGACCTCGCTCGCGCCCGAGCAGGCGGCGCATTGCGGCATGTCCTTCGGCGCGCTGGTGCGCTGGATGGTGGAGGACGCCTCGTGCTTCCGGTGAAGACGCCCCGCCGCGATCCCGCGCCGTCGCGGCTGCGCTACCGGCTGACGCGGCTCTGGCTGCGGCCGGGCTTCCGGCGGCTGGCGAATTTCGGGCTGCCGATGCTGGCGGGGCTGCTCGCGGCCTGGACGCTCATGGCGGAATACGACCTGCGCGGCCGGGCCATGCTGGCCTTCGAGCGGGTGCGCGAGGCGATCGTCGACCAGCCGCAATTCGTCATCACCCGCATCGACATCCCCGATGTCAGCCCCGATCTCGCCGAGCAGATCCGGGTCGCGGCCTTCGTCGACCTGCCGGCCTCGAGCCTCGAGGTGGACGTGGTCTCGGTGCGCGCCCGCATCGAGGCGCTCGACGCGGTGGAGCGGGCCCGCGTCCGGGCGCTGGCGAGCGGGGTGCTGGAGATCCGCGCCATCGAGCGGGTGCCGGTGGTGGTCTGGCGCTCGGGGCCGGGGCTGCAGCTGCTCGATCCCGCCGGGGTGCGGGTGGCCGAGGTCGACAGCCGGTTGCGCCGGCCGGATCTGCCGCTGATCGCGGGCGAGGGCGCCGCCGGGCAGGTTCCCGAGGCGCTGGAGCTCTTCGCGCTGGCCCGGCCCTTGCACGACCGCATCCGCGGCCTCGTGCGCATGGGCGAGCGGCGCTGGGATCTGGTGCTCGACCGCGACCAGGTGATCCGCCTGCCGGAGACCGGCGCCGCGGCGGCGCTGGCGCATGTCATGGATCTGCAGGCCGCCGAGGATCTGATGGATCGCGACCTGACCGTGGTCGACATGCGCGACCCGCGGCGGCCGATCCTGCGGCTGGGCGAGAATGCGGTGGCGGAACTGGTTCGGGTGCGGGCGATGGTTGCAGGAGAGGATGCATGAGGCGACAGCTCTACGAGGTCCAGCGCGCGATGCGCTCGCGGCGCGAGACGGCGCTCCGGCGCGGCGTGATCGCGGTCCTCGACATCGGCACCACCAAGGTCGCCTGCCTCGTGCTGCAATTCGTGCCCGAGGAGGTCGGCGAAGGCGTCGAGACCCGGCCGGTGCTGCGCCAGGGCGCCTTCCGGGTGATCGGCGCCGCCAACACCCGCTCGCGCGGCATCGCGCTCGGCGAGATCACCGCGATGGACGAATGCGAGCGGGCGATCCGCACCGCGATCCAGGGCGCGCAGAAGATGGCGAACCTGCGGGTCGACCATGTGATCGTGAGCTTCTCCGGCGGGCGGCCGCGCTCCTACGGGGTGGCGGGCGAGATCGAGGTGGAGAACGGTGCGGTGGCCGAGCGCGACATCGGCCATGTGCTCGCGGCCTGCGACATTCCCGAATACGGCCACGGCCGCGATGCGATCCATGCGCTGCCGGTGAATTTCGCGCTCGACCACCGCTCGGGGCTGACCGACCCGCGCGGCCAGATCGGCCGCAGCCTCGCCGTCGACCTGCATCTGGTGACCGTCGCCGCCACGCCGCTCCGCAACATCCTGCAATGCATCCGGCGCTGCGACCTCGAACTGGCCGGGGTGGTGGTCGCGCCCTATGCGAGCGGGCTCGCGAGCCTCGTGGAGGACGAGCAGGAACTCGGTGCGGCCTGCGTCGACATCGGCGGCGGGGCGACCGGCCTCTCGATCTTCGTGCGGCGGCAGATGATCTACGCCGATTGCGTGCGCATGGGCGGCAGCCACGTGACCTCCGACATCTGCCAGGGGCTGCAGGTCTCCATGGCCGATGCCGAGCGCCTCAAGACCATGCACGGTGGGCTGGTGGCGACCGGCGTCGACGACCGCGAGATGATCGAGCTGCCCTCCATCCTCGGCGACTGGGACCATGACCGGCGGCAGATCTCGCGCACCGAGCTGATCGGGGTGATGCGGCCGCGGGTGGAGGAGATCCTCGAGGAGGTGCGCGCCCGGCTCGACGCCTCGGGATTCGAGTACCTTCCGAGCCAGCGCATCGTGCTGACCGGCGGCTCGGCGCAGATCCCCGGGCTGGAGATGGTCGCGAGCCACATCCTCGGGCGGCAGTGCCGGGTGGGCAAGCCGCTCCGGGTGCAGGGCCTGCCGCAATCGGCCACCGGGACCGCCTTCGCGACGGCGGTCGGGCTCGCCATGCATGTCTCCCATCCCCAGGACGAATGCTGGGATTTCGAGATGCCCGCGGACCGCCAGGGGGCCCGCCGCGTCACCCGGGCGCTGCGATGGTTTAAGGAGAACTGGTAACTTGCGACACCGCGCAACAATTCCGCTTTATCTAGGGGTTAGCTACAATATATTGGGGTCAAACCCATGAAAACGCGTGACCCTAGCGGCGATAATCGCTATATTGCGAATCGTGACGACAGGCACGAACTCCGCGATAGGGGCGCGGAGGCAGGGCGAAACCAACAGGCGGATGACACCATGGCTCTTACACTCAGCATACCGGTTACCCAGGACCTCAGCCCCCGGATCACCGTGATCGGCGTCGGCGGCGCCGGCGGCAACGCCGTCAACAACATGATCGAGAAGGAGCTCGAGGGCTGCGAGTTCGTGGTGGCCAACACCGACGCCCAGGCGCTGCAGCAGAGCCGTGCCACCAACAAGCTCCAGCTCGGCGCGCGGGTCACCGAGGGGCTCGGCGCGGGCGCGCGGCCCGAAGTGGGTGCCGCGGCCGCCGAGGAGAGCATCGAGGACATCGTCGAGAAGCTCTCGGGCTGCCACATGTGCTTCATCACCGGCGGCATGGGCGGCGGCACCGGCACCGGGGCGGCCCCGATCATCGCCAAGGCGGCGCGCGAGATGGGCGTGCTGACCGTGGGCGTGGTCACCAAGCCCTTCCAGTTCGAGGGCTCGCGCCGCATGCGCCAGGCCGAGAACGGCGTCGACGAGCTGCAGAAGCATGTCGACACGCTCATCATCATCCCCAACCAGAACCTCTTCCGGCTGGCGAACGAGAAGACCACCTTCACCGACGCCTTCGCGCTCGCCGACGACGTGCTCTACCAGGGCGTGAAGGGCGTCACCGACCTCATGGTCCGGCCCGGCATCATCAACCTCGACTTCGCCGACGTGCGCTCGGTGATGAACGAGATGGGCAAGGCGATGATGGGCACCGGCGAGGCCGAGGGCGAGGATCGCGCG
>ERZ795053.5814-NODE-5814-length-12572-cov-8.752736_pt1 | contig 12572 bp, 10 predicted proteins | sample MGYA00375137_ERZ795053 | MGnify/ENA primary metagenome ERZ795053 (study PRJEB30182, sample SAMN05720284) | activated sludge metagenome | isolation source: Anaerobic digester | place: Hong Kong | collected 2014-12-17 ... | reverse complement strand
CCGTGCCCCACCCGCGCCTCGCCACGGTCACCGCGCAGTTCCGGGCCGCCACCCTCGACGGCCCGTTCCGCGCCCTCCGCTACCCCGACTTCCGGCGCTTCGCCACCGGCCAGACCGTCTCGCTGGTCGGCACCTGGATGCAGCAGATCGCCCAGGGGTGGCTGGTCCTCGAGCTGACCGGCTCGCCGTTCGCCGTCGGCCTCGTCACCACCCTCAACACCCTGCCGATCCTCCTCTTCACCCTCTACGGCGGCGTCGTCGCCGACCGGGTCGACAAGCGCCGCTTCATCATGCTCCTCCAGACGGTGATGCTGGTCGAGGCGGCACTGCTCGCCTGGCTGACGCTCACCGACCGCGTAACCGTCGAGTGGATCTGGGCGCTGGCGCTCGCCTTCGGCCTCGCCACCGCCTTCGAGGTGCCGACCCGCCAGTCCTACCTGGTCGAGCTGGTGCCCGCCGAGGACCTCGTGAGCGCCGCGGCGCTCAACTCGACGATCTACAACCTCGCCCGCGTCATCGGCCCGAGCGTCGCCGGCGTGATCCTCGCCATCGCCGGACCGGGGGCGTGCTTCGCGCTCAACGCGATCAGCTACCTCGGCATCCTGGTCGGCCTGGTGCGGATCCGGCACCGCAGCTCGCCGGGGCAGGCCGGCCGCCGGCCATCGGTGTTCACGGGGGTGCAGTTCATCGCCTCGCGCCCGCTCCTCAAGGCGCTCGCCCAGCAGATGGTGCTGATCTCGGTCTTCGCGGTGAGCTTCATCCCGATCCTGCCGGTGTATGCCCGCGACGTCCTCGGCACCGGGGCCTCGGGCTACGGCGCGCTGACCTCCGCGATCGGGGTCGGCGCCGCGCTCGGCGCGTTCATCGTCGGGGGGCTGGGCCGGCGCATCCCGCGCAGCCGACTCGCCTCGGTCGGCGCCGTCCTCCTCTCGCTCACCGTCGTGCTGCTCGCCACCGTGCACCACCTGGGCATCGCGATGGCCTGCCTTGCGATCGGCGGCGCCGCGATGGCGACCACCGGGATCTCGACCGCCACCTCGCTGCAGCTCGAGGCGACCCCCGACCTGCGCGGCCGGGTGATGGCGGTGTATTCGTTCGTGGTCCTCGGCCTCACCCCGATCGGCGCGTTCCAGGCCGGCTGGGTCGCCGAGCACCTCGGGACCCCGCTCGCGATCGGGCTGAGCGGCGGCGTCTCCCTGCTCGGCGCGCTCGTCCTGCGCCGACGGCTCCTCGTCCCCGTGGAGGGTTGAATGTTCCTCACCATCTCGCGCGAGTACGGCGCCGGCGGCGGCGCGATGGCCCGCCTGGTCGCCGAGCGGCTGCGCTGGCGCCTGGTCGACAACGAGGTGGTCGAGGAGGTCGCCCGGCTCGCGGGGATGACCCCCGACGAGGTGGCGCGGCGCGAGGAGCGCGGACCATCGTTCATCGAGCGGCTCTCGCGCGCGCTCGCGATGGCGACGCCGGAGCTGATCGGGCCCGACCCTGTCGAGGTGCCGGAGGCGCAGGAGAAGCGGTTGGTGAAGCTGACCGAGCAGGTGGTTGCCGACGCCTGCCACGAGGGCGACGCCGTGCTGGTCGGCCGCGCGGCGGTGGCGGTGCTCGGCCGCCGGGTCGATGCGCTGCACGTGCGGGTCGTGGCACCGCTCGAGCACCGCGTGCAGGTGGCCGCCGATCGGCACGGCGTCTCGCTGGAGGACGCCGCCAAGCGGCTCAAGGCGGTCGATGCCAACCGCGCCCGCTACCACCGGCAGTACTACGACCGCGACTGGGCCGACGCGCGGAGCTACCACTTGACGGTCAACACCGCCTGGCTGGGGCTGGAGCGGAGCGCCGAGCTGGTGGTGGAGGCGGTGCGAGGGAGAAGTGAGTCCTGAGTCGTGGGGGGTGAGGGGAGACTGGTCATCCCGACCGAGCGCCGCAGGCGCGAGTGGAGAGCTTGCCCTGAGCGCAGTCGAAGGGGATCTGCACTTCCTGAGCCGAGAACGTGCAGATCCCTCGACTGCGGCGGCTACGCCGCCTTCGCTCGGGATGACAGGACCCACACCCCTCAGGACTCAGGACTCAGGACTCACACCTCACTCCTCCCGCCGCCGCCGACTCACCTTCATCCGCTGCCAGCCGCCCTCCTCGGCGCGCGAGATCCGCTGCCCCGCCACCAGCGCCTCCAGCACCACCTCGCACGCGCTCACCATCAGCGCCTGGTCGCCACCGGTGGCCATCTCGGCCCGCTCCAGCAGCTCGGTGAGCCCCGGGACGGCCTTGAACGCGGCGTAGGCGATGCCGACCTGCTCCTCATCGCCGACCTTCAGCGCGCCGCCCTCGTCGAACCAGGTCACCACCGCGTCGAGCTCGCCCTCGTGGAGCCGGTCATCGACCACGCCGAAGGCGGCGCGGCGGATCAGGTCGCCGGCCACGGCGTCGGCCCCCTGCAGCTCGCCCTCGTACTCCAGCTCCAGCTTGCCGGTGATCGCCGGCAGTGCGGCGTAGATGTCGCCGATCCGCGCCGCGGTCGCGTCCACGCCATCGGCAAGCGCGCGTCGCTCGGCGTTGCTCAGCACCACCTCGGCGAGCGCGATCGGCAGCCGCTGGCTCACCCCGGCACGCTTGTCGACCCGCTTGTCGAGCCGGGCCTCGAAGGCGATCCGCTCGATCAGTTCCTCGATGAAGTCGGGGACCACCACGCGCACCGCGCCGCGCGCCGTCCACGCCTCCTGCCGGGTGATCGCGATGCCGTGCTCTAGCCGGCGCGGCGCGTGGGTGCGGATCTCCGAGCCGATCCGGTCCTTGAGCGGGGTGATGATCTTGCCGCGCGCGGTGTAGTCCTCCGGGTTCGCGGTGAAGACCATCATCACGTCGAGCGGCAGCCGGATCGGATACCCCTTGATCTGGACGTCGCCCTCCTGCATCACGTTGAAGAGCCCGACCTGGATCTTGCCGGCGAGGTCGGGGAGCTCGTTGATCGCGAAGATCCCCCGGTTGGCACGCGGCAGCAGCCCGTAGTGCATCGTGAGTTCGCTGCCGAGGGCGTGGCCGCCGCGGGCGGCCTTGATCGGGTCGACATCGCCGATGATGTCGGCGATCGTGACGTCGGGCGTCGCCAGCTTCTCGACGAAGCGATCCTCGCGCGCGCGCCAGGCGATCGGCGTGTCGTCGCCCGCCTCGGCGATCAGGTCGCGCGCGCCGCGCGAGATCGGGTGGAACGGATCGTCGTGGGTCTCGCTCCCGGCGACCACCGGGATCGCCTCGTCGAGGAACTCGACCATGGCGCGGAGCAGCCGCGACTTCGCCTGCCCACGGGTGCCGAGGAGGATGAAGTCGTGCCGGGCGAGGATCGCGTTCGCCACCTGGGGGAGCACGGTGTGCTCGTAGCCGACGATCCCCTCGAACAGCGGCCGACCCCCCTGCAGCCGGGCGAGCAGGTTCCCCCGCAGCTCGTCGCGCACGCTCCGCCCACGCAGCGGGGCCTGCCCCCACGGGCTCCGGGCCAGCGCGCCAAGGGTGGTGGGTCGGTCGGTCATCCGGACTCCGGGGGTATGGGTGGACCCGAATCGTAACGGGGGCGACAAGTGGGGATGGTTTCGGGTCGTGTTCGGTATCGAGGGGCCGAAGTGATTCTCTCAAAACGCCTTACGCCGCTTGACAGGCAGGGGATGTCCCCTAACTTGGACCTCGGTGCATCGGGCGGTCCCGGCCGACCTGCGGCGCGAGCCACGGTCACCACCTGTCAAACAATCCCAAGGGAGAGGCAATGCGGAAGTTCCTGATGGTCGCGGCCGTGCTGGCCGTTGCGGCGTGTGGTGAGAAGGAGGCCGAGGGCGGCGAGGCGATGGAGAACGAGATGGCGCCGGCCACCACCGAGATGGCCCCTGCGGCGAACGAGATGGCCCCGGCCGACACCGGCGCGATGAAGGCCGACTCGACCACGATGGCGGCGGACGACACCTCGCACGCGATGTAATCTCGTCGGCCCCCCGACGCACCACGACGCCCCGGTCACCTCGTGATCGGGGCGTCGCTGCGTTCAGGCGAGCGCCTGGAGCTCCAGCGGAAACGGTGTGACGGTGCCGGGTCGATCATCGACCGTGACCGTCGCGCCGTCCTCGACCTCGCGGCGGAGCTTTGCCATGCCGACCCACCGGTCATCGATCAGCGCGAGGGTACTGATGCTCCCCACCGCTCGATCCTCGCCGTGCACCTCCGCCTGGGTCGGCGGTGCGCCCTCCCCGATCACGGCGCGCAGGGTCCGGTTGGGGTGGCCGCGGAAGTGGAGCCGGGCCACGGTTTCCTGCCCGACGTAGCACCCCTTGTCGTACTTCACGCTCTCGAGTTCGTCGAAGCGGACCTCCTGCGGCAGGGTCTTCTCGTCGATCTCGCGCCCGAGTGCGGGCCAGCCGTCGAGCAGGCGAAGCGCGGTCGGCCACCACGATGGGCCGACGGTGGTCCCGTGCGGCAGTGCCTCGGGTGCACCGCTCGCCGGTCCGATCCAGAGTCCCTCGAACGGTGCCGGTCCACTCGGTCGCAGGATCTCCGCACCCGACGGCGCTTCGGCGCCGCCGAGGAGCCACCAGACCGAGTGCTCGGCGCTGACGTCGCGCACCTTCGCGAGTCGCGGCGGGAAGCTGCGGCGGAGCTGCTCCAGCAGCGCTGCGGTTCCCTCGCGCGGCACGATCAGGGTGATGCCGGCCGGATCGCGACGGCACCAGAGGGTCGTGATGATCATCCCCTTCGGCGTCAGGATCGCCCCGTGCACCAGCGCGGGGAGCGCGACCTTCTCGATGTCGTTCGTGAGGATCCCCTGCATGCAGGCGACCGCGCCGGGGCCCTCGACCCGGAGCACCGCATCGTCGACGGCGACCACCCCGGGGCGGCTGCGGATCGCCGTGAGCTCGGCGATCGTGGTGCGGACATCGATCATCATGGTTCCATCCCTCCTTCGAGCGCGGCGACGAGGACCCCGCGCGGGTCGAAGCGCTCGCGCAGTCCGTCGAGTGGCGGGCCTGCGCCCTCGCGGTAGGCCCCGAAGTGTCCGACCGCGCGGAGCACCCGCCACGGCGCGCGCTCGAGCGTGAGCGGGATCTCGCGCGGGGCGAGCTCGCCCCGCAGCTCGCGCAGTGCCGTGGCGTCGGCGACCCCGCTCCAGCGCAGGCGCCCCGACGCCGGGCTCGCGCTCAGCATCCCCTCGCCCAGGCGCGCGAGGACCGTGTCGATCGTCTCGTCGAGCGACTCGGCGAGCACGCCGAGTCGCAGCGTGACCGGGACCGACGTGACGCCCCGCGCGGCACCGTTCCAGAGCAGGATCCGGCGCTCCGGCGGCAACTCGAACCACCCACCGCCGCCGATTGCTGCGAGTCGGTCCGCGACGATCGCCGCGGCATCGCGTGGGCCGAGCACGCGAACCGCGAGGAGCCATTCGCCCTCGAGTGCGAGGGCGGGCGAGAACAGCTCGACGGCCATCACCGGCAAATGGCGCTCGGCGATCTCGCGCGCGGCCGCGGTGAGCCGGTCGCGTGACCCGCCCCGGACCCACGTGGTGTCCGTGCGCGGGAGCTCGTGCAGGTGCAGCGCTGCCTCGCAGATGACCCCCAGGCCGCCGAAGGTCCCGAGCTGGAGGCGCACGAGGTCCGCGTGGGCCGGTTCGTCGCTCTGCAGGACCCGTCCCTCGCCGGTCACCACCGTGAGCCGGTGCACCTGGTCCGCGAGGCCGCCGACGCCGAGGCGCAGCGGGCCATCGGTGCCGGTGGAGAGGACGGCGCCAACGGTTCGATCGGGACGTCCCGGCGGGTCGAGCGGGATCCAGCCGCCGAGGTCGAGCGTGTGCCGCCGGACCCGTTCGAGGGGGGCGCCCGCGCCGACCCGGATGACGCCAGGTTCGACCGGGCTGGCATCGACATCGTCGAGGGCGCGGGTCGAGAGGATCAGGTCGGCCGGGGCCGCCTCGGCCCGCCACGTCGCGGCCCCCTCGACCGTCACCCGCCAGCCGGTGTCGTGGGCCATCCCCATCACCCCGGCGACCGCGGCGGTCGACGGCGGCGCGACGCGCACGCTGCCACCCGGTTCGCGTCGGACCACCTCCGCACCCGCGATCCGCCGGAGCTGGTCGAGCATCGTGTCGGTCATCGCGCGTCAGCCGTGCCCGGGGCCGTGGCCGTTGGTGTGCGCCCGATCATGCACCCGGCTGCGTCGCTCGAGGTCGGGGACGATCCCCGGGAGCACCGCCATGAGCACCGCCGCCCGCTCCGCGGGCGTGCGCATCGCGAGCAGCGCACGCCCTTCGGCGGCCTCCCACGGGATCGTGGCCGCGATCTCGAAGGTGAGCGGGCCCGGTGCCTCGCTCCATTCGGTGCCGTCACGCACTTCGGCGAGGATCGCCATCGCGGCGCGACATCGCTCGCCGAGTGCACGGAGCCGGATCGTCAGGTCGGCGGGGAACTCCGAGCTCCCCTCCGCATCCTCGAAGGTGTCGCAGAGACCCACCCGGAACGGATGATCGGTCTCCTCGATCCGACGCAGGATGCAGCGCTGGGACCCCTCGACGAGAATGTTGGCCCGCCCGTCCGGCAGCTCCTGGTGGGAGACGACCTGCGCGAGGCAGCCGATGCTCCCCGTCGCCGGGTCGGCGTCGTCGGCGGTCGGCGGCAGCAACGCGAACGTCCGGTCCCCGGCGAGGACCTCGGTGAGCATCGCGCGGTAGCGGGGTTCGAAGATGTGCAGGGGCAGCCGGGTGCCGGGATAGAGCACGGCGTCGAGCGGGAACAGCGGCACGCGGCGGGACATGCTGGAAACTACACGAGACGGGGGAAGCGAGAAGCGAGGTTGGTATCGACGGTCATCCCGAGCGGAGGCGGCGCAGCCGCCGGAGTCGAGGGATCTGTAGTTGAGGGATGGGAGGTGCAGATCCCTCGACTGCGCGGCCCGATGGGCCGCTCCGCTCGGGATGACAGCCCCTCCTCGTCTACGCCGCCCGGAACTCTCCCAGGTGCCGCACCTCGGGGCAGTCGCGCAGCTTCGCGAACGCGCGCTCCCGCAACTGGCGGATCCGCTCGCGGGTGACGCCGAGGGCGATGCCGATCTCCTCGAGGGTGTGGGCCTCCTCGTCGGGATCGAGGCCGTAGTAGAGCGAGAGGATGCGGCGTTCACGCGGGGTGAGGTAGCGGCGGAAGAGGCGGTCGAGGAACTCGCGGCGGAGCACCTCGTCGGTCCGGGCCTCGATCTCGCTCACGTCGCCCATCGGGAGGCGCTCGCCCAGGGTCGCGGCGCGCGAGTCACCGCCATCGACCGGTGCGTCCAGGGACACCTCGGTGACGAACAGTCGCTTCGCCTCGCGGATGTCCTCGACCGACTGCTGCAGGGCGGTGGCGAGTTCCTCGTCGGTCGGCGTGCGGCCGAGTTCCTGGGCGAGGAGGCCCTGCGCCTTCGCGAAGCGCACGACCGCGGTGTTCTGGTTGAGCGGGAAGCGCACCGAACGCGTCTGTTCCGCCAAGGCCTTGAGCACCGCCTGTCGCACCCACCACACCGCATACGAGATGAACTTCACGCCGCGATCCGGGTCGAACTTCCGCACCGCCCGCAGCAGTCCCTCGTTGCCGATGGCGACCAGGTCGCTGAGCTCGAGGCCGTGCCCCTGGTAGCGCTTCACGAACGCGATCACGAAGCGCAGGTTCGCGGTCACCAGCCGCTCGGCCGCCTGCTGGTCGCCGGCGCGGGCCTGTCGCGCCACCTCTCGCTCCTCCTCCCGGTTCGTGATCATCGGGAGATCCTTGATGTCGCGCAGGTACTGCTCGAACGACTCGGCAGCAGCGGGAGCCATGGGCAGGCGAACGTCAGGGTTCGCGCGTGACCGGAGACGAGGCATCACTTCCTCGGACGGCGGGAGATTGTCTGGAAAATGGACCTGCAGATGAGACGCAAGATGGCGAGATCGAGGGGGGTGTCAAGAGCCCGTAAATGTCTACATTGCAATGACTTACGGTGCTTCAACTTGGCCCGTTTCGGCACATCCTCCACATGTAACTTCCCCACCCGGTGTGCGCAGAATGCGCAACCCGTTGTGGCAGCATGGCCTGGGATGGTGCGGGGATGTGGACGACTGTGGAGAACGGCGATTCAGCTGGGCTGATTCACCATCTCGAGGGGGAGGATCGAGGTCCATCCCGCCGCGTCGGACCCGGCCATCGCGCCGATCCGGGCGATCAGTGCGGCCCGGACGGTCCCGTCGCGGTTCTTCTTGTCCAGCGCCAGGGCGGCGCGGAACGCCTGCGGATCCAGTCCCTCGGGGAGGAGTATCGGCAGGTCCATCCGACCCAACAGGGTGGCGAGTCGGTCGCTGGTGCCGGGCTCGGTCAGGGCGAGGCGCTCGCCGATCCGGCTCTCGAGGACGAGTCCGATCGCGACCGCCGCGCCGTGGCTGAGGCGGTAGTCGCTGGCGTGCTCCGCGGCGTGGGCGATCGTGTGTCCCGCGTTGAGGATCGCCCGTCGGCCGCCCTCGCGCTCGTCTGCCGAGACGACGGCGGCCTTGATCGCCATCGAGCGACGGAGCAGCTGCTCGAGGGCGGCCTCGTCGCGGGCGAGGATCGCCGGGAGTTCGCGCTCGAGCCAGGCGAAGAGGTCGCCGTCGGCGATCGCGGCGTGCTTGACCGCCTCGACGAGGCCCTCGCGATAGGTGCCCTCGGGGAGCGAGGCGAGCACGCGCGGGTCGGCGACGACCGCACGCGGTTGATGAAACGCGCCGATGAGGTTCTTGCCGTGGGGAGTGTCGACACCGGTCTTGCCGCCGATCGCAGCATCGCACATCGCGAGCGTCGTGGTCGGCACCGCGATCCACGGGATGCCGCGGAGGTAGGTCGCCGCGACGAAGCCGCCGAGGTCGGTGGTGACGCCGCCGCCGATCGCGACGATGGCGCTGCGGCGGTCGGCGCCGAGGGCGAGCAGCTCGTCGCTCAGTCGGGACCACGAGGCGCGCGTCTTGTGCTCCTCGCCGCTGGGGAGGAGCAGGTGGGGCGCGCCGGCGAGGAGGTCGGGGTGGAGCCGGGCGACCGTCGCATCGAGGATCGCGATCGGTCGGTGCCCGGGGAGGTGGTGCGCGATGAGCGCGTCGAGTCGGTCGAGGGCGCCGGCCTCGACGACCAGCGGCGTCTCGCCCGCCGCGTGGCGGAGCACCAGGGACGTTACCAGACGACGTCCCCGACGCCGGCGCGGTGGTTCGCCAGCCGGGCGAGGGTGAAGAGCAGGTCGGAGAGGCGATTCAGGTAGACGAGGAATAGTTCAGGGACCTCCTCGCTCCCCGCGAGGGCCACCACGCTCCGCTCGGCACGCCGGCAGACGGTCCGGGCCACGTGCAGCGCCGCGGCCTTGGGAGTCCCGCCCGGCAGGACGAACGCCTTGAGCGGGGGCAGCTCGGTGTCGGCGGCGTCCATGGCGTGCTCGAACTCGGTCACCCTCGCGGGGGAGAGTTCGGCACGGGCCAGCGCCTCGCGCACCTTCTCGGGATCGGGGGTGGCAAGGTGGCCGCCGATCGCGAAGAGGTCGCGCTGGATCGTCTCGAGGAGATCGTCGAAGAACGCCACGGGTTCGGTGGCACGGACGACGCCGAGGCAGGAGTTCAGCTCGTCGACGTCGCCGTAGGCGGCGACCCGGGGGTGATCCTTGGCGACGCGTCCCCCGCCGAACAACCCGGTGCCGCCGGCGTCGCCGGTGCGCGTGTAGATCTTGATCGTCATGGCGCAAAGATACCGGGGGGTGCGAGCGGCCGCGACGTCAGGAGAGCGCGGCGAGCATCTCCTCAAGGGCGGTGAGCTTCTCGCGCGGCTTGCCCGCGGCGGCACCGCGGCTGGTCTCCAGCGCATCGAGGCGCTGCCAGTCCGCCCAGTCGGTGACCCGCACCCCACGGCCCCGCAACAGCGACACGAGGTCCTCGTCCCCCCGCTCCGGGTGGGGGAGGCGTTCCGCCGCGACATCCGCGAGGAGTGCATCGACCGTCTCGACCGCGCAGCTCTTGTTGGTCCCGATCACCCCGGACGGGCCGCGCTTGATCCAGCCGCAGGCATAGCAGCCGGGGAGGGGCGTGCTGCTCCCCTCGTGCTCGACCACCCGGCCATCGCGGTGCGGGATGACGCCGCGTCCGGCATCGAAGGGCAACCCGTCGAGCGCGACGCCCCGATAGCCGACCGAGCGGAAGACCAGGCCGACGTCGAGGATCGCGGTGGTGTCCGTCGCCACCGCACGGACGCCACCGCGTCCGTCGGGATCCAGTCGGTTGCGGACGAGCTGGATCCCGGTCACGTGATCGCTGCCCAGCACGGCGGTGGGGGAGACGTTGAAGTGGAAGACGATCCGCCGGGGCGCCCCGGTGGGCGTCCGGGTGCTCCACTCGCGCAGCACCTCGAGGTTCTTGAGGAGCGTCCGGTCGTCGCCCTGCTCGACGATCGCCGCGCTGATCGGGTCCAGCACGAGGTCGGCCGGATCGACCACCACATCGACCTCGGGCAGCTCGCCGAGTTCCCGCAGCTCCGGCGTCGTGAAGGCGCCCTGGACCGGGCCACGCCGGCCGAGCACATGCACGGTGCGCACCCGTGAATCGGCCAGCGCCGCCGCGGCATGGGCCGCGATGTCGCTGGTCGCGAGTTCCGCCGGTCGGCGCGACAGGATCCGGGTCACGTCCATCGCGACGTTGCCGAGACCGATGACGGCCGCCGCCCCCTGCGTCAGGTCGAAGCCGAGGTCACGGTAGTCGGGATGGCCGTTGTACCAGCCGACCAGTTCGGTCGCCGCGTGGGAACCCGGGAGGTCCTCGCCGGGGATGCCGAGGCGCCGGTCGGCGCGGGCCCCGACCGCGTAGATCACGGCGTCGTAGTGGGCAGCCAGTTCGGCCGGGGCGATGTCGCGCCCGACCTCGACGTTGCCGAGGTAGCGGACCGTCGGCTGGGTCGCGACCCGATCGAAGACCCGGGTGACCGACTTGATCTTCTGGTGGTCGGGGGCAACCCCGCCACGCACCAGGCCGTACGGCGTGGGCAGGCGGTCGAGCAGGTCGATCCGGGTCTCGGGAAGTGCCTTGAGCAGCGCCTCGGCGGCGTAGAACCCGGACGGGCCCGCGCCGACGATCGCCACCCGCAGCGCGCGCGAAGGAGTCATCATCGGCGGGGAATGTACTCGGGGTCAGGGCGTGGCGAGCTCGGCCACCACGCTGTCGATCGCCTGGATCATCCGGGTGGAGCCCAGGGTGTGGTGGTTCGCCTGGATCGAGAAGACCAGGACGGTCCCGTCCGCGCGCTCGACGTAGCCGCTGAGCGTGTTGACCCGCGAGATCGACCCGGTCTTGGCGCGCACCCGTCCCTCGAGCGGCGTGCCCACGAACCGGCGCCGCAGCGAGCCGGTGTTGCCGGACTGGGGCAGTCCGGCGGCGAACGCCTCGTACGTCGGGTGGCGACGCATGTAGGCCAGCAGTTGGGTGAACGCGCGTGGCGAGACGAGGTTGTTCGCCGCGAGGCCGGAGGCATCGGAGAGCGCGACCTGGGTGCTGTCCACCCCGACGCTGTCGATCAGGAAGCGGCGCTCGACCGCGAGCCCCTCGCGCCACGACCCGCCGGTGCCGCGCAGCTTGCCGAGCTGCTTGACGAGCATTTCGGCGAACCAGTTCTGCGACGTGTTGAGGACCGGGAAGACCCAGTCGCGGAGCGGCCGGGAGGTGACCTCCGCGAGCGCCGGGGTGCCGCGGGCAAGCGCGAAGTCGAACGGATCGACCGTGGACTGGACCTCGCCCAGGACGACGATCCCCTCGTCGCGCAGCGCCTCGCGGAGGGCATGCGCGGCATACCGGTTCGGGTCACCGACGGCGGCGTGCTCGGTCTGCCGTGCCGCCCCCGACGGGAGGACGCCGGAGGCGACGTAGTGGTCGACGGCGGCGTCGCGCAGGATGTCGAACGTGCGCCGTGCGGTATCGGTGCCGATCACGGCGCGATTCTCCACCGCGGCATACCCGATCGCGGGACGCACGCTGATGACCGGCTGGCGACCGACCGAGTCGGCGCGCTCGATCGTGATGTCGATCGCGTTGTCGTTGTAGCCCAGCCCCGAGACCGGGGCGGCGTACCACCAGTTGAGATCGTAGGTCTCCCAGCCGGGATGCACCAGCTCGGCATCGAAGTAGCTGCCATCGCCGACGAGGTCACCGGCGATGCGCCGCACGCCGCGCTCGCGGAGCTGGCGGGCGAGGTCGCGGAACTTGCTCGCCGCGTCCTCGTCGCACGCCCCCGGGACCTGGTCATCGGTGGCGTAGCATCGCTCGCTGAAGGTCGGGTCGCCGCGACCGTAGAGGACCAGGTCGCCGCGCAGTTCCCCGTTCTCGACCGGTCCGGTGCCGTAGAGGGAGGTGCGGACCGTGAAGTCGGGCCCGAGGAGGACCGTCGCGGCGGCCGAGACGACCAGCTTGGTGTTGCTGGCGGGGATGAAGAGCCGCTCGGCGTTGCGACCGAACAGGGGCGTCCCGTCGAGGTCCGCGACTGCCACGCCCCAGAGGTGGCGGTCGAGGCCGGGTGCATCGAGTCGGGCCGCGAGACGTCCGGAGAGTGACTGGC
>ERZ795053.5811-NODE-5811-length-12577-cov-5.506389_pt1 | contig 12577 bp, 8 predicted proteins | sample MGYA00375137_ERZ795053 | MGnify/ENA primary metagenome ERZ795053 (study PRJEB30182, sample SAMN05720284) | activated sludge metagenome | isolation source: Anaerobic digester | place: Hong Kong | collected 2014-12-17 ... | reverse complement strand
GTTCCAATTCCAGCAACTTGTAATTCTATTATTTCATGATATTTTGGTGAATTAAAATCAATTCCTAAATCATTTTTCCAAAAATTATATAATGATAGTGCTCTTTTATAGCTTAATAAATAATTTTCAAATTCATCACCATATTTTGAGGCACTACCAGAAATAACCATCAAATATGAAATATCCTTCATTGATGGATCATTGTTTTTTTGATCATTAAATAATTGAATGATTTGATTGAGCTTTTTACCCAAGGAATTCAATTTTTGTTTTGTTTCATCATAGTCAGATTCCAAATCATCAGAATCGATTCGCCAATATTCAAAACCTCGTTTAAACTTTATTTCAAAAGCGATTTGTATTCTATTGTAAACTGTATCGTAATGAAATATTTCTTTATCAGAATCAAATAACTTCAGATTCGACTTTACTTTATTTAAGATTTCTGAGTCTTCTTTATAAATTTGAATCATATCTTCAAGTTCATCTCTTTTATTTTTGAAATTGAAATATGAAAGGATGAAAAGAACCAAAACAACTGCAAATAGTGCGGTTAGTAAATCAACATAACTTGGCCAGAAAAAATCTTTACGTTTACCATCCATATTAGATTCTTATTAATCTGCGAAAAAAGTTTCTTTTTTCTGGTTTCTTTACAACAGGATCATTCTTTGCCCTCGTAGTTCGCTTTTTCGTTTCAGCTTTTTTTACAGCTTCAATTAGTGTATTTTTTATTTCCTGAATTTCAGTATTAGTCTTTGAGATATTATCAAAGATGCTTTTTATTTCTCCATTAAGGTTAACCTTTTTGTTAAGGTCATCAAGTTTTAATTCAATTGGTTCCAAGTGGTTTAATTTCAATAATGGATTCGCATCAATTCTGAAATTCATAGCTTCTTGAATTTCTTTGCGAATATTATCGCTAAGAGTTTGTATTTCTTTGAATTTATTTTCGAAGTAATCATTTATTGCATCTGTAGATTTGTGTTCATGTTGTTTCAATAATTCAAATTGCTTGTCAAGATAATTTAGGTTTGCATCAATTCTAGTTAATACTTCGTTACCAAGATATTCCTTAGTGCTAATTTGATCGCCTAAATTATTTAAGCTATCCTCAAATGATTTGACCCTGTTTAAAATATTTTCAATTATTTCAACAAATTTATTTGCATTTTCAATAGAATCTGTTAATTCTTTTTGGCTTTCAACGAACCTGATGAATGTTGGACCGGCATCTTTAAGTAATTTGAATACTTTGATATTAGCCTCAGCCATTCGATTGTAACCCATTCTTTTTAATTCGACAAGAAATTCTTTTTGAGTATTTGTATTGTCAACAACTATATTAATATTCTCTGAGAGGCTTTGCACGGAAATGCTTAACGATTTTATGTTTTCACTAAACTTTGAATCAAAAAGATTTATGTTGTTTTCAAATTTATTGTTGAAATCACTGATGTTATTTTTAAGACGATCCAAAGTATCAAACAAAGTAGTGCCAATGTGAGGAAGTAATTCAACTTGTAAAAAATCATAAAAATATTTTTTACCCTCATTACAAATTGCCTTTGATTCCTTGAAATTTTTTGAATTGTTTAAAACGGTTAAGAGTAGCCCAAAAAAACTTGCGGTCATAGCAATTACAACCCCGCCTAAAAATGAATTAATATTAGAATCGGTAATACCACCCCCAAATGCAATTTTTACCAAACCTATAATAACACCGATAAATGTTCCCATTAAACCAATATACAGAGGTAAACTAATATTAGTTGATACAAGATTATCCTTTGACTCAATGTCTCTTTCAACAATATTCTCAATAATTGAGAAATCGGCAGTTCCACTATTCTTTTTTAAATAACTATTTATAGTATCAATTACATTTTTTAATTCTGAACTAAAATGTTCATCTAAATTAATCTGTTGATATGATCCCGATGAATAGTCACTTGCTAATTCATATTCACTTTCATTTCGCTTTGGAAAGTAGCTTGAAAGAATTCCCATACGTCTTTTAGTGAGATAGAAAAAATATAGTTGTAAGGAAACAACAATAAAAACTGCAATTAGCTCAATAATTATGTGAATGGTATCCATATCAAACAAATTGAATTTTAATTTTTTGTGTAATTACCCATTTGTCATTTTCCTTTTTAACAATACCAGATTGCAGAACTTCTATATTTTGATTTGGATTGTCAGGAAACTCATCAAAATCACAAACTATTTCTAAGAAACTATTAACACCTGCCATTGCTCTTTTAATGGCATTCCCTTCTGAAATAATTGATAGTTCTCCAATATCTGGATTCAAATCTTCAGTAGTAATTAAAAAAATTGAGTCAGCCCTCTTTTCTCTGCTAGTTCTTTGTTCATCAAAAGAATTGTCATCACCAGGAGCTAAGGTATAATAAATGGTTTTAGGAATAAATTCGTTAATATCCTTTTTTGATAGCTTATTTATATGATAAATCATACCGACAATTGGATAGAAAAATAAAGAATCAGTAATTTCATCTCCAGATTCAACCATTTTTCTGCGTTTATCATAACCAGTTGTAAGATTTACATTGCATTTTGAAACCATATAATTCTTAATCGCACTTAGATTTGTTTCTATTCCAAAATGCCTACGGAATGACAAATCTGGTATGTCATTCATACTAAAGAAAATATCGATAAATTCATTAAATGATTTTGACAATTGATTAAATATTGATTCTTTATGTGCATCAATCTCATTGTATTTTTTATAAGATTCACCCTTATTCTCAAACCCGAGGTAATTAATTGCATCAAAATCTCTTTTGTAATCAAAAGGTTGATATAAGCCACCAAAGCAAGTTGCTTCTTTTCTATTTGAAGAAGGTAAGATAACTTGTATCTTAGCATCAATATTAAATACATTGGATGCAAAGTATATACAAATTTTTTCGATGTAATCTTTTGTCTGAATTAAGTCAAGATATTTACTTCCATTACCTGTAAATATTATGCATTTTGGAACCGGGTGAGAATTATGCAACAATAGTTTGAATGAATGATAAATTAGTGATGATGTATGAAGTATGTAAGATAATTTAAATTCACCTTTATTTAGTTCACTTTGAATATTACTTTTATCGTTATTTTGAAGCCAAAAGTTTATTATCTCATCAGAACCGTAGTTTGAAATAAATTCTTCGTTAAGATTTTTTAATGTGGTTGATTTCAACTTATCAACCATATTTTCCTTAATTCTTAAGTATATTCCATTTGAACGTTCGTCTTGGAATTCACTATATCCGTTTCCCCACAAGATATTTGCACCAAAATGAAATGAAGATCCTAAAATTGGTCTAACAACTGAATCAACAGTCCGAAAATACATCAAGTCTGTTGTTCCACCACCAATATCAAGGGTTAGAACAGAACTTGTATCTTCAATTTTTTCAGCTCCAGTTGCGTCTTCTTGGATTTTAGAATAATAATAATATGGAGCTTCTGATTCTGTTATATTTCTTAAATTTGAATCTTTGTCTCCTTTAAATATATTTTCATACTTATTACCCCAAATAGTATTGTAAGTAAATTGAGCCCCGGGGGTGAAACTTAATGGTGAAAACCATGAAATCTTTGATTTTTTGGGATCACCATCATTAAAAATAGTCTTTAAACGCAGTAAGTGAAACAGTTCTTCAATAAAGACCTCTATAGATTCTTGATATTTGTTATCTGTTTTAACATTCCATTTGAGGTTCGATATATACTTTTGATTTAAATGAGTTACATTATTGGCTTCCTTCTGATATGTAAAAGCAATATTTGAGTTAAGTAAACATTTTTTTTGATTTGAGGCAATTGAGTCTTTTTCGTAAATTACAGTTCTAAAGGGAAATTCATATTTCTCTTGATCGAAAATAGAAGGAACAAATTCCTGCTTTTGAACTTCGAAGAATTCTGGAAAGTCAGGCAATACAGTATGATGCTCAAAACAATCAATCCATCTAAATTGTGGTTTTTTGTCCTTAGACTTATTTAATAATGCAACAGGTTGCTCGTTTATTGGTAGTTCAAATTTTTTAGGAGAAGATTGATGATTATGGTCATCTGTGTAGGCAATAAATGTTGTTGTTGTTCCAAAATCAATTGCATAATCAATAGTTTTGTCTCCCAAAACTTTTTCTTTCCATTTTGGAATAATCACTCCTGAAATAGGAACATCATAAACATTTGGTAAATTGATTTTTATAAAATCAAAACAGAAATTTGTCGAAAAATAAGTTGATCCAACAATTGTCTTATCTTTTTGAAGAATGGTCCTATTTTCACTGTTTATTATGTATGTTGTCGCTTCATCTGGATTAATTATCATTTGATCTTTTCCGAATTCGATATTAAAGTCGTCATTGTTGAAAGTGTAATTATTATCTTGAACAACAAACATCAATCGATAAAAGTCATTGAAGTCAGATACTTCTTCTCGGTCATTTGAAACAACTTTAATGAAAGGAAAGATGCCCAAATTCATTTTTATTGATTCTACATTTGACAACTCAATAATTTTCCCATCGATTTCGCTAATCTTGGTTTTTTGGTAAGTTTTCGAAAATCTTTGGTTTTCTTTTTTTATTACAATTTCAACAGTATCTGAGTCCTTTTCGTTTATTGTAACTATTGAAGATATATTTTTAAAATCAAAATCTTCAAAAAAAGCTTTTGTTAACGGTAACAAATAATCAGCAGTGCGTTCATCTTTTGAATTATTTGCATAATAGAAGCAATCTTCATTTATTCTAAAATTCAACCTTACTAGACATTGCTCAAAATAATCTGAACCTGGTCTTTCTTTAGAAGATTTGAGAGTAATAGAATTGTTTAGAATTAAATTATTGGGAGAGTTAAGATCCATCAGGTCTAAATCGATATTCCCAATCTCCCGAGAGTGATTTTCAATATATTTCCATATTGGTAATTCTACTCTAAAAACAGAATCACCCTGCTCATTTATAAAATCATAAATAAACTTTTTAATCCTCGTGTCTCTTTCATTAAATAATCTCGTTTTTGTAAAATAAGGTCTCTTAGTCAAAGGATTAATAATCTTTAATTTTGTAATATCATTAGGGGTAGTAAAGAAGCCAGTAAAAGGAGAGGTTCCTGCTATTGGTTCACCATCAAGTTTTATAATATGAATTGTTTTAAACGAATTAAAAGAGTCATCATTAAGAAATAAATTGATTGTTTCAGCAACCAAGTTTTCTTTGTATCCATCAACCTCTTGTAATAAGAAAACTTTGTTATCCTGTTTACTCCTTTTAATTTCCTGTTCCTTGATTACCTTTTGTTCTTTAAATTCTTTTTGTAAAATACTAGTTTCTGTTTCTCGATTCCAAGTTATTATTTGAAGGTTTTTGCCTTCATTTATATGAGAGTTCCAATTATAAATTAACTCGAAAATATCTAAACAGTCTGATACTAATTTTTTATAAGCTTCGCCTGAATTATTTGTTCCATTTAATTCATCTTGATATACCAAGCCAAATGCTGCATCAAATAGATGAATCCTCGCAAACGGGGACGGAATTGCATTGAGCGATTTATCATTTCTAGACTCTAGAACTTTAATGTTCGTAATATCAGAATCACTAAATGGCTCTGAGTCATGCCATCCAGTTTTATCATGATTTCTTTGTATTATATTGAGTTTATAATTTTCCATTGTCTTGTGATTTAAAATTAGTTTGAACAAATTCAGTCGAACCAAGCCAACACATTGTTAAATATTGGCAATACTTTAAACTATCTTTTAATAAGCGAACATCTTTATCAATTGTAGTTTTTGAAATCCTATTCAATAAATCGCTTTTATCAACAGGTTTAGAAAAATATCCATCAAATAATCTTTTTTCAGATTCATTCCCATAAACTAGATGATTGAATGATTTATTTACTTTTAAATTAAAAGGGATAAAACTTCGCTGATTTTTTTCCAGCTCACTTATCCATTTGCTGTAAAACTCATTTAAGAATATTTCAAGACCATTTTCTTCGTCAGCAAAAAAATCATTTTGAAAGAAATTTGTAGAAAAATCATTTGCCTTGCAAAATGATAAGTTTTTACAGTTTTCTTTTATCTCTGTATGAATTTTACTAAGTAAATGCAAAGTTGTTAGTTTAGTTTTAATCATGTTTCGGGTAGTATTCCCAATATTTTTAAAATTAACCCCTTGAACATTTCCGCCAATACAATACTCTTTAACTTCACCATTCCTATGGTTATTTCTCTTTGCAAAATGAACAATTGAAATAGCTCCTAATAGTTCGACTAAATGAGCTTTATTAGGCTGAGTTTTTTCATTATTTTCATAACCTTCTGTTTGCCCGTCTAAATCGGCAATGTAATATAGAGAATTATATTGCTCCATGAAATCAGGATTATTGTAGTAAGTTAATGCTGATTTTGTTTTTGTCATAAAATCATTTGAATCAATGTCACTTGTTTCTTTTGCTTCCTTTAATTTGAAATAAGGCAATACAGACAATGCTCCAATTTGGCAATCTCTTATAGCAGGGTTATCATTTTGTCTTAAGTTTTTTAATAGTAATGGAAATCCTGCGGCTCCAGTTCCACCAAATACTGAACTGATTATAAATATTCTATCATCATTACCATAAATAGATTTGAATGTTCTAAATGCTCTACCTCCAAATAATGAATTTAATGCCATGCTACCCATATGTGGATTTCCTTTAAACCCTACATTCAGAGGTTGTTTAAAATTTTGCTCTGAGTAAAGTAATGATAATAAATCTTTTGTGGTTGGACTTAGCTTTTTAATTTTACCAAGGCTAATAAAATCTTGAAATGGTTCTTTACTACCCTCATCAAAATCAATATCATCTTTCAATGATTTGTCCGTTGAAGCGGTTTTTAAGGTTGAAACTTTTGTTCTGAAATAACCATCTGTGATTTTTGAATTATCACCATAGACGACTCTATTTATATCTGAATATAAACGGATCAATCTTTTACAGTCATTTAGTTCTTTTAAATCTTTATGTGGATCTATAATAATTGGAATTACTTCATCGAAATCACCTGGTTTAATACCTGCTGAAAGCAGCATTATTAGTGATTTAATGACTCTTGACCCTGTGCCACCTATACCGAAAACAAATAAACGTGCCATATAAATACTTATTTAATGTGATTAAAACGGAGTTCTATCTCCCATTGGACTTAAACTTAATGGGGAAACCCTTCTAACAATTATTGAAATCAATTGACAGAGAATTGAAACTCCAAGAAAAAGGAATTTTGCATAACCGAAATTAATTAGACTCTGCCATACAAGTAAAAACATTGTTGGGATTGTAAATGAATTAAGATAAGTACTACCGACAATAAAAGTTAGTATCCCAACGATTAATGCAGTAAAAAACATCCATTTAAACCAAAACTTTCGAGAATAATATTTCCCAAATCTTCTGTTAAAATAAAAGTAGTACAACAAGCAAGATATAATTGTTACAAAAATCAAAATGATTGCTGACCACTCATAAATTTGATTAAAGAAAGCATCTCTTACTAATCTTCCTTGGGCGCCATGATCCCTTAAATAGTGAGCCCAGGTTGTACCAAGAATCTGTAATAAAACATCATAAAGGAATTTTCCTAATATACTCCACATATTGTTATTATTTAGTTAGTACTATTTGTAAATTTTCAAATAAAACTTTGTTATCATCGGGGAAATAAGATTGTTCAAAACCGGAAATCACCTTCTTCAAACCAAAAGTTTTTGACCTTTGGTTCTCATCTTCCTCCTCATTAAGTTCATTTATCCAATCAGGTCTGGAATAGTTTAAAGACAATTTTAAAATTGATACACATTCTGTAATCCCAGTTACTTGGAATTTCAGCAAATGCGTACATTTATTTGTAATTGGTAGATCGTCTATATCTGTGTTTTGATAAGGTAACTTTTGAATATTGACAATTTTAACATTACCATTCCTTATGCTAAATTTTAAATTCTTTTCAAGATAATCATTAGAATGAGTATATGTTGGCAAAGAACTTAAATCAATCCCAACCCAGAAACTTAGTGAATCGAGAGAATTTCTTAAATCTATTTCTTGAATACTTAAAAATGAATTTTCAAAGTTTTCACATGGCATTGCAATAAAATTTGCTGATGTCTCAGTGTATGGTAAAACAGAATAGTAAAGATTTGAATATTTAATGCCAAATTCCAGAAAGTTACTTGGTTGTTTTAGTTGATCTATTGACTTTTTAATATCTTTTAAGATTAAATTAATATTCTCATTTTCACCTTGAATATATAAGAAATAAGGACTGTTTGAGGTAGGATTATTGTTTGAGCAGATTGAACTCCGATATTCAGAAAACAGGCAAATAAATGATGAGCAGAAATTTTTAGACTGATTAATAATTGGATAAAGATTTGAAGTAACCGTCTCAGTATATTTACTTTTATTTTGTTCTGGAGAAAATATAAAGTCAGAAATTAACAGGTTAACAGAATTCCTCCCATTATAATTATTTATTGTGTCTAACATTTGTGGAATGTAAGTAGTTCCATTCCAGGAAGGAAATTTCCCGTATAGGACATCATCAATTACTTTTGTGAACTGAATTTTTTTACTCGATTTATCTGATTCTGACATATAATAGAAATGTAATTTCCCATCAAACTGTGAATTAAGTCTTTCAATAATGTCTGTTATAAATTTTTGAAATTCAGTTGCTGGTTGGGTAGATGGCATATAACCTGCCATACTACCAGATGTTTCCAAGAAGATGTTTATTTGATTAATTGATGGTTCTTTCTGTTTAGCGAAAGTTGAGTCAACTTGTGGACAACAATTCTCATCTAATCCGTATTTAATACAGTCAGTTTTACAATTATGTCCACAACTACTTAATAATATTATTACCAGAAAGAAAATGTAAGAATATTTCATAATGATCTATTTTTTTCAAATTTATTACTTATTGATAATATTGAGGGTAGGGAATTTGGCTCTTTTAGTTTTGCATTAGGTGGGTAGTGTGAAAGGGCAAAACTAAATGTGCCAAATGCGGGCTGGCAAAACAAAAAATGCGGGTCGGCAATCTTTATTTTATCTTCTTTTTTATATTTCATTTTAATTTTCATTATGTCGCTGTCTTTTTAGGCTTGTTGGTAACGTTCCCAGGATAAGTGCAGTACCGGATTGGTTACCTGTCTCTCTGTTGGCTGGGTACGATATTTATTAATTTCATTTAATTCCACTTTAGCCGGTATTGCATTTATCCTGTGTTGTAAGTAGTACTATTTTTTAATATTTATTCTCTTGTAATTGAGTCATTATTCAGATAAATTCCTCTCGTAAATCCCAAGCTGTCAAATTTTATCAATATGTTTTTTAATTCAATGTCACCATATTGCCCCTTAGACCTAACTTCAATTAAAAAATCTTTATTAACTCTCTCAAAGTTATCTGTTATTTCATAGTAATTACTCTTTGAATTAACGATTTGGCTACTTAGCATTTTTAAATCGTCAAAGTAATCATTTCTAATAAGATTCTCCATGTCAGCAAAGTCGGTTGATTCACTTCTATTTAATTTGTGAATTAGGTATAGATTAATAATTATTGAACTTATGGAGATTATTGAAAGCAGTAATATAATTAAGGTCCATTTTTTCATTGTGTCTTTCTTCAGTATTACTTACAACTACGTTATATTCCCACCCCTATTACGTTTATTTCCGCTTTATCCGCAATATTCAGTACTCTGTTATAAATATTTACAATGGAATAACTTCGCTCAGGAGCGGGGTTTACGCAGGTAGCACCCATTTGTAAGCAGGTATAAAACGGTTTATATAATTTGGTGTCGTCGTGCTGTTGCACAGGTTTATTTTTAGCCTCGCTAAGCTAAGCAATAAAATGTTTGGAATGATTTTAAATTAGGGGCATAAAAAAACTACCTCCCTTTGCAGGGCAGGTAGTTTTTTGAGCAGCGGCACTGTCGCGCTTATCCTCAATTAAACATTTATGAAGCTATGCAGAAGATTTGGATAAACGTTCGAGCGCTTCTGCTGCCCAAACCGGTGCGGTATCTCCAAGTTCGTTGCTGTTAGTCAGCGCATCCATCAGGTTTTTATACTCCAGTTTTTCCTTGTCGGTAAAAAGCGCATTCAGCACATGGTGGGCTCCCTGCCTGATGTGCAGCGAGTGTCCGGTACTTTCAACCAGCTCCAGGACCGGCAAAATACTTCCCCTCCCGATTTTGCGCAATCCTTCGGCGGCCATCCACCGGAACTCCGTTTCGTGGTCGTGCATCATTTTAATGAGCACCGGCAGACTGTTCACCGAGGCAATATCTTCCAGGGCTTTGGCGGCTTCCCAGCGCAACTGGTGATTTTTGGCACGCACCAGGTAATGAAGGTCTTCCAGCACCTCCTCCCCTTTGGCCTCAAGCCAGTGTCTTGCATCTTTCCGTTTGATGGTGCTGTCGTCCATCAGGTCGTTTAACAATGCCCTTACTTCGGGTTTCAATTTTTCTTCGTTTATTCCTGTTTCAGGATTTACATTCGTTTTCATTTTATTTCGTTTTATTGTTATTTATTTAATTGATTATCCGCTTATGTACCGAGTAAAATCTCTCAAGATGTTTTTCCCGCAGTTTTCGCAGAAAACGCTGATACATATACTGCCTTTCTGCGCAAATCAGCGGGATTAGCGAGTAATTTTGTTTAGCGGTATCATTGCGGATTAGCATATTTATTTATTTTAATTTCTTTGTGCAATGGCATTTCCAATGGGATTATGCGATTCAACCATTTTATAGATCATCACTTTTGCAAAGTCTTCCACCAGGAACCAGGCGATACAATAAGCCCAGACAATTCCGGCAAGTTTCCATCCAATGGGTGTCATGAACAAACCGTAAACGGCGATGAGGGTGGCCACTGCCTGGGTGATGATAACTGCAAAAAGCAGGGTATTGGAGGGCCGGTCAGTCCAGAAATTTTTCCGGGTACGGGTAACGAAGATCGTAAGGTGTCCGGCCACTGAAAGTTTCAGGTAAATGAGTGTTTGCAGCAGTTCCTGCGACATTCCGAGGTATTGTTTTCCGATATAAAGCAACCCGAACGATTCAATAACACCGATGGTTCCCAAAACCGTGCTGAGCGTAAAAACCAGCGGCATATTCCAGGCTTCAGGGTGCATGGCGCTTTTAGCCCGGTCGTAGGCGATGGAAATGATGGCTCCGTCGTTGAGCAGGGCCAGCAAAACGATCATCACGGCGGTTACCGGGTAAAAATTAAAGGTAAGGATCGACAGGGTCATGAATAGCAGCACCCGAATGGTTTCGGTGATCCGGTAAATGGTGTAGCTGTTCATCCGCTGGAAAATCTTCCGGCTCTCTTTAATGGCATCAATGATCACCGACAGTCCGGGAGTAAGCAGCACCATGGCGGCAGCGGCACGGGCAGCATCGGTGGCCCCTGAAACGGCGATTCCGGCATCCGCTTTTTTGAGGGCGGGAGCATCATTTACACCGTCGCCATTCATTCCTACAATGTGTTTTTTCTTTTGCAACACATCCACAATATGATATTTATGTTCGGGGTACACCTCTGCAAAACCATTGGCTTTTTCAATCCGTTCTTCCATTTGTCCGGCTTCATGGTGTTTGGTATCCATGAACAAACTTGCATTCAGAATATTATTCCCGATTCCCAGTTTGCTGGCTGTTTCGCGGGCAATGGCTTCCTGGTCGCCGGTAACCATTTTCACCGAAATTCCCATTTCTTTGGCCTGATCGATCACCGCTTTACTATCGTCGCGGGGCGGGTCAAGGAGGGGCAGCAAACCGAGGTACTGCCATTTGTTTTCTGCTTCGGCCACGGCAACTCCCAGGGAGCGATATCCCCTGCCAGCCAGTTCATCAATCTCCGCTTTAACATGGGCGGCAGTTGCTTCGTCGGGTTTGCACAGGTCGAGGATCACTTGCGGAGCACCTTTAGAGACGAGGTAGGTATGTCCTTTTTCATCTTTCACTTTGGCTTCCGTGCGTTTGATCACCGGGTCAAAGGGTTTAAAACTGAGTGTTTCAAAATGATCATTGGCAGCGATATCCGTTTTGGCGTTGAAAATAGCCGTATCGATGGGGTCGTCATCTTCAGCACGGGAGGCGAGTTGGGCAAACCGCAGGATTTCATCACTTGAATGTCCGTTTAGTGTGATCACCTCACCCACCTCCAGTTTGTTTTTGGTAAGTGTTCCTGTTTTATCAGAACACAAAACATCAATCCCGGCCAGTTCCTCGATGGAAGACAATTTCCTCACGACGGCCTGTTTTTTAGAGAGTAATTTGGCTCCAACCACCATGGTAACTGATAACACGGTAGGCATGGCCACCGGAATGGCAGCGATGGTAAGCACCAGCGAGAATCTGAGAATGGTCAGGAATTCATCGCCCCGGAAGAGGCTCACGGCCAGAATAGTTGCTACCAGGATCAGCGCAATGATGATGAGGTAATTCCCGATTTTGAGCACGGCTTTCTGGAAG
>ERZ795053.5809-NODE-5809-length-12581-cov-4.617116_pt1 | contig 12581 bp, 15 predicted proteins | sample MGYA00375137_ERZ795053 | MGnify/ENA primary metagenome ERZ795053 (study PRJEB30182, sample SAMN05720284) | activated sludge metagenome | isolation source: Anaerobic digester | place: Hong Kong | collected 2014-12-17 ... | reverse complement strand
TCTGCTCAGCCGTTGCCTTTTCGCTTGTGTTCAGGCTGTCGAGCGCGAAGCCCACCGTGTAGATCTCGATACCCTTGGCCTTCATGGCGTTGCACATGGCAATCGCATTGTCGGACAGGAAGGATGTATCCTGGTCCTTCCAGCCTCGATAGGTATTGTAGACACCATCCGTCATCAGGATCGCCACCTTCCGCAGTTTCGGGGCGCCCGCTTCATTGGTTTGGGTGAGCAGGTCATAGCTCTGCGGTGCGCTTTCGCCTGTCCACACCGAGTCCCACGACGGTGAAAGCATGTACCACGAAAATGCCGTGCCCAGCACGCCCGCCGTTGCACCATAGGCTTCGAGGCCGTTGATCTTGGCGGCGAGCGCCGTCTTGTCGTTGGTGAGCGGCAAGATCTGGTTGGCATTTGCCACGTCGAAACAGGTGCCGTTCTGCTCATAATTCCAGAAAGTGGCTGGGTCGGCCACCGTGGCGCCTACCGCGGAGGTCGCGGCGTTTGCAGAACTGTCAGGCCCCTTCGGCATGCGCGACCCGTCGTGGGCGTTGAACCAGGCGCCGCTTCCCGGCGCCGCTTCGGTCAGATCGAAGTGCCAGCCGGAATCATAGAACCGGTCGGTTACACAAGGCATGATCTTCCAGTTGGTGAACTGCTGTGTCTGGTACTGCGAGCACGACCAGTTGCCGCCTGTTTCACTGCCGCCGCTCCCCGTACCGTTCGTGCAGGCCTTGTACCAGCCCGTCCATGTCGGCCCGAGATCGGTGAGCTTCTTCATCATGCTGTTGCCCTGGCCATCCTGTTCCACCCGGACCCGCGTCGAGAACGGGACGATGGCGACCTTCGACGAGTATTCGGACTGGTCATCCCACACGACGGTATCGACCAGGGTCTTGGCGGCCTCCTTGAGCGCGGTGATCTTGCTGCCGCTGGTGCAAGGTCCTTCGCCATCGTCACACATCGACCCGGTCACATCCAGCATGAGAGCGATCTCGAGATCGCCACCGGTTGTGCTGCCGACTTCGGCGCTGCCTTTGGCCCCGCTGTCCGGAAACAGGGCGAGCGTGGGTATCGAGAGGACCTTCAGGAACGAGGTATCGATCGCAGCATTGCCCTCGGCCAAGATGCCGGTTCCCGCATCATTCATCTTGAACGTGAAACTCTGGTTTTGCAGTTCCACAGCCGCTGCGGTGTTGTTGTCAAAATAGATCTGCGCCGCCTGTAGGGCCTGGGCTTCCGTGTCTCCATTCATCAGCGCCCGGGTGCCGGCCAGCACGGCTGCGTCGAGGCCGCTGCGAACCTGGGTCCTCGCGGTGTGAAGCCGTGCAAAGTCGACCGCACCGCCGACGATGCCGAACATCGGAACCGCCGAAATGGCCATGATGGTTCCCATGTTTCCGGATGTGTTCGCCAGAAAACGCCGGAGCGCTTGCAAGATTTGCCTGTTCATCGATCTGTCATCCCTCGGGGGCGCTGCCCAGACAGATGGGGCAGCGGGGGACAGGCTACCCGCTAGAACCTAAGGCGATGATACCAAAGGTTGTATTTTGAAGAAAAACGGCATCATTGGTTGATGACTGGCTTCCGGACTTCAGACAAATTTATGTGGTTCGAGTACCGGTCCGCTATTGAGTCAGAAAGTCACCGCACTTCGGTGCCGGCAGGTCGCCCCATGGCATGATCGGCACGGTCGAGGTGGAGTTCTGCGGTGAGCCTTCGATCAGTTTGTCGGTGTAGGCGAGGTAGACCAGCACATTGCGCTTGGCATCGCAGCCCCGGACGATCTGCATCTTCTTGAAGAACAGCGAACGGCGCTGCCGATAGATCTCTTCGCCCTGTTCGAACTTGGCATTGATCTTGACGGGCCCCACCTGGCGGCATGCGATCGAGGTCTCCGAACGCTCCTCGGCAAAACCCGCCCAGCCCTTCCAGCCGCCGATTTCCGGCACCGTGAAATAGCATGACACGCCTTCGATATCGGGGTCGTCCAGCACATATGTCGCCAGCTTGGCGTCAGGCGACAGCATGCGCCACACGGTCGTCTTCTTGAAGATCAGCTCCGGATCGTCCTGCGCCACGGCCGGCATGGTGGCAAAGATGCCGAACGCTGCGGCGGCGATAAGCTGTCTGATCATGGCAAGTCCTTTCCCGTCATCCGGGCCTTGCCGGATGACTGAGAGGTAGTCATGTACCGGCCAAAATCAAGCGGAAGCGTTGAGCGCGGCAAACCCCTCCGCCAGATCGGCGATGAGATCATCGGCAGCCTCGAGCCCGATGTGGAAGCGCAATCCGGGCACATGGGCCGTCCATTCCGTTGCCGTGCGGACCGGAACAAATGGGATGGCAAGGCTCTCATAGCCGCCCCAGCTGTAGCCCATGCCGAACAGGGTGAGCCGGTCGAGGAATGCCGCCACCGCTTCCCGGCTGCAAGGCTTCAGCACGATGGAGAACAGGCCGCAGGCGCCCTTGAAATCGCGCTTCCACAGGTCATGGCCTGGCGCATTGGAAAGGGCAGGGTAAAGCACCGTCTCCACCTCGGTCCGCCCACGCAGCCACTCCGCCACCTTGATCGCATTCTTCATGTGGCGCTCAAGCCGGACATCCAGCGTGTGGATGCCGCGGAGCGTCAGGTACATGTCATCGGGGCCGGCGAACATGCCCATCTGCTCGTAGGACTCCTTCAGCTGGGGCCAGGTCTCGGCAGTGCAAGTGACCGTACCCATCATGGCATCCGAGTGGCCGACAAGATATTTCGTGGCGGCCTGGATGGAGATGTCGCAGCCGTGCTCGAAGGCCTTGAAATAGTGGCCGGCTCCCCAGGTATTGTCGAAGATGACGAGGGCACCGGCTTTGTGCGCGGCTTCCACGATGGCCGGAATGTCCTGCACCTCCATGGTCTGGGAACCAGGGCTCTCGCAATAGACGACTCTGGTGTTGGGCCTGATGAGGCCGGCGATGCCACGTCCGATGAGCGGGTCATAATAGGTCGTCTCGACCCCGAGGCCCTTCAGGAGGCCGTCGCAGAACTGACGAGCCGGATTATAGACCGTGTCGACCATCAGCAGGTGATCGCCGGTCTTGAGAAAGGCGAGCAGGGCGGTGGAAATGGCCGCCATGCCCGACGGCGTAACTTTGGCCTTGTGCCCGCCCTCGACCAATGCAACTGCGTCTTCCACCGCCCGAGATGTCGGTGTGCCGCGCCTTCCATAGACATAGGGCTGTGACCGGTCGTGCAGCGCGTGGGCGGAAGGAAACAGCACGGTTGACCCGTGGTATACGGCCGGGTTGACGAAGCCATGTTCGGCGTAGTCTCGCCCGGCAGCCACCAGTCGGGTCTGCGGCGACAAGGCGGCGAGATCGAGTTTTGATTTTGACATTGGGTCACCCGGTTCGGTTGCAGGCTTCCGCTAGCACGCGAATCATCGCCGGAAAAGTGTACAGTCGGACGCGGTAGGCGTAGGTACGGTGATGCAAGAGGGGATGCACAATGCCGAAGGGATACTGGATCGCCCATGTCGACGTCGATGACATGGATGTCTACAAGAACTATATCGCCGCCATTCAGGGGTCGTTCGCCAAGTTCGGCGCGCGCTATCTGGTGCGCGGCAGCCCACCGCCCCACACCGAGGGGACCAACCGGCCGCGCACGGTGGTGATCGAGTTTCCATCGCTCGAGGCAGCGCGTGCGTGCTACGAGTCGGCCGGGTATCAGGAGGCCAAGCAGCACCGGCTCAAGTCGGCGTCCGCCGACCTGTTGGTGATCGAAGGTTACGACGGAGCACAACCCGGATCATGAGGTTCACCCGGCGGCGGCCCTCCGTGACCGCGCCAGCACAGCTTGCACCACATCATTTGAGATTCCGAAGTCATGGAACTGGCAACCCGATCGGTCGATTCCCTTCTTCACGGCCGTAAGCTCGTCCCAGGCGAGACCTGCGAAATCGCCCCGAACCTGCTGTTTCGCAGGCAGGGCCAGATCAAATTCCTGCCGAATGCGCGCAATGTCGTGGGGCGGTCGGGCCTCAATGCCGAAGCCCGGGCCTTTCTGTCGCGGCCCCAGGCAGCGCAGCCTGACTTGCCCACCGGCATTTTCGAGATGCGTGACGTGCTTCTGGCACCCCCCTATGGCATGATCCTCGACCTCAACAACCAGTGCTGCTGGACCGGCAGCATGCTGGGCTGGAGCGAGCGCGACTTTCAGAAGAGCGAGAAGCCGGACAACTTCACCGCGTTGGAAAAGGCCATCCGCTTCGATCTGCCAAAGGCGGATGACATCCACGAACTCGAGACCGCGGTGCTGATCTCGGCCCCGCACTATTTCAATTATGGCCACTGGCTCCTGGAGTTCCTGCCTCGGATCGATCTGGCGTTGTCCGCGGGTTTTGGCGATCTGCCGCTCTATGCCCACCCCGGCCAGGACTGGAGCGAGACCCTTGCGCGATGTCTCGGTCCGGTGAACTTCGTGCCCCATGCGTCGGCCAGTGCCTCCTTCACGCGGGTGAAACGGCTGATCGTGCCGAGTGTCGCCCGCATCCAGAACAGCGGCGATGACGTGGCACTGAAGGCCGCCTGGGCCAGGCTGAGTGACGGGCTGGCGCACATGGCACCCGCCCCGGATCCATTCGCCAACAGGAGCCGCGGGCGGAAGATTGCCGTCTCGCGGCGCGGCTGGACCAATTCCGTGAATCTCCGCCGTCTCATCAACACCAACCGGATGGAGCGGATGCTGGTGGACCAGGGCTTCGAGATCCACCAGCCTCACACGATGTCTCTCGCCGACCAGCGCAATCTCTTCCACGATGCCGACGTCATTGTCGGTGAAGACGGATCCGCGCTTCACAACACGATTTATAGCCGGCCCGGCACCCGCATCGGTCTCGTGGCCATGGGACGTATCAACTACTTGCATCTGCTGACCGCCGCCGCACTTGGCCACTGGGTCACATTCATTCCAACCGAGATCAGCCGGGATCATGAGGCCAACTGGTTTCTGGAAATCTACCGGCTGCGCCCACGGGAGTTGCTCTCGTCCCTCGCGGAGCTTCTCCAGTTCGGGGGGCTGACGTGAGCCCCCTGATGACCTTGATCCTCCGCGTCATGCGTGGCGGGGCCGTGGCCGCGGCCGGCTTCATGGTGCTGGTGATCGGCATCGAGATCTGGAAGCGCTGGCGCTTCGGTGGCTTCGGGTCGATGGGCCGGCACGACGTAACCTTCATGGTCGTGCTGGTGCTGATGCTTGTGGGCTTCTTGTGGCTGGCGCGGTCCATCACGCGCGAACTTCACAAGGACGGCCGGTCAAGGGACTAGGCTGTAGCCTGCGTCGGGGTCGATCCAGGCCATATAGCTCGTGCCGCCTGGATTGGGTACGCCATCGACGAAGAACTGGGCGACATAGGCCTTGCCGATCTGAGAGTGGTCGATGCAGAGGGTCTTGCCGTAGAGCTGGCGGGCGAAGCCATCAAACGGCTGCTGATGATCACAGTGCCCGGCAGCAGCAGCTCTACCATTTCGCGCGATCAGGATGTGCCGCATGCCATTTCCCCGGTTCTGCGCGTGAGAGCATAGCAGCGGCATGTTTCCGTAACGTTAGAAATGCCTCGACAAGTCGATGGACCCCCTTGAACGAGTGGCCCGCACCAAGTACCAAGGCCGCCAATCAGACGGGTGAAGATGATGATGGAATCTGCCAAACGGGTAGGCGAGAAGAAGGACTGGATCAAGGGCGCCACGGGCGACTGGGAGATCGTGATCGGCATGGAGGTCCACGCCCAGGTGCTGGCCAAGTCCAAGCTGTTTTCCGGCGCCTCGGCCGAGTTCGGCGGCGAGCCGAACGACCATGTGTCGCTGGTCGACGCCGCCATGCCGGGCATGCTGCCGGTCATCAACGAATTCTGCGTCGAGCAGGCGATCCGCACCGGCCTGGGCCTCAAGGCCCAGATCAACAAGCGTTCGGTCTTCGACCGCAAGAACTATTTCTATCCGGACCTGCCGCAGGGGTATCAGATTTCCCAGTACAAGCAGCCGGTTGTGGGCGAGGGCCAGGTCCATGTCGACGTCGATGGCCGGTCTGTCGAGGTCGGCATCGAGCGCCTGCATCTGGAGCAGGACGCCGGCAAATCGCTTCACGACCAGCACCCCAACATGAGCTTCGTCGATCTCAACCGGTCGGGCTGCGCGCTGATGGAAATCGTCTCAAAGCCCGACATGCGCTCGGCCGACGAGGCCAAGGCCTATGTGACCAAGCTCCGCCAGATCATGCGCTATCTCGGCACCTGCGACGGCAACATGGAGCAGGGGAGCCTGCGCGCCGACATCAACGTCTCGGTCCGCCGCCCGGGTGGCGACTTCGGCACCCGCTGCGAGATCAAGAACGTCAACTCGATCCGCTTCATGGGGCAGGCCATCGATTACGAGGCCAGGCGCCAGATCGGCATCCTTGAGGACGGCGGCGCGATTGATCAGGAAACCCGCCTGTTCGACGCCCGGAAGGGCGAGACGCGCTCCATGCGCTCCAAGGAGGAAGCTCACGATTACAGATACTTCCCCGATCCTGATCTGTTGCCGCTTGAACTTGAGGATGCATGGATCGACCAGGTGAAGTCCACCCTCCCGGAACTGCCGGACGACAAGATCGCCCGCTTCATGAAGGGCTATGGCCTCACGGCCTATGATGCCACGGTCCTTTCCTCGGAGCGCGCCTCCGCCGACTTCTACGAGCAGGTCGCCAAGGGCCGCGATGGCAAGGCCGCCGCCAACTGGGTGATCAACGAGTTGTTCGGAAGGTTGAACAAGGAGGGCAAGACCGTTGAAAATACACCAGTTTCCGCCTCCCAACTGGGGGAGATCGTGGATCTGATCCAGGCCGGCACCATCTCAGGCAAGATCGCCAAGGACCTGTTCGAGATCGTCTGGACCGAAGGTGGCAGACCTTCAGACATCGTCGAAGCCCGCGGCATGAAGCAGGTGACCGACACGGCGCCATCGAGAAGGCGGTGATGGACATCATCACCGGCAACCCGGACAAGGTGGAGCAGGTCAAGGCCAAGCCCACCATGCTCGGCTGGTTCGTGGGCCAGGTGATGAAGGCCACGGGCGGCAAGGCCAATCCCCAGGCCGTGAGCGACCTGCTCAAGGACAGGCTGGGAATTAACTAATTATTCCAGTCGGTTGCTTTCGATTTTCCTTTTCAGAACTTCTCCGCTATAGTCCGTACCCGGAGTTTTATGGGGAAGGCCGGGGGAGGAGCTAAACGATGGGAAAGACAGCCAAAAAGGCTGCGAAGAAGGCGCTTGTGAAGGTGGCCGCAAAGGCCAAGGCAAAGGCGCCGGTTGTCAAGAAATCTGCAAAGACAGCCGCAAAGTCCGCGCCAGCCAACGGGAAGAAGGCCGCGAGCGCCAAGAAGACGGCTACGTCAACGTCAGCTGCGGTCGACAAGGAGCGCTTCACGCTCTACGGCATCCTGAGTTCGGGCCCCACCTACACGGTGGGGTTGATGCTCAATCTGTGCAAGTATCCATTTTCTTACATTCACATCAATTTGCGGGAAGGGCAGCACAAGCAGCCGGACTATCTGGTCAAGAACCGCTACGGCCAGGTGCCGGCCTTGCGGGATGGCCAGACCTATTATGTGCAGTCGGCGGCCATCCTCGAGCATCTGGCGGAGGTGCTGAAGAAGTTCGATGGCAAGACTGATCAGGAGCGCAATCGGATCCGCGAATGGCAGTTCTGGCAATGGGACAAGCTCGCCCCGCCGATCTATCGCCTCAGAGCAAGGGCCAGGGGCCTACGCCAGTTTGGCGACGAGACGCGCAACATGTACGATACCGAAGCCCGCGCCGCGCTGGCGATTCTCGACCACGAATTTCAAAGGACAGAGTGGATTGCGGCAAAGCGCCCGACGATCGCCGATATTGGCCTCTACGGCGTCTTGCGCTATGCCCCGGAAGCCAATGTTGATTTGTCCCTCTATCCGCATGTTCTGGAATGGAAGGCCCGTTTCGAGGCCTTGCCGGGCTTTGGCACGCCCGACCAGATCTTGCCGATGGAGAGCCGGCTCACCTGAGTTCCGGACAAAGGCTGACGTTCTGTCCCGCTCGGGATGGAGCCTGTAGTGGCTGAAGAGATCGATCAGCAGGGGCCTGATGGCGGGACTGTCGAAGAACCGTCCCGCAAGAAGCGCAAGCCGACCGGAGGCCTCGAATCGAGGATCGGCTTATTGCTGGGCCTGGGCGGTCTGATTGCATCGCGGCTCGGTCAACTGTGGATCGCCTTCGACGTGTTCTCGCAGTTCACCCTGCATTTCGCCATTGTCAGCGTTGCCTTCCTGCTGGGCGTGCTGATGCCGCGGGCCAAGCTGCTGGTGGCCTTCCTGGTGATCACCATCGGTGTGGTGGCGATTGGCATGTGGCCCCATGTGGTGAGCCGCGATCCGGCCGCGATGAGGGTGCCGCCGCCGGCTGGAAAGACGGCGCTGCGGGCGGTGAATTTCAATACGCTCTATCGCAACGACGATGCCGCGGCGGTTGCCGCCGAGGTCCGGCGCCTCGATGCCGATGTCGTCGCCCTGATCGAGATGGGCCCAAGCAAACGCAGCATGTTGAAGAGCCTGCAGGATCTCTACCCCTATCAGGCTGAATGCTTCCGCGTCGATTATTGCAATCTGGCCATCCTCTCCAAGTTTCCCGTTGCGGAGAGCGAGGCCCGAGTCCAGTGGGATGGCCCGGCCTATCTGATGGCCAGGCTGGGGCCGGAGGCCGGCAACCTCACGGTCATGGCAGTGCACACCATCCGCTTTCCCCATTCCCGTGCACAGTACCGGCAGGTGGTCGCCCTTGGTTCCTTCCTGGAGTCGATGCCGGGTCTCAAGCTGGTCATGGGCGATTTCAACGCGACCCCGTTCTCGCGCATCATCGCCACGGTCCAAAGCCGCAGCGGTCTCAAACGGCTTTCGTACCTGCCGACCTGGCCCAGCCACATCAATCTTCCACAGATTGCGATCGACCACGTCTTCGTGTCGCCAGCCATCACCCAATTGTCCGGGCCGTCAATCGGCCAGCCAGCGGGCTCGGACCACTATCCGGTGATGGTCGAGATTGCCGTGCCCAACCCACGCTAATCGCGGCGTCTGGTGAACGGCGGGTGAATCGCAATTGGTAAATTGCATCTAAAGATCGTACTAACCCGCTGATTTGATTCAATCTGTACGAACCGGCTCCGGTCCCGGCCAATCCGCCGTTCACGCCGCCTTAAGCCTGCCGCTTAACGGCCCGTTGGAAAACCGTCGGCAAGATGAAGCCATGATCCGCAAGACGCCAAAGGCGCTGCGGACATCCGGCGGAAGACGGGCGTGGGGCCCTCAGCCACCGGCAAACAGTGAGATTACAGGGGACGTCAAATGGCTCGTATCACGATGGGGGAACTCGAATTCGCCGAAATCACACCGGGAGGTGCGATGGCGGATGTCCTGTTCGAACTCGGCTTGATGTATTGTATCGGCCACGATGTCGAACAGGACTATGTTACGGCACACAAGTGGTTCAATCTGGCCGCGATGAAGGGCAACGAAGCTGCCCGCGAATATCGCCGCGAACTGGCACTGGAAATGTCGCCGGCAGACGTTGCCGAGGCACAGCGTCAGGCGCGCGCCTGGATGACCATGCACTGAGCCGGCTGCTGCACGCCGATCAGTAGTCGATGAACTCTTTGTAGCCGCGGTATTCCTGGTCGTTGCTGAACTGGTTCAACTGGCTATTGAACACCTTGTTGCGGCGCTGGCGCGTGTAGATCTCGGCCTCGTAGATATCGACCTGCGAGTTGACTCGATCCTGCTGGCTGTTGAGCGCCGGCAATTCGGGATCGTCGGGCGAGTAGTTATGGCCCAACGGGATGAAATTCTCGTAGGCGAGCGCCGGTTGGGCGGCGATGCCGAGGCACAGGGCAAATGCTGCTATGGCGATACGCATGAAAGAACTCTCCGATCCCGGCTGTTATAGGCCAGATTGGGGGAAAAGCCACGAAATTTCCGTTAACCATGGCCGCGCCAGCTTGCGCGCCCTGTGCAATCGTCTGCGCTCTCAACGCGAAATGCGAAGGGCCGTCACCTTCTTCCCGATGTTATCGAAGGCCGCCTGCAGTTCATCACCCGTAGCCGCCAGATAGGCATGTTCAGCGCTGCTGGCACATTGCAGCATCAAGGTCCGGGCCTCGCTGTCATCCGCGATGTCGAAACCAATGGTGTAGATGGCTATGCCGCGGGCTTTCATGGCGTCGCAAAGCTGAATGGATTGCGACGTTGAGTCGCCGTTGCTGGCGTCGCAGTTGATCTTGTCATCGCTGGCGCCGCTGCCGGCGCCCGCGTTTCGGGCGACGACCCCATTGCAATAGCTCGTGTTGAATTCGCCATCGGTCATGATGATGGCAATCTTCTTGATCCGCCGCCGGTCGTATGGGGCAGGCGTCGCGTCGCCGCTCCACAGGCCGAAATCGTGCGACAACACATACCAGCCCCAGGCAATCCCGATCTGCCCGGCCGTGGATCCGGCGGCCGATAGACCGTCGATCGCCCCGGTGATCTCGGCCTTGTCGCTGCTGAGCGGCAGTAATGCACTGTCCAGGCAGGGGTTGTTGGGGCTGGCATAATTGAGCCCCACGGGTGCTACCGACGGTGGCGTATCCGTGTAGGCGTCACGGCCGGTGCGCTCGCTGACGCAGGTGCTGACGGCGAAGGTGCGCCTGCTGCGGTTCATGTTCCGGAACTGATAGTTCTGGCAGCCCGGCGTCGTGCAGGTTCCGCCCGGCACGTTGCCACGCGCCGCGGCCGCCTTGGCGCCGAGGTTGACACCGGCGGAGTAGGGCACGACCGCCACCTTGGAGTAGAATTGGTTCTGGTTGTCCCAGACCACGGTGTTCACGAAGTCTTGTGCTGCCGCCTTGAGGTCTCGCAGCTTCTGGCCCCGCATCGAGCCGGTGGTATCGAGCACCAGGGACACTTCGATATTGTTTCCGGACTTGATCACTTCCGACAGGACCGGGAGATTGATGGTCTCGATTCCGGCCAGCCGCATGAAGCTGGTGCGGAACCTGGCCGTCGCGGTCACATCCACCGTGCCGCTGTTCACGGCAAGGTCGAGGCTCTCGAGGTCACCGTGCACCGTTTCGTCATAGTTGCGAAGCAGCGTGGTCTCCGCCAATTGCTGCAGCTGATCTTGATCGGTGAGGCTCGAATTCGCGACCTGCAGGGCCGTGGCGTCTGCGGCCGCCGCAAGGGCGGTCCGCGCCGAGACCAGACGGCCGAAATCGATGGCGGCGCCGACGCCCAGCGCCACCGCCAGCATTGCGATGCCCATCAGCACCGTCATGTTGCCGCTGTCGGCCCGGGCCAGTTTTACGGTCCAGGCGGCGAGACGGCTCTTGCAATGTCTGTACAAGCTGTCTGTCATGGAAAGAGCCTTGCGCGCGGACAACCTCGGCTGGCAACGATGGTCGGCCACGCCCGTCACCAAAACGGCAATGTCGGCGGCCGAATTTGAATTGAATCTGAAGCAATTGTGCTGCCGACTGCCGGGCTCTGGTGGCCTCTTGGGACGCACCGAAGGAGTGGTTGCAGTGACGCTGTGCCTGTTGCAATGTGCCGCCCAAAAGGAGACAGATTTCACATGGCAATGACCCGCATGATCGTCGAGATCGGCATGGGAACCGACCTCACAGGCGCCGACTACACCAAGGCTGCCATTCGCGCCCTCAAGGACGCGCTGTGGCACAATTCACTGACCGTTGCCATCGCCGCCGGCCAGAAGCCTGAAGACATGCATGTCAAGGTGCTGGTCGGTGTTCCCAAGCCGGACCTTGTCAACAAGGACGAGGTGCTCGCCGTGCTGCCCTACGGCACGCGCGAGATCGAGGTCGTCGAGGGTGGGCTCGAGATCATGAACGACGAAGGTACCAATCTCACCCTCATCGCCAACGCCGCGGCCATCGTGTCGCTCAACCTGCCGGAGGCATGATCATGGCCCTGAAGCGCATCATCCTCGAAATGGGCCACGGCAACGACATGCACGGCGGCGACTACACCAAGGCCGCGCTGCGTGCGGTCCAGGATTGCATTCATCACAGCGCCATGCCCTATCTGCGCAATCTCGAGATCGATCCGGCCGGTCTGCAGGTCGAGGTGACCGTTGGCGTACAGAAGCCGGAGCAGGTCGATACTGCCAAGGTCGCGGCCAGCCTGCCGGTGGGCCAGGTGACGGTCAAGGCGGTGAAAGGCGGCCTGGATGTGCCGGACGAGGAGCGTGGCGGAGCCGCCGTCATCGCCACTGCCACCGTCGCAGTGCGTTATGATCTGGAAGCCCGCCTGAAGGGCTGAAGCCGGGGCCACCTGCCGCAGCCGCCGGTGCCGGATTCCTGCTATGCTGCCCCGACAGAATGAATGATGGAGGCCCACGTGGCGCTTGAGGAACTGAAGGCCCAGATCGGCCTGCTGCTGACCGAAATGAACAACCAGCCGGAGGACCTCCACGAGCTTTACGAGGAAATCCACCAGAAGCTGAACGAGCTCCGGGCCACCGGCATGGCGCTGCCGCAGGATC
>ERZ795053.5805-NODE-5805-length-12585-cov-15.237350_pt1 | contig 12585 bp, 7 predicted proteins | sample MGYA00375137_ERZ795053 | MGnify/ENA primary metagenome ERZ795053 (study PRJEB30182, sample SAMN05720284) | activated sludge metagenome | isolation source: Anaerobic digester | place: Hong Kong | collected 2014-12-17 ... | reverse complement strand
GCTGCTTTTCCGAAGAAGGTTTATCATGATGCGTTAAATATAAACCGGCTCGCTTAATTCGTTACATTGCCGGGTTAATCCGGAAAATTGATTGGAGTATTGGTTTAAGGCCAGCGAAGAAAAATTCCACGGCAATTACCATCATTATCAGCCCCATGAGTTTCATGGTGATTTTATTTCCGGTCTCTCCAAGCAGTCTGCCGATTTTACCGGCTCCCAGCAGTACAACGTAGGTCAGTGCAAGGGTGATGACAATGGTCAGGATAAGAATGACTTTGAGTGACAGGTGGGCGCTGTCTTCCATCAGGACAATGGCGTTCGTAATTGCCCCGGGTCCGGCAATAATCGGGATTCCCAGCGGTGTAACGGAGATGTCATCCACATATTTCTTAACCATTTCCTCGTCCATTTTGATCTTGCTGATTCTGGCCTGCAGCAGGTCGAAGCCCATGATGAAAAAAATGATCCCGCCGACAACCCTGAAACCGTCGACCGAGATGCCAAAAAACCTGAACATCAGCTGTCCGCTGAAAGCAAAAAGCAGCAATGTAATGAAAGCCGTGAATACCGCCTTCAGCGCAGTTTTCTTACGCTGTTTATCCGTAAGGTCAGCGGTCATTGTCATGAACACCGGCATCACGCCCAGTGGGTTGATGATGGCAAAGAAGGAGGTGAAGTAAAGGATTCCGATGGTCAGAAGTTCGTGATTCATGTTTCGGGTAGGTTGAATAACCCGCTGTACCGATCAAAGCACAGCGGGTTACAATAATGCTCAGGCATTGATTTTTTGATTGACAATCTCCAGTATCTGTTCTTCCATCTGCTTTGCATTGCGCTCAATATCAGAGCCTTCTGCTAATACGGAAGCAACATATGCTTTATCGTTCAGTCCGGCGGCATTGATCTTGACATTAAGAAATGCGCCCATAACGGCCGAGCGCGCTGCCAGTGCACCAACTCCGGCGTCGGATACTGAATTCGGATTCCCGGTTTCAGCCATGGCTTTAAGAATTTCCATGGTTTCAAACGATTTCTTCATCACCCTGAAAGGGATCTCTATGGCATAACGGGTCGCCTGCTGAATGGCTTCAGTCCGGGCTGATTTTTCCTGTTCGTTTCCTTTGGGCAGTCCAAAGGCATCCATAATCCGGTTAAAAGCATTGGTGTCCTCATCCACAAGCCTGATCAGCTCATCTTTAAGCACCTGCCCTTTTTCGGCCCAGTCTGAAAATTCTTCCCAGCGGTCATCCCAGCCCGGCTTGTGTGAGGAGAGGTTGGCGACCATGGTTCCGAGTGAAACACCCAGTGCGCCCATATATGCGGAAATCGATCCTCCGCCGGGCGCAGGGGATTCAGATGCGGTTTCATCGGCAAAGGCCGAACAGGTCATATCCATCAGCAATCTGCCCGATTTTTCCTGAAGTACATACTCAATGATTTTTTCTTCAGGATTGAAGGGTTTCAGGTCGTCGAGACCCATGGACTTTACGGCAATCTTGATCAGTTCGGCCTCTGAAACCCCAACCGAACGGTTCTGTTTTTTAAGGAAGTACTTTCCGGCGTCGGTGAACACCTTGAGTGGCGCCAGTCCTACAATTTCGGATCCGGTAACGCGCATTCCCCGTTCCTGCGCTTTCTTACAGGCCTCCTCAAAAGCAACATGCACCGGGGTGATGCTGATGTTGGTGAGATTGATTGAAACCTGGGCGATCCCATATTCCTCTATAAACCAGCCGATGGCTTTACATGCTTTGAGTGAGCCCGGGATATTTACCGGGTTGCCTTTCTCATCCTTCACGATTTTTCCTGTTACAGGATTTCCTTCGCGCATGGGGCGTCCTTTTTCACGGATATCGAATGCCACGGCGTTGGCCCGCCTGGTGGATGTAGTGTTGAGATTTGCATTATAAGCTACAAGGAAGTCGCGGGCTCCAACGGCGATGGCGCCGGTTTTGGGAAGGAACTGTGCCGGGCCGAAGTCCGGCTTTGAGGCTGGGTCGCTGAGCTTTTGCGAAAGCCCTTCATATTCGCCTGAACGGCAAAATGCAAGGTTGCGGCGTTCGGGAATCCTGGCCGCTTCCTCATAGCAATATACAGGAATCCCAAGTTCTATACCGATGCGCTCGCCCAGTTTGTGGGCATATTTTACCGTTTCTTCCATTGTGATATTGGCAATGGGCACCAGCGGACACACGTCGGTAGCTCCGAACCGCGGATGAGCGCCCGAGTGTCTGCTCATATCGATCACTTCCATCGCTTTTTTTACCGCCCTGAATGCAGCCTCAATCACCTGCTCCGGTTCTCCGGCAATGGTTACTACCGTGCGGTTGGTAGCCGCTCCGGGATCAACATCCAGTAGCCTTACCCCTTCCACGGTTTTGATCTGATCGGTAATTTGCTGTATCACAGCGATGTCGCGCCCCTCGCTGAAATTTGGCACGCATTCAATAATCTGTTTCATTGAGTTGAGTTTTAGCTATTTGTTATTTTTTACTTTCAGGTAAATAAGTTCATTTCTGCTGCCGGATAACCCGATTCAGCGCTTGAACGCAGCCTTATGCAGGCGGGAGGCTCACATATTGATGATTTCCCCGTTCAGCACTGCGGTTTCAGCTTTGTTGCTACCGTAGGCGTATGGCATAAATTCAATGGTCGGTATGGGTTTGGTAATATAAAAGTTGGCCTTTTTACCCCTGGCAATGCTTCCGTACTGGTCACTGATACCCATGGCATAAGCGCCATTGATGGTACAGGCATTGAATGATTCTTCCGGAGTCATCCGGAACATGATGCACCCCATCGAAAGGATCAGTTGCATATTCCCGGAAGGGGAGGAGCCGGGATTAAAATCGCTGGCCAGAGCAATGGGCAGCCCTGCTTCAATCATCTTACGGGCCGGTGCGTGTACCATGTTTAAAAAGAATGCGGCACCCGGCAGCAGGGTGGGCATGGTTTCTGAATCCTTCAGTGCTGAAATCTCTTCTTCACCGGTATATTCAAGGTGATCAACCGAAAGTGCGTCATACTTAACGCCTACCTGTATGCCTCCTGAATAATCAAGTTCATTGGCATGGATTTTCGGACGAAGCCCGTATTTAATGCCGGCCATCAGTATGCGTTCGGTTTCGTCTGGGGTGAAGAATCCCCTGTCGCAGAAAACATCGATGTAATCAGCCAGGTTGGCCGCAGATACCTGAGGTATCATCTCATTGATAATCAGGTCAACATATTCGCCCTGTTTGCCTTTATATTCCGCCGGTACTGCATGAGCCCCGAGAAAGGTTGCTTTAATGGTGAGGGGGCTGAGCATCCTCAGGCGTTGGATTACCCGCAGCATTTTTAGTTCATCCCCGGTATTCAGACCATACCCGCTTTTGATTTCCACGGCGCCTGTGCCGTATGCTATGATTTCGTTCAGGCGTTCAAGCGCCTGTTCCGTCAATTCTTCTTCCGATGCTTCGTGCAGCCGTTTGGCAGAATTGAGGATGCCACCGCCCCTTTTGGCGATTTCCTCGTATGAAAGACCTTTAATCTTATCCACATACTCAATTTCACGGCTGCCCGCATAAACCAGGTGTGTATGCGAATCGCAGAATGAAGGGAATACCATCCGGCCCCTTGCATCAATAATTCTGACACCGGGTTCGTCGTACAAGGCATCATCAAGCTGGCTCATGTGCCCGAAATCACTGATGATGCTTCCTTCGGTGAGAAGCCAGGCATCCTCAAGACTCCCGAAAACAGACATTTCTTTACCCGCCCTGAAGGCTACTTCACCATTGTCTATCCCTGCCAGGGATTTGATATTGATAACCAGCAACTTATTAAATTCCGGCATGACGATCTCCCTTTCTTGATTTTGATCTGGAACCTGTGCAAAGGTATAAATTTAGGTTGATTGCAGCTGCCCGAACATTCTGCCTTCGGATTTCGGAGTTCTGCTCTTCGTTTATAGCCGTATAAAGCTGAGTTATTGCATTATTTTAGTTGAATTCTGTGATCTGAACGGAGTTTTTTTCTATTTTTGGCCTGCTGATCTGTTGAGGGTATGGCCCGGGACAATAACCCGCAATGCCGGCTTTCGCGCCGCAACAAAACCTGTGGTTTAGCGGTTTAATACAGGAGGGATTCTGTGCGGTCAGCCGGCCGTTTTAATTCAGGATATTCCAAAAATGCAATAAATAACACATTTTCTGTTTATGAAAACAAAACCCTACTCTGCTTCTTTTACCGCCAAAAGCATGCTGATGCTTTTTGTTCTGGTGCTTTTTTCCGGAATGAACATTTTTTCTCAGACTTTTGACAAGAACTATCAGGATGGCCGTCTTTATTTTAAATTTAAAGACAATGTCAGCCTGGATATAGCCGTCAGAAGTGATTATAGTGTTGATTTCAGCGAAATTCCGTTTATTTCGGCATTGCAGTCGCAATACAGGCTGAAGGAAATGACCCGTCCCTATTACCTGAATAATGATCATAAACTGCTCAGAACCTTCATGCTGGAAATTGAAGATTTCGATAAGATCAACGAAGTAATTCAAAAGCTTGGAATTGAGCAGGACCTGGAATATGTCGAGAAAGTGCCGATGGATTATATTCATTATGTGCCCAATGATTCACTGTATAATCTCTACAACGGGCCGAACAACTGGAACTGGCATCTGGATGTGATTCAGGCTGAACAGGCCTGGAATATTTCCAAAGGGTCATCCGATATAAAAGTTGCCATCGTTGATAATGCGGTTTGGGTTGAACATCCGGACCTTGCTGATAAAATTATCCTGCAGCGTGATACGTATTACAACACCAACAATGCCAATCCTCCTGCCTCGGGTGATCCTTTTGACTGGTCGCACGGAACGCACTGTGCCGGTCTCACTGCGGCAATTTCTGATAATGGAATAGGCGTGGCTTCCATTGGTTACAATATAAGCATTATCGCCGTAAAAGCGGCTAATAACTCCAATGCCAATGGTATTTACGGTTATCCGGGCATTCAATGGGCCGCCAACAACGGAGCCGATGTAATCAGTATGTCATGGGGAGGGCCCGGTTATTCAGCCACCAACCAAAACCTGATCAATACCATTCACAATATGGGCATTGTGCTGCTGTCTTCTGCCGGAAACGACAATGTTTCAACTGCGCATTACCCTTCAGGATACAATAATGTGATCTCCATCGCATCCACAAACAGCGATGATGAGAAGACGGATTTTTCGAATTTCGGAACTACCGTGGATTTGTGCGCTCCGGGAGGATATGCCAGTCCGGGTCCCAGCGGATTGCTCAGTACCACCTATAACTCCGGTACTTATGGCAATTATGACCTGATGGCCGGAACCTCTATGGCAACCCCCGTTGCGGCAGGGCTTGCCGGGTTGATTCTTTCAATCAATCCTGCACTGACCCCGGCTCAGGTTGAAACCATCATGAAAAATACCTCCGACGACGTTTATACCGTCAATCCCGATTATACCGGTCAGCTTGGAGCAGGCAGGATCAACGCCTTCCGTGCTGCAGCCAATACGCCTTTTGAGCCCACAGCAAACTTCAGCACCCCGGTAACAACCATTCTTCCCGGCGGAGGTGTAGATTTTACCGATCTTTCCACCGGAGTGCCCTCCACCTGGCAATGGACATTTCAGGGTGGCACTCCTTCTTCCTCAACGGAGCAACATCCCTCAAATATCAAATTTAATTCCCCGGGTGTTTATGATGTAACCCTTACAATCACCAATGAATTTGGTACAAGCACCCTGATGCTGGAAGATTATATCACTGCCACCAATACTCCTGCACCATATGTATTTATTGCTGTTTCAGATTCAATGCCCTGCTTTTTTGAGGAAGTAACCCTGAGCGATAATTCATTGTACAACCCGGATTCATGGGAGTGGATCATAACCCCTGAAACATATGAATTTGTAAGCGGGACAAGCAGTGCTTCACAGAATCCGCAACTGGTTTTCTCGATGCCGGGTGCTTACTCGGTTAGCTTGACTGCCGCCAATCAGCATGGCTCTGCTTCTATGAGTTATGAAAACCTGATTTATGTCAACGGAGCGATTCCCTCATTCAGCGTTGATATGGAAGATGGCTCCGCAGGGGTATTTATGGTTTGGGACACTGTTAAATCTCAGTCAAAGATTGATTTACGTGCGGCAAACCAGAGTGATTTCGGCATCCATTTCCACGGCGATCCGGTTCCGACAGGATGGTCGGGCAGTCCTACATCGGGTACAGCCACACAGGCCTGGGAAAGCAATCTGGCCTTCCACGGTAAAGCGTATATCTGCGGTGTGGATGCAACCGGCATGGAGAACGTAGCACTGCAACTCGACCTCAGGCAAACTTACAGCCTCGGACCGAAGTTCTCATGGTTCAGGGTGATGGTCAACGGCGAACAGGTTGCGGATCTGGATGGCAATACAGATTTTAACCCCACAACGGCAGCCGCCGATGAGTGGAGAACCCTGATATTTGATTTGTCAGCCTACGCAGGTCAGGTATTCGACATTGTATTGCAGAGCGCTACCCGTTTCTCGGATAAAACCCAGGGAGAAGGCGATAATGTATTTATCGATAACATCAGTATCACCAATACTACCCCGGTAAAACCTGACAGCCGGCCATCGTCTTCACTCAGGGTATACCCCAATCCCTCTGACGGATTGTTTACACTGAGTTCTTCGAAACTCACAGGTGCCGAAGTCAGCATCAGGGTAACATCGCTGCTTGGCAATGTTGTTTATGCCGAAAAGATCAGTGGCAGCAACGCCGGTTTACTGAAAACCATCGATCTCTCCCACCTGCCTTCCGGAATTTATCTGGTCAGCCTTTCGGACGGACTTCAGCAGCAAAACCAGCGCATCGTCATCCGGTAAAGTTATTTAGATTGATTCTAAATGCCCCTGTATAAATTTTATGCAGGGGCATTTTTTATACTTTTGGCGGCAATCAAATCAAAAACAACAGCTAATGAAGTCTAAACTACTGTTATTCTTTTTATTGCTTGGCATTGCTTCGAACCAGGTAATGGCGGAGGTCGTCACACCCCAGACTGCTGCGATGGTAGCCCGGAATTTTTGTTATGAACAAATGGTGCAGGACGGGATTAATATTCAGATGAACGAACTTGAACTTGTTCCGGTCAGAACGCATGAAAATAACGGCTTGCCTGTTTATTATGTTTTTAATGTCAGCACCGGCGGTTTCATCATTATTTCCGGTGAAGATACCTACGGTCCGGTGATAGGATATACTGACCGGGGAGCATTTCCCGAAGGAGAGTTGGCGCCGCATTACAGCAGTTTTCTGGCAGGATACGACGATCAGATCAATTACCTCCGGAGTGCCAGGGCATTGCAAACTGAAGAAATCAGATCTGCATGGGAATATTATCAGTCGATGATAAACCCCGTTTTTATGCCCGGCGGCAACCGTGATCAGGAGCCACTTTTACCTGTAATCTGGAATCAGGATTTTCCATATAACGCTTATTGTCCGGAGGACCCGGCCGGTTCCGGAGGACATGTTTACGCCGGCTGTGTCGCTACCGCGATGTCGATGATCATGGCTTACTACCGTTATCCTGAACATGGAACCGGAAGTTATTCCTATAACTATGGTTCTTATGGTACCATCAGTGCAAATTTCGGCCAGACTTATTATGACTGGGATGCCATGCTCAATTCGATTACCTCCGGCAGCGGCAGGGCTGTAAATGCCATTGCTGAACTTCAGTTCCACTGCGGTGTCAGCGTAAGAATGATGTATGGCCCCGATGGCTCAGGTGCCTACAGCGATGATGTGCCGTATGCTATCCGGGCATATTTCGGGTATTCAACAACGGCTCAGTATGTCAGAAAAAGCAATTATAGTTCATCCGCCTGGGACAATATGATTGTTTCAAGCATTGATGAACTTAAACCGCTGTACTATTCAGGACAGAGCTCTGAAGGAGGACATGCCTTTGTGCTTGATGGTTATCAGACCTCCGGTTCAGGGAAATTGTATCATTTTAATTTTGGATGGAGCGGTAGCGGAAACGGCTTCTACACCATCACCGATGTAGGCGGATATAGCGGAAATCAGGCTATGGTAAGGAACTTTTTCCCCAATCCTGCCAACTATCCTTATCATTGCGATAATCATGTGATTACTTCCCCTATGGGTATTTTTGAAGACCGCAGCGGCCCCCTGGAAGATTACCTCTCAGATCAGGCTTGCTCCTGGCTGATTGCCCCGGAAGATTCAGTTACTTCAATTTCATTGACCTTCAGCAGGTTTGAGCTGGCCGATGGTGATGTAATCAATGTGTATGACGGTGAAAACAGCGGGGCCCCATTGCTTGCAACCTATGATATGAATGCAGCCACTGAACCCCTCACCGCTACCGGCAGCAGGATGTTCATTGAATTTCTTACCGATGGTAGCGGTACGTCAGCAGGTTTTACCGCTGAATTTTCCTCAACCCTGCCATCTTATTGTACCGGAACCGTTACCCTCTCGGAACCTTTCGGCGCTTTCAGCGATGGCAGTGGTGATCAGCGTTACAATCATAATTCCATGTGCAAGTGGAAGATTGATCCGGGCCCCTTTGTAGATGAACTTACCCTGGCGTTCACTGAATTTGACCTCGAACAGGATGAAGATTTCCTGAAAGTCTATGCAATTCCTACCAATCAGTTGATTGCAAACTATACCGGATCAGTAGTGCCGGAACCCCTTGTTTCACCTACAGGCAAGATGCTGCTGCTTTTTACTTCAAACGGATTCAATAATAATCAGGGCTTTGAGGCGGAGTACTACATCTCCAATGTAGGAACTTCCAATGATGATTTTGTTTCAGATTTGTCCATATACCCCAATCCGGCCAAGGGCTATGCCGAAATCCGCTTCAGCATAGCCGAATCACAGCAAACCGGGTTTATTGTCACTGACCTTACCGGCAGGGAGGTTTATCGTGATGATCAGAAACTGATGGCTGGTTTTGTCCATAAAGTAATGCAGCTTAACCACCTGAATCCCGGAGTATATATGCTGACCCTTCAGAGTGAATCGGGCCGGATTACCCGGAAACTGATTATTGAATAAGCATTTCGGGATATACCGAAACGGAAAAGGGAAGTTTTACGATTGTTAAACTTCCTTTTTTTTTATGCATCGCGCTGCTTTTTAATTAATTTTGGAAACTCAACTAAACTTACATGAAAAGAAGATCTGCTTTATTATTGAGTTTGTTATTGGCTTTTGCTGCAGCATTTGCAGGAAATGTGGATGAAAACACGGCACGCCGGGTGGCAACTGCTTTTTTACACAGCAGAATGTCTGATGCTCAAATGGTTGCGCAAGAATTGCCGGAGGCTTTACCGGCTATACATATTGGGACAGAGCGCACCTTGATGTATGCCTTTAATTTCGAAAACGGGGGATATGTGTTGATTGCTGCCACAGATGCAGCGATTCCTGTATTGGGTTATTCCTTTGATGGCAACTTTACGCCTGATAATCAACCTCCTGCATTGGCTGCCTGGCTGGCGGGTTATGAACTGCAGCTCAGCGACATCATGGACCGCAATTTAACTGCTACGCCTGATATCAATGCATCATGGGAATCCCTGTTAAACTATAATCCCGGCGAAGCTGTGCAACGCGACCTGAGATCGGTGGAACCGCTGCTGCCCTCAACCTGGGACCAGGGCTCGCGATACAACGCCTTGTGTCCCGAGGATGATGCAGGGCCCGGCGGTCATGTATACGCCGGCTGCGTGGCTACTGCCATGTCGCAGGTTATTTATTACTGGCGTTATCCGCTTCAGGGGACCGGCTCACATGGTTATTATTCCGATTACGGTTATTTGTTTGTTGATTTTAGTCAGGCTGATTATGACTACGATCAGATGCGCAACGAAATAGGTCCCGAATCGAACCATGAAATGGCTGAGATTCAGTATCACTGCGGCGTTGCGGTAGATATGATGTATGCGCCGGATGGCTCGGGCGCTTACAGTTTTGATGCCGCCAGCGCTCTCAGGGAGTATTTTGGTTTCTCAAACCAGTTATCGCTGAAGCAAAAAGAAAACTATACCCAGGCCGGTTGGGCCGATCTGCTGATGCAGAACCTTGACAACGGCTGGCCCATGTACTATAGTGGTTTCGGATCAGGAGGACACGCTTTTAATGTTGATGGCTATCAGGGTACCGACTATTTCCATTTCAACTGGGGATGGAGCGGTTCATATAATGGCTATTTCTACCTCAATAACCTGAATCCGGGCGGAAATAATTTTTCTTACGGACAGGGAGCGATTGTAAACTTTTACCCGGGTAGCAATTACCCTTACTACTGCAATGGTGTCAAAACCCTGACCCGGCACAACGGGACCATTGAGGACGGCAGCGGCCCGGTGGATAATTACACCGGCGGGTTGAACTGCGGCTGGCTGATCGCTCCGGCGGATTCCGTGACCAACCTGACACTGACCTTTGAAAAATTCAATCTTACCGATGGGCTGGATGTACTGAATATTTTCGACGGACCCGATGCCTCATACCCGCTGCTGGCCAGCCTCACCGGTACAGCATTGCCCCAGGCAATCACGGCAACAGGGGATAAACTTTTTCTTGAGTTTCTGACGGAAGGTGATGAAGGAAGCGGTTTCAGGCTTTCCTACAACAGCGATCAGGCTGTTTTCTGCTCCGGAACGACCATCTTCAACGATCTTTCGGGGGTGATTACCGATGGCAGCGGAACCCGCGATTACAACAACAACAGTGTCTGTAAATTCAGGGTGGAGCCCGAAAATGCAAATTCGATCACTTTTACTTTTAATGCTCTTGACACTGAACCGGATCATGATCAGGTGAAGATATACAATCTGGCATCACAATCGCTGGTTGCCAGTTTCTCGGGTAGTGAGATCCCGGAATCGGTGACCATTCCTTCAGGGAAAGCCATGATACTTTTCAATACCAACAGCGATGTAACAGCCGGCGGGTGGGAGCTATCCTATATCAGTGATGCAACCACTGTAGGTATGGCAACTGCAGTTAGTTCCGGCGGACTGGGTGTGCAGGTTTATCCGGTGCCGGCCAGCGACTGGCTGCGGGTTGAATTGAGCAGCAGATTGCCTGCCGATGTGCTTGTTTCCCTGGTTGACCTTTCGGGACGGGTGGTTGTCAATAATATCCGGGCTGGCTTTACCGGACAGGAAACCGTGTTGATCCCGGTCAGTGATTTGGCGGAAGGGATTTACTATCTGAAATACGCTGCGGAAAACAGTGTTGGCACCCACAAGGTGCTGATCAGCCGTTAACGGGCTGTTGCGGAGTTTCTTCTTCAGGCGGGGCTGTGGGCTTCGCCTGATTTTTTTGCGGTTGCGGCATTTCACGCTCATATGCGCGGATAATGCGCGTAACCAGTTTATGCCTTACCACGTCGCTTTCGTCGAGCATGATAAAATCAATCCCCGGAATGTCTTTCAGTATGCGGGATGCCTGCAGCAGGCCTGATTGCTGCTGTCTTGGCAGGTCTATCTGGGTAATGTCGCCGGTAATAAAGAATTTGGCAGCCCTGCCCATACGGGTAAGGAACATTTTGAGCTGGCTGTTGGTGGCATTCTGGGCTTCATCCAGGATGGCAAACACATTGTCGAGTGTGCGGCCGCGCATAAACGCCAGCGGGGCGATCTCTATGGTTCCGTCTTCAATGTAGGTAAGCAGTTTCTGAGGCGGAAGCATATCGCGCAGGGCGTCGTAAAGCGGCTGCATATAAGGGTCGAGCTTTTCTTTCATGTCGCCCGGCAGAAACCCCAGATTTTCGCCCGCTTCAACGGCCGGACGGGTAAGGATAATCCGCTTTACCTCTTTGTTCTTCAGTGCGCGCACGGCCAGCGCCACGGCGGTATATGTTTTGCCGGTTCCGGCCGGGCCAATGGCAAACACCATGTCGTTTTGCCCCACGCTCTCCACAATCTTCATCTGGTTGGGGGTCCGTGCCTTGATGATCATACCGTTGCGGCCATGCACCAGCACATCCGGAGAGCCGGGGCGGGTCATGCTTTCGGTGTTGCCTGTTTCTGACAGTTGCTTCAGTTCATTTTCCGAAATCGTTCCGAACCGTTCGAAATGCAGGTTCAGCGCGGTGAAAAAATCTTCAAAAGCCACCAGCTCTCCCGGATCCCCGATGACTTTCAGAAATTCACCCCGGGCAATCAACTTCAGTTTCGGGAACAATTCCCTGATGATATTGAGGTTGCGGTCGCCCACACCGTAAAATTCAAGCGGGCTGTGAGATTCTATGCTGAAGACTTTTTCGCTCATAGGATAGTTGAAGTATGGATATTTTTTTAGTAAAAAAAATGAATTGTCAAAAGTAGATAAAATAATAAAGACAGATGCATGTCAGTAATTGAGGGAATAATACCCGATTATTTCTGTGTAAAGGTAACACTTGTCAATTTAGGGGTGGAGAAACGATTGTATGGTTTTGGCTCCGCCACCCGGATGCTCCCGGCTTCGTGGTTCCCGGATGGTCTCGGCTCCGCTCGACCACCGGGAGTAATAGTGGTGGTCGAGCGG
>ERZ795053.5802-NODE-5802-length-12590-cov-4.945832_pt1 | contig 12590 bp, 11 predicted proteins | sample MGYA00375137_ERZ795053 | MGnify/ENA primary metagenome ERZ795053 (study PRJEB30182, sample SAMN05720284) | activated sludge metagenome | isolation source: Anaerobic digester | place: Hong Kong | collected 2014-12-17 ... | reverse complement strand
GGCGACCGCAAGGGCACGCCCCTACGGAGGGATTTGATTCCTTGGAACGGCCTAACTGTCTAACTTAGGCCGTTGTGTACGAGTACAGCTGGGTATAAATAATTGCCGCGCTGTCCACTGCCTACCGCGCCAACTCCTCCACCGCCTGCAACGCGGCGTGTATATAGCCAAAGGTGTAGGCAAAGGCGACCTTGCGTGGCTCTGGACCCCCGATGGTGGGAACGTGATCAGGCATGATCATGTACTTGTAGCCCACCTCTTTGTAGACCTGGAGGGCGCGAATCATGTTGATGTCCCCTTCATCGGGAAAGACTTCAACGAAGTTGCCCAGGCCGCCTTTGATGTTGCGGAAGTGGACGTTGAAGATCTTTTTGCGCTCGCCAAAGTAACGGATCACATCGTAGATCTCTTCGGCGGGGTTCGCCAGCGCTTCAGACATGCAGCCCTGGCAGAAGTTGAGCCCGTTGTAGGGGCTGTCGTAGAGAGCGATGAGCTTCTTAAACCCTTCAACCATGCCGAGCGGGCGTGCCACACCGCGGTAGCTCTTGCCGAGACCAATGCCGGGGTCCGAGGGGTGGCAAGCCATCTGCACCTTGTACTCCTCGGCAACGGGGATAATCTCGCGCAGCCAGTGGTCGATGCGCTCCCAGATGGTATCCTCATCAACCGGTCCTTCCTCAAACTCCGGCGCCGAGGAGTCCAGCTTGTCCAACTCGAAGGTGGAGAGAGTTGCGCCGCCCCGCCCTGTTTTCGAAGGGGTGCGCAGGTGACCCAACAGGGTGATGTTGTAATTGAGGCCGCGGATGCCTGCCTCACCGGCCATGCGCACGGTCTCCTTCATCCAGTCGATCTGGCGATCCCGTTCGTCACTCGGCCGGCGAAAGATCGCGCCGGCCTCATCCTTAAATGCGCCACGCGCACTGAGCGGGATGTGAATCATCTCCAGGTTGATGCCATGTTTGGCCCAACGTTCCTTCATCTCGACCAACATGGCGGTCGACCAGTTGCGCCACGGTTCGGTGGGGGTCTGATCAACGTGCTGAATGCCCAGCTGGACCAGAACTTGCATCTCTTCGTCGGTCTGGGCGCCGAATTGTGATCCGATGTACATGGGACTGTCTCCTCTGTGGGTGACGGATTGGCTTGGTCTCGTGCGTGATTGCGAATGCGCGTGAGTGCTGATCCGCGTTGTTGGCTCATACAGGTCTTTGGTGAAACCGAGTAGATTCTCGGTGAGAATGGCAACGATTTCCCCTCTCCACCCATAGGAGCGTTGGCTGATTTCTGTATATACGCCTGTAACGAATGGTTGTATCCCTATCCATCACGCTTTTCTCCATTTGCTGATATCCTCAAGCATACACCAGCTAGGGTAGCAGGCGAAATTGGGGAAAAAAAAACAGATGCAAGCTACAGAGAGGAATGGCATTGTGAACAACCAGATTTTTAAACAGATCGAGCTGACTGGTACCTCAGAGACCAGCATGGAAGATGCCGTGCAACGGGCGATTACCAAAGCCGCCAAGACGATTCACAACATGCAATGGTTTGAGGTCATTGAGACTCGTGGCGCCATTGAGAACGACCAGACGATCCAGTGGCAGGTTCTCATTAAAGTCGGTTTCAGCCTGGACGATTGAGCCGTGCGACGTCTCAGCCCTGGGGACTTGGATAGCGTCAGAGAAAGGAGTGGTCGATGAAGATTTTATCGATGAGGTGGCCGTCGTTCGGGCGAGTTTGGCGCCCTTGGCATTGGCAGTTTGCAAAGAACAGCGTGGTATCCCCGTTGCGCATCTGCTCTTGGTTTTCGGCAACTTTGTATGATCGAGTCCCGGCGGTGATCCCTTGCCGGGTTACAACCACGTCTAGGCAGCGGGTGAACTGGACTCGATAACATCTGTTTGCCGTGTATCAAATCGAATAACTCACGAAAGAACAGAAGGAGAAAAGCCATGTTAGCATCGCTTTCACGGTATTGGTGGTTGTTGGTGTTGCGCGGGGTAGTCGCTATCCTCTTTGGAATCTTGGCCTTTGTCTGGCCGGGATTGACGATTGGGGCGTTGGTGCTACTCTTTGGTGTCTATGCGCTGATTGACGGCATTGGCTCAATTGTAACAGGGGTTGCCCACCGCCACGGCAGCGACCGGTGGTGGTTGTTGCTGGAAGGGGTAGCGAGCATCGCCTTTGGTCTGTTGACCTTCTTCTGGCCGGGGATCACAGCGATCTTCCTCTTGTTGTTGATTGCCGGTTGGGCCGTGGTGACGGGAATCTTTGAGATTGCAGCGGCGATTCGCCTGCGCAAAGAGATTGAAGGGGAATGGCTGCTGGGGTTAGCTGGTCTTCTCTCCATTCTTTTCGGGATATTTATGTTTGTTCAGCCCGGTGCCGGTGCATTGGCGTTGATCTGGGTGATCGGCTCCTATGCGATCCTCTTTGGGCTGTTGCTGATTGTCCTCGGCTTTCGGGTGCGCGGCAGCGGCCGAGAAATCCATTCTGAGCCCCCTTATTCGGCACAACATCCGGCTATTTAACCACCCTCTGTACACCAATTGCCATTCAGTGGACAGAGGACAGTAAACGGTAGACAGTGGACAGTGTCCGATCTGATGGACTGACAAATCTCGTTTTCTACACAGAGAGCACAGAGCGCAGCGAGAACACAGAGAAAATTACAGCGTTACCCTTCTGTGCTCTCTGCTATCTCTGTGGTAAAGAGATAATCTGTCCACCAGCAACTGCTCACTGTTCTCTGAACCGCTATGCTGCACTAAATAGCTAATTCCCCGTACCCCATGGTTTCCAGTACACGGAGTACAACCGCTTCGGCGTCCTGCTCTCCGGTGTTACTCTTCGCTGTCTGGCGACTTGCCTCACGTAATTTCCCACTGAGATAGGCATCGAGAATTGCCGGGTGAATATAATATTTTCGGCAGACTGTTGGCGTGTTGCCCAGCTCTTCGGCAACCATTTTCACCGCTGCGACAACGTTCTGCTCCCGTTCCCGTTGTTCTTCTGTGGGGGACATGGCCAGTAAGGCTTTGGCGGCAGCCACGGTCCCGGCCCAAGTGCGAAAATCCTTGGCTGAAAAGGCTTCACCGGCAATGGTACGCAGGTAGTTGTTAACATCGCCCGATTCCACAGCGGAGATGGCACCATCTTCAGCTTCGTATTGGAAGAGGCGCTGGCCAGGCAATTCCTGACACGCCTTGACCAGGCGCGCCAGCCGGGGGTTGCGCAGATCGATGTGGTGCTCCACACCGCTCTTGCCACTGAACTCAATGACAACCCGTGTGCTGGAAATTTCGGCATGGTCATCTTGTAGTGTGGTGAGGCCAAAGGAGCCATTCTGGCGGGTATAGCTGCTGTTGCCGATCCGAATATGCGTCTGATCAAGGAGTGCCACGGTGAGGGCCAACACCTTTTCACGTGGCAGGTGATGTTTGCGCAGGTCCGCATCGACCACGTCGCGGATGGTGGGCAGTACTTTGCCAAATTGGTAGATGCGGGCGAATTTGGCCTCGTTGCGCATGGCTTCCCAATCGGGATGGTAGATGTATTGTTTGCGGCCCGCATCATCCCGCCCGGTGGCCTGAATGTGGCCATTGGGCTCCAAGCAGATCCAGACATCAGTCCATGCGGGGGGGATTGCCAATTCCGCAAAGCGGTTGCGTAGGGCCTGATCCTGGACCCGGGTGCCGTCGGGATGAAAATAGGTGAAGCCGCGGCCACACCGCTTGCGCGCATAGCCTGGGTCGTCATCGTTGACATAGACCAGGCTGATCCCTGCGGTTTGGGCAAGTTCTTCCGCGATTGCGAGTTGTTCGGCCATTGACAGTATTCTTCCTCAATCTTCCTCATCTAAGTTGTCGGTCTGCAAGTTGTTGGCCCTGCCTTGTGTCATCGTGGCAATCAGCCCATTGATCAGTTGTCCCCGTTCGGCGTCTGACAGTTCAGCCTCGGGGTGCAAAATTACGAAGTAGGGCAGCGGCATGAGCTGTTTCGAGACCAATTCCACCGCTTCTTCGGCTTCGCTCTGCGCCATGGGATCGCCCCACGTAGAAAAATTGAGCACCTCGCGCCCTTTGTGGACATCTTGCAGAATCATCCAAGACATGGGAGCGATGTAACTGTACCAGGGCCAGGTCGTTTCGTTGCTGTGGCAATCAAAACAGGCGCGCACGGCCAACGCACGCGTCTCGGGGCTATCCCACGGTGGCTCCTGGACCACGGGAGGATTGTCTCGACGCACGCCGGCCGGCAGCAACTGAATGCCGACGATCGTCGCAATGAGAACAATTACACCGCCAATGCGTAGCCGCCGGTGCCGCTTGGCAAGGGCCGCACGGGGTTCGTTGGCATAAATCTCGTCGGGATTGCCCTGTTCCATCTCACTCATAAATTTACAGCTCCCTATCGCATGTTATCAAGAGACAGTACGTCGTCTTTATCCGGGGATGCAAACTGCTCACGACTCTAAAAATTTTTGCAAATTCACTTGGGATGACTCTGGGCGCTCCTGGAATGAGGTCTCCGCGTCGGCCTTAGCCAGTTGTTGCCAGAGCCGCCAGAGTAGCGCTGCCAGGTAGACAAAGCCCACCGGCACCCACATGATCACCCCCGCCAGCTGTTGATCAGATAAAAGGGTTAGCCCCCACGCCCAGACATAAGGTGCGTAGATCGGGTAGAGAGGGCGCTGGGCAAAGGTAATGATGGCCGCCAAGAGTCCGCTGTGCAGCGCGGTGGTAAAGAGAAAGAGCAACGCCGCCCCCAGTTGTAGAGTCTGGTGGCCGGCTTGGTTGAGCACCCACCAAAAGAGTAGGGCACTGGCGATAAATCCCATGTGCTCAAGCAAGTGTACCGCCTCACTGGCAATGGCTGCCTGATAAAAGCGCGGCGCATGCCAGATCCATAAGGTCAATGCGTAAATTGCCCAGACAACCAAGGGCTGGTTGAGCCACCGCCACCCAGTCTGTAGAAGAGCGCGGCGTCGCCACCAGCGGCCAACGCCACGTCGTGTCGCAACGGGTAGGGCCCAAAGCACGAGGGTCGGTTCCAGCCCCCAGATGAGGAGCGGCGCCGCCACGTTCATCAGCAAGATGTGTTGAATCATGTGCGCGGAGAAGAGGGCGTTGCTGACCGCTGCCAGCGGTGAAAGGAGGGCAATGGCAATCACCAACAGGCCACTGCTAAAACAAAGGACTTGCCGTGTCGAGACAACTCGTCCCCAGCCGGCGCGTCGCCAGAGGCGGCGTAAACCGTACAGGTAGAGCAGTGCACCCAGGGCTAACCCCACGACAATCCACGGTTCCCACGGCCAACTTTGCCACAAGTCGTGGGGCGCGGGCGGTTCACCCGCATGGGCCGACACCGGTTGCGCCACGATCAACGTAGCTATTCCAATCACAATGTACCGAACAATTCTCATGCTGCTGATTTCACTTCACTAAGGCTGCTCCAAGATTTTGAATCCCCCATGTAGGGGCGTGCCCTTGCCGGTGCTCCAGGGGCGACCGCAAGGGCACGCCCCTACGGAGGGATTTGATTCCTTGGAACGGCCTAAGGTTCACAAGGTGACTGTCACTGACCACAACAGATCGTGTTGACGATTCTATGCCTGGCCAGTGACAGTCACCTTGGATGCTTTACGATTCTATCCTGGAATTCGCTGTGGCCATCTCATCTGTCCCCATTGGATCAAATCCACTGGCAGGTATCCACGAAAAAGACAGCTACCCCGGTTACCACAATCAACAACGTGAAAAGCCCATTCAAAAGCAGACCACCAAAGGCCATAAAGGCCAAAGCGCCGCCCACCGCATCGTCACGCCCGTGAAACTGCCGCCAATGTCGGTAGCTCCGCGCCGCAAAGATCAGGGTGAGCAACCCGAACATACCGGTAAAGATCCCAATGACCGGCGCCAATCCTGCGGTGCCGATGGCAAAAAGATTCTGTGTACATGTCGCTTCCGCCAGCAGATAGCCGACAACAAAGTAGAAGGCATAGAGCAACGGTCCGGCGAGTAACCCCAGCCATAGCCGACGTGCAAGGGGCGGGCGTTCTGTGGTATAGGTCGATTCGGGTACGACATCAATATTGACAGGCATGGCTGCTCCTCGTCAGTCACCATCTTGCGATGGCATCAAGAACAATGAGACTCAATGTCATTAAGTTGGCAGTAATCAGTCTCCAGGAATCAGTTATCAGCCGCACAGCACCGACTGGAAACTGAGCACTGATGACTGCGGACCCATGACCCGCACGTGCTTAACTTAACGACATTGCAATGAAACTGATAGCAAGTGGCACGCAATTTGCCATCCGCTTTTGCTATTTTCCGACAGCGCGGCGGAGTAGCGCGAGTGAGCAAAGTGCGACATCATCGATTGCGTCTCACACCAAATGGGGTGAACCATAGAGCGTTGCTACAATGATGAGCCAGAAGAGAATGGTGGCCAACCAGTAGCGCCCCGTGACATCGATCGCCACATATTCATGTTCCGAATAGTAGCCCATCCAACTCCACAACTGCGTTGCACCGTTCTGGATTAAGCCGGCGCCGACAAGGAGAACGAGTAGGCCGTGGAACAGATAGTAGAGTGAGCCGTAGGCATGATCATCGTGGGTAAAGGTGATCTGCCAGAAATCGTAAACCAGTAACCCCAGGGCCGCGACACCCAAAAGAAAAACCGCGGCCAGGTAGCTGCGTAGGCGCCCCATTTGACTGCGTTGGATACTCTTCCGGGCTTGCCACATGGCAATCCCGCTGACAACCAGCAAGAGAGAGGCGATCGTTGCTATCCACAAGCCAGGCAAGGGAATATTTTCCGGCGGCCAGACGACATGCTGAAAGCGGAGGTAAAAGTAGCTAAAGAGCAATGTGCTCAACCCGATGGCAATGATCAGGATCATCAGGTTCATAGCCCAGCGCGCAACAATGCGGCTGCCATTGGTGCGTACCGGCAGGCCGTGTGTGCGCTCGAAGTCAAGCTCCTCTTCGGTGACCGCAACGGGATTGGGCCAATGCCAACCGATGAGGCCGCCGATCAGGGTCAGTGCCCCCAGGGCGACCAAAATGCGCAGGCTAAAAATTTCCGCACCAAAGATGGTGATAATGCCGACGGCGGTTACAAAGGGCCAGATCGAAGGGCCAGAGACACGGAAAATCTCTTCCGGCTGGGCATCGATGGCCGAGGTGGTGAGGGCGCCACGCCAGCGGGTGGGATAGTGCGAAAGTGCATCCATGAGACGAGAAACCCGGTCGCCATCGGTGGGGTGAACCGTCGCCTGTTCCCATAGCGGGTGACGACTGCGGACCACCGGTAGGTCGGCGAAGCCATAGTTCGGGGGCGGCGATTCGGTGGCCCACTCAAGGGAGTCGGCATGCCAGGGATTGGGCGGTGCATCTTCTCCCCAATAGAGGCTGTAGAAATAGTTGATGACAAAGATCAACACGCCCACCGCTAATAGGTAGGTGCCCAGCGTAGAAATAAGGTTGTAGCTGTCCCAGCCGATCCCTGCTTCATAGGTGTAGACCCGGCGGGGCATGCCCAGCAGGCCAACGATGTGTAGCGGGAAGAAGGCGATGTTGAAGCCGATGAACATAAGCCAGAAATTCCACTTGCCGAGCCGTTCGTTGAGCATTTTCCCCTGAATCTTGGGTAACCAGTAGTAGAGCGCGCCGAAGATCGGAAAGACGGATCCCCCCAGCAGCACGTAATGCAGGTGCGCCACAATAAAGTATGAATCGTGCGCCTGCCAATCAAAGGGCACAACCCCCACCATAACCCCCGAGATGCCACCGAGAATAAAGATGAAGAAAAAGCCAATGACAAAGAGAAAAGGGGTTTTCCAAACCGGTCGCCCCGTCCAAATGGTGGCCAGCCAGGCAAAGATCTGCACGCCGGCGGGAATTCCGACCAGAATGCTGGCCACGCTGAAGAAGACCATGGCAATCTGTGGCAACCCCACGGTAAACATGTGATGGGCCCAGAGGGCAAAGCTGATGAAGCCGGTCGCCACAATGGCCATGACGATATAAGGATAGCCCACCAACTTGCGTCGACAGAGGGCGGGCACGATCATCGAGATCATGCCGGTGGATGGGATAAATTGAATGTATACCTCGGGATGACCAAAGATCCAGAAGAGGTGTTGCCAGAGCACCGGATCGCCGCCGGCTGAAGGGTCAAAGAATTGGAAGTTAAATTTGCGATCCATTTCGAGCAGCAGTGTCGCCATGAAAAGGGGCGTAAAGGCAAAGAGGATCGACAGCGCCGTGACCAACAGTGCCCAGACAATCACGGGCATGCGTGCCAGGGTCATGCCCGGTGCGCGCATACGCAGGATGGTGATGACAATCTCGACGCCCGCGGCAATGGCTGCCACCTCGGCCACACCCAGGGCCAGCAGCCAAAAATCGAGCGCAATCCCCGGCGAAAATTCAGAACCGCTCAGGGGTACATAGGCAAACCAACCGGTGTCCGGCACAGCCCGAAAGAGATAACCGGAGTAGAAGAGGATTCCGCCCATGACAAAGGTGAAGTAGCTAAAAACCCCCAATCGCGGAAATGGCATCTCGCGGTTGCCGAGCAAAAGGGGTAGCAAAAAGATGGCAAAGCCTTCGAGCATCGGCACGACAAAGAGATACATCATGGTTGAGCCGTGCATTGTAAAGGCCTGGTTGAAGGCTTCGGCGCCCAGAAAATCGTTTTCGGCTTGAATGAGCTGGGTGCGCATGAGCACAGCATTGAGCCCACCAAGTAGAAAGAAGATAAAGGCGGTCACCATGATGCGACCACCAACGGCGTCATTTTGCAGCGCACGGAACCAGCCAACGAGGCCGGGGGGATCTGCCCACAGACGCTCCAGCGCGTCTTTGGCCTCCTCATTGCTCTGCTTGCCCGTTGGCAAGTCCGTCTGTGTCACAGTGGGCGAATGAGATGATAGTACCTGCATCAAAAATTTTTCCTCATAAATTTTCTGAAAAAATAGTACAGTTGAGACGTGACATACACGAGGCAGGATACGCGCCGAGCTGTCAACCGCCACCGCTACTCCAATGTGGCTAAATAGTCCAAGAGCGCTTCCAGTTCCTCTGTGGAGAGCGTGGTGGCAGGCATGAGATTTCCCGTTTTCTTTTCCTGTGGGTTGGTAAGCCAGGCGGCGAGATTCTCACGCGTATTAGCCAGCGTTCCTGCGCCAATCTCGCGCCGGCTGGCAAAGTGCGTGAGATCCGGACCCAACCGCCCTGCGGCTGTGGTACCGGCGACAGCATGACATTGGGCACAGGGGGTCTCCAGGAAGAGGGCTTGTCCCTTTTGCGCCGATGTACTTTCCGGTGTGGCGGCCGGCTGCTGCTGCGCTGTAAGCCACTGCGCAAAGGTTTCCGGTGGGTGGGCGACCACGAGAAATAGCATACGCGCATGTTGGATACCACAAAACTCGGCGCAGATGCCGCGGAATTCGCCGGTTTCGTCAGCCTGAATGTAAAAACGATTGGTCCGCCCAGGGATCATGTCCAGCTTGCCGTGGAGTTGCGGCACCCAGAAGCTGTGGATGACCCCCTCTGCACGGAGTGTAATCTGAACCGGTTGCCCGGTGGGAATGTGGATCTCATTGGCGGTGGTCACCTTGGCATCTGGGTAAATCACTTCCCACCACCACTGGTGACCAATGACTTCAATGGCCAATGCTGTGTCGGTGGGTCGGGTGCCGGAAGAGGTGGATCCCAGTGGGTCGGTGGCGAAGGCCAGGAGTGTGTTCAGCGCCAGGCCGCCGACAACCAGTAGGACCACAGCCGGCATCACCATGCCGCCCCAAATCACGAGCCGACGCCCCACCGGTCTATCGGCGCGATCGATCGTTACGCCCTCTGTACCCTCTTCTGTCGATGCCTGCTCAACCCGGCGCCGAAAGAGTGCATACAACAGCAACCCAGAAACCACCACATAAATCAGGCTGCCGAGCCCAATCAGTTGCCAGCTTAACCCATAAATGGTCGCTGCGGCTGGCCCCTGAGGATCTGTGGCCGCCGGGGCGCGATCGCATCCACTCATCAGCAATGGGATACTTGCCATGCCAAAGCCAAGGAGTATTTTGTTCATCGATCTATGCATCCAGCATCTCTCTCGTACGGTTTGTCTTTACGGTTTGTCTTTGGAGTAAGTTTTTGGCCAGTATACAGCGTGGAAACTGCAAAACGATGTATCAAGTTGGAGGCAGTAGATACAGCGCAAGATACACTTGGTGGCTGTCCGAAACTCCTCTGTTCCCGCTGAGCCCCAACCGTATTTTGAATGGCTCGTATAGGTCTGGTGAAGTCGGGGAGATTCTTGCTGAGAATAGGTAGCGATTTCACCTTTTCGTCCCTAGGAGCGATTTTGAAACGATTTTCAGGACAACCCATTAAAGTCTCACGAGTGCCTGAATCGCTTCGTCGTCACCGAGCACAGTTGCTTACCAAGGGGGAGGTTGAGAGCTATTTCTTCGTCTGTATCCACTCTCTGTATCACTATCCAGTGCGTTACATTCTGAGAATTGGTACACTAGAAACAGCGCTCCGCCGCTGCTCTCTCGCATTGCAGTCAAACAATTCTCTCGACCCGATTTGGCTCTTTTTTTATGGCACACTCTGTCTTATATGTCCCATCGGTACCGACCAAGTTATGTAGGTGCTCACATGTAAAGACATTTCTGAGAAAGGAAAATTGATGGCTATGAGTACCACTTCGCAGATGGATTCGTTGCAATCTCAAGTCCATAATGCATCCGCTGACGTCATTCCGTGGGTCGTCTGGCTTGCGCGCTTTGGGTATGCGGCGAAAGGGCTGGTTTATATCACGATAGGCGCTCTTGCCGTCCAAGTTGCTATCGGTAGCGGTGGTAGAACAACGGGACCCGCCGGCGCACTCGCCTCGCTCTCTCATCAGCCCTTCGGCCAGATATTGCTGATCCTGGTTGCTGTCGGTTTGTTTGGCTATGCCCTATGGCGCTTTGTGCAGTCGTGGGTAGACCCCGAACATGAAGGTTCTAATGCCAAAGGCATTGTGAAGCGGATTGGCTATGCTGTGAGCGGGATCATTTATGCAGCCTTTGGCATTGAGGCCGTGCGTCTTGTGCTGGGATCAGGTGGTGGCAGTAACGAGAGCCAACAAGCGAGCGACTGGACCGCGCGATTGATGTCACAACCTTTTGGGATTTGGCTGGTGGGAATTGTCGGCGCCATTGTAATCGGTACCGGTCTCTATCAATTTTATCGGGCCTACAGCGCCAAGTTTCGTGAGGTGTTAAAGCTGCACGAGATGAATGCCAATGAAGAACGCTGGGCAACGCGCGCAGGGCGCTTGGGCTTTGCCGCTCGTGGGGTGGTTTACTCGATCATCGGAATCTTTTTGGTCATTGCTGCCATGCATGCCAATCCCGATGAGGCCGTGGGTATTGGAGAAGCACTTCAGAAGTTGGCCCAGCAACCTTATGGTCCCTGGCTGTTAGGCTTAGTTGCCATTGGCCTGGTTGCCTATGGATTCTTCGCTATTGTGCTGGCTCGCTATCGTCGCATCTTTATTCCGGCTTCGTGAGTGGCTTCTCCATTATCTTTAAGCCATAGATTCAAGCCATAGATATCTTCAAGCAGTAGATCGCCGGGTGTGTGGCTGGGGCAACAAGTCACTGCCATTAAGTTAAGGCACTTGCTCGTTCCACGCTCTGCGTCGCGCGACGCAGAGCGTCCTGATGAGGATGCCACGCCACCCAAAGGGTCCCCGGCCGGTGGAACCAGATTCGCTTAACTTAATGGTAGTGGGGCAACGAGTCCCCCGCCAGTCCGCTCACATTTGCGAAAGATTACTCCCTACGGGGATCCACTGACAACACAGATTCCTGACAATACAAAAGTGAGCAATCTAATGAACAAGCAACAGCGCATCAATAGTCAGCGCCCTTCATGGGAACTCGCCATTTGGTGGCAGAGCGCCGTCCGCCAGTGGTCCGCGGCCTGGCAAGAAATTCCTACCGCCGCCTGGAAAGTGTGGCTGATAACCCTGACGATCTGGTGGTTTGTTGCCAGCAGCGTGGTTTTGATTGCCCTTTGGGTGATGCAATCGCCCGTGGCTGTGTCTTGGCGGACACAGGAAGTGCTACTTTTGCAGGACATTATTGACACACGTCCCATGGATCCGGCGTCTGCCAATTGGATGGACATTCCTGGGCATCCGCTCTACCTGGTCTTGATTATTGCGGTGGTCTTCTTTACGGCAATCCGATTGGGACGCCTTTTTGAAGGCGCTTCTATGGTGGCCGGCTTTCTGTTGGTCACGGTAAGTGTGGGATTGGGGTGGCTTTTTTGGGCACGTGAGCGGCCAGACCTTGTGATGCACGGCGCCTTTTCCCCAGGACTACATTCCTTCCCTTCGGGGCATACAGCACAAGCCACTACCATTTATGGGTTGCTGGCTTATTATTGGATACGAGATTCCGTGCGGCGTAGTGAGAAGATCTTTGCCTTTGTCCTCCTCAGTGGCGCGATTGTCACGGTGGCGCTGGGCCGTTTGTGGATTGCCGCCCACTGGCCGAGTGATGTCATTGTCTCTCT
>ERZ795053.5801-NODE-5801-length-12591-cov-10.531828_pt1 | contig 12591 bp, 10 predicted proteins | sample MGYA00375137_ERZ795053 | MGnify/ENA primary metagenome ERZ795053 (study PRJEB30182, sample SAMN05720284) | activated sludge metagenome | isolation source: Anaerobic digester | place: Hong Kong | collected 2014-12-17 ... | reverse complement strand
GATCTACACAACCGAACACACTCTTTCCCTACACGACGCTCTTCCGATCTGTAACACCCCTTCATGGGTCGTCTCCGTCAATTCGTAAGGATTAAAGACATTGCTGATAATGGATATCCCGCCGATGCGCATGCCCATCTGCCTGGCCACAATGGCTTCCGGAACCGTGGACATCCCTACTGCGTGGGCGCCGGCCTGATGAAACCAGCTGTATTCGGCCGGGGTCTCCAGACTGGGACCCTGCAAGCCCAGATAAACACCGATGTGATACGGTATGTTGAGTAGTTTGGCCAGATGGGACCAACTCGTGATCCATTCCGAATCATAAACGTGATTCATATCCGGAAACCGGGGACCCCAACGCGAGTCATGCGGACCGCGTAATGGATTTTCAGGTTGAAAATTTATGTGATCCCGGATAAACATCAGCGATCCGGGTTGCATGGATTCCAGTAAACCTCCGGCAGCATTAGTCAATAGCAAATCATGGATCCCTAAAAGCTTTGTGACCCGTACCGGAAAAGTAATGGTCTGCATCGAATGACCCTCATAATAATGAAACCGTCCGGACCATATCAAGACATGTTTCTTGGCCCATTTGCCGATGTGCAGGATGCCCTGGTGTCCCATGACACTCGTAACCGGAAAGTGAGGCAATTCGCTATAAGGAATGCTATAGGTCATTTTAACCTGGCCAAGGCAGGCATCAAAACCGGATCCCAGTGTAATTGCCAGGTAAGCTTCATCTTCCAGATAGGGCTTAATAAATGCGGCAGTCTCCTCCGCTTGCTCATAGGTGTAATTCATGAGGCTAATCTACAATGAGCGCCGCACGATCCAAAACCTGTTGTTCGATTTGTGGCGGTAGCTGACGGAATGCATATTGCTGATCCCGCAGGCGAGGCTCAAAACCGGCTTCACGGATGGCATCCTGGATTCCCTGGGCGGTAAAGCGGAAGGCAGCACCTGCTGCTGAGACAACATTTTCTTCGATCATGATCGAGCCCCAGTCGTTGGCGCCGGCGTACAGGCAGACCTGAGCGACCTGTTTGCCTACGGTCAACCAGGAAGCCTGGATGTTCGTGATATTGGGTAGCATGATACGGCTCATGGCGATCATCCGCACATATTCGTCTCCGGTACATTGATTGCGGGCCCGTTTGAGTTTTTGAAGCAAGGTCCCCTCATCCTGGAAAGGCCAGGGAATGAATGCAAGAAAACCTTTGGCATGGACCGGCTTACGGGACTGTACCTCCCGCATAGCGACCAGATGCTCAAATCGTTCCATATTGGTTTCCACATGACCAAACATCATGGTGGAAGAAGTAGTAATATCCAGCTGATGGGCGGCGGCCATGACATCCAGCCATTCCTGCCCCGAACATTTGCCTTTGGAGATCAGCCGGCGTACCCGATCACTGAGGATTTCCGCACCGGCACCGGGCAGGGAGTCCAGTCCCGCCTCTTTCAAGGCTTTCAGGACTTCGGTGTGCGTGGATTGTTCCAGCTTGGTGATGTGCGCTACCTCCGGCGGGCCCAAAGCATGTAATTTCAGGTCCGGATACAACGATTTCAATTCCCGGAATAAGGTGGTGTAGTAATCCAATCCGAGATCCGGATGGTGACCGCCCTGCAACAACAACTGTTCCCCGCCGAAGCGAAATAGCTCATCGATCTTTTGTTTGTATGCTTCGATCGTGGTGATGTAGGACTCCTCATGGCCGGGACGGCGATAAAAATTACAGAACTTGCAGTTGGCGATGCAAACATTGGTGGTGTTCGAGTTCCGGTCAATGATCCAGGTGACAATATTGCCGGGGACGTGGTGCTGCCTCAGATGATTGCCCACATACATCAAATCAGCCGTTGCTGCATTTTCAAAGAGAAATACCCCTTCTTCAGCCGACAGCCAATCCAGGTTTAAGGCACGCTGCAGTAATGTTTCAATTTGTTGCGTCACGATGCGATCGGATTGTATGTCTTACAAAGATAGTCCATTTGGAATGATTCGAAGTTGAAGACTATATTTGGATGTAAACCAATTTCTGCAACATACGAAAGCACCTTCCGGTTCACGGTATGCTCGCCACCAACACTGCATTTAAGACATGATATCATTCTTTATTTCTGATCATCGGTCCCATCTGGTACTGGTTTTAATCTTGCTGGCCTTTTCAAGTACCGCCCAACCAGAAATTTTGGAAAGGCAATTGGCTGCAAGCAGGAATTTATCGCGGGTCATGACTCCTGACTCGTCCGATATGGCCTATCTGCGATGGTTGGAGAAGCCTGTAGAAAAATCCAGACAACTTGCATTAACCGAGGACTTCAATGCCCTGAAAAATACCGGTCCAGGAATCATTCAAATTGACAGGGATCACACCATCTCCGGCAAAGGCAGCATATTATTAACGACTCCCAGCGCACTCGGTGAAAAGAACCCATCCAATCGAGCCTATGCTTTTGCAGAAATGATACGTCCGTTGCAGCGTGAAAACCTGGAAAATTACAACCGGTTTTCTGTATGGGTGTATGCCGATGCGCCCGGATATTATTCTTTTTTCGTCGGCTGCACGCTGTACAATGAGGGTGAGCACATCATGCCCACTCCGGGCCGTTTTGAAGGCCAGCATTTTGTCACCATCTATCCCGGCCAGTGGCAACGTATTGTCTGGGAGATACCGGATTTGTACCGGGATGCCGTCACCGGCTTTTCGGTGAGCATTATGTTAACTGGTCCTCCTAAAGGTGCTTCACCAGATTTGAACTTGTTCATCGATGACATGCGTCTGGAAAAGGTCAATGCAGAAAATACTCGTGGATTTGATCTGAGGGATGAAGCCATGGCCTACTGCCACAGCGGATACAGGATCCACAGCAGGAAGCAAGCCTTGATTCAGCAAAATCCCGGATCCGATTTCCGATTGATCAGTAATGAAGGAAAAACAGTATTTCAGGGTAAACCAACACCCCTGGAAAACAATTTTACTCTTCTGGATTTCAGTTCTTTTGAGACGCCCGGATGGTATACCCTGGAAGCGGGAAAACAGAAAACCAAACCTTTCCCCATCGGTCAGGATGCTTATCTGAGTACCGCCTGGCACACCTTAAATTTCTTCTTTGCCGAACGCTGTGGTTTTGATCAACCTGGCATCCACCAAGCCTGTCACCAGGATGTATTTTGCGTTCATCCGGATGGGAGGAAGATCTCGGTAGGTGGTGGCTGGCACGATGCGGCAGATCTGACCCAGGGTGTGGGCAATACAGCAAGGGGAGGAATCGCCATGCTGGAACTGGCCAAAACGGTCCGGGAAACGCAACCCGAACTATACCGCCGGCTGCTCGAAGAGGCTCGCTGGGGTCTCAACTGGACGATGCAAACACGATTTGGTGACGGTTACCGGGAAGGTGGATTGATCATCGGCATCTGGACGGACAATGAGGTAGGGACCAAAGACGACATCGCGGGAAAAGCAAGCAATCATCCCGGTGATAATTTTATTGCTGCTTCCTATGGTGCCCTGGCTGCCCCAATGTACAAGGAGGAAGATCCGGTCTTTGCCGATTGGTGCTATCATTCGGCGGTGGAAGACTTTCAGTTTGCCAATGAATTACTCGGCCAGGAAGCCAATCAAAAAAATGAGATCGAACTGTATGCCCGGGCAATGGTCACGGCCATGCATCTGTATCGCCTGACCGGACAACATGAATATCTGGATTGGGCTGTACGATACGCCCGTATTGTCATGGATGGGCAGCAAATGGATCGCAGGACCGACTGGGCCTTACCACTGCATGGCTTCTTTTATGAATCACGGGCAAAAAAGCGCATTCTGGAATATTTTCATCGCAGTGATGAGCAGTTGATGATCCAGGGCTTGTCCATGCTCCTTACCGACCAGCCCAACCATGCCGACGCACCAAAATGGCTGGCTTCCTGCCAGGCTTACGCTGATTACCTCAAGGATCTATCTATGGTCATTGAACCCTACGGAATACTACCAGCGGCAGTCTATGAATTAAACAATGCAGAATTTGCCGGGATCTATCACGAAGGTGACCAGGTTGGCATGCCCTCCATGGAAGAATACAATGCACAGGTTAGCAATGGAATCCATCTCGGGGGTGCCTTTTATTTGCGTCGATTTCCCGTAGCCTACCAATTCCGGGGTTTTCACGCCATCCTGATTGCCAAAGCCAAGGCAGCATTGATTTTGGCGGATCTGGTACAGGATGATCAGCTCAAAGCCATAGGTACCCGCCAACTGGAGTACATCATCGGCTACAATCCATATGCTATGAGCACCATCTATGGCGAAGGGCACGATTATCCGCCTCTGTATGGCGCTTATGCCGGAGATGTGGTCGGCGCAGTACCGGTTGGTATTGAGACATTTGAAAATGACGATGAGCCCTATATGCCTATGCAGGTCAACGCGACTTATAAAGAAATCTGGACGCACACGACAGCAGGGGTCTTATGGCTGCTTTCAAAAATAATGCAGGACTAATGCTAGAGATATCTCTTGAGGAGGCCCGGAAATTTATCCTTTCCACCCAATTTCTGGGAAGTGGCCATGGTCTGAGAAACAGAGCGGGAGTACTCTCGGCAATAGAGCGTTTGGGATACATCCAGATCGATACCATCTCGGTCGTTGAAAGGGCACATCATCACGTGGCATGGTCCCGGGTGCCAAATTATCATCCAGGCCATCTTGAAAAGCTGGAACAAGAACGCCGAATCTTTGAGTATTGGGCGCATGCGGCCGCCTATCTGCCTATGCAGGACTACCGGTTTACCCTTTTTCACAAAAACCACATCGAGTCAGGCCCCGGGCACTGGTATGCCAAAGAAAAACAAGCCATGCAATACCTGCTGGACCGTATCCGGGTGGAAGGACCGTTGCGCTCACGGGATGTTGAAAAATGGGAAGAAGATGCCGGTCCAGTGGCCGCAAGAAGTGGTAAAATAGCCACTGTCGAAAAGGAAATGGATAAATCCTGGGCCGGAGACCCCATCAAGCGGGCCTTCCGGCAATTATTTATGGAAGGCAAAATCATGGTCACCGGAAGGGAGGGCTTTCAAAAAGTTTATGACCTGGCTGAACGGGTACTTCCGGATTCGATAGATACGCGCATTCCCTCCCGGCAAGATTATCTACATCATCTGATCCATCAGCATCTTCAGGCGCATGGGTTGATCCAACCCCAGCAACCATCCTATCTGCGGCCGGTTTCCGTTGCTGAAGTCCATTCGGAAATGAAAGAACTGCTCCGCACAGGTGCATTGATAGAAGTGATGATTCGGGAATTGGATGGTGAGCTGTTTTACGCCGATCCAATGATGTGGGAAAATTTTACCCTGCAACCGTTCCGATCCAGGGCTGTTTTGCTTTCCCCTTTTGATAATCTGATCATCCAGCGGGACCGGGCTGATAAATTATTTGATCTCAAATACACCCTGGAATGTTATGTGCCGGCGACAAAAAGACAATTCGGTTATTTCAGCCTGCCTCTTTTATCCGGAACACGGTTCATCGCTCAACTGGATATCAAGGCTGAGCGAAAAGAAAAAAGACTGCTCATCCGGAACTTAAGATGGGAACCCTGGGTCCGCAAACCGGAATCTCACTATGGCGTTTTGGATCGTGTCCTGCGCGATTTCTCAAAATTTAACGGCTGTGAAGAAGTTTGCATTAATTCCAACCTAGGCCTACCTGATTCCATTGGCAATTCCTGACCGCCCTGTCAACCATTCAGTGCGCTCATCACTTTTTCGGGTGTAAAAGGCATGTGCCGCAACGCCTTGCCGGTCAAAGCCAGGAATGCATTGGCTACTGCACCACCCACAACCGGTGTACTTGCCTCTCCCACCCCTTCCGGTTTTTCGGTGGAAGGGATCAATTTTACTTCCATAATTTCCGGTGTATCCTCCATTCGTAATAGTGGATAGTCGTCAAAATTATATTGCTGAACCTGGCCATCTTCAATGGTTATGCTTTCATAAAGTACACTGCTCAGCCCCATCAGAAATCCGCCTTCCAGCTGGGCGATAGCATTGTCAGGCTGTACGACGACTCCGGCATCCATGGCCATCCAGCATTTATGAACGGAAATCTTTCCTGTATCCCGGTTAACGGAAATTTCTACAACAGCAGCAGTTCGGGCGCCGCTGCGCTCAGCAAATGCAATCCCTTTTGCTCTCCCGGTCGGCACGGGCTCATTCCAGGCAGCCATTTGCGCAACCGTTTTGACAACCTGAGCTGCACGCTTATCTGATTGCATGTATTGCAACCTGAGGTCCACCGGATCTGCCTTAAGCAGATGAGCGGTCTCATCGATGATCGCTTCGATGGCATATTTATTCGGGCCGTGTCCCACCGATCTCCAGTGCTTGGTACGCACTTTCTCATCGATGCTCTGCAGGGTCATGTGTTGGTTGGGAAAATCGTAATATTGAATGCCAGCTCCCGAGGCCAGTAGGCCGTCACCGGTCCCTACGATGTGGTGCTCCCAACCTTCGATCTTACCTTCGGCATTTACTGCAACCCTCAATTTTTGCACACTGATCGGTCGGTAAGCCCCATACTGCAAATCATCTTCACGGGTCCAGATCAACTTTACGGGTCGCATCACCTGTTTGGCAATAAGCGTAGCCTCTTCCACATAGTCTGTCATGGACCTTCTGCCAAATCCTCCTCCCAGATAGCAGGGGTGAAAGACTACCTCTTCAAAACCAATCCCCAGTGACTTAGCGATTTGCTGACGGGCGCTGTCCGGGGCCTGGGAACCTACCCAGGCTTCTGCTGATTTGCCATCCGGTGCAACGGCTATTACCGCATTCAGCGGCTCCATCTGGGCATGATAGACAAAATCATTGCGAAATTCTGCTTCAACCACTTGGGCAGCCCGCTGAAACGCTGTTTGTACATTTCCCTTTTCCTCCAGGGTCTTACCTTGCTCCGGGTTATCCGCTCTTGCTGAATAATCCTCATAAGCCTTGATACTATTATAACCAACCGCAGAATGATCCAGATTCCAATCAATTTTCAGGTATCCTCGCGAAGAAAATGCCGTTTCAATGGATGAGGCGACAATAGCGATGCCATGATCCAGTTCGACGACATCGATCACTCCCGGGCGTTTCAATATTTGCTCCCTGTTTATAAGCTTTGGGGAGGCACCATGGACCAAGCCTCGCTCCATGATGGCATAGACCATCCCGGGCACATGAATGTCCATGGAGTAAATTGCCGTGCCATTGGTTTTAGCGGGGATATCGGTACGCGGTAAATTCTTTCCAATCTTTTGAAAGTGTTCCGGATCTTTCAATTTTTGTTCCGGAATGTCGTCCGGTCTAGTAATGCCTGCTTTTGCCAGTTCTCCATAAGTGATCGTATCTCCTGTCGACAACTTCCTGACAATTCCCGGGCCAGTGCTCGTGTTTTCAACTGGGATATTCCACATTTTTGCAGCATTCCAGCGCAATATCCATCCTACCTGAGCCCCCGCTTGCCTTAATGCCTGATAATAACCTTTCACGGTTCGAGAGCCCACAGTTATCATTGGTCCACCCAGTTTCCCTCCCCATTGCAAGCCATAGGTTTCCGGCTCTATCGGCGAAAATTCGATGGTTACATCTTCCCATTTCGCATCCATTTCTTCCGCCAGGATGACAGCCAGCGCGGTCATTGAGCCCTGACCCATTTCCGCCGCCGGATTATAAATGGTGATCTTGCCATCTCCATCCAGATGCACCCAGGCAGACAATTGACCGTTGGCCAGGGTGCCGGTGCGGCTATTTACCGTAAATGCAAGTGCCGGTGAAAGTGCGATAGCAAACGTGACACCACCTGCCGTACGCAGAAAGGACCGGCGGCTGATCGCTGACGATTTTGACGGATATCCTTTCATGATCCCATGTCTTTAGCGGCACGAACGATTGCCTTCTGAATGCGGTGATACGTACCACAGCGACACAAAACCCCGTTCATGTGTTCAATAATCTCCGCCCGGGACGGCTGTTTGTTCTTTTCCAGCAAGGCAGCTGCCTGCATGATCTGTCCGGACTGACAGTAACCGCACTGGGGAACCTGTTCGTCGATCCACGCTTGTTGAACCGGATGTAATTCCCCCTTACCCAAACCTTCTATGGTGGTTACTTTTTTGCCAGACACCATTTTCATGGTGGTCATACAGGACCGTACCGGATCTCCGTTCAAGTGTACCGTACAAGCACCGCAAGCTGCGATGCCACATCCGAATTTGGTGCCGGTATGCCTGAGATCTTCGCGTAATACCCAAAGGAGGAGCGCGTCCGGCTCGGCATCCACCTGGATCATTTCTCCGTTCAATTCAAAATTGATACGCATTATCGATTGATTATGAGGCCTATTAAGACAAATAAATTAAGCCATTTCCATTACGAAATCCAGTTTGCCGGTAGAAATTCTTCAATTTTCACCAGTCAATCCTGCGACTACAAGCCAATAGGCTGTCTTCTTTTGCAAATTCGCGTCGAATAATAAGGGGTAATTTTTCCTGCCCCGGACCGGAAACCGATCCAGCCAGGTACGCTGGTCCGAAACATTCCAGAAAGTGATCGACTGGATGTCGTCTTTGTAATTTACCAGCACCTGGAATATCTGCTCGTATTGCTGTTCCTGCAGTTTTACTTTTTCAGGGGTAAACGAATCATCCTCATCCGGTCTTTTATCCCGTCTTCCGGACTCCGGAGGATAGACAGAAACATCCAGTTCCGTTATATGAATGATCAGACCCAATGACCGGTATTCCTCCAGAGCTGCTTCCAGCTCAGCTTCATCCGGGCCGTAGATCGACCAATGTCCCTGGATCCCGATACCATGGATGGGTACGCCCTGCTCTTGCAACGATCGGATCAGCCGTATGATCTTGGCTCTTTTTTCCGGTTTCCAGGCATTGTAGTCGTTGTAGAAAAGCAAAGCCTCCGGATCTGCGGCATGAGCATATTGAAAAGCTTTGGCAATGTATTCTTCCCCGCAAATGGAATACCAGGGGGAAACACGAAGATATTCGTCTGTTTGGTCCGATATCGCCTCATTGACTACATCCCAGGCATAAATGGCGTCCTTATAACGGTGCATTACGGTGGTGATGTGTGCTTTCAGCCGGTCCAGTACTCCGGCTTTTGAAATCTGGTTGCCGGTACTATCGAGAAATAACCAGGACGGTGTCTGATTGTGCCAACAGAGGGTATGGCCCCGCATTTTAAGTCCGTTCTTTCGGGCAAAGTCTACAATTTGATCTGCCTCATTCCAGACGTAACGATCTTCTGCCGGGTGAATCGGACCCATTTTCATAGCATTTTCAGCCGTAATGGTATTGAATTCTCTTAGGATAAGTTTAGCTACCTCTCCTTCCGTTTCCTGCGGGGCAATGGATGCGCCCACAAAAAAATAACCGGTAAAATAATCTTTGAGGCCACGGGAATCATTCTGAGCGGTCACAATGGAAGACCACAAGCTTAAAATGCTGATGATTCCAAAGACCCGGCGGCTCATCACATTTTCTTATGCATGCCTTTTCCCGTGGCTGCCCAATATATGCCTCCATAGAGGAAATTCCTGAACACAGGGTCGCTGTAGCATTCCGGCATATGACCCAACCCGGTATAAAAAGCACGGCCTCCGTCAAAATCATGATACCAGGCCATCGGGTGAAATCCCATCGGGCCACCTTTTTTCTCTCCCCACTGAACGTTGGGATCATAAGTGGTTTCGTCCAGGGAGAGGATGTATTTCAATCCATCGGTTTTTTCCTCATCGTATTGATACCATTCATCCGTCCAGAGCCAATTGGCCGGGATTTGTTCGGTTCCCGGAAATAGTTTGTCCTCGACATGAATCACGGCTGTTTGGATCTGCGGATGTATGTGGAACATTCGACCCACCAATTGGGTATACCAGGGCCAATCGTATTCCGTATCTGCTGCACTATGGATACCGACAAATCCCTTCCCGGACTGAATGAACCGCTCGACGGCAGCTTGCTGTTCATCATTCAGAATATCCCCAGTGGTATTCAGGAAAATAATTACATCAACCTTTTTAAGTCGGTTATCATTAAAGACGCTGGGGTCTTCCTGCCAATCAACATTAAATGCGTGCCGGTTGCCCAGTTCACGGATAGCATCCACGCCTTCATTAATGCTTACATGATGAAAACCATTGGTCTTGGTAAACAGTAATGCCTGAAATTGCTGTGCCTCTGAAACCGTTCCCACTACAAACAGCATGGCCATAACCAGTAAAAACCGGCTAAATTGAAATTTCATATTTTGATATTATGAATTGGTTAAAAATTTCCGGTCAATATACAATTCTCATAAAATATTGTTGCTCCCTTTGGCTAATTACCCTAATTTAAAGCAACTACTCAAAACGGTCGATTACGATCTCAAGGGAATTCGAAAAACTGTGGTAATGCACGACTGATCGCATTTATTGATTCAGCTGTTGGGTGTACTTTATCAGCAATTCATGATAGCGGCGTGCTCTTGACAGGCGATGCGCCCTGTCTGTAGACGTGGTGGCTTGCATCGCTTTTAGTGTCTGTACTTTGAGCTTAACATTTGCCCGGTAACAAAGGAAAAGCTGGAATAAACGATTATCGTCCTCCGTGACCCTGCATGGATAATGTTGCTGATAGCATGCCAGAAAATGCTCCGCCAGTTTGGATTGCCGGTAATAGTCGAGATCCAGACAAAAAAATGCCATTTCGTCAAGGATGTCCAATTGCCTGAATTCATCGTTAAATTCGATGCAGTCAAAGAACACCGGTTCCTCCAGTAAAAAGATATTTCCCGAATGTAAATCTCCGTGACCATCGATGTAAAATCCCCGGTGATACCGTTCCTTGATGCGGTCCGCTAACCGTGGTATCCATATTTCTGCAGCTTGAATGGCTTGTTCAATGGTTTCTCCCGGTTGACTCTCCATTTCGCCGTCTAAAAAATCGCTTATTTGCCGGATATCCTGAAATTGAGCCAGCCATCTTGCTAAATCCGGTGGGGCGGGAATGCGATCGGCACACCGGTGAAAACCAGCAAGCTTTTTCGCAATCTGTTCGATATGGGTGGTAGAAACCAGCTGCTTTTCTAACAGCGTAGGCATGTAACGGGTCTCATCCATCCGGCGCATTTTCACGGCAAAATCAATGGCGGGAATCGTATAATTTTCCAATACCGGCATGTCATTTTCCCTGCAGACCGGGACCACATCCAGGTAGATATCATGGGTTAAGCGCCGGTTAAGCGTCACTTCGCGATGACAGAAAAACTCACGCTTCTCGATGGTGGAAAAATCCAGAAATGAAAATTTAACCGGCTTTTTGATTTTGTAAGCATATTCGCCAGATAGCAGCAACCAGGAAATATGTGTCTCGATCAACTTTGGCTGATCAAGCGTCAATATAAGGTCATCAATTTCCGCCCTTGTCATCTGGTCTGGTTTCCTCCGATGTATTCCGTTGCCTGGCCCAGCATCTGGTCCATAGAATCAAGGTCACTTCGCAGGATCAGATGATCTGCCTCCATGGGTTCCATTTGAGCTTGGATCAATTGGAAAACCGAGAAATCAGCTTCACTATCGGGTCTTGGAAGCGTGATTCGTTTTCGGATTTCCTTTTCGTCAGCACGGAGTTCGATCCAGAAAATAGGCACCTCGAGTTGGTTTGCTAGTTCACGGGCTTGGTCACGCCTGGCACGATGATGAAAAGTGGCGTCAACAACGACATTTTTACCCCTTTCCAATTGTTTCCGGACTTCTGAAAACAATGCCTCATAGACTCTGTCTTTACTATCCGGATCGTAATGACTCCTGAGATTCAGCACGCTTCGTACGATGTCACTATTCAAATGAATGCCTTTAAGGCGATGTGCTAGCAATTTTCCGAAGGTGGTTTTGCCCGATCCTGGTAATCCAAATATTGCTACCAACATGGCTCATAGTTCTAATAAACTAACAGTTGTAAAGCTGTAAGAGTTATTCTTCCTTCCAGATAAAGCAGGAAATTAATCTACTGTTTCAATAAGCCGCTCCTGATTTGAGCTACTGCGGTATCCACCGTAGTTTCAGGGGTATAAAAGCGCACCCAAACATGCGCTCCATCGGTGGCCCTGATGACCTCAGCCAGTACCCCGGATGTTTCATTTCTGGTTATAAACCTACCGTTAATCACAAAGTCGATGTCGTAGTCCTTGATCAACTCCGGTAAATGGTCCGGCAGGTAGGAAATGGTAGTGGTTGGTCCTATGACCTGGTGATTGGTCTCCTCCTGGTTGGTCAGTATTTCAACCAGGCCCAGCGCGATGGAAGAGCTCCAGACCGTGAGACTGGAATCAGGAGTCTGAAAGGGCAATACAGCAATTCTTAATACCGGTAAAGTCGATGGTGCAGGTTTGGTTTCCTGATGGTACCGGAACCAGTAAAAAGCCATACAAGCAACTACGAGCAAGATCAGGTACATAGCCCGGCGTGTCCGTCGCTTGCCGGATGACTTCAATCGCTCTGATTGAAGATCGGGCTGAACGAGCCACCGATATCCGCGCCG
>ERZ795053.5800-NODE-5800-length-12592-cov-7.530191_pt1 | contig 12592 bp, 8 predicted proteins | sample MGYA00375137_ERZ795053 | MGnify/ENA primary metagenome ERZ795053 (study PRJEB30182, sample SAMN05720284) | activated sludge metagenome | isolation source: Anaerobic digester | place: Hong Kong | collected 2014-12-17 ... | reverse complement strand
AATCATGCGTTGGAATTATACACTGACCATCGCTTGCTGGAGGAATTGAATCACTGTACGCCAGAGATGCAATCAGCTGCTGTCGGGATGGTCCAGTGCATTCTTCAGACTGTGCAAAGCTTTGCTGATGGTGCTGAACAGGCCGACGATATCACCATGCTTTGTTTAAAATATCAGGGCTCGGTTTAACTTGAATATTTTGCCCGGGAAGCAGTTGGAGGAGCATAAACCATATCAAATGGAGGCGAATGGCAGGAATGAATGATAAAAGAGAGTTTGCACTGGAGATAAAAAATATCCACAGCGCGGTGAAGCATATTCGGGAGCTGCTCAATCAATATAAATGTACGGATCGAGATATTGTTCGGGCGCAGCTTTTCGCAGAAGAAACCGTTTTGTACTGGGCGGAGCAAGCCAGTACCAAAGATAGTTTTCAAATCGGCCTGCGCAAGCGCTTCAAAACCATTTCTTTGTCATTATCCTATCAAGGATTGCCATCCAACCCTCTCGATTTGTCTATGGAAGCAGAGGATGATGCTGAATTCAGATTTATCGGCCAGAATATATTAATCGGGCTTTCCAATACAAGCTATCGCTATGAAAACGGGCACAATGTCGTTACCTTTACGCTTAGGGAGCAGGGGATCAATCCCCTCGTTGCTTTGGCTTTGGCTCTGTCTGGCGCGATTATCTGCGGTTTAGCCGCAAACCAACTCGCTCCGTCGCTGGGAGCAAGCCTGGGTACCGCCATCCTAACCCCCTTGAGTAATGCATTTTTTGGCTTGCTCAATGCCATCGTAATTCCTTTTCTCTTTGTATCGGTGATTGCCAGTATTTTTAATATGGAAAATCTAGCTCAGATGAAACGGATATTTCGGATTTTGTTTGGCTGGTTTTTAGGATTTACCGTTTTGGCGGCTACCATTTCAGTAGAGGCTGGATTACTCTTTTTTCCGCTGCAAAGTGCTGGTGCTGCTGGCGTGGGGGGCGCAGGCATCTGGACTCAAATCACGGCGATGGTGTTTGATATGGTACCTTCCAACATTTTTAAATCTTTTCTCGAGGGGAATACTTTGCAAACTATCTTTCTGGCTGTTCTGACCGGTATTACCATGCTGATCTATAAAGGCCGCTTTCCTGTCATTACTTCTGTGATAACCGAGTCCAATTTAATTTTATCAACCTTGTTGGATGCTATTTGCTCGTTGATGCCCTGGGTGATCTTTATTTGCATATTCAACATGCTGTTATCCGGTGACGGCAAGGCCTTGCTTGACTCAATCGGGGCGGTGGCAGTCATTTGCCTGTGCTTTTTGATTCTAATCATCATTGGCTTGTTAAGCGTGGTTGTGATTGAAAAGCAAAATCCTTTTAAATATCTGCAAACCATCGCCCCGGTGCTGATGATTGCTTTTTCCACCGCCAGCTCCAGCGCCACATTGGCGCCTCATACCATGACTGCCATAGCCAAACAAGGCATCCGTGACTATCTGGTCAACTTTTCCATTCCGATGGGTGCTCTTTTTGCCAAGCCATTTGTGGTGGTGACCTTGTTCCTGATGACCTTGTTCATGGGTCATTTTTATGGGGTTGCTTTCAGTTCAGCGGATGTAGTGTCCATGATTTTGCTGGTGACCATTATGGCAATTGCGGTTCCGCCGACGCTGGGAATGGGAACCTTTCTTTTTACCATTATGTTTAAACGCTTTGGCATACCGCTGGAAGGACTGGCGATGGCTACCAGCCTGTTTATGCTGCTTGATTATCTGATCACCACCGGCGATATTTTTTCGATCAACGTCAGTATGCTTCACACGGAACACCAACTGAGGCAGATCGATAAAAAAGCGGCAGCATCATTTACAGGTGCAGGATAAGCGAATCATGGATGAGAAATTTGGGAGGCAGAAACTCGTCAATAAATGTGTGGATGACAAAATAAAGAGGCTATCCGTTAAGGACAGCCTCTTTAAATTTATTAGGGGTGGCGGAGAAAGAAAAGGGATTCTTTTAACAAAAGACCAATAACCTTTTAACCTTTCTTGATTGGCTAGAAACCGAACCTACCACCTGTTATCTTTACCTTGTTTTACCTGGGTGTTTAAAGAATTAACTTATCCGGATAACCATTTGTTTAACTGATGATTTGAACTTTGAAATACCTGGGTCTCAACTGTATATTCTTTTTTCAGTGGATTTGAAACCGACGAACCAAATAAACTGTTTATTTTCTCCGCCACCTTAATCGTATTATATGTAATAAATTTAGGTTTGGCAAGGGGAAAAACCTGGTAAATTAACCGGGCGATGATCTTCGCAGCTTTATCTGCGGGCTGTTCTGTGAATAAGCTAAAGGGCCATCCTGCTGATTCCTTCAGGAATTAACATATTCTTAATATCTCCTTAAGAATCCATGAAAAACATGTTTTTACTGGCGTTTATGAATATAATAGTGTTTAATATGAAAGTACATAATGGGAGGTAGGTTAACTTGACTTTATTTCAGTCGATTATCATGGGTTTGGTCCAGGGATTGGGAGAATTTCTGCCTATATCGAGCTCTGCGCATCTGGTGCTGGTGCCGTGGCTGTTTGATTGGCATGATCCGGGTTTGACTTTTGACGTGGCACTGCACTTGGGAACTCTGTTTGCAGTGATTATTTACTTCTGGAAGGATTGGCTCAATCTGATCAGTGCCGGGCTGACCAAGGTGAAAAGCAGTGACGGACGACTTTTCTGGTATCTGGTAGCGGCCTGTATCCCTGGAGGGGTAATTGGATTCTTGCTGGAAAGCTATGCTGAAACGGTATTCAGAACCCCGCTGCTGATCGCGGTCATGTTGATTGTTATGGGGGTAATTCTCTATTGGGCAGATCAAAAGAGCCGCAAAAACAATGATATTGACCATATTACCTTCTCTACTGCCATGTGGATCGGAGTTTCCCAGGCGCTGGCGATTATACCGGGAGTATCCCGTTCGGGGATCACTATTACGGTAGGATTGTTGGCCGGCTTGACCAGGGAGAGCGCAGCCCGCTTCTCTTTCTTGCTATCCACGCCTATCATCTTCGGCGCTGCGCTGGTGAAAATGCCGGATGTAATGGCCAACCCCGCCATGATCAATGTAAACTTTGTGGTCGGCATGATCGTTTCGGCGATCGTCGGCCTGGCCAGCATCTATGTGCTGCTCAGGTATGTGCAGAGCAAAAGCTATTTGCCTTTCGCATGGTATCGCTTTGCACTTGGGGCCGTCGTTATTGCGGTCGTTTTCATGCGCGGATAATGCTGCGCCGTTATTGTTTTATAAGAGAGGGACCCTATGAGTAAGATTGATGATGCATTGCGATATTTTGCTGACAGTGGATCATGCTCCCAGGCCATTGTCTTGAGTTTTGGACCTGAGCTGGGATTGCCGCCGGAAATCGCGATAAAAACGGCGGCGGCTTTTGGCGGCGGCATAGCCCGCAGCGGTGAACTCTGCGGAGCTTTAAGCGGTGCTTTGATGGTAATTGGTTTGACGCGTGTGGCGACACCAGGCAAAGAGCATAATGAGGTAATCTATGAACTGGGTCAAGAATTTCTGCAGCGTTTCCATAATCGCATCGGCTCAACCGTCTGCCGTGATTTGCTAGGAGCCGATTTGAGTACAGCCGAGGGCCGTCAGAAAGCCAGACGTGAGGATTTGTTTGTCCTGCGCTGCACCAATTACGTGAAAGCAGCCGCGGAAATACTGGAAGAAATGTTGCCTGTCATCAGGTGACAGTTTGGTGTAAACAGATTATGATAAGAGTGATAAAGCAAGCATGGATGTTTGAAACATCATCATTATAACCGGGCGGGGTAGAAATAATGAAACAATATGGGAAGTATTTTGTTGGGTTGTTATTGATTGCAGCCATTTTGTCAAGCTTGTGGTGTACCGGATGTTCTGTAAGGGAAGTATTTGAAGGTAATAAGGGGCAAGAGAGCTTTTCCTTTATTTATATGGGAGATTCCCAGGCTGATCCGGAGACCGGTGACTATTCGATTTGGGGGCAAATGCTGAGCCAGGCTGCTGCTGACGAGAGCCGTCCGGCTTTTGTTATGATCGGCGGAGATTTGGTTAACGACGGCAGCAGTCAGGCGGAATGGGATCGTTTCCTGGCCGCAGCCGAGCCGGTACGGAAAAAGCTGCCTATCTATCCTGCCATGGGCAACCATGACAATACCGCTCTGTTCAAAACGATTTTTGCGTTGCCGGAAAACGGCCCCGAAGGCCGGCAGGAAGCGTTTTACTCCTTCGATTACGGGGATGCTCATTTTACCGTTATGGACAGCAATGTGATGGGGGCAGCCAACCAGGAGGATATCAAATGGTTGGAACAAGACCTGTCCCAAACGGATAAAACCTACAAGATCGTTATGTTTCATCATCCCGCTTATCCGGCGATCGAAATCCCCAAAGACAGCCAGCGGGCCGAGGTCATCCGCAAAAACTTTGTTCCCGTTATGGAAAGGGGCGGAGTTGACTTGGTGCTGGGCGGGCATCAGCACGTCTATATGCGCACGCATCCGCTGCGAGACGGACAGCGCAGTGAAAACGGCATTGTCTACCTGATGGGCTATTCGGGCGGCAAACAGTATTCCCCCGGAGCTTATGATTACATTGCCTGCAGCGTGGGGGGCAAGCCGGTCTATTCCATTATTTCGGTCGATGCCCAAGGTATTACCATCAAAACCATGGATCGCAGCGGTCAGGTCCTCGATTTTACCGGGGCACCCGACATCTCTGCGGAGCAGCAGGATTGGACCATCACCATAAAGGGGGATGGCATTCAGGGAGAAAAGAAATTTACCCTGGCAGAACTGGCGGCCCAGCCAGAGGCCGGCTTTCAGCATGTCTACTCCACCATCAACAATTGGCCCACGGCCAGGTTCTATGCCGTCCGCGGCCTAACCGTGCGCAGCATCCTGCAGGCTGCCGGGGTGCTGGATACTGCCCGGGCGATTACTTTTCGTTCGGATGATGGCTATGAAATGAGTTTTACCCGGGAGCAATTGCTGGATACTCCCCACTATTATTATCCCCGGGTCAAAGAAGGCTCGCCGGAAGGCGCCCAACCGGTCGAGCCGGTGATTGCCTATGAATACAAGGAAGGCTCTGCCGATATGGGGGCAGCGGCAGCGGATGCACCCTGTCTGATCATTGGCCAGCGCAATCTTCTGGAACATACCAATCCGGCTTTTGTGGTCAATGTAGCAGAAATCATTGTATCCAGCCGGGATCCGGGCCAATGGGAAGCGGCCACCACCTTTCCGACAGAAGGCAGGATAGCCGCCGGAGAATCAGTCAAGCTGCAGCACAAGTTTTCAGGTCTGGTCAAGCTGCATTATACACTGGACGGAACTGATCCCACAGAGCTTTCACCGATGTATAATCCCAGCACCTATCAGCCGGAGCTCAATCTTCCCATCCCCGTCAGGGAGGATACGATCATCAAGGTACTGGTGTCCGGCTATGGCAAACAAAACAGTGCAATCAGCAGTTTTACCTTTGAAGTACAATAATACAAAACAGGAGGCACGGCATGCAGCATTTATCGAAAAGCAAGGCAATGATGGCAGCATTTTTGATGCTTTTCATGGTTCTCATCCTGGCCGGATGCGGCAGCAAGGACAGCGGTGATCCGCAATATGAAGCCCGGGCCATTGCCATCGAAGGATTGAATCCAAGCGGAAAGGCGGATGTTTCCATCTCCGAGATTTCGGTGGCGGAACTGCGCAAATTGCCTCAGCACGAGCTGGATGCCAGCTACAAAAGAACCACCGGACTGTTTGAAGAATTCAAAATGTCGGGTCCCTATCTGACGGATGTGATCAAGCAACTGGGCGGGAACCTCAAGGATTATGCCGGCATTGGTGTATTGGGCAGCGACGGTTATTACTGCCTGCTCTCCAGGGAAATTATCGATGCGACCCCTGATTTGATGGTGGCCGTCGCCATTGACGGCCAGGCCAAATTGGATGAGGATAATGCCCCCGCCCGTCTGGCGGTGCAAGGTCAATTCGGACCTTATTGGGTAAAGCGGATTGAAAAAATCATCCTCTATAAACAGATTCCCGAGAAGGCCATTACTTCGGTATGGGTTTTTAACTATCTGGCCCAGGGAATCGAACCCTATCCATACGAGTATTACGGCAGCAAGGACGACGCCATTGATCTCGAGCAGATCTTCTCCCGGCTCGATCACGTCGACAGCAAAGCCTTTTTTACCATGAAATCAGCCGACGGTTTCAAGAAAAATGAAGTCCTGAACATGGTCAAGTCGAGATATTACCTCAAGGTGGAGGGGAAAGACGCGCCCACCAATGTATCGCCTTATATCAAGCTGGGGATGAACGTGCAGAATATCGCCTGGGTATCGACCAATGCGGACGCGGCAATTTTCCCCGACAAGATGATGGAATACATGGACACCCGGGTGATTGACGGACAAAAAGGCATCACCCTGGAGGAAGTTTTATATGAAACCGAAATGAAAAAAGTAAAATCAGAAACCTTTGATATTCTGGGTACCAAAGGGGAAAAGATCACCGTGTCCGGGCAGGATCTGAGCCGGGGCATCCTGGTGCAACGCCCGGACGGCAGTGCCGGCGTGGTTTGGGAAAAATCCACCGGCTATGAAAACGTTGCCGATCTGCTGCGAATCAGACTGGTAGAAAAGCCGGATGCTCAAGCAGAGACCACCCGGACAGGGAATGACGAAACCGCTGGAGAACAGCCGGGGGCACCATCAAACAACGGCCAGACCAGTTTTTCTCTGCCAGAAAAGTCTGCGGCCGATACCATCCTGACCATCAGCGGTGACGGTATTAAAAAACCGGTCTATCTTTCCCTGGATGATTTAAAGAAGATGAAATCCGGCTATATCGAACAGACTTATTCCATTGTCAACAATTATCCCACCCGTAAATTCACCGTGGCCAAGGGGATCGATCTGGCGTATCTGCTGGGACAGGCTGGGCTTAAGAGCACCGCCAGCAGCTTTCTGGTTGAAGCCAGTGACGGCTACAAAGTTACCCTGACCCGCGATCAATTGCTGGGAAAAAGGTATCGCTATCCGGGACTGAAATCTGCCAGCATTGCCAATGCAGCGGAAGTTAAACCCATGCTGGCTTGGGCTTCTGCCGAAGGCCAGGAGATGAACAAAGCCAAGGAAGAAGAACTGCGTCTGACCGTCGGCCAGCGTGGCTTGAATGATGTCAATACGGCGGTTTCCGTACAAATGGTGGCCAAGATTACAGTTTCCTCCCAGGACAACGGCCGCTGGGCCAAGGCGGCTGCATCTTTGATAGACGGGAAGATCAGCTTGCAACATGAAAACCTTGATCAGGTCAAACTGTATTATACCCTCGACGGCAGCCAACCCGACGAATTTAGTCAGGTATATAACCCCAGCACCACCTATTTTCAGCCCGATCTGATCAAGCCCATCCCGGTCAGTGGTTCCGGGACTTTGAAGGTAAAAGTGATTGGCTACGGGAAACATGACAGTGAGGTCCTGACCTATGCCTATTAAAAAATTGATGGCGCTGATGATTGTTATATTGGGCGTTTGGCTGTCCGGATGTGGGGAACCCGCAGAGCCGACGGAAGCCGAGCTGGCAGCCTTTAATGATATCCTCTCGCAGCAATACACAAGCAAGGATTTCAAGATTCTCACCCAGGAAGTCATGACCGGCGAACGGCAGGAAAAATTCCAAGCGGTCAAAAAAGTTTTCACCACGCCTGCGGGGGATTATGCTTTTGTCAGTAAACCGGTCGCCTACAACGGACCGGTCGAGCTGGCGGTCATTATAGATCGGGAAAGCGGTATTACGGCCGGCATGAAGATCGTCCGGCACCAGGAGACTGAGCACTATGTGCGGGACATGAACAACCGCTGGTTTACCGAGCGCTTTGCCGGCAAGCAGAATGATCCTTATCTGCAACCGGTCCATCTGGACGCGGTGCACGACAATGAAATTATTATCATTACCGGCGCCACGGTGACCACCGAAGGAATCACCAACGGGGTCAATGCCTGTCTGGGCGTATACCGGGAAGCGGAGCTCGGGCAAACAGCTCCCGCCGTTCCCTACATGGTCAAGTTTGAAAAAGAGGAAGGCGAGGGTCCGGAAGAAACCGGTTCACTGGCCATTCGCGCCTATGGGGTGGTATTGGGGGAAGTCAGCCTGGAACAAATCAAAGCCATGCCCAGCGTTACCCGCACCATGAGCATTCATTCCACCTCCGGCACCACTTCGCATAAATTCAAGGGAACCCTGCTGGCCAATGTTATCGCAGCCGTTGACCCGGAGCTGCTGCAGAAATACCAGGCGGTGCAGCCGGTGGGCGTCGATGATTACATGTCCAACATTACCATGGAGGAAGTGCTGGCGGAGAACGCTGTCTATTTGATGTACGAAGACAACGGTCAGCCGCTACTGACCAAGCCAGGCAAGCAAGGCGCCATGCGGGTGGTCGTCCTGGATGATGTGTTCGGACAGCGTTTTACCAATTATATGATTGAAGTTGTATTGGAGTAAGGTATGAAGATCAGCCGATTCAAAGCCATTATTTCCACCATATTGATTGTTTCCGCGCTGTTCTCCCTGAGTACCGGAGCAATTTTGTATTTTCTGCAATACGGTATGTGGCTGTGTTTTACCCGGGGGTTTTTAAACGATATTCATGCGCTCAGCGGCTTGGTGATGGGGATTGCCATTGTTGTGCATTTCATCGTCAACCGACATCTTTATGCAAAAGAGATAAAAATTTTATTTTTCCGCGGAAAAAAACAGGAAAATCAAAACAAATGATAGAAATATATAGTAAACGGAATTATCCGGTGAAGAATATCTTTTAATAAAGTAATAATGTGTTTGATTTAAAAATGAATAAATGCCTTAGTATTCCGAGTTTATTGCTCTAACGTCCTTTGGACCATGACAATGAACCAATGGGTACGGCTGGAAACGGCTGTGCCTCCCGTTTTGGAAAGGAATCGCGCAATACATTTGCATACTTTCTGATAACGGGCGTTCATCGCCTGTTTTTTATTGCCCAAAACGGGAGGGATTGAGCATGCCAAGGTTACGATCTATCATTGTTATTTTTCTAATGTTGCTGGTGATTGTTCTGTCCGGCTGTACAAAGCAGGAACAGGTAAAATACGACCGGGATTTTTTTGCCATGGATACCTATATTACCTGCCAGGTCCTGTCAGCGGATGAGGAACAGGCGGCAAAGGCATTGGATGCAGTCCAGGCTGCTTTTATGGAGATCGACCGGCTGACCAACCGATTTGCGCAGGATTCGGAAATTACTGCGGTAAATCGCAGCGCCGGAGTAGCTCCGATAAAAGTCAGTGCGGACGTTTTTACCATGGTGGATACTTCGCTCCAATGGTCGGACCAGAGCGAGGGAGCTTTTAATATTCTGATTGGCGATGTCATGGATTTATGGGGATTCGGTTCGGATCATCCGACTGTCCCATCGCAAGAAGCTCTGGAGGCAGCGTTGACCAAGACAGATTACCATCAGATTGTGCTCGACAAAGCCAATTCAACCATCTATCTGCCGGAACAGGGCATGGTCATGGACCTGGGCGGTGTGGCCAAAGGTTATGCCACCGATAAAGCGGTGGCAGCTTTAGAAGAATTGGGCATTGATAACGCTCTGATTAATGCCGGAGGCAATGTTTATGCCCTGGGAAGGCGGGCCGACGGTACACCATGGAAGGTAGGGGTACAGGATCCTCAAAATCCTCAGGGAATTAAAACCGTGCTGCAAGGGCGTGATACGGCCTTGGTCTCTTCCGGCGATTACCAGCGTTATTTTGAAAAGGACGGGGTGCGCTACCATCACATCCTCGATCCGGCCAGCGGAACTCCGGCGCGGGCCAGTGCTGGTACGACGGTCATCATGCAATCGGCTACGCTGGCCGATATCCTTTCCACAACGCTCTTTGTCAAAGGACCGTTGGAGGGGATTAAACTGGCGGAAAGGCTGGAGGAAGTTGAAGCGGCTCTGATTATTACCAGAGATGGGAAAATCTATACGACTCAAAACTTGAATGAATATTTGGCGGAAGATTAGTTTAATGGTTTTTCTTTTTTCCCCAGGGAAGGCTGATTCTTCAGACCTGATGCCCTTTGATAGAGGATAGATAAAATCAAATGATAGAAAGAAAAGGAGTGGAAGGATGAACAAGCAACCAGGCTCGCAGAAAAAAACGGGCAGATTTCCGCGGCAGATCATAGCAATGATTCTGGCGGTTGCCTTGATGGCCTCGGTGGTGCCATTTTATCCGGGCATGAACGCTGCCGCCGCCGATGCCTTTGCTGGCAAAACCGTACAGCCGGTCGTGGTACTCAGTGGTCAGGGGATTATTGCCGACAGCACCTATACGGCTGACAACATCAGCAATGAAAAATCGTATACCATGGAGGAGCTGCAGGATTTGGAGGAGATCACCCAGCTCTATTCAGCCATCAACACCACCCCCACTAGCAGCATCTTCCTGGGCAAGGGTATCTCTCTGGAGAAGCTGTTGCAAGAGTCAAATGTTGCATCTGCCGATTATGCAAATTATGAAATTGATGTAGTGGCTGCGGACGGATATACAGTCAGATTTGATCCTGCCAAAACCGGCCAGTCAGCTACCAAAGGCAAACCGTTAAAAACCCCGGCGTTGAGTGTAGATAGATATTATTATTCCAATCTGAAAGATCTGACCGTGGGATTGGATGGCGAAAGCCAATACACCTACAGCAACGAAGCTGCTGCAGCGAACGGAGGCTCGCTGGCCAAGACCATTCTAGCTTGGGAACGAGGCGGCGACCGAGGATTCCCGGAAACAATTCCGACCACTACAGCAGCATTGAACGCAGATGAAAAGCCATTGCTGTTGATGGTTGGTCAGCAGAATGTATGGGAACAGAATCACCCTCTCTTTAACAAGACCGTCAAAAAGCTGCTGGTTGGTCCTGCAGTGACGTCAACCCCGATCACGATTGATGGTGTGTCCATGACTAGAAATGAAATCCTGATGATGGAGCGTGCTGATCGCAGCTATACATATTCATCCTCAGGCGGCGACAAGACTGATTATGTTCGCGGTGTGCCGCTGTCCGTTTTATTGAATGGTTATGGTGAAAATGATTCAGTCAGTTTTACCGCTGCTGACGGTTATGATATGTCAAGCGCCACAGTTATCTTGGGGGATGCGATTGCCAATAACTACATGCTGGCTTATGAAAAAGGCACCAGTATTGATGATCTGGCAGGCATTTATTCAACTGCAAAAAAGAATGCCAGCATCCACGGTTATTTTACTCTATATGGCGACGGCCAGAAGCCGGCTCAAATGATCGACAGCATCACCGTTACTCCTGCTTCAGGAATTGATTTTGCGACCAGTCCTTACCGCCACATCACCAATGGAGGAATCAGCGGGCAGGACGGACCCTATGATATCGACGCCATTACTGGCGCTACCCTGACCATAGAAGGCCCCGGGGTAACGAAAAGCGTCCCCCTGCCCATCAGGGAATTGGAGGGTCAGAATGCTGGTGCTCACCGGGGGACCTACACCGACAAGCGGAGTGGAACCGACTGGACGCTGCAGTACGAAGGTATCAAACTATCCTATATCGTCAACAACATGACCAGTGGCGACAATGGTATTCACAAGACCGCCAATGCTTTTAAAGTCTTGCTGAAGAACCGGGTGCGCCAGACGATTGCTGAATTTACCCTGGATGAAATAGCGGCAGCTGATGATGCCGGCAAACCAATCATTATCGCTTATGGTTCCGGTACAACGGATAATGCAACCAGTGCTCCCTTTGTGTATGATGGAGCGACGGGGATAAAGGATACACTGGACAATGATGACGGTCCGATTAAGCTCGTTTATGACAAATCCGTTTTTGCTGCTGACCCCAACCCGCATTATACGGAATTCGGCAATGTGGCTTATATTTATGTGGCTGAGCAGATTGCTCCCGGATACAAGCATAATGTTGCCCCTTACAATACAGCCGAGAATTCCCAATATGTTTTAACCGTGACCGGCGACAAGATCGGCCGGGAAGTGAACTATACGGTGGATCAGCTGGAAGCCATGGTAGCTTATGATACAGAAGGTAAACCAATGGCTGACGGCATGGGATACCGGGATGAATACAGTTTGGCCAACAGCAGTTACTGGTATGTCAATGAATACGAAGGGGTGCAGCTCTGGAAACTGCTGCAGAAGTCAGGTTTAACAGCTGATACTGCCCTCGGGGAGGCCAAGGATACACTTGTATCGTTCACGGCTACTGACAACTATAAGGATTTCGACAAATTTACCATCGAGCAGGTATCCAATCCCAATCTGTTTGGCTACTATGAAAAGAACCCGGCTGACCTGAATGACGGGACCTATGTCAGCAACGATGCCGAGGATTTAAGGGGAACCGGTTATCCGGTGTTGGTTGCCTATGGCGTGAATGCCTATCCCTATGTTATTAAGAACACGCTGGATGGGTACATGAGCGGTCTTTCCAATGACGGCGGCCCGCT
>ERZ795053.5799-NODE-5799-length-12597-cov-5.018817_pt1 | contig 12597 bp, 8 predicted proteins | sample MGYA00375137_ERZ795053 | MGnify/ENA primary metagenome ERZ795053 (study PRJEB30182, sample SAMN05720284) | activated sludge metagenome | isolation source: Anaerobic digester | place: Hong Kong | collected 2014-12-17 ... | reverse complement strand
CCAAGCCGGTCGCCGTGGTGGCGCCGCTGCTGATCGTGCTCTACGACCGATCGATTTGGTTTTCCAGTATGCGTGCCGCGATCCGGTCCCGGTGGGGGTTATACGCGGGACTTTGCGCCTCCTGGGCGGTACCCCTCGGACTTGGCGTCGTCCGAGGTCTCTTGACGACGTCCGCCGGCAAGTCGGTCACCGTGGGTTTCGGGGTTACCCAGGTCTCGCCGTGGCTTTACTTATGTACCGAAGCCGGCGTCATCGTTCACTACCTGCACCTCGCGTACTGGCCCAATGCGCTCGTGCTCGACTACGGGTGGCCGGTGGCGCGCGGGCTCGTCGACGCCTGGGCGCCGGGCCTGATGATCATCGCCCTGCTGGCCGTCGCGGCAGCGCTGGGGCGACGATGGCCCTGGGCGAGCTACTGTATCCTCTGGTTCTTCGTCGCCTTGGCGCCCACGTCATCGATCGTCCCCATCGTTGACCCGGCCTTCGAGCATCGCATGTATCTCGCGCTCGCAGGTGTCGTGGTCATCACGGTGGGGGCGGCGTGGTATTTGCTCACGGCGCTGGGACGTCGTGTCGGCCTTCCGCGTCCGACGCTGGCACTGATCGCCGGCCTGTTCGTCGTGCTGACCGCCGGCGGGCTCGCGGCACGGACGGTAGCGCGTAACCGCGACTACGCGGATCCCGTGCGCCTGTGGCGACGCAATGCCCTCGATCGACCCCGCAATCCGCGCGCGCACAACAACGTCTGCCAGGCGCTGATTGACGCCGGTGACGACGCTGCGGCACTCGCGGCGTGTGACGCAGCCCTCGCCCTGGCGCCCGATTACGCTGATGCCTGGAACAACCGGGCCAACGCGCTGCTCGGGCTCGACCGGCCGCAGGAGGCGGTCGAGGCCGCGTGCACGCAGGCGCTGGCGCAGCGCCCGGACTTCACCGACGCCCACGTGACCTGCGGCTACGCGCTGACCCTGGTCGGTGATCTCGATGCCGCCATCGAGCATGAGCGCACGGCTGTCGCAGCCCAGCCGGACAACCTGCTGGCCCTCAACAATCTCGGCAATGCTCTGGGACGGCGCGGCGACCTGCAGGAGGCGCGCTCCGTGCTTGACCGCGCCCTGACGCTCGCGCCCAATCGGCCGGATACGCACAACAACCTCGCCTGGCTGCTCGCAACGCAGGGGGATCTCGAGGGCGCGGCACGGCATCTCGAGCGGGCGGTGGCGCTCGACCCGGCTCAGTTCACCGCGCGTTTCAATCTCGGCGAGATTTATCGGCGGAGGGGACGCGCTGCCGACGCCAGGCGGGTGTGGACGGAAGCGCTGCGCTGGGCGGTAGAGCAAAAGCGTACGCGGGAGGCAGACATGATCCGCCAGCGGCTGAAGGAACTCAGCCGCCCGTGACCGTCGTCCGAAAAGCACAGGCCTGGGCGTCGTGCGGGTCATCCAGCCAGGCGAGCGTGGCGTCGGCAACAGCCTCATCGAACTGCAGGCCCCGGCCGACCACCAACTCCCGCCGCACCTGTTTCATCGCCATCGGCGCCTTGTAGCTGCGCCGCGTCACCATCGTGTCGAGCGCATCGGCGACCGCCAGGATGCGTGCGCCGAAGGGAATCTCGTCGCCGCGCAGCCCGCCGGGATAGCCACTGCCGTCGGCCCGCTCGTGATGGTGCAGGATCAGGGGAAGTTCGTTCTGCAGGTACGTGGTGTGCCCGAGGATCTCCACGCCGATGGCCGGATGGCGCTTGACGAAGTCGAATTCGTCTTCAGTTAGCGGACCAGGCTTGTTGAGAATCGCGTCCGGCACGCCGATCTTGCCGATGTCATGGAGCATCGCGGCGGTCACGATGCACTCGATCTGACCGGCCGAGAGCCGCAGCCGCTGCGCGATGCAGCGACAGAGCCGGGCCACACGCGCCGAGTGCTGGTGCGTGTAGACATCGCGGGCCTCGACCGTCGCGACCAGTGCCCGCGTGGACTCCAGGTACGATCGGCGCAACTGCACCTCCAGGCGCGTCAGGCAGCGGAGCATCTCGCGTTCCGCGTCCTCCGCCGGGCCGGGGGCCGGCCGGTTTGTTGTTCGCTCGATCACGTCCTGCATGCCGGTTCCTGCCACCTCGCTCGTTGCGTCGGGCTTTTCCCCTCTGCCCGTATCGGCTGCGCGACATGGGGCGGTTGACCTCCGCGAAAATCGCTTGGAAAACAGCCTTATCGGCGCCGGCGCGACCGAGAAAACCCAAAGAACGACCGCAGGGGCGCGGCGCGCTTGATAAGCTCCCGGCGCTCCCGATAACGCCGTCGCATGGCGGAGGAAAAACGGACCGATCAGTTGAGGCCGGAAGTGTTGGCTGTGACCGGCGCTGCATCCGCCAGCGTGGGCAGATAATCGTTCAGCGCCGGATAGGCGTCGGGCGGAAGGTTCTGCAGGCGGGACGCCAGCGCGGCGGCATCGGCCTCGCGACCGGAGGACTGCAGGCGATCGAGGCAGGCGATAACCGCCGTCTCTGCGGCACGCCGGGAACGATCATCGGACTCGAGCAGCGCGGTGAGCACGTTCGGAATCAACTCGAGCTTGTCGTTGATCGCGGCACAATCCAGGAAGGCGAGCGCCCAGTCGTGACGCCGCGCATCCTTCGCCGCGACGCCGTCGTTGAAGAGCGCCTGCCAATACGGCAGCGCCTCGCCGTTGCGCCCCAGCGCACCATACGTGCGCGCCAGGGCCTCGCGAACGCGGGCCAGTTCGGGCGACGCCGGCGATGACTTCACCAGCCTGTCGTTCAATTCCTTGAGGTACTGGGCACGCTGCGTGGGCAGGTCCACGAGCCGGTCGGCTGCCGCCACCTGGGCATCCACGGGCAGACGCTCGCAGATCCGTCGGAACGCCTGCCACGCCGCCTCCCGCGGCCCCTCGATCGTCTCGACGCCCGGGCTCATCCGCGCGACGACGACCGATAGCTGATCCAGCCCACCCAGGTCGCCGATCGCGGCGATCGCCCGCTGCCGCACCCGCGCGTCCGGATGCGTCGCCAGATTGCTCAGACGGTCGAGCTGCGCGCCGTTGCCGACGAGGGCGACGCCCTGAATGGCACGCAGCAACAGTTCGGGATCCTCGGCAGCGAGGTGCGCCTCAAACTCCGGCTTGAACTCGGGCGCACCGGTAGCCGCCATGGCCCCCAGAATCGCGATACGCACCTTGCGAGCCGCGGGGTCCGTCTGGGCGAAGCGAAGCTTGAGCGGCTCGATCAATTTCTTCGTGGCATCCTCCGGCAGACCTCCACGCGCCGCCAACGTACCCAGCGCCTCCGCGGCGGCGCTCACGCAGGCGTCGGTTGCGCCCGGACGCATCAACTCCTCGATCAGCGGGTCCACCACCTCCGGATTCCGCAGCTTGCCCAACTGCCGCAGAATCGACTCACGCACCGCGTCGTCCTGTTCAACCTTGAGCCGCTGGAGCATGGCCGTCGCCTCGCCGGGCTCGTTCAGCGCTCCGACGATCTCCACCGCCAGACGCCGCACGTCGGCCGACTCGTCGCCGTAGCGGCGCACCAGCGCCGCGCGGACGGCGTCCGAAGGCAGGTTGCCTTCGGAGATCTGCTCCGCGACGAGCTTGGCCGCGGCCCGACGGAACTCCGTGTTGGAATCACTCAGCCAGGTCGTCAACGCCCCGTCACGCTCGGCCTGCGGCGTCTGCCGGAAGAGATTGGCCAGCGTCTCCTGCAACCGGCCGGCCAGCGCGTAGTAACGCTGATCGGCTTCGGCCCGGTAGGCCTCGAAGGCCTGCTCGGTCCGGCGCAGCCGCTGGCTGCGCACGCGCAGGACCATGTCGAGCCAGGCGCGGTCGCTGAGCAGCGACTGGGAAGACCACCAGTTCCTCCAGCGCTCGACGTCAACCCCGAAGTCGACGAGCGACAGCCCGCGCAGCGCATCGATCGCGCCCGCCCTCATCTGGGGTTCTTCCGCAGACAGCAGTTCGACCAGGGCCTCGGCCACTTCACGACGCTGCGTGTTGGGCGTCAGTGCGGAGAGCGCGATCAACCGCGTGCGCAGCGGCTTCTGCCTGTCGGCAGCCACCTTGCTCAGCGCCTCCGTGACCTCCGGATGCGTGAAGGTGCTCAACGCTTCCCCCGCGCGCCGGGCGACTTCGTCATCGGTGTGATCGAGCAGCCCCAGCAACGGATCGACGAGGCGACTGTCGAGGCGGTCCGGCGTACGCCGGCCGACATTGGCAATTGCCTGACAGAGAATCGACTTCACCGTCGGATCGTCGCCGTTCGCGAGCAGGCGCACCACCGCGTCGTACGCCTCCGGCCAGCCCGTCTCGAGGAGTTCCTCGGCCTGCGCGGTGCGCGTCGCGGCGGAATCGTCGCGGTTCTCGATGATCTGGCGGTAACGATCCACGCGCGCGTCGCGGTTTTCATCCGCGATCGGAGTGGGGGACTCGGCCGGCAACGGACTCTGCGCATGCGCGGGGGCCCCGCACAACTGGACCACCGCCGCGGCTAACAGCAGGCTGAAAATCCGGCGGACCGCTGACAACGTCTTCATCTCTCGTCCCGATATGGATCAACGCGGGCAAGGCCACGCGGTTGAATGGCACCATCTGCATCGCCGCCACGCGTGCTCATAACGCCCTTGGCCAGGCCGATCCTCCCCCCGGGGACAAAGCAGCTTCGGCGGCACACGGATGATATGCGGCGGAATTCGTCGAGGCAGGTTTTATCCCGCAGTCGGCTCGGATGCAAATGAGCGCACCCGTCCCGTTCACTCATCGGCTCGCACCCACCTGGGGCTTCACTCGTGACAGTTTCCCACGCCGGACAGTATCATGATGCCCCAGCGCGCTGATCGCCGGCTGAGCGACCGGCTGAGCCTGCGCAGCGCCGCCCGGAGCCCACGTATGGACTCGTCAAACCCCCAGGGCCACGCAACACCGCCTGCCGCGAGCGGCACGAAGATCGTCGCCACGCTCGGGCCCGCCACCTTCGCACCGCAGCAGATCACGCGGCTCGTCGCGGCGGGCACCAATGTAGTACGCATCAACTTCTCGCACGGGTCGCGCGCGCAGCACGAATCGATGCTGCACGCCGCCCGGGCAGCCGCCGAAGCCATCGGCTGCGCCGTGGCTGTGCTGGGCGACCTGTCTGGACCCAAGATCCGCCTGCGCACCCTGGCCGGGGGATTCGCAGAACTCGAAGCCGGCGCAACGCTGCGCCTCACTGGCCAGGACAGGCCGGGGGACGCCAGCAGCGTCGGCCTCACCGACCCCGATGTCATCACCGACGTCAAGATCGGCGACCGCGTCCTGATCGATGACGGGGCGATTCGCCTGCGGGTCATCGCCGCAGGTCCGGACGAACTGAACTGCCGATGCGAAGTCGGCGGCGTGCTGCGCGATCACAAGGGCGTGAACCTGCCCGACTCCGATCTGAAGCTGCCCTCGCTCACCGCCAAGGACCTCGATGATCTGCAGTGGGCCCTCGCAGCCGGACTCGACTACGTGGCACTCTCCTTCGTGCGGCGGGCCGACGACGTCCGGGAGCTCCGCCGCCGGGTGCTGGCGCAGGGCGGCACCTGTCACCTCATCAGCAAGATCGAAACGCCCCAGGCCGTCCAGCACATCGATGCGATCATCGACGCTTCCGACGCCATCATGATGGCGCGGGGAGATCTCGGCGTGGAGATGGATGTCGCCCACGTGCCGGGCGTGCAGAAGGCGGTGATCCGCGCCTGCCGCCGCGCCGGCAAACCGGTCATCGTTGCGACGCAGATGCTCCAGAGCATGATCGACGCCCCCAGTCCTACACGTGCGGAGGTCAGCGATGTGGCCAACGCGATCGTCGACGGCGCCGACGCCGTGATGCTCTCCGGCGAAACCGCCGTCGGCAAGTACCCGGTCGAGACGGTCGCGATGATGCGGCGCATCGCAACCGATGCGGAATGCTACGATCAGGACGAACGCCCGCCGCTCGCCGTGAATCAGCGGCATCCTGGCGTGACCGCGGCGGTGGCCGACACGCTCAACACCATCGTGACGCGGCTCAACCCCCGAACCGTCGTGGTCTGGACCGAGGAGGGCGTGCTGGCGCGACTCGTCAGCCGCTATCGCTTCGACACGCCCGTCATCGCCCTCACCCCTACCGAACGCGTGCGCCGGCGACTCGCACTGTACTATGGCATCGTCCCCTGGCAGGCGAACCGCCCCGCCGATCCATCGGAACGCATGACCGCCGTGGACCAGGTGCTCATTCCCCATGGTTGGGCCGCACCGGGCAACCTCGTGGCCGTCGGCATCGGCCCCCACAGTCTCGAAGAGGGCGACACGGGCGCCATCGCCATCCGCATCGTCGGCGCCCACCCCCATCGCCAGGCAGGGATCTCAACGACTGCTTGACCGCGCCTGCGCCGCGTCTACACTGCCAGCCATGCCTCGTTGCGCCCTACTGATGCTGTGCATGCTGCTGCCCGCACTCGCCACCGGCTGCTCGGCGCCGGCCCATGACGACACGCTCGTCACCCAGAGCGTCCCGGCCCCGACGGCGGCCGAGCAGAACGCGGTCTGGAAGGCAGCACAGAACGTGTTGCGCGCGCACCAGTTCCGGCTCGACCGCGTCGATCGCCGGGCGGGCGTGATCACGACCGACCCGCAGACGTCGCAGCACGCCTTCGAGCTGTGGCGCAAGGATGTCGCAACACGCTACGATTTTCTCGAGGCTACGCTACGCACGGTCCGCCGTTCCGTACGGGTGACCATCGCCCCCCGGGACGGCACCGACGAAATCACCGTCGAGGTGCACAAGGAGTTCTATTCCACACCGGAACGCCAGTTCAACAGTTCAATCGCGACAATGCGGATGTTCGGAAACGAACTGCCCCGCGCCGATACCGGCGAGAGGATCACGGATGCCGATTCCAAGTGGATCGACGCCGGCCGCGATCCCGCGATGGAACGCTACCTGCTCGATCAGATCGTGGCCCGCGCGCACGACGCTACTTGAGCAGCTCCCGCTGATTTACCAGTTGCCGATATCGTCGGAAGTGTCGTCGCGCCCGTCCGGGCCGGCGCTCCAGAGATCGTACCGGTCGACGTTGTGCACTCCCGGCACGCGGATGCGATATGGATTTCCCCAGGGGTCATCGAGCAGGTGCGGATTGTTGATATACGGCCCGCGCCAGTGGTCAGCCGCGCCCGAATCCTGCGGCGGTTCGACCAGCTCGCTCAGCGTATTGGGAAATCGGCCCATGCGCAGGCGGAAACGCTCGATGCCCGAATCGATGATGCCGGTCGCCCCGACCGCATGCGTCGCCATATCGATCTGCCCGCCGGTAAGTTCCTCGAACGGATTGATCGTGGCCTCGGGCGTCCGGGGCTCGTCGTCGCGCAGCGCCACCCAGACCCCCACACCCATCAGCGCGAGCACCAGCCCCGCCAGACCAAGCGTCGCCATGACTTTCGTGTTGTCTTGCATCGACCGCCGTTACCTCCGCGGCGCCACCGGCGCCCGTGCCAACATCCGCAGCCATCCTAGCCGAGTCGCGCGGGCGACAGCAAGACGGGGCCTGCCCCCCGCGCCGGCAACCGCGTCAGGTAAACGCCCCAGATGAACCGACGGGGGCGCCCAGGTACAATGCCGACGTTCCGCAGTCGTTCCAGGACGATGCGTATCATGGGTCCCGCCTGTCACACGTCAGGGTCGCCGACGGCAACCTCCGCCACATCACCAGCCACCGCTTCGCCGCGCAGGAGTCCAACATGTCCCCCAACCAGCCTCAGCGCATTCTGTGGTTTCTCGCCGCCTTTGTCACCCTGGTGCCGGCGCGCGACGCACGCGCTATCGGAATCCCCGCGCAACGCATCGCTGCGGAGGCAACGGTAGCCGCCCTGCCCGAGCCGCTCCACGCCTTCTTTGTGCAGCGACTTGATGGTGTCGTGGAGCGCACCGTCGAGCCGGACAGCGTCTGGCCGGGCAGCGCCCGTACGCGGCAGCGCGACGATTGGCATTTCCTAATCCTGGATGCCGCCGCGCCCAGCGGAGACTGGGCCGAACGCCTCCAGGCCGCCCGCCGTTTCCCCGCACGGGCGCGCGAAGCGCAGCAACTGTTTCGCGAGCACGACGTCAAGAATGGCGGCTGCCTGCCCTGGGAACTGGATCGCCTGGTCACCGAGCTGGCCGACGCGTTCCGCGCCCAGGACAGCCACGCAATCGTCCGTTGCACGGGCTACGTCATTCACTTTTGCGCGGATGCTGCGGACCCATTCGCGACGTCAAGCCACTGCGCGCACGCGCCGGCCACCTATGACGGGCTGGGTGCCCCGCTCGGTGACCCCTGGTTCGCGCACCGCGACGCCGCCCAGCGGGTCGGATGGGAACTGTTCAGGCGCAACGCGGAGCGCTACTCCGAGCAGCTTGCCCCGCAGGACGTCCGCTTTGACCTGCGCGTCGAAAACGTACCGTTCACGACGGTTGCGTGCATGCTCCACTCCTTCGAACAGCTCGAGCAGATGGTCGCTGCCGATCGCGCCGCGCTGGAGCAGATGGGCCTGCTGCGCGGCGGCGAACTCGATCGCGCCGGGCTGGCGGCACGGCTCGATGAATACTACGCCCTGCTCGATGCACGGCTGGGCGCGATGTGCGTTCAGAATCTGCGGCGGTCGGTTCGGCTGGCGGTGAGCCTGATCGTTACAGCCTGGACGCGGGCTGGCTCGCCGGATCCGCTCGTGGCCCCGCCGCCCGACGTGGTGGACGTCGCGGGCAGCGTCCCAGCCAACGACCCGCCCCAGGCTCGACCCGATACGGCACAGGCGGCGCCACCGGCGGCCTCACCCGCCGCACGCTTCGTCGCCAGCCGCAACTCCAAGGTGTATCACTGCAGCGATTGCCCCCACGCGCGAAGAATCGGTGATGCGAATCGGGTTGAGTACGCGTCCTGCGCTGAGGCCGAGGCCGACGGCCGGCGCCCCTGCCGGACCTGCCGTCCGGATTCGACCCAGCAGGACGGAACGGGTCGCTAGTACGCCCCCAGTCCGCTGGTGGCGTCACCGTACGGATCCGCCGGTGAAGGAGATCGGGGCACGCCCGCCCGACTTGACTGGAGCTTGCTCTAGTGATGCAGGGATGACTTCTCGAAAGTCTGCAGGAACTCCGGGAGCATCCAGCGGCCCGGCTCGTCCGCTTCCGGCACATCCTTCACTTCATATGCGGGAACGCCCACAACCGTCGTCAGCGCCGGAACGTCGCGAATGACGACCGCCCCAGCCCCGACGATCGCGTCGTACCCGATGCGGATGTTCTGAATGACGGTCGCACCGATTCCGACGAAGGCGCCGCTGTCGAGCGTCACGCGACCCGCCAGCCGCGCACCGGGGCAGACGTGTGACCCGGGACCGATCATCGACTCGTGATCGACGATGCAACCGGTATTCAGGATGACGGAGTCCCCGATATGGCAATGGGCACAAACCAGTGCGCCCGCGGCAACCACGACGTTCGTGCCCAGCGTGACGTTGTGGGCCAGGTTGGCTGACGGGTGCAGCGCGTTGACCAGCGTCAAGCCGGCAGCCGTCACCTTGTCCGCGAACTCGCGGCGCACCCCGTTGTCGCCGATGGCCACGATGGCGCCCATCACGCCTTCGGCCTGTCGGAGATCAGCCAGGCTGTCCAGCCCGCCGTAGACGCGCCGTCCATCCACGCGACGGCCGACCAGCGCCGGGTTCGAGTCGATGAAGCCGACAACCTCGTGTGCGCCGGCCCGCAGCATGATGTCCAGCACGACGCGCCCGTGTCCGCCGGCGCCGACGATTACACACTTCATGAGCGTTGGGCTCCCAAAAGTGAGGTGCCGTTCCGACGCCTGCGTTGCCGAGACGTCGAGGCGATTGGACCAGCCTTGTCCCTTATTTATCGGACGGCAGGCACTCGATCTGAACCGCATCGGCATGCCCACGTAGAATCTGCAGCGGGCAGCGCCCGAAGAATCGAGTTCTCGCCGGTCTTGAATCGCGTTGTTGACGTCTGGGGGGCCGATTTCATGGTTCTGCCCGTGCAGACCAGCACCTTTCATGCCGATTGACGCTAGGGAAGGGCAGGACTATCCTCAGCCCACTGCAAAATGGGGCACCCGCGGTTATTTCGACGGGTGCAAGGTGACGACCCATGAGAACCGCGACCGGTGGACCGGCCAAGTCGCTCTTCAATCCGCCATTTGTGATCGCCGTTGCCGTGCTGGCCACCGCCGCCTTTGGTATCGGGCCACGCTTGTTTCGTGACGCCGGTCCGAAGCTGGCGGTGCCACTGAAGAAGCCGCTGCAGGAGCTCGATAAGGGCGCCCTGGGTCCCTACACATTTCAGACACAGGTTCCCCTGAGCCCGGCGGTCCAGGAGGTGCTGGGCACGGACGAGTTTATTGACTGGCGACTGGTGGACTCGCGGATCCAGGACGTATCCAGTCCGCTGCGCACCGTGCGGTTCACCGTGAGCTACTATTCCGGCGGACGCGAGCAGGCCCCGCACACGCCGGACCAGTGCATGCTGGGGGCGGGTTACGATCCGAAGATCGCGGAGAATCTCGACATCGAGATCCCCTCATTGGGCCACACCATCCCGGTGCGGGTGCTCACCTTCGAGAAGACCGCGATCATGAACCACGAGAAGCCGACGGTCGCGTATTTCTTCGTGTGCAACGGCCAGTTCCTGTGCACCCGCGAGGGAGTACGTTCCGAAATGAACTCGTTGCACCACAAGCATGCGTACTTTGCGAAAGTCGAACTGGGATTTACATCAAGCGAGTCGACGCCGGCCATGGCACCGCGTGACGAGAGTATCACGGCGACCGCCGATTTTCTCGATCACGTCCTGCCCGTCCTGCTCCGTGACGTCCTGCCTGACTGGTCGGAGATCGTCGAGCAGGAAGAGGCGGCGAGGCAAAGCGCATCCTGAGAGCGCACACAAGACACCGCGGCTGCATTGAGACAGTGACCGTCGGCCGGCAGATCGGTCGGATTCGCCTATATAACAACCTTTCCCTCTGAACACACGGACGCGCAAGCGATGGCAAAAAAGCTTAACAAGAACCTGGTGGTCGGCTTGGCTATTCTGGGCTTCGCCATAACCACCGCGGCGGGCGTGGCGATGGTGAAGTTCCTGCAGCGGACAGATCCGACGGAGTTCGCCGCGAAGGCGGACAGCTACGCCAAGAGCGAGGACAGCGAAGATTGGATGCGCGCCTACCAGTACTACAGCCGCGCCTACCGCACGTCCGACGACCCCGAGTACCTGGTGCGCGCCGCGGACATGTTCCGCAAGCTGGGCAAGGAAGGCGACGCGCTCAAGATGTACCAGACCGCGGTGGTCGTGGCGCCGGACCTGCTCGATGCGCAGGAGAAGATCCTCGACCTGCAGCTCGAGATCGCCTCCATGCAGCCCCTCAGCACGGAGAGCTGGCTCAACGTCAAGACGACCGCGCAGGCGATCCTCGATCTGGACGGCCAGGAAAACCATCCGCGGGCCCTTTACGGCATGGGGGCGGCGCTGCTGGGCCTGCGCGAGCTGTCGCCTGAGAACGAATCGCTCGCGATCGAATACCTCGACAAGGCGATCGCCGCCGACCCCGGCGCCGTCGAGCCGGTCCGGCGGATGGTGCAGTACTGCTGGAAGCACGACCAGTACGATCGCGCCGAAGAGTTGCTCACCCGCATCGTCGCGGCGACGCAGACGCCCGGTAAGGACGCTGCGGATGCGCGCTGCCTGCTCGCGGACCACTACGTCAGCGTCGGCGGCAAGTTGCTGGGTTCGCTCAAGACATCCAAGAAGAACGCATCGGCGGAGGAGAAGGAGCGGATCACGGCGGAGGCGAACGAGTACTTGAAGCGCGCCGCCGATGTCTACAGCGAAGCCCCCGGCATGGCGGGCGAAGACAAGGAAGTGCAGGCGGATGTCCTGGCGCGGGCCGGACGGTTCTGGGTCACGCGCTGGAGCATCCTCAATGCCGCCGAGGGTGACCAGCGGGAGCCGCAGGCGAAGATCGATGCGGCACTCGACCACGCCGTGGCCGCCGCCGAGAAGGCCATCGAAGTCGATCCCGAGGGATTCGACGGTTACTTCCTGCGCGCCGAACTCTACCGCCAGGCGGACGACCTGCCCGCCGCGATCGATACGCTGAAGCGGCGGCTGGAACTGCCCTTCCTTCGCGAAGGCTTCAAGTCCTTTGTCACCCGCGCCAATCGCTACATGCTGCTCATTGCCCTCGCCGACCTCAATACCGCGCTCACCGCACGCGAGGAGCGCGGCTCGGAAGCCGGCGCGAAGTATGCGTCGCAGGCGCGCCTGTACATCGACGACGCCATGGGCGAACTCCACGACCGCCCGGAGGCCCTCCATTCGCGCGGCAAGCTCGCCTACGTGCTGGGGGAATTCACGGATGCCGTGAAGTGGTTCGAACGCTCCGACGAGCAGAGCCCGCGCCCGAACGTGACCAACCTGCACTATCTGGCCCTCGCCCGGCTCAAACTGGGCCAGATGGGCGCGGCGCTCGACGCCATCCAGCGGGCGGCGGCGGTCCCCGGAGCGGGCGCGGCGGTCCTGGCCACCTACGCACAGATCCTGCA
>ERZ795053.5798-NODE-5798-length-12597-cov-5.347632_pt1 | contig 12597 bp, 8 predicted proteins | sample MGYA00375137_ERZ795053 | MGnify/ENA primary metagenome ERZ795053 (study PRJEB30182, sample SAMN05720284) | activated sludge metagenome | isolation source: Anaerobic digester | place: Hong Kong | collected 2014-12-17 ... | reverse complement strand
TTTAAAATAGTCTCTCGAATAATCGTAATGATGTGAATGAATAAAATTATCCCAGTTTTGTCTAACTGTTTCTTCTTCTCTAATGTCAATAATTTCAAATTGCTCCATATTTCTCTCATCCCTTGTTCCCCAAGCTTCGTTTAACAAACCAACCGCTTCAAGGTCGGATTTTGGAGCACCGTAGCCAAATATTGTTACACGTTTAGTAGAGTCAGAGTTAAGCCAATATTTTAGCCTATCCCATTCTTTACTAATAAATTCGTCCTGATTATAATTTTTTTGGTCAACTGGATATAAAAGTCTCGTTGGCTCAAAATAATTTTTAGTCGCTTTAGAATACCACCCTGCTGGTCCACTTCTTTTGTCTTCTATTGAATATCCTAAAGCTACTGTCCCATGCAAAAAACATAAGTAAGGCATATCAGCTATGTTACCATTTCTAACGAATGCTTGATATAAAAACGGGTCCCAGTTAAATGTTGCAATTAAATCTTTTGGTCGTAGTGATAAAACTAAATGGTCGTAAATAGTTGGTTCGTCAGGTAGTTGCATATCTTTGAAATAATCGTAAACTCTTCTTTCAATTTCAATAATTTCATCAGATTGCGGATTATCTTTATGTAGTTTACTATATAATTCTTCAAAATTTTGTGCTACTAAATGTTTGGGAAGAGTTTGAACAATATCTGTCAAACCAACTAAGTCTATGAAGTTATCCATTGAAGGTAATTTCTTACCATTCAATTCGCTGTTTCTATGTGTTGAAGCAATACTCGCACCAGCACCAAGTATTACTACGTGACCACCACCACCCATTACGGTATTAATTCTATCTTCCTTAGTTTTGGGCATCTTCTTTAATTCGTATAAATGAATACATAGTTTTTCAAATCTTCATCGTATGTCAAATTAATTTTCATTAATCCACCGCCTTCAAGATAGGCTTTCCATGAAGTTTCGGAAACTATTACATATTTTTTGTTGTAGATTTCAACTTGTGTATTTAAGGCTGTCATATCATCTGGAATTTGTAAGCACAAATTTGATAATCCAGTTTCACTGTCAAAATAATAAAAGAACGTACCTAATGGCATATCAGTGTATGCGTATTTTGTTCCGTCATTTGTGTAATCGACTTTAAACACCTTATCTGGATGCATAGCTTTAATATCAGTTAAAGTTGAACCCAAATGTGCTTGTGCTTTTCCAAGTAATGGAAGCATCAGAATTAGTGCGAAAATTAACTTCTTCATGTTGTTTATATTTTAGTTTATAATGTTTAACCTTTCTATGTCGTTTTCTTAAGCTGACCGCTAACGTCCGGCAGCTTTGCGATGGCGGGGCAATCGAAGCACTTCCGTTCGGCTAATGTACAAAATTTCAATCGAAGTACAAATGTTGATTTAAGCACTTCACCCCCGCTATTGCAAAACTGCTTGTTATGCCTTCGTTGTTCTTCTCGTCCTGTTGTCAGTCAGCGGTGGAAAAGCCATACTCTTTGCCAAGTTTTGGCTTGTGCACTGGCTGGTGCGACTTGGCAATGTGTATGGCTTTAGCGTTGGCTTTTTTAGCAACATTTTTTGTCTTGCTGAATTGGTGGGCAAGCAACATTTCCGTAACTACAATATACGCAACAATCACCTTGTTTTGGTTTCAAAATGGTCTTGCACTTTTCACATTCGTAAAAATATTGGCAAGCGACTGTCGGCATTGTTTCTTCTTTCTTATGTCCGCAGTTTGGGCAAGTGACTGTTGATTGTAATGTGACTTCCATTTTTAATTTACCTGATGATTTTATTGCTTATTTTTTGTCTTTTATCCAATTTATCAATGCTTGTTTTTCGTCTTTTGTAAGTCTTGCCTCAGGATGCAGCCAGAGATAAGACAGCAAGGGCATTTCATTTTTCTCCACCTGAGTTACAATTGATTGCAACAGTCGCTCCTGTTTGCCTCTATAATAGTTGCTCCATTCGCTAAAATTCAGATCCTGTTTTCCATTGGTAATATGCGATTCAACAAACATTCTACCAGGTTGGATATAATCAAACCATTCATATTTCGTGTTATTACTGTGGCAGTTATAACAGGATTTTTCCAAAATTTGATTTACTGCTTTTGGCGGATTATATACTTGTATAAAATCAGATCCTTCAACCTGCCCATCATACACATTACGGGCAGGCTGATAGAACTGAAAGGCAACAAGAAAGCCTATTACGGAAAGGCTTATTGTTTTCCATTTTGGCTTTTGTTTCATCTTATTGTTACCTATTTAATGATGGTGTTCGTTTGAAACCATTCCTTTGCTCTCGTTCATCATACTTACTTTCCCTTCCAATTGTGCACTGGCATCAATAGAAAAAGCTCCATTTGTTACCACTTCATCACCATTCTCCACACCCGAAAGGACTACATAGTTATCGCCCAATGAAGCTCCCAATTCAATTTCTCTCATTTTGAAAGTGGGGATGGAAGTCCCCTGTTCTTTCACATAAATCACCGAGCGTTTGCCTGTCCATAGAACTGCTGATTTGGGAACAATAATATCTTTACCAGAGCCTCTTACTGGTGCATTAACTACTGCGGTAGCATACATTTCAGGCTTGAGTAAATTTTGGGCATTGTTAACTTCCACCCTTATTTTGACGGTACGTGATACAGCATCCACAATAGGATTTATGAATACGATCTTTCCTTTAAAGACCTTGCCAGGCAAACTTTGTAAGGTATATTCCAACTGATTGCCAACTTTGAGAAAAGGTAAATCGCTTTCATAAGCATCAAAAACAGCCCACAAGCGGTTTAAGTTTGCGATGTTATACAACACTGAGCCCTGACTGATATAATCACCCTGATTCACATTTTTACTTACAATTACGCCACTTGTATTGGCGTAAATAGTTACATAAGGAGAAACTGTTTTTGAACTTAGTACTTTGGAAATTTGCTCCTCAGTCATTTTCCACAACTTCATTTTTTCCTTAGCTGCTGCCAGCAAGCCCGGTTGCAGATCGTTTAATTTAGCTGCTTCCAGCAACTCCTGTTGTGCCGTCATCAAATCGGGAGAGTATATTTTGGCAATGGCTTGTCCTTGTTTTACAGGTTCTCCCGTAAAGTTGGCATATAATGCTTCTATGCGACCATTGACGTGTGAAGTTTGAGAGTGTTGCAAACGCTCGTCAATCTGAATGGTTCCATACAACTGCATGTCTTTAATTGCCTTTTGATGACCGACAACCGTAGTTTGAATATTTGCCAATGCAATGGCTTCCGGGGTCATCTGGATGGCATCTTCATCCACTTCATGATTGGAGTGGTCGTTGTGATCGTTTGTTTTTAAAGGAATTAAATCCATGCCGCAGATAGGACACTTACCCGGTTTGTCCATTCTGATTTGAGGGTGCATAGAACAAGTCCAGATAGTGCCGCTTTTTTCGGATGCCGCTATCTCCTTTGAATGGTCGTGGGTTTCAGTTCTGCCAAATACCAACCATCCTAATAAAATGCCTGCCAACAGAATGAGTACAAACTGTGAGGCTCTGTTTTTAAATATATTTTTTAATTTTTTCATTTTTTTTATTTTTGATATGTATTAAAAGAGGTTAATTTTTCAATTGAAACTGCCATTGAATTATAACCTGCTATGGCTTCGGCTTTCTTCAATTGGTAATCCAACAACTGGCGTTGCACCTGAATAACATTGGTTAAATCGCCTTTGCCCGTTACAAATTCCTGCACAGTCAGGTTGTAAGTGGTAAGTGCCAGTTCTGTTTGTTTTTCATAAAGAGCAATGGAGCGTTCGGCATCGTCCAATTGATTTTTAAAACCATATAAATCACTTTTGAGATTATTATATGTGTTCTCTCTTTTTTCCTTATTTGACTGCTGCCATAGTACGCTCTCATTTTGTTGTGCATGGTATTTTTTGCGGAATAGAGGTAAAGAAACCGACACCATGGGCATGACCATATCTCTGCCGTTCATGCTTCCCATTTTAAACATCTCTTCATTCGTTTTGCCGATGAGCATATACTGAACGCCAATGCCAAGCATCGGATAGCTCATTTTTTTGTCTTTTTCGGCTTTGGCTTTATATGCCATTATTTCTTTTTCAATCATCAGTAAATCCGGATTGTTGGCATCAATTGATTTTAGGATGTCTTCAATCTGAAACAAGAAAGTTGTTTTGAAGATAGCGTTACCGATATTCACCGTTTCGTTTACATCTCTGTTTAAAAGCATATTAAATTTTGCTTTTTCCGACCTTAGTAATGCCTTTAGACTTTCTATGTTATTGTCAACTTCTGTCTGTTCCAATCGTATTCTAAGCACATCCGACATACCGGGTGAAGCGCTGCCTGATGGAGCAGCATACCTTCTTAATGCAAGTTCTTCCAGGTTTTTAAGAAACTTTTTTTGCTCCATATTATTATTAATCTGTTCATTCAGCCGCTGCATTGAATACCATTGAACGGAAACCTGGAGTATCAGGTTGTCCATAGCTGATTTGTACTGCTGAAACTGCATTTCAGATTCGTAACCTGCCTCCATGCGTGCTAACTTTCTTGTGCCAAACCAGGGAAATCTTTGCATTACACTGAAGTTGGCAATTGAACGACCACCAATTATGTTCATTGGAGAAGGGTAAAATTCTCCGGTAAACTCGGGGTCGTCAAAAGCACCCGCTTGCGGTATTTTCTCCAAATAAGCTTCATAAGCCAATTTTTGAGCCTTCGTTCCCGGGTTATTTTGAACTGCAACTGCTATATAATAATCTAATGAATCTGTTGCCGTGCTTTGTGCCAACAATAGTGTGGGAAAAGCAATGGTTGTTAATACTAACATGATTAAACAACCGATATTTTTAATTTTATTTTCCATTTTATTTCTTTTTTATTTTTCGGTTGGATGTCCTTTGCGAATTGCCCACTCTCTCCACCAACATTGAAATACAGGCACCACAAACATGGTCATGGATTGTATCAACATTCCACCAAATGTGGGGATAGCCATTGGTACCATAATTTCAGCCCCCTTTCCGGTAGAAGTCAATACGGGCAATAGTGCAATCAATGCGGTGGCAGTGGTCATTGCGGCCGGTCGTACCCGTTTTAAACCTGCATAGACTACGGCTTCCCTTACTTCTTCTTTTGTTTGAGGATTGCGGGCAATAAAGGTGTCGTGAATATAAGTACCCATAATAACCCCATCATTAGTTGCCAATCCAAACAGTGCAATAAAGCCCACCCAGACGGCAATACTCAAATTAATGTTGTGCATCTGAAACAAATCTCGCATATTCATACCTCCGACTGAAAAGTTCATAAACCAGGGTTGACTGTATAACCACAACAAAATAAAACCACCTGCAAATGCCACAAATACGCCTGAAAAATGAATGAGTGAAGCCGTTACGGTTTCAAACTGAAAATATAAAATCAGTAAGATGGCAAGTAAGCTGATTGGAATAACAAGCATCAGCCGTTTGGTGGCATGTTCCTGTTGCTCGTAGTTGCCGGCAAATTTGTAGCTCACACCTTTGGGCAATTTTAATTCACCCGAAGCTAATTTTCCTTTCAATATTTTATCTGCTTCGTGTACTACGTCCACCTCCGCTTTTCCACTGATTTTGTCAAAAATTACATATCCGATTAAAAAGGTGTTTTCGCTTTGTATCATCTGAGCTCCTTTTGCATACCCTATATGAGCTACTTCTTCCAGAGGTATCTGCGTTCCCGTTGCGGTAGGAATTATTATTTTTTTCAATGCCTCGGGATGGTCTCTCAGTTCTCGTGGATAACGAAGCCTTACCGGAAAACGTTCCCGACCTTCTACGGTAGTGGTTAATGTCATTCCGCCAACAGCCGAACTTATCACTTCCTGTAAATCTTCTACTGTGATGCCGTATCTCGCCATTTTATTTCTGTCCAAATGAATCTCCACATAAGGTGCACCGATAGCACGATCATAAAACACAGTAGATGGGATAACAGATGGAACTCCTTTTAGAGCCGTTTCCAATTCTTTTCCGGCAGTTGCAATAGACTCCAAATCTGGTCCTGAAATTTTCAACCCCATGGGTGCACGCATTCCTGTAGCAAGCATAACTAATCTTGCTTCTATGGGTTGAAGTTTGGGAGCAGAAGTCATCCCCGGTAAATGCGATGCGTTGACGATTGCCTGCCATATATCGTCAGTTTTCTTTATTTCAGGTCGCCATTGTCTGAAAAATTTGCCGTTTTTATCCGTTATTAAACTGTCTTTGGGAATTTTTCTGAACCCGCTTTCAGGATTGTATGTTTGACCCCCGATTAATTCATATTCTCCTTTTTTATTTACCTGAAATCGCTCCCGGTGTCCTTCTTCATTTAAAATGTATTCCGGAATGTAGTTGATGGTATTTTCAAACATTTGTGTGGGAGCGGGGTCTAATGCAGAATTTACACGTCCCCATTTTCCAACCGTAAGTTCTACCTCGGGAATATTTTGAATACGCCTGTCCAAAGTTTGAATATATTGCAGATTCTGTTGAACACCTGTATGGGGCATAGTTGTGGGCATCAGCAGAAAAGAACCTTCGTTTAAACTCGGCATAAATTCCTGTCCCATACCGGGAAACATTTTGGTTGACTTTTGCCAAAAACCAGTCTCCTTAAAACTTTTCCAGCCGACACTTTCAAAACCTTTGGCTACAAAACCAAAAGTTTTGTCCGTTCCCTGCCAGGCAAGCATACCCCATAGCAAGGTCAGGATTGGAATTGCCATAAATTTCCAACGGTGGGTCAATGCCCATCTCAATATCTTTTCATAATAAATAACCAAAATCCACAGAAGCCCAAGCACAAAAGCAATTGCTATAAATACAAATACAAAATTTGTGGATAATTTCGCCTGAGTACCCAATGGTAGCCATTCTTCGGAAAGATAGGAGAGAACTACTACCAGTGTAATGGCAATATTGACGTAATTGGCAATTCGTTCTCCTTTCCACTGGCTGATGAAAAGATTATTTAATCCGATAAGCGTCAAAGCTACCGATGCAAAAATTCCGCTGTAAATCCACAAAGCAATGCCTGAAACCACTAAGATATAATTCATTATCCTTCTTAGTTTTTTCCGTTCAATTTTTATTGAAAACACATAGTAGGCAATTGTTGGTATCACTATCAATCCTAAAATGAATGCAGATGTGATGGCAAAAGTTTTGGTAAATGCCAATGGACGAAATAGTTTACCTTCCTGTGCTTCCATAGCAAATACAGGCAAAAAGCTGACAATGGTGGTGAGCATGGCAGTAGTGATGGCACCCGATACTTCAGAAACGGCTTTTGAGATTAAATTTACAAATGCCTTTCCTTTGCTTTCAATACCTTGTTTCCGTTCTTCTTCCATGTAGCGGATAATGCTTTCCACAAAGACAACCCCCACATCAACCATAACTTCGATAGCGATGGCAATACCCGAAAGGGCTACAATATTGGCTTCTACTCCAAGATATTTCATAAATATAAAGGTTGCCAAAACGCCAAGTGGCAGAATGCTGGAAATGATTAAGGAAGCTCTGAGATTGAATACCAATACGATAACCACAATAATGGAAATCAGTATTTCGTGTGCCAATGCTGACTCTAGTGTGCCAATAGTTTCGTGAATTAATCCAGAACGGTCATAAAAAGGTACTACGGTAACTTTGGATATGGAACCGTCCGATAATGTTTTTTGCGGAAGCCCGGCTTCCATCTCAGCTATTTTTGCTTTTACATTGTTAATTACCTCCAGCGGATTTGCACCAAAACGGGCAACAACAACGCCACCAACAGCTTCCACGCCTTCTTTATCCAATCCCCCTCTGCGTGGAGCAGGTCCCAGATTGACAAAAGCTACATCTTTGATTTTGACCGGAATATTATTCCTTACCGTTACTACGGCATTTTCCAGGTCTTCTACCGTTTTTATATAGCCCAATCCACGCACTAAATATTCAACCTTGTTTACCTCAATTGTTTCAGCACCGATGTCCAGATTGCTTTTTTGGATGGCGGTCATTACATCCATAATTGTCAGGTTGTATGCACGCAGTGCATCGGGATTGATGTCCACCTGATATTCTTTGATAAAACCACCGATAGAAGCAACTTCCGATACGCCTTCAGCAGACGAAAGGCTGTACTTGGCGTAGAAATCCTGAATGGTTCTTAGTTCATCGGGATCCCATCCTCCGGTTGGCTTGCCTGTTTTTGGGTTTCTGCCCTCTAAAGTGTACCAAAATACTTGTCCAAGTGCAGTTGCATCAGGGCCCAAGGTGGGTGTTACACCAGTTGGTAAAGTTCCTGCCGGAAGGGAATTGAGTTTTTCAAGAATACGGGAACGGCTCCAATAAAATTCTACATTTTCTTCAAAGATGATATAGATAAAGGACATCCCGAACATAGAGGTGCTCCTTATCGTTTTCACTCCGGGCATGCCCAAAAGTGAAGTGGTAAGCGGGTAGGTTATTTGCTCCTGAATATCTTTTGGCGACCTGCCCATCCATTCAGTGGCAACAATCTGTTGATTATCCCCAAGATTGGGAATGGCATCAACAGGGACAGGGTTATTGGGCAACAGATTTTGGTGCCAGTTAAAAGGTGCAGTTACCAAACCCCATATCAGCACGGTGAGTAACAATAACAGGGTAACAACCCTGTTATTTAGAAAGTAATTAATGAATTTGTTCAGCATAACATTCACATTTATTTGATGTTGCCGGGGTTACGGCTTAAATTCTTTTACCACTTCCCCACAGGTCAGCATATCTTTACCGAAATAAGGGTTTTTAACTTCTTTGCTGTCGCTTATCCAATCTGCTCCCTTTTCATTACTTGCCATCGGACAATGAATTTGATACAGCTTTTGGGGCGCACCCAAAAGAGTAATCAGGTCTAATACATCTTTACTTAAAAACTCCAGATGCTCTCTTTGGTGGTCAATTTTACCTGCATTGTCTCGAATATGTTCTGCGTTTTCTTTTACATCAGCAGATAATTCCATAAACTGTTTCATTTTGTTGGCAGCAATGCTATTCATATCCACATTTTCCAAGCCGGAGAGAAGGCTTTCTCCAGCTTCTGCGGCACCTTTGCTGTTATCGGCTGCAAGTGCATTGTTCAATGCCAGATAGCCTGATAAAATTGGTGCAATACCATCTTTTCTGACTTCTGTCTTTTCAGATATTACACTTATTGTATCAACGGTTGAATTATCCTTATTTGAAGAATTATTGCACGAAACGACTGTAGCTACTATAAGAACCAATGCTATAATTTGAATTTTAATATTTTTCATTTTTCTAAATTTTTAATGTTGTTTAATTTTATTTAATTTTAAAAGTGTGGCATTAAATGCCACTATAATAGTGCTTAAGCTCATCAATACTGCACCCATAGCAGGACTTAAAACAAAATTCGGGTAGAGAACACCTGCTGCAAGCGGAATCGCAATAATGTTGTAACCCACTGCCCAGGCAAGGTTTTGAACCATTTTTTTATAAGTTCGGTTGCCGAAATCAATCAATTTTACTACATCTTCTGGGTTACTGTTTACCAAAATAATATCGGCTGTTTCGGCTGCCACATCTGTACCTGAACCTACGGCAATCCCCACATCTGCTTGTGCCAGAGCTGGTGCATCGTTTACACCATCACCTGTCATTGCTACGATTTCACCTTTCGCCTGAAACTCTTTTATTTTTTCCTGTTTTTGGTGGGGAAGTACATTTGCCAGATAACCATCCATCCCTAATTTATCAGCTACAGCTTTGGCTATATATTCATTATCGCCTGTGAGCAAAAATGATTTGATATTCATTTTTCGCAATTCGTCAATTGCCTGTTGAGAGCCGTCACGAATACTGTCAGCCAAAGTAATAATCCCAATTATCTCATTATCTATTAAAACAAAATTTACGGTTTCAGAATGTTGATTGATTTCTTTTGGAATTTCAGGAATTGTATGATTATTCTCTTTGAAATAATTTGGTCCTGCTGCTACAACTTCCTTTCCATTTACACCCCCTCTCACACCAATACCTTGCATATAGTTAAAGTTTTCAGACTTCCATAAAGTAAGATTCTTCTCTTTTAACGTCTGCATCACACCTTTTGCAATATGATGTTCTGAATTTTGCTGAATAGCTGCTGCATATTGAATAATTTCATTCGCAGAATATTTATCTGTCATTGGAAAGATATTTTCCACCCTGTGAGAACCTTCGGTAAGTGTTCCTGTTTTGTCAAAAATAACAGTAGATAATTTTCGTGTGGTTTCAAATGCAGTTCGGTTGCGAATAAGTAAACCGTTGGTTGCCGAAAGCGTTGTGGAGATAGCAACTACTAACGGAATAGCTACCCCTAATGCGTGAGGACAAGCCGTTACCATCACCGTAACCATTCTTTCTAATGCAAAAGCAATATCGCCACTACTGCTATACCAATAAATGAAGGTGCTAATTCCAATGGCAATGGCGATGAAAGTAAGCCATTTGGCTACTTTGTCGGCAAGATTTTGCGTATTGGATTTTGCTTCCTGTGCAGCTTGAACTAGATTGATTACCTTATTGAGATAACTGTCTTTTCCAACGCCAGTTGTTTTTATCTTCAACGCACCGTCACCATTGATAGAACCCGCAATTACTTTTCCATCCACTTCTTTTTTTACGGGAACACTTTCTCCCGTAAGCATACTTTCGTTTACAGAAGAAAATCCTTCAATTACTAATCCGTCCGCAGAAATTTTTTCGCCAGGTTTAATGATAACCTTTTCGCCATTTTTCAGTTCTTCGAGTTTTATTCTTATTGCTTCACCGTTACGCTCTACGGTAACATCGTTTGGTAATAAGGCTACTAAAGATTGTAATGCCTTTGATGCTGCCATTTGAGAGCGCATCTCTAACCAATGTCCCAAAAGCATAATGACAATAAGCGTTGCCAATTCCCAGAAAAAGTCCATACCCTGCAAGCCAAAAACAACAGCAACGGAATAGATGTAAGCAACAGATATGGCTATGGCAACAAGTGTCATCATTCCTATGGCTTTGGCTTTGATTTCGCCAATCATTCCTCTAAGAAAGGGCATTCCTCCATAGATATAAATGGCTGTTCCCAACGTTAGCAACACATATATATCTCCCGAAAAAGAAATATGAAATCCTATCCAAAGTTGTATCATTTCTGAAAGCAAAAGGATTGGAATAGTCAATATCAGCGATATCCAAAAGCGTTTCATAAAATCACTTGTATGGTGTCCTTCGTGTTTGTTATAGCCATTTTCTGAATGATGGCTATGATTAGAATGTTCTTTGTGTGTGTGATGAATGTTCGATTGATTTTTAGAGCTACCCATCGGCACTAAATCCATTCTGCAAAGCGGACATTTACCCGGTTCGTCCTTTATCACCTGTAGGTGCATCGGGCAAGTATATTTTTTCATCGTTTCATTGATTTAAAAGTGTTAACAATTACTTTAATGTTTCTACTGTGCTACCGCAAGTCAACATTTTTGAACCGTAATACGGATTTTTGATTGCATTTTCTTTACTTAACCAGTTTGCGCCATTGCCACCGTTTGCCATTGGACAATGTTGGTAGTAAATCGGGGCATCCTTCCTAGACACTTTTGCCAATTCATAAATGTTCGTTGATAGAATGACAAAGGCTTCTCTTTGTTTGGTAATATCTTTGGAAGTAGCCATCTTTTCGGTATTTGCCGTTAAATCTTTCATTACTTTCATCCAAACTGTATGTTCGTCAGTCGAAAGTTTGGTCATCTCTACCGCTTTGATAGCTTTTAGCAATTCTGCAGCTTTTGTAGATGAAGTACCTGCATCGGCTTTTACCAAAGCATCTTTTACGGCAAAATAACCTTCAAAAACAGCTTTTAGTTGGTTTATTTCCTGCTTTTCGGTTGTTGCCGTATGGTTTGAATGGTCGTGTGTTTCAGTTTTTGAGTTTTTAATTTGAGCATTACTAACTCCGAATGACAGCATTACCAATGCGGTCATTAAATATTTTAATGATTTACTCATAATGATAACATTTTGAGAAGCGGAATTTGTGAACTCCGTTTAATTTTTGAAATTTCTAATTTTTATTAATATACTAATTCTGAAAGCATTTATTTTGCTTTCAACAGAACAGTCCTATGGCTGTTAAGTCAAGAATTTAGCTTATTTTTGGCGGTTGCCAAATATAACGGAAACCCGAAGAGATGTAGGTTTCTGTATAGAAGAAATTCAGTTTTTTAGCGTAGAAAACGCTATGTTTCAGTTCGGGAAAAATAGGTAGTGCAATAGTGATGTTTATAGTTGGGCAATGGCAAGATGAATTTCCACATTGTCCGTTACAGTCGTCATCGTTTTTGTCATCTTGTGAATGACTTTTTTTGCAACAGTCTTTCGAATCACCTGTTTGTGAAGTGCTTTTCTCGCAACAAGATTTTTCTGTTTTTTCAGTCTTTTTTCCACACGCATAGGTTAATGTTGGTGTCAGAAAGAAACCAAGCATCATAATCAGCAATATGGAAATTTGTCTTGTCATAAATTCAATAACGCAAAGTTACAAA
>ERZ795053.5795-NODE-5795-length-12600-cov-7.554882_pt1 | contig 12600 bp, 7 predicted proteins | sample MGYA00375137_ERZ795053 | MGnify/ENA primary metagenome ERZ795053 (study PRJEB30182, sample SAMN05720284) | activated sludge metagenome | isolation source: Anaerobic digester | place: Hong Kong | collected 2014-12-17 ... | reverse complement strand
TCTAATCGCACAAAGATACGGTCTTTCAATTTATACTTTGGTATAAATTATAAACCTTGTCGGGTCGATCTTCATCTTTAATAATATCCCAGTAAACACTGGAAGAGGCCCCCTTATGGGTATTGGTTAGTATGATGAGTGTTCGTTGGTTCTGCATATCTCTAACAAAGTAGGTTCTGAAGCCTTTCCACCAACCAAAATGATATACCGTGCTGTCCATATCTTCTTTAATTCGCCAGCCAAAACCATAATTGTCTTTGCGACGATAATAAGATGGACTTCCGGGTTTAAAGGCTGCTTCAAGTTCCGGCAGGGGTATCAATGTTCCATTATCCAGTGCACAGCTAAATTTAAAAAGGTCTTCCACAGTTGAATAAACACCCTTATCTCCCATAACTCCATTCAGGTAGTAATCTCCTACTTTCACAGGTTTCCAGCCCCTGTAACGGTAGCCTGAAACACCTACCGGAACCGCATAGCTGATCACCGAATCTCCCCGCAGGTTGTAAACAAAGGAGCTGTCCATTCCCAGTGGCTCAAATATTTTAAGCTTTACAAATTCATCAAAATGAAGTCCTGTGATCCGCTCCACAACAGAGGCCAGCAATGCATAGTTGGTGTTGCAATAATGAAATCCATCATCGGGCTTAAAATAGGGGTCGGGCTTATACTTAACAAACAAGTCAATGACATCTTCATTATTGATCGGTTTATTAATGTCCCAGTGTTTATCAGCCAGCGACATATACCTGGAAAGGCCTGAGCGATGGGTAAGCAGATTTCTGATTGTTACAGTTCCATATGGAAACTCAGGGATAAATTTCGTAATGGTATCGTCATAATCGAGCTTGCCTTCCGTTTTAAGAATCATGATTGCTGCGGCCGTAAACATTTTGGATACAGATGCCAACTGGAAGGCAGATTGGGTATTCAGTGTATCTTTTTTTCTGAAGTCGGCATAGCCGAAAGCCCCTTTATAAACCACCTGCCCATTTTCGCCATATAAAACAGTTCCATTAAAAACGCCCCTCTTATTAAGCTGTTTAAAGCGGTTGGCGAGGTATCCGGCATAGTCCTCCTGGTACATTTCATCCATCCGGTACAAAATATTGCTATCAGCAATGTAGCCGGTATAGTTATGTACCGTTATATGATTACTTTCTTTGCCGGAAACAAATATCGTCAGAATGATGACGACGACCGCAAAAACAATCAATATTCCACCTTTATTCTTACCCAGGAATTTTTTCAAATTAATTCAAATATTTTTCAAAATTACAAATCCGGCTTTTGATGAAAGCCTGATAAATAACTCAAAAATCAACAAAGGATTGTTGAAAGCAGTTAATTGGAGAATTTTTGCATGGGTATTAGGCATAATGCTGCACCGAAAGCTCGCCTTTCATCACAAGAAATGCGTTTTCAGCCAGTGCTTCTATATCATTCACACTGGGGTAAAGCGCAAATTCTGCAATTCGTCCAACCCTTCTTTTAACATTTTCGAGGAAACGTTCACTATGGAAAATATTACCGGTAAGGATAATGGCATCCACTTTCCCTTCAAGCACGGCGTACATGGCACCCACCTCTTTTGAAACCTGGTAAGCACAGGCATCCGAAATAAAAAGCGCTTTTTCATCACCATCAGCCATCATCTGGTCAATTTCATTGATATTGCCTGTTCCGAGATAAGCGGCATAACCCCCTTCTTTGGTCACCATCCTGATCATTTCCTCATAGGTGTAATTGCCACTGTATGCCATGCGTAAAAGGTCGCCCACCGGCAGGCTGCCACTTCTTTTAATAGAAAACGGACCTTCACCGTCGTAAGCATTATTCACATCCACAACACGGCCTTCGCGGTGCGCCGAAACAGAAATTCCGCCCATACCCACCGTAACCATGATCAGGTTTACCTCTTCGTAATTTTTATGATGTGCCTTGGCATATTTACGGGCATAAAACTTCTGATTAAGGGAATGGAATACCGATTTTCGTTCAAATTTGGGATGCCCTGAAACGCGGGCGATCTCATCCATTTCATCCACCGAAACAGGATCAGCCAGAATGGGTTTGGCCTGTATTCGTTTTGCAACTTCAAAAGCCATCAGCCCTCCCAGGTTAGTATGATGCCAGCCTTTGGTACCACTTTTTAAATCGTTCACCATTTGTTCATTTACCTCATAAACACCGGCATTGAGCGGCTTTAACAAGCCTCCTCTTCCAACCACATACTCTATGGCCTGAAAGTCGGCATCATTATCTTCCAGCTCGCGCATAACAGCATTGGTCCTGAATTCAAGCTTTTTATCGGGCGCTTTAAGTTGAGAGAGGTCTTCGGGCCTGTGTTTAATGTTTTTCAAAAAAAGTAAACTGCTTGCTTTATATAAGGCAATTTGTGTCGATACAGTTTCGGGATATATCACCAGGATATCATTATTGACCATAAGGGTGGTTTTAAAAAATCAAATACTTATTATCGAATCTCAAAAATAAATCTAATAAACTTATTTATCAATTTAAGCTTTGGAAATTTACATGTTCCTCCGGTATTGCCCGCCCACTTCGAAAAGTGCATTGGTTATTTGACCGATGGAGGCATGTTTGGTAACTTCCATCAACTGTTCAAATACATTTTCGTTTCTAACGGCTGCTTGCTTCAGCAATTCAATACCCTTTTCGGTTTCGGTTCTGTAAGTTTTATGCAGTTGTTCCAGCATGCTGATCTGGTATTCCTTTTCAGCAGTTGTTGCCCTGATCACCTCGCCCGGAATGATGGTGGGTGAGCCTTTGGAAGAAAGGAAGGTATTTACTCCCATAATGGGTAATTTGCCCGTATGTTTCAATTCCTCATAATACATCGATTCCTCCTGTATCTTGCTCCTTTGGTACATGGTTTCCATGGCACCAAGCACACCGCCGCGTTCGGTGATCCTGTCGAATTCGCTTAATACGGCCTCTTCAACCAAATCCGTGAGTTCTTCAATGATAAAGGCTCCCTGCAAAGGATTTTGATTTTTTGCCAAACCCAACTCATGGTTAATGATCATTTGAATGGCCATGGCCCTGCGCACCGATTCTTCGGTAGGAGTGGTAATAGCTTCGTCGTAAGCATTGGTGTGCAGCGAATTACAATTATCATAAATGGCGTAAAGCGCCTGCAAAGTGGTGCGTATATCGTTAAAATCAATTTCCTGGGCATGCAATGAACGCCCGGAAGTTTGAATGTGGTATTTCAGTTTTTGCGAGCGATCATTGCCGCCATACTTTAATTTCATCGCCTTCGACCATATCAAACGTGCTACCCGGCCCAAAACAGCATATTCGGGATCAACGCCATTGGAAAAGAAAAACGAAAGATTGGGTGCAAAATGATCAATGTTCATTCCCCTTGAAAGATAATACTCCACATAAGTAAAACCGTTTGCAAGGGTAAATGCAAGTTGAGAAATAGGATTGGCACCGGCTTCGGCAATATGATACCCTGAAATGGAAACCGAATAAAAGTTCTGTACGCTGTTATCAATGAAATATTGCTGAATATCGCCCATCAGCTTTAATGAAAAATCGGTGGAAAAGATACAAGTGTTTTGTGCCTGGTCCTCTTTGAGGATGTCGGCCTGCACTGTACCGCGAACCCTGCATATGGTATCCGCTTTGATATTTTCATAAACCTCCGCTGGCAAAACCTGATCACCGGTAACACCAAGCAGCATGAGTCCCAGGCCATCGTTGCCTTCCGGCAGTTTCCCCTGGTATTCGGGCCGTTTAGTGCCTCGTGCTTTATATATTGCTTCTATTTTTTGCTCAACATCTTTTTCAAGCCCGTTTTGTTTGATGTATAATTCGCATTGCTGGTCTACTGCTGCGTTCATAAAATAACCCACCAACATCGGGGCAGGCCCGTTAATAGTCATCGATACGGAGGTTTTCGGATCAACCAGGTTAAAACCTGAATAAAGTTTTTTGGCATCATCCAAACAGGCGATACTTACACCGGAGTTACCAATTTTTCCGTAAATATCGGGTCTGCGATCGGGATCTTCACCATAAAGTGTTACCGAATCAAAGGCCGTGGATAACCGCTTGGCAGGCATCCCCAGTGAAACATAATGGAAACGTTTATTGGTACGTTCCGGGCCGCCCTCACCGGCAAACATCCGGGTTGGATCTTCGCCTTCCCGTTTAAAGGGAAAAACGCCAGATGCATAAGGAAATTCGCCAGGAACATTTTCGCGGAGATTCCATTTTAAAATATCGCCCCAGCCCTTATACCGGGGTAAGGTAATTTTGGGAATCTGAAGGTGCGAAAGAGACTCGGTGTGGGTGGCCAACTTAAACTCCCGGTCACGGACTTTAAAAACAAAAAACTTTGATTTATAGGCCTGCACTTTCTCATCCCAACTTTCAATGATCTCTTTGTTGTGGCCATCCAGGTTCATTTCCTCCTGCCGGTATTCCTCGTTCAGCAGGCTGATCACTCGTTTGTCCTTATCCTCTTTCGATTCGAGCTGTGCAATGGTTTCACGGATGGCATACAGCCGTTGAGCAACCCCGGCCTGATCTTCGGCCCATTGATTATAATTCCTGATGGTTTCGCTGATTTCCGATAAATACCGCGTGCGATTAGGCGGAATGATGTAGATCTTTTCGGGTTCTTCTTCCGATTCTTCCAGCCGCGAAATAAACTCAACTCCCGTTTTTTCCTTAACTGTTGCCATCAGTGCATTAAACAGTTTATTCACACCCGGATCATTAAACTGAGATGCAATGGTTCCAAATACCGGCATTTCATCCACCGGCTTATCCCAAAAGAGGTGATTCCGCTGATATTGTTTTTTAACATCACGAAGAGCATCCAGCGCACCCCGTTTGTCAAATTTATTGAGCGCTACAAGGTCTGCGAAATCGAGCATGTCAATCTTTTCAAGTTGGGTGGCTGCCCCGTATTCGGGAGTCATAACATACAGGGAAAGATCGCTGTGATCGATGATCTCGGTATCAGATTGCCCAATGCCTGAGGTTTCCAGGATGATCAGATCATAACCAGCAGCCTGAACGATTTTTTCAGCATCTTTTACATATTTCGACATGGCCAGGTTGGATTGCCTGGTGGCCAGCGAACGCATAAATACCCGGTCATTGCTGATGGAATTCATACGGATCCGGTCGCCTAAAAGGGCACCCCCGGTTTTTCGTTTGGAAGGATCAACTGAAATAATGGCAATGGTTTTTTCAGGGAAATTATCGAGGTATCTTCTAACGATCTCATCCACCAGCGATGATTTACCAGCTCCTCCAGTACCAGTGATCCCGAGCACAGGCGATTTTTTTGTTCCCTTTTCCAGCTTTTCGATAAATCCGCTTACCGATTCAGGATTATTTTCACATGCCGAAATCAGGTGTGCCAGTGTATTTATATTTTTTTCCTGAACATCCTCTATCCTAAACTCAAGATGATTGCCGGTAGGGAAATCAGACATTTGAATCAATTCATTGATCATTCCCTGCAAACCCATTTGCCGGCCATCATCCGGAGAATAGATCCTTGCGATTCCATAATCATGCAATTCCTTTTGTTCATCAGGAAGGATCACTCCTCCACCTCCTCCAAATATTTTAATATGGCTGCAACCCTTCTCTTTCAGCAAATCAAACATGTATTTGAAGTACTCAATGTGACCGCCCTGGTAAGAAGTTATGGCAATGGCCTGGGCATCCTCCTGCTGGGCACAGTCCACAACTTCCTGAACCGACCTGTTGTGGCCTAGGTGGATCACTTCGGCACCTGTAGCCTGGATAATTCGCCGCATGATATTGATGGCGGCATCGTGGCCATCAAACAAGGAAGCAGCAGTAACGATCCGGATGTGATTTTTGGGTTTGTATATTTCAGTTTTCTGCATGATAACTTTAGATTAATCATTGGAAATGTTGTATGCAAATTTAATCAAAGTTTGTGAGCTACAAAGGATGTGGGCCTCTGAATAAGAAGGTTTATTGGATCAGATTCATCATAGAATTTTTTAAACCCGAAGCGATTTTGGGATTGGTTGTATATCTGAGGGATTAACTTTAAATTTGATGCCGAACAAATTAAACAAAACAAAGATGAAATCCTTAAAAGTCGATATCCGTAAAACTGCCGGTTTTATTAGTGAAGGTGCAGTTTATGCATTTGAAAATCAAATGATCAAAAACCATGAAGCTGTTTTGAACAAAACCGGAAAAGGAAACGATTTTCTCGGCTGGGTCGACCTGCCCTCCACTATTGACGAATCACTTTTAAAAAGCATTGCTTCTTCAGCGGCTAAAATGCAGGAAAAAGCCGAGCTCTTTGTAGTAATTGGAATCGGTGGCTCATACCTGGGAGCAAGGGCAGTAATTGAGGCTTTACAGGATAATTTTGCAGCGCTTAAAACCGGTCGCAATAAGCCATTTATCATTTATGCAGGGCAGAATATCGGGGAGGATTACATGAGCCAATTATTGTCTTTGCTTGATAAACATGATTATGCGCTAACGGTCATTTCCAAGTCGGGAACCACAACCGAGCCCGCCATCGCTTTCAGGATACTGAAAAACCACCTGGAAGAAAAGTATGGAAAAAAAGAGGCCGTTGAAAGAATAATTGCCATCACCGACCAGGAAAAAGGTGCTTTAAAAAAGCTGGCTGATGATGAGGGATATCAAACATATGTAGTTCCGGATGATGTTGGCGGGCGTTATAGCGTATTAACCCCTGTTGGGTTGCTGCCAATCGCTGTTGCGGGTTATGATATCAGGCAGCTGGTGCAAGGTGCAGCTGATATGGAAGGGCTGAACCGTAAATCAGCCAGGCTAAACGACAACCCAATGGCATTGTATGCAGCCACACGCAATGCATTGTATCAATCGGGTAAAAATGTGGAGATCCTCGTAAATTACCTTCCCAACCTGTATTACCTCACTGAATGGTGGAAGCAGTTGTATGGCGAAAGTGAAGGCAAAGAAAATAAAGGAATTTTTCCGGCCGGGGTTAATTTCACTACTGATCTTCACTCCATGGGTCAATATATTCAGGAAGGAGAGCGCATGTTGTTCGAAACGGTGTTATCCGTTGAAGAACCAAACACCAAAATGACCATTCCCTCCGACGGGCAAAACCTGGATGGCCTGAATTATATTGCCGGCAAACGGATCGACGAGGTAAATAAAATGGCCGAACTGGGAACCATGCTGGCCCATGTGGATGGTGGTGTTCCTAATATTCGTTTATCATTGCCGGGCATCAATGAGTATTACCTGGGTCAGCTTATTTATTTCTTTGAAATGGCTTGCGCCCTCAGTGGTTACACATTGGATGTTAACCCATTTGACCAGCCCGGTGTGGAAGCCTATAAAAAGAATATGTTCGCATTGCTTGGTAAGCCTGGATTTGAAAAAGCAACGGAAGAGATTCGGAAGAGGTTATAAAAAAACCCTGTCAAAAAAATTGGCAGGGCTCCTTTTTCTGCTTTATAAATCTTACTTCAGTTCAAAACTCGATTTCCCGATTTCAAACTGGTCATAGTATACAAATACGTTGTAAATACCCAGCATGGCTGATTCTTCCTTCGATTTTTTATCCCACGACAAACAAAGGTCCATATCTTCCTGCTCGTATTTCACTTCCTTTTTAATGGTATATTCCATTGTTTTTCCATTGAACTCAAAGCTGTAGTCTTCGCCTACTTTTTGGGTAACAACCACACCATCCGGACGAATAATACGGGTATAAATAGTTTTCATTCCGGGCTCCACCAGCGGATTTGCACCAAGGGTAAAACAAATTTTAACACGTTCCACCTTGGAGGCTTTGTCGGTATCACGTTCACGACCACTTCCGGTAAACCGAACTGTTTTTACTTTCAGGTTATAAGCGCCTAAAATGGCGGCATTATTAACTTTTTCAATCAACTCTTCCTTATCGCGGGAGAGTTCACGGCTGCGGTCCTGCTCAAGGGCATATTGTTGCCTGATTTTTTCATTCTCCTCTTTGAGATCACGGTTCACGGTATATAATGAATCGAGCTGATGTACATAACCCTGTGTGATATTCCGTAACAGACTGAGTTTTTTGTTTACTTTGTTATATTCCCATTTGTAATTGAGCAATTGTTTGATTTCCTCAGCATTGGCCTGAATAATGCTGTCCTTAACCCGCAATGAATCAGCCAGTGTGCCATATTCACGCTTAATGCTGTCATGTGCCATCAATAAGTCATTCAGTTCATATTGCAGCAAGGTTTTTTGCTGATCCTTTTCCTTTGCCAGTTCCTGGTATTCATTTATTTTGGGCATTAAGAAAATAAGTAGCCCTGCAACAATAATCAACAACAATACAGCAAGGATCATCCAAATACTTGAACGCTTCTGGTTTCCTTTCTGCGGTGCTCCGGTTTTCGTTGGTGTTTCTGTCATTTTAATGTCAATTAGCTGGTTTTAAAACAATTTGCAAACGTACATAAAATTTCTTCATGTTTTTGTATAAACAGTTGATGAAGTGATGGTAAAATGGATTTTAACAACCTGATTTGTATGATTTTCGTCATATAATCCATTTCAAATTTACGAATAAAATTGATTGCAATTAAACCCAAAAAGAATTTACAAAAAAAGAGAGCCCTAAAATGACTCTCCTTAAATTATATTTCAATCGGATTAGTGACCTGCTGAACCCTGTACCTTAAAATGATCACCTGTTTCCTCTACTATTTTCCGGTACCATTCGGGGCTGTAACCCGGCTGGTCCAGACTTGGAGTAACATATTTATATCCTTCCGGAACGTCTCGTGCTTCTTTGATGTTTCCATCCATGTATTTGGTGAATAAATAGGTGTAAAATTTAAGCCAGTGGCGGGTAGTTTCGTCACCCGTTTTTACGGAATAATAGGTCAGCATTTTTATGGCAGCCTCTTTATCATTGGTGAACAGGTCAGCCGCTTTTTTGTCAATTTCCTTTGTGTCATTTATAAACTGCCATTCCAATTTAGTTTGCTCTGCCCTGATTTCAGGATGAATAACATTATAACGGGTATATGCATAATTGGAAACCATATTGTATACCCAAAATGCAGCATCGAACGAAAATTCCATCATAGAGCCATTGCCCACAGCATACGACTCAGGAACGTTTGTAATTCCGCAATACATTGGGGTAAAAACAGTACTTGCTGCATCATCCACGCCAAACCAGAAGATACCACCCACAGGATCAGGCAGCCATGAACGCGCCTGTGCTACAAATACAAAACCTGTTTGCTGGGTAGCCGTTGCTCTTTCATTACAATATGTAACACCATCTACTTTCCAGGTAAGCGGCCGCCAGCGATAGGGATTTCCAAACGGGCCTGCACCCATATCTTTGGTCATATCCAGCGGAGTGCCTTCCAGGTGATCGCGCATGTAATCCATCATATCTTCCACAGCAACCTTACGATCAGGTTTGATCCAGAGCGGCATGCGGTTTTCAAGGTTGTGACCCGAAGCATAATCCAGGTATTTATCCATTCCTGAGTTAACACTTTTAAAGAAACTCCAAACACGCACTTCGCAAAAACGGGCACCTCCAAAATCAACGGGAGCATAAGTATCGGAAAAGCTGAATTTGGCGTCATCGCCATCAAAATATCCCCTTGTACGAGCAAAAGAGATCACATCATCAGCATAATAACAACTTACTCCAGGATCGTTCAATTTATCGCGCTGTGAGAAGGTAATGGAATTTACACCGTCGGCCAGTGGAAAAGTTTGAATCCGTGCCTGATTGGCATGTGCACAAACATAACCGTCAGGAATGCGGCGAGCCACCCAAACAGCACCTTTATTACCTTCACCCTTGCCAATCATTTCCAGTATCCACACCTCATTGGCATCGGAAATTGAAAAGGATTCGCCACTGCTGTAATAGCCGTACTCTGCTACCAGCTCGGTCATGATTTTAATGGCATCACGGGCTGATTTTGCACGCTGGAGTGCCACATAAATCAAGCTTCCGTAGTCCATAATAGCACCTGGCTGACTCCCCAATTCATGCAGGCCACCATAAGTAGTTTCACCAATGGCCACCTGGTGCTCATTCATATTTCCAACCACATTGTAAGTTTCGGAGGCCTGCTTTATCTGGCCCAGAAATTTCCCGGTATCCCATTCATAAATATCCAGCATGGTGCCTTCGGGCCAGGTGGCAGCCGGCCAATGATACAGTTCACCATATAAAACATGCGAATCGGCGGCATAGCTGATCATGGTAGAGCCATCCGTGGAGGCGCCTTTGGTAATTAAAAAATTAGTACATGCCATGATCGTTGGGATTTGCAGTCCCACAGCAAAAACAAACAATGCAATTAAATATCGTTTCTTCATATTTCAAATTTTATGTAATCGTGCAAATTTAAGAAAAAGACAATTAGACCGGCGAAAGGTTGGATGGAATGGGTGATTTTGGGTAGGAAGTGAGCTAAAGTTTGGAGTGCATAGTGCGAAGGGCGGAGGGCAGCTGGCGAAGGGCGGGGAGCGAAGGGCTGAGAGCAGGGGGCTGTAGGCAGGGGGCAATTGGATGTACGAGTGAGGGAGGAGGTTTTAGGAAGTGAGCTAAAGTTAAAACAGCTTGGAGCAAAGAGCTGAGGGCGAAGAGCAGGGGGCAGGTGGCAAAGGGCGGAGAGCTTATGGCTGGTGATAGGAGCACATGGGAGAGTTGACTGGAGTATATTAATTGAATTCCCGGAGATCATCCGCAACCAGCAACCAGCAGCCAGCAGCCAGCAGCCAGAAACCAGTAGCAAGCTACCAAAAGCAAGCGCCCTTAAAACCCAATATTAAACCCTGCTGAAATCGTATTCTGTTTTCCCCTGAAAAATTCCGGAGTGTAGTAATTAACCTGTTCTTCATCACCGGTGATATCACTCAAAATGTACTCCGCAAAAATGTAGGCATTATTGATGAACTCATATCTTGCCCCCAATGAAATGGTTTGGTTTTGCCAGGTTACCCGTTCCATAAAAGGATGCTCATCCACAAAATCCCCCTCGTCGTCATTTAAATCGTAAGCATAATCCGGACCGTGCTGCGCCAGGGCGTAAGAGCCTTTAACATGCAATCCCCTGACAGGTTTGAACTCGATGGCAGCATAAATTTCCTGCGAATTATCGCGCAGATAATAACCAAGATTATAATAATTGGATGCAAAGGTAAGGGTGGGAACCCTGTGTTCATAAGTAATGGGCATCGACATGGAGTATTCAACAGTAAGAGAAACATTTTGCAATCCCAGGTTGGTGGTTTTGGCACCCAGCTTTGTCGCCCAGAAATTATGTGTGTTGGGATCGGTGATCCGGTCAAACTTTAATTCGTCGATGTATAAGGTTCCATATAAATGGAGTTTTTTGATATTACGCGAACTGATATCCAGGAACATTTGTGAGTTTTGGTTGTCGATACCATTGTTAACCGTGTGGTCTATGGATTTGTAAAACATCACCGGGATCAGATAGGCCGGATGAACATTCATATCGCTGTAAATGATAGAATTCCCAATGGAGATATTCAGTTTGCGCCAGGGGGTAAAGGTAAAAATGTTTGCAGCCACATATTTGGGCCGGTACACCTCCCGTGGCGGATAACCTGAATAATACGATCTCACACTGTCGACCTCCATGGATACCAGCCAGCCATGAAAATAATTCAGTTCAAACCATTTAACGGGCTTGATCTGTAGCTTGATCTGAGCAAATGAAGGCGCCCTGTCGGAAAAGATCATCGGCCCGTGTTCATTATTACCCCAGTTAACATGGTCTTTTAACAAGCCCACTGTTCCCCATTTCCACGCATAAGTAACCCCTCCACGCATTTCGCTGTAATCCCCACCGCCATCTGGTGTATACTTATAAGCACCACCAGGGCGAAGAGTAAAATACTCCGGATCTGAAATTCTTTTCGTTTCATTGTTATCGCGCAAACTGGCGTAAAAAGCCCAGTGATCACCAACATAAGCAAATGCCTCGGCACCACCCCAGCGATGATAAATACTTTCCTGATCATTGATGTAATAGTTGATTCCCCAAATGGGCTTAACAGCAAATGAAAAGAGCTTATCCTTGTAAAAAAGGCCCAGTGGATTTATGGCGATAGCCAGATTTTGATTCGATTTAAAAATATCAAATTTTGTGTTGTAATCGGGTAATGAATCCGCCTCCAGTTTGTATTCCTTAAGATAAAATTCAATCTCTTTAAGTTGTCGCCGGTTCAGTTTTTCCGTATTCTTTTGTCCGGCAAGCAGGGCATCTGCGATCATCATCCTGCTGTAAGGCTTTACCGCCGAATTCAAATCAACAATTCCGGCATTGGCCAGTTCATCCACAAAATCATAGATGTTTTTATCAGAAACATGCTGGTAAACTGTTTGGGCTTGCAATTGAAAACTCATAAAAGAGATCAACAGCAGCAATGGGAATTTCAAAATTTTAAGCATAGATATCAATATCTTGAATAAAAGCAAATATCCGAATATTTACGGAAATGATGGGGATTGGTTTTGGGAATTTGAGGAGGAGGTTTTTTAGTGAGCTAAAGTTATAAGTG
>ERZ795053.5788-NODE-5788-length-12608-cov-6.489046_pt1 | contig 12608 bp, 9 predicted proteins | sample MGYA00375137_ERZ795053 | MGnify/ENA primary metagenome ERZ795053 (study PRJEB30182, sample SAMN05720284) | activated sludge metagenome | isolation source: Anaerobic digester | place: Hong Kong | collected 2014-12-17 ... | reverse complement strand
CGGCACGCTCGACATCGGCCGGCAGAACCGCCTTCATCTGTATCGTCTCGACCTGGCGCCGAAAGTGAAGTCCCAGGTTTCCGCCTGCCGCCGTTTCGAGGTCGCCGAGCGGCTAGACTACACGGGCAAGGTGCTCACGCCCCTGTCTGCGGCCTCCGTGGAGGAACTGCTCGACAAGGTCGCAAATTCAGGTGCGAAGGCGGTCGCCGTCTCCCTGATCCATGCCTATGCCAATCCCGCCCATGAGGAGGAACTGGGGCGCAAGCTGCATGAAAAATTCTCCTTCGTCGCCTTGTCGAGCCAGATCAATCCGGAGGCGCGCGAATATGAGCGGATGGCGACGACGGTACTGAGCGCAAGCGTCATGCCGCTTGCCGCCGGCTATCTCGACCGGCTGGAGAATGCCAAGCCGGCGACGTCGCGGTTGCATTTGTTCCATTCGGCCGGGGGCATGGCGTCGCCGGCGGCGTTGCGGGAACTGCCCTTGACGCTCGCCATGTCGGGGCCGGCGGCCGGTGTCGCCGCTGCCAGCCAGGTGGCGCGCCAGCTCGGTCTGAAGCAGGCGATCAGCTTCGACATGGGCGGCACCACGACGGATGTGTGCCTGATCCTCGACGGAGAAGCGTTGATCTCCAGCGACCGTAAGCTCGGCGAGCGGCCCTTGCGGCAACCGATGCTGTCCGTCGATTCCATCGGAGCCGGTGGCGGTTCGATCGCCCGGCTCGATCATGGTGCCCTGGTGGTCGGGCCCGACAGCGCGGGCGCCACGCCTGGGCCCGCCTGCTACGGACGGGGCGGCACGCAACCTACGGTCAGCGACGCCAATCTGGTGCTGGGTTACATGGATGCCGAACGCAAGCTCGGCTCCGGCCTCTCGCTCGATCTTGCCAGGGCTCGCGAGGCGATTGCGCCGCTGGCCGACGCGATGGGAACCAGCATCGAAGCTGCCGCGCTCGGGATCGTCAGGGTGGCGAATGCCGCGATGGTCCGCGCCCTTCGGCGCACGACGGTCGAACGCGGCATCGACGGCCGCCAGTGCACGCTCATTGCCTACGGGGGCGCGGGGCCCATGCACGCGGTCGACGTCGCCGCCGCCTACGGCATCGACCACATCGTCGTTCCGGTCCATTCGAGCACGTTCTCCGCGCTCGGCTGCGTCGGAGCGGACATGAGCTATTCCCAGCAGCAGACGGTGCGCATGCCGGTGACGGACTGGGACCGCGCGCGCCTCTCCCGGCTTCGCGAAACATTGCGCCAGCGCCTGTGCGAGCCGCTTGTCGATGCCGGCTACCGGATGGAAGAAATCCGCATCCAGGAGGTCGCCGCTGTCCGCTACATGGGACAAAGCTATGCGCTGGAGATCTCCGATCCGGATCTGGATGAGCCGGACGGGCTTGGCCGCGCATTTCTGGCCCTTCACGAGAAGTTCTACGGCTTCGCGACTGCCGAGCCATGGCAACTGGAAACGCTGAGGATGAGGGCGTTCGTGCCGAGGTCGGCGGACGCGCTGTCGGCGCAGGAGCCCGTCCTTGCCGAAGCCGCGCCGATCAAGGTCTCGAACTGCCTTTTCGGCGTCGGCGAGGCGGTGCGCACGCCGCGTTACGACCGTGCCCGGCTCGTCACCGGAAGGCGGATGGCCGGCCCGGCGATCGTCGAAGACGACTATTCGACCATCGTCGTTCCGCCCGGTGCCGTGATCGAGCCTGATGTCGCCGGCAATCTGCATATCTGGGTGGAGGCACCGCAATGACCGCGCCGATCGATCCCGTCACGCTCGAAGTCATCCGTAACGCGCTCTCCGCGGCCGCCGAGGAAATGTCCATGGTGGTCATGCGCGCGGCGCGTTCGCCGCTCCTGAGGGAAGCGGGCGACCACTCCTCCGCCATCACCGACCGCGAGGGCTATCTGATCGCGCAGGGACGGGACGTTCCCATGCATATGGGCGTCATGAGCTTTACCGTGCGCGAATTCCTGAAACGCGTGCCGGAGGAAGCGCTCGCGCCCGGCGACGTGTGGTTCCTCAATTTGCCGGAAGTGGGTGGCAACCATCTGCCCGACGTCAAGGCGATCCGTCCGATCTATCTCGACGGCGAGATCGGCGCTTTCGCGGTCAGCCTCGCCCATTGGGCCGACACCGGCGGCGCGCTGCCCGGCAGTTACGTGCCGTTCGCCACCGACGCCTGGCAGGAAGGGTTGCGTATCCCGCCTTTTCGCCTGTTCAGCGCGGTCGGGCCGGACCGTGAAAAACTCGACATGGTGCTGGCCAATGTTCGTGGCGCGCCGGAGCGGGAGGGCGATATCCTCGCCCAGATGGCGGCCACCAAGGTGGCCGAAGAACGCCTGCACGAGATGGCGGACGAGCATGGCAGCGCCGTGATCGTCGACGCCATGACCGCTATCCACGACCGCGCCGAAGCCCAGATGCGCGCGGCAATCCGCGAAATCCCGGAAGGCGTGTACGAGGGGGAGGACTGGCTCGACGACGACGCCGCGGGCGGACCGCCGCTGCGCATCCATGCCTCCGTGCGCATAGCGGGCGGCGCGGCCGAATTCGACTTCACGCAGTCGGCGGATGCCGCGCGCGGTCCGATCAACACGACGCCGTTCATCACCGCGGCATCCGTGTTCTACGTGATGAAGGCGGTGTTCGGCCCGGATATCCAGCCCTGCGCCGGCTGCTATCGTCCTTTTTCGGTGAAGACGCGTCAGGGTTCCGTGTTGGAGCCCGCCCTGGACAAGCCAGTGGTCGGCGGCAATCACGAGACGTCGCAGCGAATTGCCGATGCCATATTCCAGGCCTTCGCGAGTATCGTCCCCGAGAAGCTGACGGCGGGCGGGCCGACCACCTCCGGCCTCATCCTGTTCGGCGGGCGGCGTGCCGACGGAGTGTGGACGACGCTTTACGAAACCCATGGCGGCGGTGAGGGCGCACGTATCGACCGTGACGGCATGCCGGTGATCCGCGTTCACATGTCCAACGTCATGAATACGCCGGCCGAGGTGATCGAGGCCGAATATCCGCTCAGGGTCGATTGCCAGCGGCTGCGCGAGGGATCGGGCGGAGAAGGCAGATTTCGCGGCGGCGAGGGGCTGCATCGCCGATACACCGTGCTCTGCGACGACATGTCCGTCACGTCGATGTTCGAGCGTCGGGTGATACCGCCTTACGGCCTCGAAGGCGGGAAACCCGGCAAGCCGTTCCGCGTCACGGTGCGCAGCGGCACCGACGAACCATACGAGATGCCGGGGAAGGCGAACATCCGCCTTACGACGGGCGATCAGATCACCGTCGAAAGCTGTGGCGGCGGCGGCTACGGCGCGCCCGCCAACAATACCGATACCACCAGCAAGGGAGCAGAGAGAAAACCATGAAACTCACGAACAAGAAGGCGATCATTACCGGCGCAGCCAAGGGCATGGGCGCGGCGATCACCACGACGCTGGCCCGAGAAGGCGCGGACGTGGTTCTGACGGCCCGGGATACTGCAGCGCTGGACGAGGTTGCGGCGGAGGTGCGCAAGCTTGGCCGCAAGGCCCATGTCGTGGCCTGCGATGTGATTGAAGAGAGCCAAGTCAAGGCCATGGTGGACGAGGCGCTCGACGTCTTCGACGGCCGCATCGACATCTTGGTGAACGTGGCGGGCGTCACGGGTCCGATCGAAACCGCCGTGCAGGACATCAAGGTCGAGGATTTCGACTATGTCATCATCGCCAACGAGCGCGGCACCTTCCTGCCCATCAAACACGTCGTGCCGACGATGATAAAGCAGCGCGAAGGCAAGATCGTCAACATCTCCGGCACCTCAGGCCTTCGCGGCTACGCGATGCGCACCGCCTACAGCGCCTCGAAATGGGCGGTCCGCGGCATCACCCGGACAGTGGCGCTGGAAGTCGGAAAGCACAACATCAACGTCAACGCCGTCTGCCCGGGCATCGTCGAGACGCCACGCATGATGAAGCTGTGCGAAGGCAAGGCCAAGGTGCGCGGCTGGACGGTCGAGCAGGTGTATGAGGAGTATGTCCAGGACATGGCGCTCAAGCGTGTCACCGTTGGCCAGGATGTAGCCAACGCAGTTCTGTTCCTTAGCACCGATGATGCGCGCCAGATCACCGGCCAGCATATCGCGGTCGACGGCGGCTGGGACGTGTAGGAACGTCTCGGGCAGGTCGCCGGGAAAGCGCGACCTGCCCGGGCCTGCTCCTCGTGCCTGACGACGACCGCGCCACACGGGATAAATCCTCGGCGGCTTCCATGGCGTCCCAACGCGTTCGATAATGTGTCGTTCTGTCGTCAGCGACGCCGGCGCCATCGAATTTCACAATTCACAAATGAGGCGATTGTCGCTCGCGGATCTTTGCCGACTCGGAGCCGAGAAACTACGCGCTCCCTCAATCGTCACGTCAAACGAAATCTCGCGCCCCCCGCTGCCTCGGCGCCCGCTCGACCCCTTCGACTTTTCGCGACTCGACCGGCCGAGTTTCGCGTGTTCAATCGTCCCTTCGTCGAAATTTAATGGCTTGACAAAATTTGACTACTGTCGACAATCGTAAAAAAATAACCAAGGGGAATGAACATGCTGAACAGAAGAACATTGTTGGTTTCAAGCGCTGTAGCTGCTCTAGCAGGAGCCTCGAGAAGCAGCTGGGCTCAGGGTACGGACGAGATCAGGATCGGCGTGCTCTATCCGTTTACCGGGGCAGGCGCCCAGGTGGGGGTAGAGGCACGCTTTGCGATTGAGGTCGCAGCCAACATCATCAACGAAGCTCATGATGTCGACCTGCCTTTGGGCGATGGACAGGGATTACCGGCGTTTGGGGGAGCCAAGATAAAGCTGGTTTTCGCCGACCATCAGGCAGATCCGCAGAAGGGTCGCTCGGAGGCGGAGCGCCTGATTACCCAGGATCGGGTCTGCGCTCTCGTTGGAACGTATTACAGCTCGGTCGCGGCGGTGGTGGCGCAGGTCGCGGAACGCTATCAGATACCGTTCGTCGCCGCAGAATCGTCGTCGCCGTCGCTTCACAGGAACAACCTAAAATATTTCTTCCGTCCTGGTCCCCATGACGAGATGTATTCCATCGCGATGTTCGATTTCATGAAGGATCTGCGCGAGCAGCATCCTGATACCAGCAAAACCATCGGCCTTTTCTATGAGGACACGCTGTTTGGCAACGATACGGGCCGCGTGCAGAGGCAGCTCGCCGAAGAGCAGGGGGTGGAGATCGTCGCGGAGGTCAAATATCGCGCCAATTCCCCGTCGTTGAGCACGGAGGTCCAACTGCTGAAGTCGAGGAACCCCGACATCATCCTCGCTACCTCCTACACCACCGACGCTATCCTGTTCGTGCGGACTATGCGCGAGCTTGGCTTCAAGCCGAACGGGATCATCAGCCAGAATGGCGGCTTCATCGAGCCGGCTTTCCTGTCCGCTGTAGGAAGCCAGGCCGACGGCATCATCAGCCGTGCGAGCTTCGTTCCCGATCTGGCATCGACGCGTCCGTCGCTGAAATATGTGAATGAGATGTACAAGACGAGTGCGGCTAAGGACCTGAACGACAATACGGCGCGCCAGTTCATGGCCCTCGTCATTCTTGCCGACGCCATCAATCGAGCCGGAAGTGTCGAGGGACCCGCCATCGAGGCGGCGCTCCGCACGACGAAAATTCCCGGTGAGTCGACGATCATGCCCTGGGACGAAGTGTCGTTCGGCGCCGACGGCCAGAACAACGCGATCAGCCCTGTCATGATGCAGTATGGCGAAGGCGAGTACCGCACGGTCTGGCCCGACAACCTCGCAACCAGGAAACTTCACTGGCCGCTGGGTTGATAGCTGTGAAACCGGCGGCATCATTCGCGAAAAGAATGATGCCACCGGTTTGTTCGACTCGAAAAGAAATGTGATTCCGGAGTGAGCGCTGATGACATTTGAAGTGATCCCACAGATTATCATCAGCGGCCTGTTGATGGGGCTGATTTATGCCCTGATGGCTTCCGGACTGGCGCTTATATTCGGATTGATGGACGTCGTTAACTTCGCTCATGGGGAATTCCTCATGATCGCGATGTACCTCATGTTCGGATTGGTGCTTCTGACGGGTCTCGACCCGCTGATACTTTGGCCGGTTGTCGTCATGGCCCTCTTTCTGGTCGGCGCAGGGGTCTATCTCGGCATCGTGCGCTATGCGCTGCGCGTCCAGACCAATCGCGGCATGGTCCAGGTCTTCACGACGTTCGGCCTTGGGCTGATGCTGATCGGCCTTGCCCAGTCGCTTCTGTCGCCCGACTATCGAAGCGTCGGGGAAACCTGGATCGGCGGGAAAACAGTATCCTTTCTGGGCATATATCTGCCGCTGCCGCAACTGGTCGGCGGGATCGCATCGCTTCTGACCTTCTTCCTGATCTGGGTCCTGATCAACCGGACGAACTTCGGAAAAGCGCTGGAGGCGACGCGCGAAGACTCCGGAGCGGTGTCTCTTGTCGGGATCAACAAGGACGTCGTCTTCACCTTCGGATGGGGGCTGGGGGCCGCGCTCGTTGGCGTCGCGGGCTCGGTAATCGCAATCTTTTTCTACGTCTATCCCAGCGTCGGCGCGTCCTTCGTCCTGACCGCCTTCGTCGTGGTCGCACTCGGAGGGTTCGGCAGCGTCTACGGAGCGCTCGTGGCCGGGATCATCGTCGGCCTTGTCGAAGCGGGCACCGCAGTCATCCTGTCGCCCGCGCTGAAATCGCTCGGGGTGTTCGGGATGTACCTGCTCGTCGTCATGTTCCGGCCCCGCGGCCTCTTCGGCTCGATGTGATAGGAGATTTCAAGTTGAACAGACCGATCTCCCTTGCCGAGTCCAATCTGGAACGGGAACGCAATCGTCGCGCAAATCAGGTTCTGACTGCGCTGATCGTTACGGCCGTGGCGGCCGCGGTCCCGTTCTTCGTGACCGACATCTACGCGATGAACGTGCTGATCCTTACGCTGATGTATGCCGCGCTGTCGCAAAGCTGGAACATCCTTGGAGGATATTGCGGGCAGATATCCCTGGGCCACGCCGTCTATTTCGGGATAGGGGCGTATGCCACGACGGTCGGTCTTGTGGTCGCCGGCATCACCCCATGGCTGGGGATGTTGGGCGGAGGCTTCGCCGCAGCGGTCGTCGCCCTTTTCCTCGGCTATTTCTGTTTCAGGCTCGGCGGGCACTATTACACGATCGCGACGATCGTCATTGCCGAAGCCGCCCTGCTTCTGTTCCTTAACTGGGAATTCGTCGGCGCGGCGCTCGGTCTTCAGGTTCCCTATACCGGCGATAGCTGGGCATCGCTCCAGTTCGGTCAAAGCAAGCTGCCCTATTTTTACTTTGTGCTCGGGTTCTCGCTCGTCACCTGGCTCATTGCATGGGTCATCCAAGGCAGCGCCTGGGGTTACTGGTGGCGGGCCGTGAAGGACGATGCGGAGGCGGCTGAGAGTTTGGGCGTGAACATATTCAGGTCGAAGATGGCCGCATCGGGCATATCCGCCTTTCTGACCGCCGTGGGGGGCGGCTTCTACGCGATGTTCGTGTCCTACATCGAACCGCAGAGCGTGCTAGGCTTCCAGATATCGCTGCTCATCGCCCTGCCGGCGGTCCTGGGGGGCATCGGCACCCTGTGGGGACCGGCGGTGGGCGCTATCATCCTCATACCGCTCGGCGAACTCACCCGCAGCTATATCGGCGGCTCGGGGAGCGGGGCTCATCTCGTGATCTATGGGGCGCTCATCGTAGTCGTCTCCCTGCTGCGCCCGGAAGGCCTGACCAGCATCGTTTTTCCAAGGAAGCGAGCCAGCGGAGCGGTTCAATGACAAAGGCACCCCTTCTGCAAGCGCACGAAATCACCCGGTATTTCAGTGCGTTGAGGGCCAACCACAACGTGTCGCTCGACGTATTCGAGGGAGAGATCGTCGGATTGATCGGCCCGAACGGCGCAGGAAAATCGACATTCTTCAACATCATCGCCGGCGCTTTTCCGCCGACGAGCGGGGTCATCTCCTTCGAAGGAAGGGATATAACGTCCTTCGACTCGGCGGAACGGGCTGCCCTCGGGATCGCCCGCACGTTCCAGGTGGTGCGAAGCTTCGATTCGATGAAGGTCGTCGACAACGTCATCGTTGGGTCGCTGCTGCGCACGTCCAGCCCCCGCGAAGCCCGGCGCGCCGCCTGTGAGGTTCTAGAGTTCGTCGAGCTGGATTCCCGCGCGGAAACGAGGGCAGGTGACCTGACATCCCCGGAGAAGCGGCGACTGGAACTAGCCCGCGCCCTGGCGACCAGGCCAAAGCTCCTGCTGCTCGACGAGGTCATGGCCGGCCTGACCCCGACAGAGGCCCAGCGTGGCATCGATCTGGTCAGGCGGATACGTGCAACTGGCATCACCATCGTGATGGTCGAGCATGTCATGGAAATCGTGATGCCTCTCGTGGATCGAGCGATCGTTCTGGACCTGGGAACGGTGATCGCAGCCGGCACGCCGGACAGCGTCATCAGCGATCCCAAGGTCATTACGGCCTATCTCGGAGATCGCAAATATGCTTGAGGTTTCTCGTTTGACGACCGCCTACCAGGGGCTGATCGCCATATCGGACGTGTCGTTTCAGGTTGGCGAAGGCGAGATCGTCACCATCGCGGGAGCGAACGGGGCCGGAAAGTCCACTCTCCTGATGACAATCGCCGGAATGCAGCGCCCCCGGAGCGGAAGCGTTTCGTTTCGCGGCGAAGTCATCACGGAAGAGAAGCCGCATTTGATCACCGCGCGCGGCATCGCCTTCGTACCGGAGAACCGGCGCCTGTTTCCGCGCCTCTCGGTACGCACGAATCTCGAGTTAGGAAGCTTTCTTTTCCGCAAGGAACAGGACCGCAACCAGCCTCTGGAAGGCATCTTCAATCTGTTCCCGGTGCTGAAGGCCCGTCTCGACCAGTTGGCAGGCACATTGTCGGGCGGTGAACAGCAGATGCTGGCGATCGGCAGAGCGTTGATGACGCGTCCCAAGCTTCTGATGTTGGACGAACCGTCACAGGGCATCATGCCGAAATTGGTGGATGAGATATTCGACGCCATCAAATTCATTCGGCAATCCGGTGTGACGATCCTTCTCGTCGAGCAGCGCCTGACAGAGAGCTTGAGTATCGCGGACAATGCGGTGGTTCTCCAGACGGGGAAAATTGTTCTGGAAGGAGATACCGAAACCGTCCGGAACCATCCCGATATCCAAAAGGCCTATTTAGGCGGATAACCCGCGTGACTGCTCGTCTTCGGCGACGTGAGCCAAGCGGTTCATGAATGCAGCTCGACGCCCAGAGTATACAAATGACGGCCAGACGTCCTATCCGCGCCCGCCCGCCCCTGAAGCCGGTCCCAGTCGGCCAATTCGTCGCCGACAAGGATGTCGGCGCTGTTACCGAACCAGACGAAATCAACCTTTCGGCACAGAAGCGAAGAGTCATGACTTTCCAGCGCCATCTCGAGGGCATCTCCCTCAATCCCTATATCAACGGCAAGCGCCGCGCGGTTTCGGGCGACACTCATTCGACCTGCGATCCAGCCACGGGCGAAGTCTTGCTGGAGATCCCGGTCAGTGATGCCGCGATCGTCGACGAGGCGGTCGAGGCATCCCGGGCCGCGCTGAAAGGCGCATGGGCCGACGTCACACCGGCGGAGCGGAGCCGGATGCTTTTTCGTATCGCCCGAGCGATTAGGGTGGATGCCCAGCGTCTGGCAAGCATCGAGTGCATCGACAGCGGAAAGCCGCTGCGTGAGGCTATCAGCGACATCGAGACGTCGGCGCGCTATTTCGAGTATTATGCCGGCATCGCCGACAAGCTCCAAGGCGATACGATCCCTCTCGGCAAGGATTTCGTGTCGTTCACCCTGCATGAGCCGGTCGGAGCCACCGCTCATATCATTCCCTGGAACTTCCCGCTGGTCACGACTGCTCGTGGTCTGGCGCCTGCTCTCGCGGCCGGAGCGACCGCCGTCATCAAGCCAGCGGAGCAGACGCCGCTCACGGCACTGATGCTGCCCGACTACCTGGAAAAGGCGGGCATACCAGCCGGCGTCGTGAACGTGGTCTGCGGGCCGGGTCGCACGACCGGCGCGCCGCTCACGCAGCATCCCGGCATCGCACACATAACCTTCACGGGCTCGGTCGCGACGGGCAAGGCCGTCATGCAGGCGGCTGCGTTCCATGTGGCTTCCACCACCATGGAGCTCGGCGGCAAGTCGCCGGTCGTCGTGCTGGCCGACGCCGACCGCGAATCCGCGCTCGAAGGTGTGCTGGCGGCGATCTTCACCAATGCCGGGCAAATCTGCTCCGCCGGTTCCCGCCTGATCGTCGAGCGCAATATCGCCGAGTCGTTCCTGGCGTCGCTGGTCGAGCGCGTCCGTGCCTTCACCTTCGGCCACGGGCTCGACAATCCACACATCGGACCGGTCGTGTCGAAACAGCAGCTTCTGAAAATCGAGGGCATCGTGACCGAATCGGTCGCAGCCGGTGCGGAACTTCTGACTGGCGGTAAGATCAAGAATCCCGACGGGCTGAAGGGCTGGTTCTTCGAGCCGACGGTGCTCGTCGCCGGCGATCCGTCGACCAAATGCGTCCAGGAAGAGATATTCGGTCCCGTCCTGACAGTGCAGATCGCCGAGGATTTCGACCATGCCTGCGAACTTGCGGAAGGCACCGAATTCGGTCTCGTGGCAGGCATATACACAAGGGACGTAACGAAGGCGCTGCGCTTCAGCCGTCGTGTCTCGAGCGGCCAAGTGTTCATCAACCAGTACTTTGCCGGCGGCGTCGAGACCCCGTTTGGCGGCACCAAGAACAGCGGCTTCGGCCGCGAAAAGGGCCTTGAAGGCCTGAAGGCCTACTACAGCGTGAAGACCGTGACGGCGCGCATCTAGGCCGACCCGCCAGCGGCTCCGATCAAGGCGAAGGCGGGATATATGCCGGGAAGGTGGCGAGGGGTGACGATCCTGGAGGTTCTTGGGAGAATAGGCATTACCATATTTAAAAGCGTGTCACGTTTAATTGCCTCAGATTCGTGCACAGATATCTAACCTACCGCGCCGGTACTTTCACCGTTATCGTGCATCTCTGATCCGCACCGGCCGTGCGCGCGGCCTCGGCGCATTGCCCGATCGGCTCGGTATTATCGCGCACGAGCTGCGAGGAATCGGCCACGCCGCGCCAACTTCGGGGATCGGCCGTCCGCATCATGGTGACGCCGGCGTTCCATCGGTCCTGACCTATGACGGCCGCTGCAACATGGGTGTCGGCCGCAAACGGCAGGAAGCGCGGCAACAGCAAAATCAGGAATATGCCGACGAACAACCCGGCAAGGCCGGCCATCCACATGCGGAAATCCTGATTTTTCCGGTCGTAGGCGCTTTTTGTGTGGGCGGCGAGGTTCCGGCCGGCGCGCTCGAGGTCGGACGCCTGCCGCTCGAGCTGCTGCGCGGCGGTGCGTATCAGGGCCTCGCCGCTGCGCTCGAGGAGCGCCGCATAGTGCTGCGCGCCCTGCTTGAGAATGGGCGATTGCTCTACGCCGTGCATCCGCTCCGCAACAGTGTCGAGCGCCTGCACGAGCTGGGCGAGCTGGGGCTTGTAGTCCTGCGCCGGCTCGATCTTTTCGAGCTGGTCGAAAGCCGCTTCCAGCCCGCGCCGCATCACGGTCATTTCCGCGCCGATCTGCGCGCCCTGCGTCTCGATCGTGCGCCGGAGCGCGTCGAAGGCCGCGACCGGGTCGCCGGCGTCCTCGTCCAGTATTTCCGGCTCGATTCCTTCCCTGTCGTCGTCCAGTTCCGCCATGATCTCCCTGCCTACATTCCCAAACCGATGCCCCGGCTAATCTGCCGGCTGCGTGTCATTTCCTCTTGCAGCGCACGGGCGATGCTCTGGCCCCGGCGCAGCTCCTGCCCGATTCCAAGCTCCCGGCTGCGATTGCGCACGAGGGATTCCGCCTGCGGGTCGCGTTCAAGGCTCTTGGCAAGGCCGCTCATCTGGTTTTCGACCTTGGCGCGGGCATCGTCGTGTTGCCAGCCGCGAAGCTCCCGGCGCTGGCCCTGTAGCTCCTGCCAGCGGTTCACGAACCGCTCGGCTCTGACATTGGGGTCTTGCAGCGCGGCGTTTTCGCGCTTCATCCCGTCGATGACATGGGCGACACGCTCCCGGCCGGAAAGCTCGGTCATGGCGCGCGCCGTCGCCGGGTCGTTTTCCAGCGTCGAGCGCATCAAATCTTTCATGCCGCCCTGCACCTGGTCGAGCTGCTGGCCGGCAGCGCCCATTTCCTGCCGCTGCATGTCGAGGACCGGCAGGCCCTCGCGCCGGTGCTGGTCGATCGACTGATAGGCCCGCGAATAGCGGGCAACGGCCTGCTCAAGCGGCGACTGCCGCCGCGCCCGCTCGGCCAGCCGGTCGGGCGCCGGCGCCTGCCGCAAGCTCTCTTCCCTTTCCGGCTGTCGCTGCATCCGCGATGCCTCGCCACGCTCCTGCGAAGGCGCAGAACGCGCATTGAGCTTGAGGCCGGCGAACATACCGCCCCGCTGCTTCTCGGCCTGCTGCGGCCGTTTCTGGTCGATCTGCGGGCCGTCCTCG
>ERZ795053.5787-NODE-5787-length-12608-cov-8.769935_pt1 | contig 12608 bp, 12 predicted proteins | sample MGYA00375137_ERZ795053 | MGnify/ENA primary metagenome ERZ795053 (study PRJEB30182, sample SAMN05720284) | activated sludge metagenome | isolation source: Anaerobic digester | place: Hong Kong | collected 2014-12-17 ... | reverse complement strand
CAACACCACCCGCCGTGCCGTGCGCACGGTCTCGGCGTCCTCGACCACGCGCGGCATGGCGCCGAGCCGACCGAGCGCGGCGAGGACGGACGCCAGGTTGGCGGTCCCGGTGCGCACGATGGCGACGTCGGTGGGGATCACAGGGTCCCCTTGGTGCTGGGGATGCCACCCGCCCCGGTGCGGGCGACGGCATCACGAAGCGCGAGCGCGGTCGCCTTGAACGCGGCCTCCGCCTTGTGGTGATCGTTGCTTCCCGTCAGGACATCGACATGCAAGGTGAGCCGCGCCGCCGTCGCGAACGAGGAGAGCACATGGGTGATGTTCTCGCAGGCGAGGGTGCCGATGGTGTCGCGGACGAGGCCAAGCTCGACCCTCGCGAACGGCCGCCCGGAGATGTCCACCACACTGCGGGCGAGCGCCTCGTCGAGCGGGGCGTAGGCGTGTGCGAACCGCGCGATGCCGGACCGATCGCCGAGGGCGGTGGCCACGGCCTCGCCGAGGGCAAGGGCGCAGTCCTCTGCGGTGTGGTGATCGTCGATGTGCAGGTCGCCGGTGCAGGCGAGGTCGAGATCGAAGCGGGCGTGGAAGGCGAGCGCCGTGAGCAGGTGGTCGAGGAAACCGATCCCGGTCGCGATGCTGGTGCGGCCGGTGCCGTCGAGCACGAGCGACAGGGTGATGTCGGTCTCGCGGGTGGTTCGCGTGACGGTGGCGGTGCGCGGGGTCAGGGCAGGCATGCGAAGAGTTCCTCCAGGTCGGTCAGGACGCGCGCCGCACCCGACGCGAAGAGGGTGTCGCGGGCGGCATCGGGATCCTCACCGGGCGCGACGACGCCGAGGGGGACCACGGCGGCGCCGCGGGCGGCGCGGATGTCATCGGGGGTGTCGCCCACCATCCAGGCGCGGCGGACGCCGAGCCGGCGCAATGCTTCGGCGACGGGGAACGGGTCGGGCTTGATCGGGCCGTCCTCGCGGGCGACCACCGCCGTGAAGAGGTCGGCGATCCCCTGCTCGGCGAGGAAGCGCTCGGCGTCCTCGCGCGGCCTCCCGGTGACGATGGCGAGCGGCAGCCGCGCGGCCAGCCGGGCCAGCAGCGCGCGGCCACCCAGGAGCGTCTCGGTGTGGCGGAGGCCAGGGGCGTCGGTGCTCCCCTGGTAGCGCCGCTCGAAGGCGGTCGTCACCGCGTCGAGGGAACCGCTGCCGCCGCCCGCGAGGATCATCTCATGGGTGAGGGCCCAGTCGTCGTTGGCGCCGCCGGCGGCCTTGCGCGCGCGCACCTGCTCCGGTGTCAGGGTCACGCCGAACTCCGCCGCCGTCGCGATGATCGCGGCGCGGTAGGAGCGGGAGACGTCGGCGATCACGCCGTCCATGTCGAGCAGCAGCGCCTCGGGGGCGACCACGGCGCGGAGGGCGGCGTCCAGCCGGTCGGTCTCCGCGGGTGTCAGCGGACAGGAGATGCGGACCCGCGGGGTGTCGTTGCCCGGGAGCCAGCGCACGCCGATGCCGAGGCCGGCGAGTCCGTCGCGGAGCCACTCGGCGCGGGGGGACGCGGTGCAGATGAAGTTGGCCTCCGAGGTGGTGGGCGCCAGCCCGAGGTCGGTGGCAACCGCCTGCAGCCGCACCCGAGTGGCACGGATCGCCTGGACCCGGTCGGTCGTGGCCGGGTTGCCCGCTGCGAGCAGCCGCTCGGCGGCGGCGATTGCCGGCGAGCTCATCGGATAGGGCGTCCCGGCGCGTCGCATCGCGGTGACCAGCTCCCGCGGGCCGGCGGCGAAGCCGATGCGAAAGCCGGGCATCCCCCAGGCCTTGGAGAGGGTGCGCGTGATCAGGACATTGGGTTCCGCGAGCAACGGCGCCAGCGGGTCCTCGTTGGCGAACTCCGCGTAGGCGCCATCGACCAGCAGGACCTGGTCGGGACGCTCGCGGGCGATCGTACGCAGCGCCTCGAGGGAGGCCACCGCACCGGTCGGGTTGTTCGGCGAGACGACCGCGATCAGGCGCGTGTCCTCGGTCGTTGCGTCGAGGACTGCGGCGACGTCGAGGTCGCCGTCGGGCCACGGTGCGGTGCGGACCGCGGCACCGGCGAGGGCGGCGTAGCGCGGGAACATCTCGAAGGTCGGGACGGTCAGCACGACACTGCTGCCCGGGGTGAGCACCGTGCGGAAGGTCCGCTCGAGGGCGTCGTCACTCCCTGCGGCCGCCATGACGCGTTCCGGCGCCACGCCCCAGCGCGTCGCCATGAGCGCCTCCAGCCCCGACGTGTCGGGGTAGCGCCACTCGGTCGCGGCGCCTGCGAGGGCGGCGGCCACGGCAGCCGGATCGGCCGGGGGGAGCTCGGTTCCGCTGAGGTCGAGATCGACCGGGGCGGGGTGGCGCGGGACGCGGTAGGCGGTGATCGCCGCGACGCCGGGCGCGAGGTCGAGGGCCGTCACGGGACGATCTGCGAGATCGGGGTGATCACGACGTCGGTGCCGCCCGCGATCTTGATGCGCGGCACGAGGGTCGGCAGCGTGTCGCGCCGGACGGCCGCCTTGACCGCGAACCCGGCGGCATCGTGCAGGGTCGCGATCGTCGGCTCACGCATGCACGGAAGCAGCGCGCAGACCGCCTCGAGCTTGTCGGCGGCGACGTTCACCTCGAACATGACCCGTTGCCTCGCATCGAGGACCGACGCAAGCAGCATCACCAGGCCATCGATCGCGGCGCGGCGCGAGGCGTCCTGCAGCGCCGCCGGGTTCGCGTAGAGTCGGGTCGACGAGGTGGCGAGGGTGGCGACGATCGCAAGGCCGTTCGCCGTCAGCGTCGCCCCGGTGGCGGTGTTGTCGACGATCACGTCGGCATCGTCCGGCGGGAAGACCTCGGTCGCGCCGTACGAGCGGACGATGCGGGCATCGAGCCGTTCGGCGTCGATCCAGCGCTGGGCGCTGCGGGGGTACTCGGTCGCGACGCGCAGCGGTCGGGCGGGGAGGCGGCCGTCCTCGAGCAGGTCCTCCGGCGCCGCGGCGACGAGCCGGACCGGGTCGAGTCCGGTGTCGAGCAGCTCGACGAGATCGACGCCGAGCTCGCTGACCCAGTCGGCACCGGCGAAGCCGACGTCGCGCGAGCCGGCGACGAGCATCTCGATGATGTTCTGCGGCTTGAGGATCTTGGCGTTGAAGCGGCCGGCGGCGATCGTCGGGCGATACGCGCGGCTGCCGGTCCGCACCGACAGGCCCGCGGCATCGAGCAGGGCGAAGACCTCGGCTTGCATCCGCCCCTTGGGCAGGGCGATCCGCAGCGACTCGGCGTCCAGGTCAGGACTCATGGGCTTCCTCAGGTGGTGACGGATCGGCCCGTTGCGTCCCGGACGCAACAACGCCGACCCGGGGGTCGGCGTTGATGGAGATTCGTGCCTGCGCGTGCTACGCGCCGAACGCCATCAACCCGCCCCGGGCTCCGGGACATGATGGTGGCGATGGTGCAGGCAGGCGGTCATGGCGCCAACAATAGGCGCCGCCGTTCGGCGGGTCAAGGCGCCTCCACCACGAGGATCCGTTGCGAGCGGGTCGCCCGCTGGCCGTCGGCCTCGACGGTGACCGTCAGCTCATATTCTCCCGCCTCCAGGCGCTGCAGGCCCAGGAGCTTGCGGACCCGGGTGATCGAGCCGCTGGCCCGGTCATCGGTAGTGATCGTGACGTCGCGCCCGCGGCGCCCTTCGGTCGGGCGGACGGTCATGGTGGTGCGATAGGAATCGCCGGCGTCGAGACCCCGCACCTCGAACCAGAGATCGACCTCGCCACCCACCGGCCAGGTGCCGAGGGCGTTCACCGGGAAGGGCCCGTCGGGAGCGAGCCAGGGCGAGGCGCCCTCGCGCCCGGTCACCACATCGGACAATGCGAGCTCCGGGGTGCCATCGACCACCAGTCCGCGACGCAGCGCGTAGGCGCCGCCGGCGGCATTGCCGCGCTGCTTGACGCGCACCGCCACCTGCCAGGTCCCCGGCTCGAGGGGAAGCTCGAACCACCCGGTGAGCTGCCCGTTCGCGGGCGCGCTCGGTGCGACGAAGGTGCGCGCGGTGTCGAGGTCCACCCGCATCCCATCGGACACCCGGTAGGCGGTGAGCCGGAAGTCGAGCCACCAGAGCTGGCGACCATCGGCGACGGGTTCGCCCCGGACCTGGTCGGTGGGGATCGCGAAGGTGACGAGGGCCCGGCCGCTCCGGTCGCGGGCATCGCCGAGGCCGAAGAGACGGAGCGTTGCATTCCACGGCTCCTCGATCGCCGGGGTGTCGCTGTCGGTGGCGATACCGACTTTTGCGTCGGCCCGCTGGTGTGCAATCGCTTCCCCGACTCCGGTGAGACAGTGCCTGGGCATCTTGCCCCAATAGTTCAGGAGCGTGTTGGCCGCTGCGCGATACTCGGGGAGCCGCAGGGCGAGCCCCTCCCATCCGTAGGGGTTGAGGATGGAGAGGTGGCTCGAGAGCGTCGTGGCCGCATGGTGCCCGAGGGCGTCGCTGCCCCGAAAGTTGAGGTTCCGCCAGCCGCCCTCCACCCAATAGATCCAGGTCTCGCTGCGAGCGACGGAGCTGATCAGTCGAGCTCCCTCCTGCCCCGCAGTGGTTTCCGCGTTGCCGACGGCGGTGTCGAGGTCGCGCTCCGGCTCGAGTTCCGAACTCAGCGGGGGCGTGATCCGCGTGAACGGCTCGCCATGCTTGAGGTAGATCAGGCCGCGATGGTCGAGCAATGCCTCCTCGGCACGCGGATCGTTCGGGAGGGCGACCGGATCGACCGGCAGCGACTTGTAGAAGTCGGACGCGCTGCCGAGGCATGGCGCACGAATGTCGTCGAAGGCGTAGTCGATGCGGGTGAAGAATTCGATCCGCCATGGCGCCGGGAGCCGGTACCGCTCGAAGACATAGACCCAGCGCCGCAGGTGCTCCATCAGCCGCTCACCGGGGTCCCGGGCCACCGCGGCGTCGCGCTCGCCCCAGAACCGGCGCAGCCACGCTTCGACGTCGGCAGGGGCAACCGCGTCGAAGGACGCCAGCGAGTCGGTGGTCAGGATGTAGCCAAGATCCTGGCGGAGCGCCTGTCGCCCGGCCTCGGTGAGCCGTGCGACGCCCTCCCAGTAGGCATCACGGCCCACGCGAGGTCGGCCGAGGGCGGTGAGCGTGCGGGCCCGCTCGAGCCCGAGGACCGACGGATCGAAGCCGGCGTCGCCAGCGCGGTTGAACGTCGCGAGGGCGCTGTCGTACTGACGCTCGGCGCGGAGGTGCCGTGCCCAGACGACGAGGGCACCGGGAAGGGCGTCGGGCCGTGACACCTCCCGCGCAATCGCCTCGCGGACATCGGCGCGGAGGGTGCGGTCGGCGCTGGGCAGGGTGAGGTCGACGAGCAGCTGGCGGGCCTGGCGCAGGTCGGGATCGCGCTCCAGTGCGGCCCGGAGATGTCGCGTCGCGGCCTCGAGGTGCTGTTCGCCCTCGACCGCTCCGGCGGAGGCGCGCAGGGGTACGTTGGCCTGGTGGAACGCGAGGAAGAGCCGGGCCTGGAGGTAGTGTGGCCAGCCCCAGTCCTCGCGCCGCGACCGGGCCTGCTCGAAGCGGAACAGCGCCTGCTCCCCGAGCGAAAGCGAGCCGCCGCGCTCCCACTCGGCGAACTCGCGCAGGCCGTGCTGCAGCGTGCGCGCGGTGCCGTCCGTGGCGTCGGGCACGGCGGGCAGGGTGCCTGTGGCGACGGCGGCGTCCAGTCGGGCGAGCAGCGTGCGATCGGCGGCGGATTGCGCCGATGCTGGTGCGATGTCGAGCATCGCGAGGCAGGTCGCGAGGGTGACGATGGTGCGGCGCACGGTGGCCTCCAGGGGGAGCGACGACTCCTCAATGGTCATCCCGGGTGCGGTGCGGCGCAAGCGACGGGCCCCTATCTTGGGACTGGCGCTCTCCCTCCGAGGCATCATGCCGGCCTTCCCCGATACGCATCTCTCCGTCGTCCAGGCGCTTGGCGGCGCCGACCCGGACGTGCGCGCGCGCGCGGCGGAGCTGGTGGCGCGGGCGTATCGGGCGCCGCTGCTCTCGGTGCTCCAGTGGCGCTGGAACCTCGAGCCGGCGGATGCGGAGGACCTCGTGCAGGAGTTCCTCGCGACTGCGTTCCAGAAGGAATGGCTGGCCCGTTTCGATCCGGCACGCGGCCGGTTCCGCACCTTCCTGCGCGTCGCCGCCGACCGCTTCGCCGCGAACCAGCGCCAGGCCGAACGTCGCCTCAAGCGGGGTGGCGATGCTGCGACGGTCGGGCTCGACGTCGTGACGGTGGCCGGGAGCGATGGCGACGCCGAGGCGGAGCGGCGCTTTCGTGAGGAGTGGGTGCGGAGCGTGCTCGCCCTCGCGGTCGAACGACTCGAGACGGAATCGCGCGAGCGCGGTCGCGCGGTCCACCTCGCACTGTTCACGGCGTACGACCTCGCGGAGGAACCACGACCGACCTATCGCGAGCTGGGCCTTCGCCACGCCCTCGGTGAGAGCCAGGTCATCAATCACCTGGCATGGGCGCGGCGGCGCTTCCGTGCACACGCGCTCGACGTCCTCCGCACCCTGGCGGGAAGCGAACAGGAGTACCGCGACGACGTGCAGGACCTGCTGGGGATCACCGCGCCGTGAGCAGCCTGGGAGCGGGTGGCATCGCTCGGCTCCGGGAGCAGCTCGCGCGTCCGGAGCTACCGGAGCGCTATGCCCTGGAGTCGGAGATCGGCCGCGGCGGGATGGGCGTGGTGTGGCGGGCGACGGATCGTCTGCTCGAGCGTGACGTGGCGGTGAAAGTGCTCGCGGAGCATCTGGCCGACGACGGCCTCGCGGAGCGGCTCGCACGCGAGGCAAGGATCCTGGCCCGGCTCGAGCACCCGGGGGTGGTGGCGGTTCACGACGCCGGCGTGAGCAGCGATGGCCGCACCTGGTACGCGATGCGATTGGTGCGCGGGCGTCGGCTCGACGAGGCCGCGGGCACCCAGCCCACGCTGGGTGACACGCTGCGCCTGATGACCCGGGTGGCGGAGACCGTGGCATACGCGCACGAACAGGGAATCATCCACCGCGATCTGAAGCCGGCGAACGTGATGGTCGGCCCGTTCGGCGAGGTGCTGGTGCTCGACTGGGGGGTCGCGGGCGCGATCGGTGGGGGTGGCGGCGCTTCCGGGGCGAAGCAGGCTGCCGACACCCAGACGCCCGCGACCGCGCCCGTCACCGCGCACGGCACCGTCCTGGGCACGCCGGGGTACATGGCGCCCGAGCAGGCCGCCGGGCTCCCGGCCGACGTGCGGAGTGACGTCTACGGCCTCGGGGCGATCCTGCGCGACCTGCTCGCCGCGCGTGGCGAGGCGCCACCCCGGGCGCTGGCCGCGATCCGGGATCGGGCGCTCGCGCCCGCGGCCGGCGAACGGTACCCCGATGTCCTCGCCTTCGTCGACGACCTGCGTCGGTTCCAGGACGGGCTGCCCGTCGCGGCGCATCGCGAGACCGTCCTGGAGCGAATCGGGCGATGGATCTCGCGGTACCGGACGCCGATCGGGCTCGTGCTGGCCTACCTGCTGGTCCGATTGCTGATCCTCCGGCTGGGCGGCGTCTGAGCTCGCCTCAAGGCGGCCCGGTTGGATGCGTAACCCGTAGGTGACCCCCGATCATCCCCTTGCATGGAGCGTCAGTGATGGGCAAGCCACTCTTCGGATTGATCCTCGGCGGCATCCTCGGCGTCTTTGACGGGCTGACCGCACTCATCTCGGCACCGGAAGTCGCGCCCCAGATCATGACGATCGTCCTCGGCTCGATGGGGAAGGGCCTCGTCGCCGGGTGGATCATCGGCTTCGTCGCGCGGAAGCTGGACAATCTCCCGCTCGGCGTCTTCATCGGGATGCTGGTGAGCGGCGCGCTCGCGTTGCCGTTCGCCCTCGCCACCGACCCGAACACCGGCGAGAAGTACTTCTGGGAGATCCTCATTCCGGGGATGCTGGTGGGCGTGATCGTCGGGTACGCGACCCAGCGGCATGTTCCCCGGCGCGCGGAGGTGAACTCATGATCCATCGCACCCCGATCGATGGGATCCTGGCGCTCGTGGCCGCCCTGGTGGTCGCGCCGGGAATCGCCGCCGCGCAGGGTGGGTCACTGCCGGCGGACTGGACGATCCGCCTCGACGTGCCACAGGAGGTCGTGAGTGGGCAGGACGCCGCCGATGGGCAATTCCGCTACGAGCGGATGCCACCCGGATGGCACATGACCACGACCACGGCCGGCGTCACCCTGTTCCCGCGCGGCCGTTCGGTGGCGGGGGAGTGGGGGGTCGAGGTCGAATTGTTCCTCTTCCCCAATCCGAGCGACCAGCCGCTTGGCGTGGTCCTCGAGGCTGCCGATCGACCGGAGGGGACGATGGTGCTGCAGTTCCTGATGCGCGCCGACGGGGCGGCCACGCTCGCTGCGGTCCACGATGGCGAGGCGCAGGTGATGGTGCCCTGGACTCGCGACACTGCAGTGGCGCCCCACAACGGGACGGACGTGATCAAGTACGTGCTGCGGGTGATGCATCAAGGGGAGGCGCTCGCCTTCGCCATCAATGGCACGGAGATGTTCCGGGTCCCCACCGGCGGGGAGGACCATCGCTCGGTCCCCGGCCTGCGGCTCGGGCGAGGGTTGAACGTGCACGTGTCGCGGTTCGACCTCATCACCCCGCTGGCTCCGCCGAGGGCGGCACCCGCTTCCTGAGCGTCGCGCTCAGCGCACGCGGAGGCCGACGCGCCCCGGTTCGAGGAGGAGCCGGGGCGCGCGCACGCCGAAGACCGAGACCCGTCCCCCGGCGAGCTTCCCCGCGAGGACGCCGATCGCCGCGCCGGCGACGACATCGCTCAGCCAGTGGCGCTGGCCGATCACCCGGCCCGCGGCGGTGCCGGTGGCCAGCGCGTAGAGGCCGATCCGCGGCAGGGTGCGACCGGTGGCATCACCCAGGGTGGTGGCGAGGGCAAAGGCGGCCGCGGTGTGGCCGCTCGGCATCGCGGTCTGGCCCGAGAACGGGCGCACCGGCCCGCCGCCGAGCGCGGGATCCTGCTCGGGTCGCGCGCGCCCGAGGCCGAGCTTGAGGATGGTGACGGCCGCGGCGCTGCCGGCGATCGCCGTCGTGGTGATTGCGGCGGTGCGTGTCAGGTGCGGGCGGCGGGCCAGGGTGCCGGCCACGGCCAACCCGGCGACGATCGGAAGGCTGACTTCGACCTCGCCGAATCGGGAGAGCGTGCGCGCGGTTCCGGCGCGGGATGGTGCCCCGTCGTGCAGGGCCCGGGCGACCGGCACGTCGATGAGGAGCGCGACGCCGATCGCGGCGCCGGCGATCGCCGGCGCCTGCCACCGGAGGGGAGGAATGGACTGGGCCGCCGCGGCGCACGGCGCCAGCGCGCAGGCCGCGACCAGCGCGAGGGCGCGTGGCAGCGTCGTGATCAGGGCTCGCGGAGTCGCACCCACCGGAGTTCCCACGGTTCGCCCTCGGTCGGGCGATGCAACAGGAGCGAGTCGCCCTCGGCGAGGAGGATCCGCGCGCGGCGGTCGAGGGTGAATCGCGCCACCGGCACCCCCTCGGTGTCGAGGCGGTAGAAGACCGCCGCACTGTCGCGGGGGACATTGACGCCGGCCACGATGACGCGACCGTCGGGCAGCGTCGTCACCCCCCCGACCTCGGGGAAGGTCGAGTCCGAGCGACTCCGCATCTGGGCGTAGTCCTCGTCGTTCAGCGGGAACGCGAGGTTGGCCGCCCGGAGCTCGGCCTCGCGGCGGTCGAGGTCCTCGCCGGTCACGGCGGGGCCGTCGGGACCCCGGAGCGTCCAGCGGACGACGCCCCCCGGGCCGCGTCCTTCCACGATGAACGGCGACCCCGGACTCCAGACGACCCCGCCGTCGCGGGTGAGGGCCCAGCTCGGCGTCGCGGCGATGAGCGGCGGGAGGGGGGGGATGTCGGCGGAGCCGCCCCGCATCCACGGGATCGCCGCCGAGACCAGCAGCGTGCCGGTGGAGTCGAGCGGCGAGTCGAGCCGGATCACCCGCAGCGAGCCGCCGCCGAGGGTGTTCCAGTCGGCGTACTCCTGGCGCACGGGCGTGCCGCCGACGAAGCCGAGGACCGACTGGGGCCCGATGGTGGGAATCGCCTCGCGCCCGGTGATGCGCCCCTCGGCATCGAGCGTCAGGAGCGCGAAGCTGCCCTCGCCGGCCTCGACCAGCTCGAACCCGCGGCCCTTGGCGCGCAGCGCGACGGCGGTGCGATAGTCGCCGGCCGCGGTGCCGGAGTGTCCGAGCGGGACGGCCAGCGAGTCCGCGGCCGTCCAGAGCTGGATCGTGCGGCCGGGCTCCCAGATCGCGATGCGATCCGCATCGAGACGGTTCGCGACCGCGGTCTGGAGCGGGCAGTCGTCGTAGCCGTCGGCGGTGCAGAGGAGGGTGCCGTCTTCGATGGTGAGCGTCGGCAACTCCTCGAGCGCGCCGGCCGAGAGGACGTGGGCGACGGGAACCGACGCCGCGTCATCGCCGCCGGCGCCGCAGGCGGTGGTGACGACGACGAGCGTGAGCAGGGTGCAAGTGCGAGTCATCGGGTGCCTCACGTGTTGAACCGGAAGAGCATGATGTCGCCGTCCTTCACCGTGTACTCCTTGCCTTCCGCGCGCGCGAGTCCCTGCTCGCGCGCCGGCTTCCAGCCACCGACCCGGATGAAGTCGTCGTAGCCCACCGTCTCGGCGCGGATGAAGCCGCGCTCGAAGTCGGAGTGGATCACCCCGGCGGCCTGCGGCGCGCGGGCGCCGACCGGCACCGTCCACGCGCGGACCTCCTTCTCGCCGGCGGTGAAGTAGCTCTGCAGGCCGAGCAGGCGGTAGGCCGCGCGGGCCAGCCGGTCGAGGCCGGATTCGCTGACGCCGAGGTCCGCGAGGAAGGCGGCCCGGTCGTCGGGCTCCAGCTCCGCGAGCTCGGCCTCGACCTTCGCGGAGAAGATCACCACATCGGCCTGCTCCCCGCTGGCCTGGATCGCGTGGCGCAGGGCCTCGACGTGCGGGTTGCCGTCGTTGAGTTCGTCCTCGCGTACGTTCGCCGCGTAGAGCACCGGCTTCGCGGTCAGGAGGTTGAAGCCGCGATACGCCGCGGCCTCGGCGTCGGTCGGCACCACCGTCCGCGCCATGCGGCCGGCCCCGAGCGCCTCGATCAGGCGCTCGAGGAGCGCCTTCTCGAGCTTCGCCTGCGCGTCGCCGGTCTTCGCGGTGCGGGCGGTCTTGTCGAGCCGCTTCTCCAGGGAGGCGAGGTCGGCGAGCGCCAGTTCGGTCTCGATGATCTCCTTGTCGCGCACCGGATCGACCGCGCCCATGACGTGCTGGATGTCGTCGTCGGCGAAGCAGCGCACCACGTGCACGACGGCGTCCACCTCGCGGATGTTCGCGAGGAACTGGTTGCCGAGACCCTCGCCCTGGGAGGCGCCCTTCACGAGGCCGGCGATGTCGACGAACTGGACCGTCGCGGGAACGGTGCGCTCCGGATGCACGAGCTCGGCGATCGCATCGAGGCGTTCATCCGGGACCTCGACGATGCCGGTGTTGGGCTCGATCGTGGCAAAGGGATAATTGGCCACGAGCGCACCGGCGCGCGTCAGGGCGTTGAAGAGGGTCGATTTGCCGACGTTGGGGAGGCCGACGATTCCGAGGCTCAACATCTGGGTCGTGAGTCCTGAGTCCTGAGAAGTGAGGTCGTCATACGGGCGCGTAATCTAGTGTTGTGCCGCGGCATCCGGGGTCTCGGGAACGGGCGGGGGTGGTGAGGCTGCGGGATGGCGGACTATCGACACCTCAAGGCATGGCAGAAGGCCTACCGACTCGTCCTGGATGTCTACGCGGCCACGGCGTCGTTTCCCTCGGAGGAGCGATTCGGCCTGGTCAGCCAGAGCCGCCGGGCGGCCGTCTCGATTGCGGCCAACGTGGCCGAGGGTGCTGGCCGTGGGGGCGGGGGTGAGTTCACGCGGTTCCTGTGGATCGCGCGGGGCTCGCTCACGGAACTGGTCACCCTGCTCTCCCTGGGCCGCGACCTGGGCTACCTGCCGCCAGAGCCGGCCGCCTCGCTCGTGGCCACGGCGGAGGAGGTGGGCCGGATGGTGATGGGGTTGCTGAAGGCGCGAGGGGCCGTCCCGCGTCGGGACGACCCCTCGGGGGCGTCTCTCACTCCTCAGGACTCAGGACTCACGCCTACATCGAGGCAAACCACGGCGCGAGCACCAGCGACACCACGCTCATCAGCTTGATGAGGATGTTCATGGCCGGGCCGGAGGTGTCCTTGAACGGGTCGCCGACGGTGTCGCCCACCACGGCGGCCTTGTGCGGATCGGAGCCCTTGCCGCCGTGGGCGCCGCCCTCGATGTACTTCTTGGCGTTGTCCCAGGCGCCGCCGGCATTGGCCATGAAGAGCGCCATCATCACGCCCGTCACGGTCGCGCCGGCGAGCAGGCCGCCAAGGGTCTTCACCCCGAAGAAGTAGCCGGTGAGGACCGGGACGAGCACCGCGGCGACGCCGGGGATGATCATCTCCCGCAGCGCGGCCTTGGTGGAGATGTCGACGCAGCGGGCGCTGTCGGGCTTGACGCCCTCGCG
>ERZ795053.5786-NODE-5786-length-12610-cov-11.592115_pt1 | contig 12610 bp, 13 predicted proteins | sample MGYA00375137_ERZ795053 | MGnify/ENA primary metagenome ERZ795053 (study PRJEB30182, sample SAMN05720284) | activated sludge metagenome | isolation source: Anaerobic digester | place: Hong Kong | collected 2014-12-17 ... | reverse complement strand
TGCGGATATCATGCTTTATTATCTCCAGCTTGCTGTTCGTAGCTAGATGCATCACGGGCTCATAGCCATACATAAAGTTATCAAGCAGGGTTACATTATACCCCTGTTCAAGCAGTTTCCTTACAAGCACCGTACCCTTGTACCCCGCTCCCCCTGTAACTAAGACTTTCATGTTTCCTCCCATAGTATTTTTAATTAATATTTTGTTCTGCTACTCCCAAACCGTGACACTAACACTCTTCCCTTAAGCATAAGGAACAAATTACTGATAAATAACCCAATCAATACCATATCCGCCGGATACCTGAACCGGTTCGCATCACCAAGTACATTGGCATAGGTATTTGCCAGCGGGAAATACCAGATAAGGCCATACATCATCAGCCAGGGCAAAGCCCTCCGAAGCCTGCCTCTCCTTATGATCATCCATATCATATGCACCACTGAACCTGAATAGGTCAGGACAACCATCAGGATGAACAGAATCTTGTATGTCTTCAGAATGAATGAGGGAAGCACGTTCAGGTTCACCGGCTCCTTCATGGGCAGGGTGGGAGAGATATGCTTGAAGGAATAAAGAAAGGAGTAGACCCTCAGGCGGTTGATCTTGCTCCTGTTCTGTAGGGCAATCTCCTCATAATACGGCTTAAGCTTACCGCTAAGCTTCCGGATTCCATCCGGATTTTTCTCCAGTCCGTACCATGCCAGCAGCTCCTCCTCGGAATCGCGGTACATGAAATAGCCGCTTACCTCAGGTCTGTAGCTATCATTTATCTTTCTTATGAGACCGTGCTCCAGCAACGAGCTCTTCCGGTAAACTTTTGATCTCTCTTTTTCCAGCAGCTCCTGACGGGTATTGAGGAAAATCTCATGTACCCTGCTATACTCCACGCTTACAGTATTGCTTTCGTCTATTGTTGCAGGCACCGCCCACCGTTGTCCGGTGTGATGCTTCGGTATCAGCTCAAAACGGTCAAAGATTATGTAATTGCGCAGTGCCCACAAACCAGTGGTAAAAACAACCCCGGCTATGAACAACGAAATACTACCAAAAACACGTGGAAGACGCACTCTCCTGCCGTCAACTGCCGCTGTCACTATCAACAACGCCACCACCACCACAGGTATGCCGATCATGTTGAATCGGGTCAGTATCAGCATTCCTGCCGTCAGCCCGGCAAACGTGACCATCCATGGACTGCCGTCACGGTAATGTCTCAGCAGCAGCCAGGCCATCAGGGTGAACAGGAACAGGGCCAGCGTCTCTGACAGTATCATGAACCCAAAGAAGATGACTGTCAGATTAAAGATACCGGCCATGCCTGCAATCATGGCAGCCATATTGCTCTCCGTCAGCCTCCGGGTGATCCGGTAGATCAGCAGAGAGGATGCAAAAATCAGCGCATATTGTAAGACGAGAAGAGCATTCATGTAATGAGGCTCACCAAAAACCAGCAGAAAAAGACCCAGAACAATTGAATATAACGGCGAACGATGGGTAAGGTCTGTGTCACTGGCTCCAGGCAGGTGGAAGATCTGCCGGGCAAGGTCAAGATAAGCCGGGAAGTCACCCTGTGCCTCATAGGTTATCGGCCGGAACAGCAACATGTAAGACAGTGTCACGGCGCCGGCAACAACAACGAATATGCTGAAGCTATTTACCTTCCTGCTTATCTCCCTCATCCTTCTTTTTCCTGATAATATACCCTGGCCGCCCCTTTACCTCTTCATAGATGCGCCAGATATACTCGGCAATGATGCCAAGTGAAAAGAGAGTGATCCCTGAGAAAAAAGAGATTATGACTACAGTTGAAGTCCATCCCGGGAGCTTCTCGCCCCAGAAGTCAGGGTTGCCAAAGATGGCTATGTAACCGTAAAATATTATCATGCAAAACGCCAGAACCGCGAAGATAAATCCCAACCAGGTTATGATCCTTATCGGCCAGGTTGAGCCTGAAAAGAAAATATCCTTGAAAAAACGCATCTTCTTCTTCAGGGTCCAGCGCGACTTCACGTTTGTTCCCCTCACCCTCTCATAGGGGATAAAACAGGGACTGAATCCAAGTCTCAACACCTCAGGTATTATTGCCGTGTTGATCGGATGAATTCTATCATTCAGCAGATCAATCAATTCACGATCAATCAGAAAGGCGTCTGCACCACCCTTCGGGAACCGCACCTCAGACATACGGTTGATGATACTGTAGAATGTACGTGCGGCAAGATTGGTCATGAAGCCGTCATTCCGACCGGTGCGGTAAGGCACAATGACCTTTTCTCCCGCTTTCCACAACCGGTACATCTCCACCAGCTTAGAGTATGGCAGTTGTTCATCATCCGGAATGAATGTGGCACATTCACCACTGCACAGACTCAGGCCGGCAAAAACTGCATAATTGGAGCCATAATTCCGGCTCAACTTAAAAGCCCTGACATTGTCATTGTTTCTCTCGAGCTCCACAGCCAGTTCAAACGATTCATCTTCCGAACCATCATCAACTACTATGAATTCGAAAGGAATGCCATTCTCTTTCATAAGGCTGCTGACCTTCCCGTAAGATATACCAATCCTATCCTTGCTGTAATAGGATAATAAAATAATAGTGAGCATTTTATCTGAAGTTGTTTATTGTCTCGGCTACCCTGACATACTCCTCCTCCTCCATGACCTGGCTGATGGGCAAGCTTAAAACCTCCCGGTGAATCTGCTCTGTCAGAGGAAAGACCATCCCGTTCCAGTGACTGTAGGCGCGCTGTTTATGAGGTGGGATGGGATAATGAATAAGCGTTTGTACACCGTTCTCAGTGAGATGCTGCTGCAACCTGTCACGTTCAGCATGACGGACAACAAAAAGATGGTAAACATGGCTTCGATCGTCTTCAATGCCTTCCGTTCCAGTCTTCACCGGAAGGATGATCCCCGGAATAGAGATGAGGCTGTGATACTTCCGGGCTATTTGTCTGCGGCGCTGGTTATCCTCATCCAGACGCGTCAGTTTGACACGCAGCACGGCAGCCTGTATTTCGTCGAGACGGGAGTTGAGACCCTGGTAATCGTTAACATATTTCTTTGTGGATCCGTAGTTGGCAAGAGCTCTGACCACGCGGGCAAGCTCATCGTTATTTGTTGTTACGGCACCGCCATCCCCTAGAGCGCCCAGGTTCTTCCCCGGATAAAAGCTGTTCCCGGCAGCATCACCCAGTGACCCGGTCCTTCTTACAGCAAGCCCGGACACTGCCGGTCGCCCAGCGGTCTCAACCCATTCTGCTCCCGCAGCCTGGGCATTGTCTTCAATGATCTTCAGGTTATGCCTGGCAGCAATCTGCTCCAGCTCGCCCGACCAGCATGCCCTGCCATAAAGATGAACCACCATGATAGCCCGTGTGCGCGATGTGATACGCTCCTCAACCTTCGCCAGGTCAAGGTTATATGTTGTCATGTCAGGCTCAACAAGAACAGGCTTTAGCCTGTTATCAGTGATAGCCAGTATCGAAGCAATGTAGGTGTTCGCAGGCACAATCACCTCGTCACCCTCCTTCATCTCTCCCAGCTCAATCCAGGCTTTCATTATAAGCCGGAGAGCGTCAAGCCCGTTAGCAACGCCAATGCAATGCTTTGCTCCAATGTATGACGCATACTCCTTTTCAAAGGCGGCTACCTCTTCGCCAAGCAGGTACCAGCCGCTTCTCACAACCCGCTGCACGGCCTCAGTAAGGTTAGGCTCAAAGCTGTCTGTTATCTTTTGAATATCAAGGAACTTTATCATTAACGCGAGTATGTGTAAACATGTGTGACAAAACCAAGTTTGAATCCGGCTTTTTCCCAGGTGCGTATGGCCGGCCTGTTTGACGCCTGCGTAATAGTGGTAAGAATATCCGTATTCTTCACCTTCAGCTGATAAATAACTGCTGTCAGCAATTTAGATAACCATCCTCTGTATTCACTGTTGTCAACCGCCGCCAGAACCAGCTTCGCAATCCTGCGCCCCATCACCTCAACCGGGAAATCTGCAGCCAGGAATCCAAATGGCTTCACCCCGGATATATCAGGTACCATGACGATGTCTGCAAAACCCTTTACCGACTCTTCAATAAAAGTGCCCAGGTAGGCGTCAGCAGTCTCAGGTGAAAAGGCAGGATCAGCATGCACCCTGTCAAACCTGTTTCTCATCCTCACTGCCACATCCTTCAGTGCCGGAATATCTTTACGCTCTGCCCACCGTACCGGATCGGAAGGCGCCGTGGCTGAGTCAAAAGAGTCAAAGTAATAATTCAGCCTCGTCTCCACCAATCGGAAACCGGTATGTGACATAGCCCTGACAAGGAACAGATCTTCACATGGTATGGTGACTGAAACATACCCTTCACTGCCGGTTATCTCTTCTGTAAACCGTTTTATGGCGCTTCCCGCTGAAGCTGCGTTATCATGATCCGCCATAATGAATTCAATCTTTATGATTCTCCTTCTGAAATATTCAGAGTCCCATGCCGGCTCCATCGAGACAATCCAGGTCCGGCCAGCCTCATTATCATACAGTGTTACAGATAATTTGCCACTGCTAATTTCAGCTCTCAACGGATCAATAAATGTCTCCCTGCACAGCCTCCCCGGCTCCGTGTCCCTCAGAAAGCTATATGGAGAGTAGTAACTCATTCCGGCCTCTTTCTTTTCAAGCAGCCGGAACAGATCGTCAATGCCTTTCTCCTGATAATGCAAGTCTGCGGTATTCATCATAGTCTGTAATATAGTCCTCGTCTTCATAGGGATGCGACGTCAGAACGATACAAATTGCTCCGGCTGAAAAGTTCAGTTCATGTGCCCAAATGCCCGGAGGTACATGCAACCCGTAGAAAGGACGGTTCAGGTAGAATGTTTTCTTCTCCCTGCCATCATCCACCTCAACCTCAAAACTGCCGCTGCCGGCAATCATAAACTGATGACACTCATGATGTGCATGCGCCCCTCTTGACTCCCCGGCAGGAATGTCATAGATCCAGAAAGCTCGTGCCACCCTGAACGGCACCTCATCCACTCCGTCTGCAATAGACATGTTGCCGGCTTTAAAATGCACCTTCGGCAACTCAATGATCCTGCAATCGCTTATTGTGGCTCTCTTCATGACTGCACCTCCTTAAGAAACAGATCATAATCACGGATGTAATCGCCGGCATCGAAGTGGGTCGATGCCAATACTATGGCCAGTGAATTGGTAGAAAAATTCTCCATCCGCCTCCATACCATGTTGGGTACGTAAACCGCATCATATGAGCGGTTCAGAGAGAAACGGTACTCTCTCCTGCCATCATGCAGCACTACATCAAAACTGCCCGACAGCGCCGCAATCATTTCCTGGTTCTTCCTGAATGCATGACTGCCCCGGAATTCGCCTCCCGGAACATCATAGATCCAGTAAACCCTGTTGATGATAAATGGCAGGTGCTTCTTCTCTTCAACAAAGGTGAGATTCCCCCTGTCATCAAGAATTTTTGGAAGATAAATGAGTCTTGGTTCAGCCATATCTGTACAATTTTCCTTCTCCGGCAGGAGTATCATAGATCATGATTATTTAATCCTCCGGTCCGTCAGTCACACAGCGTCTGTGTCTAACGTACTGTATATGTGATCCGTAGGCCATGAGCGGCCTGTGCGGTTGTGCGTGTCTGCACAAATATAAGAAAGAACATCCGTCGGGTCCTGTTAAGAAACTCAGAGGTTATCAACATACCACTCAACGGCACGCTTCAATCCCTCCGGGAAAAGCACCTGCGGCTGGTAGCCGAGAAGCCTCACGGCCTTGCCCACACTGGCCATGCTGTGGGGTATGTCACCGGGACGGTTGGGACCATGCTCCGGCTCTACCCTGGAGATAGATATATCATACGCCGCCAGGTAACCCCGCAGCAGGCGGGTCATCTCGTTCAGGTTCACCGAGTCGCCACAGGCAACATTATAAACGTGGTTCAATGCTGCGGGATTATCAGTGGTTGCAGCAAGGTTATTAGCCAGCACCACGTTGTCAATATAGGTAAAGTCGCGCGAGTTGCTGCCGTCGCCGTTGATGACGGGCGACTCATGCTTCATGAACGCCATTGTAAACTTCGGTATCACGGCAGCATAAGGTCCGTCGGGGTCCTGCCGCCGGCCAAAGACATTGAAATAGCGCAGCCCTATTGTCTCCATGCCGTAGAGGCTGCCGAAAACACGGGCATACTCCTCATTGACAAGCTTGGTGATGGCGTAGGGCGAAAGCACCTTGCCGGTGCGCTCCTCCACCTTGGGCAGCTCGGGGGAGTCGCCATAGACCGACGAGCTCGAGGCAAAGACAAACCGCTTTATTCCGGCATCACGCGAAGCGATGATCATGTTCAGGAACCCGTTGATGTTGACCGCGTTGGTTGTCGCCGGATCGGCGATGCTCCTCGGTACGCTCCCCAGCGCCGCCTGGTGCAACACCACATCCACTCCCTTCACTGCCTTCCTGCATACCTCCGGCTCACGGATGTCGCCCTCAATCAGTGTGAACCCGGGCCTGCCCTGAAGGTCTGTGATATTCTCTTTCCTGCCTGTGGCGAAGTTATCGAGGCAGATCACCTCATTGCCGCGCTCCAGGAGGTCGTGGCACAGCGATGATCCGATAAACCCGGCCCCGCCGGTCACCAGCACGCGTTTTCCATTAAGCAGGTTCGTCATAAGATTAATTATCAAATATACTTAATTAAATTTGAGTTGTCGGATATCTGATATTCAGTTTAAAACGCTTTATTTCATTGCAATATTATCACTTCCCCGAAATGATCTCCGAAAATTACATAGCTGAGTCAAAACACTACGTAAGTTTATAAGTCAATATCAAATTGGTCTTGAAATAATTACTTCAAATCGCTTCTTTAATTTCAGGAAGGGCTTTTCAATCACGTTGTATGAAATTACTGACACACCTATTGTAAAAGCCAATGCATATAGAAACACAGCCAATGAGCCTGAAGGAATAATAGATATCTTTTTTACAATGAACGTGGCAAATCCATTGCCTAATAAATGATATACATATAGTCCATATGACCTTTTACCTAAAAATACAAATACTTTTATAGAGAATATGGCCTTGAGAATATTACTCTTTAAAACAGAAAATAATGCAAGTGATGTAAATATGCCGACAGAAATGTACGAGATATGAAGCCAACCCGAAACAAATTCTATTTCGGGCAGAATACACACCAATGCAAAAAACAGAATACTGATAAAGGCTAAAATTAATGGTTTGACTCTTTTCAGAAAAGTATCAAATCCCCCAAACCCCACTACTATTCCCAATATAATTGATTCAAAGTGAGTTACCGGTAATACCCATATTGCTGGGTGTGGAATATTTTTAGATATGAACACCTGGCGTATCCCGGTGAAAACAAGTATTACCAATATCAAAGAAACAATCTTAAAGTTTGAAGACTTACGGACTAACACCCATATTACTAAAGGAATAAATAAAACTGTTCCTCATAGGCAATTGTCCACAGATGGTTAGCCCAGGGTAACGGGATATATCCTTTTACCGCTGTAAAAATATTGTCTGAAAAGGCCAGCAGCCCGATCAGTCTGATATTGATGTCCCTGGTTAATTCTCCATTCCGCAAGACCACAAAACAGGCGAGGGCAAAACCAATGAATATGAAATAAATAGGCCAGATACGAAATATTCTTCGGAGATAAAACTTCTTAAAGCTTATGCTTTGCGTCTTATTGTATTCAGCTACCAGGAGTCTTGTGAACAGAAATGCTGACAAAGCGAAAAACAAATCTACTCCTACCCATCCAAATTCCTTTAAAGTAGAGAGATAAGGTACATTCCTGAATAAATTCTGGTGATGAACAAAAACCAGAAAAAATGCCAAGAATCTTAATCCATCAAGCTCAGGGTAGTAGAAAATCTGTTCTGAGGTGTTCTTTCGTTCTTCCATGGTGCCCTGAATCCTTGAATCCTTTTGGATCTCTTGAACCTTCAAAATATTCATTTTTTAATATGAAACTCAAAAAGCGAACTAAAAATATCAGAAATAATTGTAAGGCCTATCTGCTTATAAATTATTGCAACCATACACATTAAAAAAGTCAGTGAAGATCCAGCCAAAACAGAAATATGTATTTAATACGTTTTAATTAATACCTGGCATGATCATTTATCTGGATATTCTGCGGCTACCTGAACACAAACGTTACAGTAATTTCCTTCGCTGAGGCCTGTGTCTTACTATCGGCCGGCACCCACTTCGGTCCCTCGCGAAGCAGCCGGAACGCCTCCCTGGTGAAGGGCTCCCCGGGTGAGCTCACTGCCCTGAGGTCAGAGAGCGTACTGTCAGGCTGCACCATGAATGAGACTGTCACCACCTGTCTGACCACCGGCTCAATCCCTTCCGGGTACCTGATGTTACGGGCCATCCACTTAATGAACTCATCCCATCCGCCGAGAGGCGAAGCGCCTTCCGGGACTGTCGGCGCTGCTGCAGCTGCCGCGATGGGTTCAGCTGCTGCCTCATCGCTCCTACGTGCACCTTCAGCTGCCTTCTTATCACTGCCCGGAGCCCGTGCTTTCATAGTGCTCATCCCCGCCTGCGGCACCACCTGTACTACAACCTCCTCCGGCACCTCAACCTCCTCCTCGGCAACCTGTGCAATTACCACTGGCTCATCGATAACAACCTGGTCACCGGCATCCTCCTCAACAACCATAAAGAGGTCTTCAGTCACCTCATCCATAATCTCTGTTTCCATACTGCCGGACTGATCACGCGGGGGCAAAGCCTTCTCCTCTCTGTCTATCGGTTGCGCCATGGCAATATATGCCGTATCCTTTAAGGACTCCTCTGCCTGTGCCAGGTCAGGCCCGCCGGCTGGTCTCTCCCTGAGCAGAGAAACCACCACCGCCGAGGCGACAAGCAATATCAATACCGCTGCGGCTGCAGGGAGCCAGATGGTCCGGGGCCGTGCAACACGGCTGTCCATCCTCGCCTTCAGCTCACGGAGATCAGCCTCAGCCTCCTCGCGACTAAGCCGTCCGAGGCCCTCTCCAGCCTCCTCCTCAAACTCATCCCTCGGAATCAATATCCTCTTATCCTTTTTCATGTCCTTTTTTTCTGTCTTGCAGTCGTGCAGTCGTGCAGTCGTGCGGTCTTCTGACTCTCCTGACCTTCAGATTGAGGAGCTTTGCGACTCAACCCCGCACACGAACGTGTCCCGATGCAGTCGGGAGTGTCGGGACCCTCCGACCTTTTGACCTTCAAACCTTCAGACCTTCAGACCTTCTATACAAATCCTCAGATTCCTCTTCGCATTCTGTATATACGATTTAACCTTATTCTCCTCCATCCCCAGCCTCTCGCTGATCTGCCGGTAGCTGCATCCCTCGTAAAAGAACAGCCTGATGCAGCTCCTCTGCTCTTCCTTCAGCCTCCTGATACATTCCTCCAGTCGCCTCATCTCCTCCTCCGTCTCATCTTCCACAGGATGCATTTCCGAAGCATTTTCCATAAAAAATGTCGGGTCATTTATCATTGCATCCTCGTGAATCATCTCCCTCTTCCTGCTCCGCAAAAGCATCAGGCAGTGGTTCTTCGTCACAACGTAGAGCCATGTACGGAAGCGCTCTATCTCCTGCTGCGGCACCGTCGTCACCAGCTTCTCGAAGATATTCATCACCTCATCTTTCGCCCACTCCCGCTCGCCGAGATACTTCAGGCAGACGCCATAGACGAGGTGCATGTGCCGCTCATACAACTGCCCCAGTATCCCGATGTCACCCTCTTCGCGGTAACGCGCCACGAGCTCCTCATCGCTCTGCGTTATCGTCTTTCTCCTTAGGAATACCGGCCGCATGCAAACCCTTTTTCAGCAGTTTTCAATTACAATATAAACTTACACAAAATCGTCCGGTTAGAGCTATGTCCGTAAAAATCTGTGCCGTTTCATTTCCCCGTACGGGCCGGTGAGCGCAGTGCTACCCAACGCAGCCCAAAATAAATACCGGCTCTTTTTATGGAATTTTTCTCCGTGCTGCATCCTTATCTCAGAAACCAAATTCAAAAAATCATGAAAACACTACTGTCAATTATCGCATTTATGCTTGTAACAGCCCTGGGACCTGCCACGCAGGTCGCAATTAAAGGAACGGTGACCGACGGCTCCGGCAACCCTCTCAGCGGGGTTGTTGTTATGGTAAAGGGAACGAACATCACCGCCATGACCGGAGTTGACGGGACGTATGCCATCACCATCAGCCAGGAGGCGAAGATCCTTCTCTTCTCCCTTCGGGGGATGAAACCGCTGGAGGAACTCATCTCGGGACGCACCCTCATCAACGTAACGATGGAGCCTGACAATACGGCGGACATTGAAAGGAAGCCGGATGATCCCGTGATCCCCGACAAGGACAAGGAAGAGAAGAGGGTGGATGAAGTATTGTATTATGTGGTTGAGGAAGATGTGATCTGCGAGTCAGCTGACGCCGCGGTCTATGATCGCCACGTGGCTGCCCCGGCGGGTGCGCAAATGAAATCGGCATACTACCGCCATCCTCATCCCGTACCGCAGAACACCGAATCATATACAGGCATCAGCGAGAACGGTTACAGGGACCCGCTGCAGGAGCCCTATTCAACCTTCTCCATCGATGTTGACAATGCCTCCTACTCCAACGTACGCCGCTTCATCAACCTGGGGCAGGAGGTGCCTGCCGATGCCGTGCGGATAGAGGAGATGATCAACTACTTCCGCTATGATTACCCGCAGCCATCCGGCGAACACCCCTTCTCCGTCTATACCGAGGCCGGCATCTGCCCCTGGAACAACAACCACTACCTGTTGCATATCGGGCTCAGGGGGAAGGATATCGACCGTAGTGAACTGCCACCCTCCAACCTCGTGTTCCTGATCGATGTGTCCGGCTCAATGAATTACCCCAACAAGCTCCCGCTCCTCAAGTCGGCCTTCAGCCTGCTCATTAATGAGCAGAGGGAAACGGACCGCGTGGCGATGGTCGTTTATGCCGGCGCCGCCGGAGTAGTGCTCGAGTCAACCCCCGGCAACAGGAAAGAAACAATCATGCAGGCCCTTGATAACCTCCAGGCAGGCGGCTCCACCGCCGGCGGCGCCGGCCTCATGCTGGCATACAAAATCGCTGAAAAGAACTTTATCAAAGAAGGCAACAACCGGATTATCCTTGCTACCGACGGCGATTTCAATGTAGGCGTTTCCGATAACGCCTCAATGGAGAAACTCGTTGAACAGAAACGAGGCCTGGGGATCTATATGACTGTCCTGGGATTCGGGATGGGAAACATCAAGGACGATAAGATGGAGATCATCGCCGATAAGGGCAACGGCAACTATGCCTATATCGACAATATCCAGGAGGCACGGCGCGTGCTGGTACAGGAGTTCGGGGGAACGCTCTTCACAATTGCAAAGGACGTCAAGTTCCAGATAGAGTTCAACCCGGCATACGTTAAGGCATACCGCCTCGTGGGATATGAGAACAGGTTACTGGCCGACCGCGATTTCAATGACGACACAAAGGATGCCGGCGAGATGGGAGCAGGGCACACTGTGACGGCGCTCTATGAGATAGTGCCTGCGGGCTCGGATGAGACAGGCCTCCCGACGGTTGACCCGCTGAGGTACCAGGGGAAGGGCGTAGCGGGAGACGTAGCCGGGAAAGGATCCGGCTCAGGCGAACCGGCTGCTTCCGGGTACTACGACTATAGAACTGAGTCACGTCCGTCTGATGAAAGATACCCGGCGCTTAAAGATGCCCCCCGTGAGCTCTGCAACATCAAGCTCCGTTACAAGGATCCTGATGCGCTGACCAGCAAGCTCTTCAGCAAAACGGTGGATACGGACATAAAAAAGGCCGGTGAAACCACCGACCGGTTCAGGTTCTCCGCCGCAGTGGCAGAGTTTGGTATGATCCTGCGCGACAGTAAGTTCCGGGGCACCTCCACCGTTGAGGATGTTGTCTCACTGGCCTCCGGCGCCCGGGGCACTGACCCCGACGGCTACCGCGCCGAATTCATTCGCCTCGTGCAATCCGCAAAATAGCCTGGGAGTCTTGCGGTCAGAAGATTTGACCTGACCACAGGACCGCAGGACTGCACGACCGCAGGACCGCAGGACCGCAGGACTGCACGACCGCACGACCGCACGACCGCAGGACCGTCCCGACCTTCAGACCTTACTCCAGATCGTCCGCGTAGGTTTTCTTCCGGTAGAACTTTGAGATATCAAAAATGATATCCTTCTCCTGACCCTCTTTGGTTGTGATGGTGACTATATCATACGGATTCCCGTTGTTATCAGTCACCATCTGACTTATTATGTTTGATCCGGGGAAGGTGCGGTCAATGTAGAGATATTCTGCCCGAACCGATCCCACGATCACGGCATTCTGGAATGATGAGCCGTCGCGTCCCTGTGAGGAATCGATGAATGATGCGGCGCATCCGGCCATCATCAACGCCAACACTGCTGTCATTAAATAAATTGCTGCTTTTTTCATTTTACAATTCTTAATGGTCTACGACCATATTTATTGGTTATATCATTGATCTACAATTC